>FWPU01008970.1_pt1 | contig 16272 bp, 17 predicted proteins | sample 2228361 | NCBI WGS metagenome assembly FWPU01 (sample SAMEA103939777, study PRJEB20133) | metagenome
ATGCTTTCCAGGCGGCGGCGCGCCGTAGGCGAAAGGCTCTGGCCGGGGCTGTAAAGGAGATAGCAATAAGCGCGGACGGCACTCCGCCCCACGCGCCCGCGCAACTGGTAGATCTGCGCCAGGCCGAATTTATCTGCCTGGTTGATGATGATAGTGTTGGCATTGGGGATATCCAGGCCACTCTCAATGATGGACGTGCAGACGAGAACATCCACCTCGCCGTTGGCGAAGCGCATCATCACTCGCTCTAGCTCGCGCTCCGGCATCTGGCCGTGGGCAATGGCGATGGTCGCCTCCGGCACAAGGCGGCGCAGGCGCTGTGCGATGGAAGCGATGCCCTGCACACGATTGTGAACGAAGAAGACCTGGCCGTTGCGGTCCATCTCTCGCAGGATGGCCTGGCGCACCAAGGTATCATCATACTCGGCCAGCGTCGTCTTGATCGGCAGGCGTTCCTCCGGCGGCGTGTTGATGGTGCTCAGGTCGCGCACGCCCGTCAGGCTCATGTGAAGCGTGCGAGGGATAGGGGTCGCCGTAAGAGTCAGGACATCCACTTCTTTGCGCAGTTGCTTCAGGCGCTCCTTGTGGGCTACACCGAACCGCTGCTCTTCATCCACAATGACGAGGCCCAGATCCTTGAACTGCACATCTTTTTGGATCAGGCGATGCGTGCCGATGACCAAATCTACCTTGCCCATCTTCAACCCTTCCAACACCTTTTGCTGCTCGGCCTTGGAGCGGAAGCGAGATAGCATCTCAATGTTGACCGGAAACGGCTTGAGCCGCTCGCTGAAGGTCTGGAAATGCTGTTGTGCCAGGACAGTGGTGGGGACGAGAACGGCGACTTGTTTGCCGTCGTTGATGGCCTTGAAAGCGGCGCGCAGCGCGACCTCCGTCTTGCCATAGCCGACATCGCCGCAGATGAGGCGGTCCATCGGCCGCGGCTGCTCCATGTCCTTCTTCACCTCGGCGACGGCGGCCAGCTGATCTTCCGTCTCAATGTAAGGGAAACTCGCTTCCAGTTCCTGTTGCCAGGGCGTATCGGCGCTGTAGGCATGGCCGGGCGCGGCCTCCCGCTCGGCGTACAACTGCAATAGCTCTTCGGCGATGTCGGCCACGGCCCGCCGGGCGCGGCTCTTCACCAAGCCCCAATCCGCCGTGCCTAGACGATGAAGAACGGGCGGCACATCGGTCGCGCCGACGTAGCGGCTCAGACGGTCGGCTTGGTGGATAGGAACGTAGAGGCGGTCGCCTTGGGCATAATCTACCTGCAAATACTCGCGTTCCAGGCCGTCGGTCGTCAGGCGCACGAGGCCGCGGAACTGGCCGATGCCATGCTCCAGATGGACCACGTAATCGCCGGGCTGCACGTCGGAGAAGAAGGTTTCCGGCGCAACGGGACGCGGACGCGCTGCGCGCCGCGGCTGGGGCTTCGTCCAGCCGAAAACCTCGGCATCGGTGAACAAGGAAACGGACGCAAGAGAGGGCGCGCCTGGGCCGGCGTCTGCCCCACCAGGCCTGTCCGCCAGCAACCATCCTTCCGGCAATATGCCCTGGACGACGGTCACGCTGGCGGGGATCGGTGGCTGCGCGATCGCGTTGGTAAAGGCGATGGGTTGCCCCGCTTCCGTCAACACATCGGCCAGGCGCGGGGCTTGCCGCGAGACGATGACGATGCGCTCGCCAGGCTTTCGCCGTTCCTCCACGTCGGCCACCAGACGGCGCAATTGCCCGCCGAAGCGCGGGCCCGGCACGAAGGCGCGGCCCAGTTCGGAGACCTCGGCCACGGGATGGCCTTCTAGGTCCGAATAACCCAACACAAGGGGCCGGTTTTCCTGAATCTGCCTCTTGAGCGTCTCCCAGGTGAAGAAGGGAGGGAGCGCACCCGAAGGCAACTCGCCTGCGGCGCGCAAATCGCGCTCCAGTTGCGCGGCCTGTGCTTCCAGGTCTGTGACGGCCGCGGCCAGATCTGCCCCTTCTTCTACGAGGAGGAGGCCGTCCGAGGGCAGATAGTCCAGGAGGCTGGCAGGCTGTGACCAGAGATAAGGGAGGTAGAACTCGCTGCCTCGGAAGGCCTCGCTCCGGCGCAGACGTTCCCATTCTTCCTCAAAATCCTGGCGTGCAGTCGGATGGCATGGGCTCAAATCCAGCACGGCCAGCCGTTCCGCAGCGAGAGGGCCATACTTGGGGAGGGCCTCGCCGGCCGGCCCCACGACAAGGGTTTGCACCTGTTCCTGGGTGCGTTGCGTGGCCGGATCAAAAAGGCGGATGCTTTCCAATTCGTCGCCGAAGAACTCCAGGCGGGCCGGGTAGGGGAGGTTGGCCGGCCAGATGTCCAGGATGCCTCCGCGACGGCTGAAGGTCCCCGGTTCTTCTATCACCGCGGCGGGGCTGTAGCCCAGGCCCAGCCAATGGGTCAGGAGCTGATGGAGGTTTACGATCTGGCCGCGACGCAACGTGCGCAGACTCAGGCGCAACTCACGAGGAGGAAGGGTCTTCTGCATCAGCGCCCGTGCCGAAGCAACGACGATCGGCGCAGGTAAGGACGATTCGCGAATCGCCCTTACCGGATCGCCCTTACCGCTTTCGGCCAAGGCCACGAGCGCGGCCAGCCGCGCCTGTTTTGTCTCGCGCGACCAGGCAATGCGCTCGTAGGGGAGCGCATCAGGGTCGGCCAGGTGACGGATCGTGGAAGGATTGGGAACCCAGGCCTGCAGCTGCTCTACCAACTGTCGCGCGCGCTCGCTGCGCGCGACAAGCAATAGCAGTGGGCGTGCCAGGTCCTGAGCTATCGCCGCGACCAAGTAGGGCCGAGCGGCGGCCAGCAGCCCCAGAGGAGCGCTAGGCCGTAAGGGCAGTTCGCGAACCGCCCCTGCCGAATTGCCCCCGGTGCGCGCGGCCAGCGCGTCTCGCAAGGCCGCGTACGCCGGTATATCGGACAGGAACGACAACAATCCTGAGAGATTCACCCCGAGATATCCTGACCTTTAGTCCCCACTTCTTTACCACCATCCCGCGCGTTGAACTCGTTCATCGCGGCCACGATGCCATCCTGTAACCACCGCTCCAGCGCGCTGACGGCGCGCGCCCGCACTTCTGTCATCAAGATTTCTTCGTCGGCGCTGAAGTCCTGCAGAACGTAATCCATCGGGTCCATGCGGCCCGGCGGCCTGCCGATGCCGACCCGCAGACGGGGGAAGGCCGTGCTGCCTAATTCCTCAATGATGGATCGCATCCCGTTGTGCCCGCCATGGCCGCCTTCGGGGCGCAGACGCAGTTTACCTTGGGGCAAGTCCAAGTCGTCATAGACTACGATGAGGTCGGCCAAGGCAACTTTGTAAAAGCGCACAAGCGAGGCAACGGCGATGCCACTCCGATTCATCCAGGTGCGCGGCTTTGCCAGGCAGACGCGCTGACCGTAGAGGTCACCCAGAGCGATCGCAGCCTGAGACTGGATGCGGCTGAAGGAGAGGCCATGGGCCTGCGCCAGCCTATCCAGACATTGGAAACCGATGTTGTGGCGGTTAGCCGCATGTTCACGGCCAGGATTTCCTAGCCCGACGATGAGTTTCACGGTGCGTTCCGCTCATGAAGATGCCAACACAAACGGGGGCTGATCGGCATGACCAGCCCCTTGGGCCCCTCGGCCCCCACCCTGCCCTCCCCCGCAAAGCGGGGGAGGGTGGCCCACAGGGCCAGGAGGGGGCCATAGTATAGCACCTAAAGAACAACTGTGGTAAGGCTTCGCTCTCTCCCTACAGGCTGCTGAGATTGCCTAACGGCGGCGGGTGACGGCCAGCCGCCACAGCCAGGCGATAATCGCTTTCAGCAAGAAGAACGCGCCTACCGCCAGGAAGACCGCCAACGCATAGGCTCCACCCATAACAAAGGAGCGGGCCAGGCCGCGCAGGCTTATGGCATCCGCGCTCTGGTTTGAGCCGGCCATTGCCGTTGTCTCCGCCGTCGGTGTAGGCGATGGACGTGGCGTCGGCGTCGGTGTCGTCAACGCCGGCTGTTCCACTACAATGGTTGGCGTCGGCGGCCGCGGCGTTGGCGTAATAGTCGGTGTCGGCGTATCTTCCGGCGTCGGCGTCTCCGTCGGCAGAGTGTTGGCGACGATGAGTTGGCCGACGATGCGTTCGTCGTAGTTACCGTCGCGCCGGATCACCCGCAGTCGCAGCGCATAGGTGCCATCGGGCACGGTCGTCGTATCCCAGATACCCAACAGGCCGATCTGCTGCACCTGGCTACGATTATCCATCATGAAGACCCAATCGCTGCTCCCCACAGGTTCGCGGGTGTAGCCCAATTCGTAGCGGTCAAATTGGGGGTGCGAAGCCGCGCCAAGGATATTGACCCGCCCCCGCAAGACCGCCTGCGGCTGCGGGTCGGTGATGAGGGCCTGGGCCGCCTGCGCGCGCGGAGCAGCGATGACAGGAAGACTATAGAGCGCCAGCAGGAGCCCCGCCAGAACGGGAATGAATGCGCGACGCATGTCCCTCCACATGGCCTGCCTGACGGTATGACCTTTTCATTGTAGCACGGCTAATCGGAGAGGACAAGTTCACAACTTGGTCTCATCCGTGCCTTCGCACGAAGCGCCCGATCCGCTCCAACGCCTGCTCAATCTTCTCGTAGTCGGTGGCATAGCAGCAGCGCACGAAACCCGCGCCCGCCCGTCCGAACGCGCTCCCCGGCACGACGGCCACCTTCTCCTCCATCAGCAGTCGCTCGGAGAACTCGTTATCGTCCATGCCGGAATCGGAGACGCGCGGGAAGGCATAGAACGCGCCGCGCGGCTCAAAGGTGGGAAGGCCCAGGCTGTTCAACCCGCCGACGATGAGCCGACGCCGCCGGTCATACTCCGCGACCATCTCCTGCACTGCACTCTCGCCGTGGCGCAACGCTTCCACCGCGGCTGCCTGGGCCATCGTGGGGGCCGACATGATGGTATATTGGTGCACCTTGCGCATCGCGCCCAAGAGGTCGGCAGGAGCCGCGGCATAGCCGATGCGCCAGCCGGTCATGGCGTAATCTTTGGAGAAGCCGCCCAGCAGGATCGTGCGCTCCCACATCCCCGGCAGGCCGGCGAAACAGGTATGCACGACGCCATAGACCAGCCGGTCGTATATCTCGTCCGAAATAACGATGAGGTCATGGCGTTGGGCGACCTGCGCGATCTCCAGCAGCCGCTCGCGAGTCATCACCGCGCCGGTGGGGTTGTTGGGATAGCCGATGAGGATGGCTTTCGTGCGCGGCGTCACCGCCGCTTCTACCTGCGCGCCAGTCACCTGGAAGCCATCCTCTACCTTCGTATCCACCACTACCGGCTTGCCGCCCGCAAAGGAAACCTCGGCGGTGTAGGCCACGAAGCAGGGCTCCGGCACGATCACCTCGTCGCCGGGGTCCACGATGGCGGTGAGGGCCAGGTAGAGGGCCTCGCTGACGCCGACGGTAATGAGGAGTTCCGTCTCCGGGTCGTACCGGACGCCATACAGTCGTTGCAAATGGCCCGACAGTTCCTGGCGCAGTTCAAGGGTGCCGGAATTGGACGTATAATGAGTCTCGCCCCGCTCCAGCGAGCGGATGCCCGCCTGCAAGATGACGGAAGGCGTGACGAAGTCGGGCTCGCCGATGCCAAGAGAGATGACATCCTTCATCGTCGCGGCGATGTCGAAGAAGCGGCGGATGCCGGAGGGGGGGACATCGGCGACGCGGCGCGAGATGCGGTTGCGCATGAATGGGCCTCCAAGCCACAGGATGGGATGTTTTAGAAGCGTGCGTGGCAAGGGGGATTATACCACAGAGTAACTACTTTCTCACCACACCTGACGCAACCGTCTGGCTCGTGGAACGATTTGACATTCGCGGCGGTGACAGGTATAATCTTGTTGCAACCCTGAAGGAACCTGACGTCTGCTTGTGGCCGGGCGCGGGGAGGGTTGACAAGAGAAGGGAGGGAAATGGGTGACGCAAGTTATTGTTGAGAAAGGCGAGTCGTTTGAAGCGGCCCTTAAGCGTTTCAATAAACGTGTTCAGGCTGATCGCATTTTGTCTGAGGCGCGCCGTCGCCGCTTTTTTGAGAAACCGAGCGTTGAGCGCAAGCGCAAGGCTGCCGCCAAACGGCGCAAGAGCAGGCGGCAGAGCCGCAAGGTGTTGAGCGAGTAATCCGCGCTGCGCCTTTGTCCGGATTCATGCTCTTTATTTGCAATTTGTGAACCTATATGAGGGGGCCTTCCCCGATAGGACCGACGGCCCCGGCCCGCCGGCTTTGGGGAAGGCCCCTTTGCCTTCTGAAAGAACATGGGATTGAGAGAACGGCTGTCGGATGATCTGAAAGAGGCCATGCGCGCCGGTGACGAGCGTCGCAAAATCGCCATCCGCAGCATCAAGGCCGCGATCGCGCGCGCAGAGACGGCGGGCGAGGAGAAGGTAACCCTGGATGACGCGGCCATCCTTGCCGTTATTGCCAAAGAGGCAAAGCAACGTCGCGAATCTATTGCCGAATTCCAGAAGGCAGGTCGGGCCGACCTGGTAGAGGCCGAAAGCCAGGAACTGGCCATCCTGGAATCCTACCTGCCCCGGCAGATGGAACGGGCCGAGATTGAGGCCGCGGCCCGTGCCGTCATCGCCGAAGTGGGAGCAAGCGATCCCACCCAACTGGGCCTCGTGATGAAACCCCTCATGGCCCGGCTCAAAGGACAGGCAGACGGGCGGCTGGTACAGCAAATCGCACGCGAACTTCTCTCCGGCCCCCGGCAGATAGACCCTGGCCCATAGGGGATATTCCAATGACCACGAAGGAACGAATCGACGCCAACGTTCCCACGCACTTTGAAAGGAAAACATCCGTCCTAGATAGGGTACGCGCCTTTCTCTTTGGCCTCTTTATCGCCGCGGGTTTATGCGGCGCGCTCATAGCCCCTTTCCCTTTCGGTCATCAGGCGGACCTGCGTGTGGGAGACGTCAGCACGCAAGATATCCGCGCCCCGCGTCGGGCCACCTATGTGAGCAATATCCTGACGGAGCAGGAACGCAAGCGCGCCGAAGCCGCCGTGCGCGAAGTCTATGATCCGCCCCAGGCACGCGTCGCCCGCGAACAGGTCAGCCGGGCCCGTGACATCCTCAGTTACATAGAGTCGGTGCGCCATGATGCCTATGCCACGCTGGCCGAACGCATAGAAGCGGTCAGTGCGGTGCCCGATCTCGGCGTGCCGACCTTTATCATCAGCCGCACCCTCTCCCTCTCCGAAGCATCATGGCAGCGCGTGGCACAGGAAATTCCTCTCGTCATTGACCGCGCGATGCGAGAGGAGATTCGGGAGAACCAGATTGCTGCCGTGCGGCGCGTTGTTCCCACCTTGGTCAGCCTGGAACTAAGCGAAGAAGAGGCGGAGATCGTCAGCGCGTTCGCCAGCGCGCTCATCAAACCCAACACCTTCCTGAACGTGGAGAAAACGAACGCGGAACGCCAGGCGGCGCGTGAGCGGGTGGAACCTGTATATAGTTCTTATGAGCAGGGTGAGATCATCGTGCGGGCCGGTGAGGTCATTACTCCCCTAGCCCTGGAGGCGATGGAGGCTCTGGGGTTGCGGCCCCGTCCCTGGAGCCGGAACCTGTGGGCCGGTGCGATCCTTTTCTCAGTTATCATAGCAGGCCTTTATTGCTCTTTCATCCAACGCTTCGCGCCCGATTTCTGGTCTCGCCGTGTTCTCCCCTGGCTTCTGGCCTTCCTGCTTGTGTCCTTTGCCCTGCTGGGACGGCTGATGATTCCGGCGCATACCATCTTGCCTTTCATCTTCCCGCTGGCGGCGATGACCATGCTGATCGGCGCGCTGATTGATCTGCGCTTTGCCGTCCTCAGCACCCTCGTGCTCAGCCTGGTCACCGGCTACATGACCGACGGTTCACTGGAAGTTATGGCTTACGGTCTTGTCGGATCATTGGCCGGAGCGCTGGCCCTGGGGCGAGGCGAGCGTCCTAACTCGTTTGTATGGGCGGGCATCGTCGTGGCCCTCACCGATTTGGCGCTCCTGGCCGCCTTCCGCCTTCCTGCCGATAACCTGGATGTAACGGGCGCGCTGCAGCTCGCCAGCGCTGCCGTCATCAACGGGGGTATCTCGGCCAGCCTGGCGATCATCGGCTTCCTCATCGCCGGATCGGTCTTCGGTGTCACTACCTCGCTGCAACTGATGGAACTCTCGCGCCCCACCCATCCCCTTCTGCGGCAACTCCTGCTGGCCGCGCCGGGCACCTATCACCATACCCTGTTGGTGAGCAACCTGGCCGAGCGCGCCGCCGAAGCCATCGGTGCCGATGCCTATTTGGCCCGGGTGGGGGCCTATTACCACGACATCGGTAAGATCGGCCAGCCCTATTTCTTCTCTGAAAACCAGATAGACGGCGAGAACCCTCACGAAGGCCTCGCGCCGCAGACCAGCGCGCGGATCATCATAGATCATGTGAAACACGGCCTGGCCTTGGCCCGCAAATATCGCCTGCCGCCGCGCATCCAGGATTTCATCATTGAGCATCAGGGAAACACCTTGGTCAGTTATTTCTATCGCAAAGCGTGCGATGCCACGGCTGACCCCGTGGATGACAAGGAGTTTCGCTATCCCGGCCCCCGCCCTTCCAGCAAAGAGACCGCCATCGTCATGCTGGCGGATAGTTGCGAGGCGATGGTGCGCTCCTGTCGTCCTTCCAGCGCCGAGGAGATTGATCACCTGGTCAGCAAGATGATAGCCGAGCGACTATCCCAAGGCGAGTTGGACGACAGCGACCTGACTTTGCGAGACCTGGATCGGATCCGCCAGGCCTTTGTGACGGTCCTTCAAGGTGTGCACCATCCTCGCATCCAGTATCCGGAAGCCGTGCCCGTGCTGGAACAGAGCAAACCGAAGGCGATACCATCATCGCCCGGTAAGACTTCGGCCCTGCCTGCAGCAGGTTCCCTTCCCCATGAAAGCTCCTGAGCCCGCCGCCGGCGCGGTGGATGTGCAGATCGCGCCGGCCTTTGCCGAACTGGTGAACGCCGAGGCCCTGATCGCCGCGGTGCAGGCAACGTTGGCAGCCGAAGGCCAACCTGAGGGCAGAGTCACGCTGGTCATCACCGATGACGAAGGGATCCGCGATCTGAACCGCACCTTCGCGGGCACCGACGCGCCCACGGATGTCCTTTCCTTCAGCGCACGGGAAGGGTCGCCTGAGTTTGTGCTGGCCGACCCCGACGAAGAAGCCTACCTGGGTGACATCGTCATTTCGTATCCTTTCGCCGCGACGCAGGCAAGGGCGCGTGATCTGCCTGTCGCCCGCGAATTGGCACTCTTGAGCATTCACGGCACGTTACACCTGTTGGGTTATGACCACGCCACCCCGGAAGACGAAGCCCGCATGTGGACACGCCAGGACGATATACTACGGGCGTTGGGTTACGAATCAACAGATGCGACGCGCGCATAGCCTCTCTTACCAGGTCATCTCGGCTGCGCCTGGCAAAATGGATTGGTGGATGTGAACCTGCTGGCCTTCCCGCCAATCTCTACTTATTTTCACCGTCTGAGGGAGCAAATCTCATGTTCAGCCACCGCCTGTTACGTCTGAGCACCGCCGTCATCGCAGTCACACTTACCCTCGCCGCCTGCGGCCAGATCTTGCCCCGGCCAACGCCAACGCCACCACCTCCTACCGCCACTGCCACACACCTCCTCCCGCCGACCGCTACCGACACCCCTGTCCCTGCGCAGCCTACTGCCACCGATACGCCTGCCCTCCAGCCCACCCCGCCTCCGGCGACATCTACGCCACTCCCCTCACCGTCGGGGAGCGCGTTGCGGACCGGGCAGACGGTGCGCGTCATTGCCACGAATGGGCTCAACGTGCGCGAGAAGGCCGGCACTCAGGCCAAACGATTGGGCCGCTTTGCCTCCGGCGCGTTGGTTCAGGTAGAAGGGGGGCCCGAAGTCGCCGATGGCTATACCTGGTGGCTGGTATCCGATAAAGGCGGGCTGAAAGGTTGGGTTGCAGAAAAAAGCCAAACCGGCGAGACCTGGTTGACTCCCAACATCGGCGAGCCACGACCTGTCGCGCGCCCCGTGCGCAAGGGCGATCAGGTTGTCGTCACCACCGACCAGCCTCTCTCGCTGCGCTTCCAGCCGGGTCTCAACGCTGTGGTGGACCGGCGGGTAGAACCCGGAACCCGCTTCACCGTGCGCGAGGGGCCTGTGGAGGCCGATGGGCGGCGATGGTGGCAACTGGTAGACAAGGATGGCAGGGAAGGTTGGGCAGCCGAGGGCACGGCGAATGATCGTTGGCTGACTCCCATAGAATGATGCCGACCATCCATACCCTTCCCACTTACTGTCGCTGCGCCGTCTGTGGGAACCCTCAGGCCAATCCCCATACCCTGCATGTGCGCTGGCTGACCGACGGCGAGACGGTCTGGACGGAATGGGCAGCCCAAGATGCACAGATGGGTTATCGCGGCCTCGTCCACGGCGGCATCCTCTGTTCGCTGTTGGATGAAGGCGTGGGCTGGGCCGCTGCTTTGGGCGTGCGCAAGATGCTGGTCACGGGTGAGTTGAATGTGCGTTTTTTGCGTCCCCTCCCCATCGGACAGGCCGTCACGATACGCGGCTATTTCGGCGAGGACCTGCGGCGCTACGTGACCGCGCGCGGCGAAGTGGTGGACGCAGCAGGCACGCGCTATGCCACGGCCATCGGCAAATTCTTCCCTGTGCCGGCGGAACGCGTCGCCGAGATCGCCTCGTACCTGACGGTGGAGGAGGGCGACTTGACGTGGTGGTAGATACCGGCACTTGAGGGAGGGGGCTGCTAGATGGGTGAGGAGCAGCAAAGCAAACAGTTGGCTACCTATGATTACAACCGCGCCGAGCGGTTCTACTCCAAACTGCGGGCGCGCATCGCCGCCTGGCTGAGAAAGAACACAGGCATCAGCGACCGGCAGAGAGAATATCTCCTGCTGCTGCCCGACCTTTTCGCGCTTCTGATCCGCCTGCTGCGTGACTCGCGGATTGATGCTTCGCTCCGCTTGCAATTGGCCGCGGTCAGCCTCTATGTTATCTCGCCGATCGACCTGATCCCCGACGCGTTCCTGCCCGTTGGCCTGGTGGACGATACGGTAGCCTTGGCCTTCATTCTAAGCCGCGTCGTCCGCATCATGGGCGAGGCGGGCGAGACGATTTTGCGCGAGCATTGGGACGGCGAAGGAGATGTGCTGGCACAGATTCAGAAGGTCGTCGCGACCGCCGATGCCGTGTTGAAGAACGTGGCGGTCCTAAGCCGCCTCCGCCGGCGATTCGGTTGATGGGTTACAAGGCCAAGGGATAGCGCCCGTATTTCTGCACCGCCGCGACCAATGCCAGCGCGTTCTGTGGTTGCACGTATCCGGCCAGGCTGTTGCCGCTGGTCACGATATACCCGCCGCCGGGACCCACGTCCCGGATCAGGCCGCGCACCTCGTCATCCACCTCCTCCGGCGTGCCCAAGGTGAGGATGTTCAAATCAACGTTCCCCAGGAGGCAGAGCCGGTCGCCGTATTGTCGTTTGACGGCCCGGATGTCCACCGCACCTTTCTCGTTGGGGTGCAGGCCGGCAATCCCTAGGCCCAGGAGGTCCTCCAGAAATGGGAGGATATTGCCGTCGCTGTGGATGACCCAAGGGAGCGTGATCTTCTCCGCTACGCGGCGGTAACCCGGCAGGACTACCTCGCGGAATATCTTGGGCGAGAAGAAAGGCCCGATCTTGTAGGCCATGTCATCGGTGGAGACGAAGACATCAAATCCCATCTGGCAAACGCGCTCGGCTACGGCTGCCGTCCAAGCGGTATAACGGTCAAGGACGGCTTCCACAAAGGGCCGGTTCTCGTAAAGGGCGATGCTGAAGTTCTCCATGCCCATGCTGAGCATGGTGGGGAAAATGCCGATGCGGGTAACGAACCAGAGGGCATAGCCCCCTTTGTTTCTGACAAACTCCTCCGCCTCGGCGTAGAGGGCATCGTCATAGGGGTCGGGGAGTTTAATCATCTCCAGATCGGCCATTGTCTTGATCATGCCCTCGCCGTAGAAGAGACGTCCATCCTTGCCCGGCTGCTTCCGGGCATACACGGGCGCGCGCAGAACATAGAAGATGTTGTCCAGATGCAGGCGCGCCGCGATCGCTTTAGCCTCTTCAATGCGGTAGTCGTTGGCCTCTATGTTACGGGCCTCTGTGATCGGCCCGCCCCCCCCCATCAGTTTCCGGGCCAGGGCAGGGTCCACCCCCAGCTCGCAATAGGGAACGCGATCCGGTTCCTCGCGACGCAGGGCGGCCAGGACTCGCTCTCGTGAGTTCATCTTCTTCATGGCGATACCTCCGCGCGAAAGTGAATTTCAAACGCTTCCATCAGGCGGCGGGTCAGTGGCCCCACACGCCCCGTCCCGACAGGTTGGCCGTCCAACACGGTCAACGGCATCAGGTGGCGGCTGGTGCTGGTGATGAATGCCTCCTCCCAGGTCTTGCGCTCCGCCAGGGACAACTCTTGTTCCCTGGCACGGATGCCGATCTGACGCGCCAGGCGTAGCGTCACGTCGCGCGTCACACCGGAAAGGACGGTTGCCGCGGGCGCGGTTAGAAGTTCGCCCTCACATACCACAAAGAAGTTGCTGTTGGAGCCTTCGGTGATATGCCCGGCCCTATCCACAAGCAATGCCTCATGCACGCCTGCGCGCTGGGCCCGACGGCGCGCCAGGAAGTTGGTCAAGGTACACAGGGTCTTTGCCGTCGGCAACGCCCGCTCGGCGACGACGGTGATGGCATCCGCCCCCTCGGCATAGTAACGTTCAGGGTAATGGGGCATCGCCTCCGGCCAGATGAAGCAGAGAGGCGGATGGCCCTCGCCGGGGCCATAGACGAGAAACTTGAGCAGGCACTCCGGCGCGCCGTTGGCCGCCAGGAGCGGCGATACCCAGGTGCCGATGGTCTCCGGCTCGGCAGGGAGCTCCAGTTCAATCTGCCGCGCGGAGAAGGCCATGCGGTTCAGGTGTTCGGCCAGATGAAAAGGGATGCCTTGAGACACCTGCACCGTCTCATAGACACCGAAGTCGTTAAGGAGGGCCGGATGCCGCAGGGGAACGCAAGCCCCTTCCGCCGGCACCAGTTCACCGTTGCGTGAGACGAAGAGGGGTAGATTCATGCTCAAGTCATTCTCTTCGCCCCAGGCGATAGCGGAGCACGACGCCGCCATCCTGTAGCCGTTCCACGTCCAACAGTTCGGGCCGCAGAGCCTCGGCATAGGTCAGGCCCACACCTTCCACCAGGGTCGGTGCGTCCTCGCCGCCGAAGATCAGCGGCCCCACCTGCACGTACAATTCATCTACCAGGCCCCGGCTGAGGAGCCCGAAGTTGAGCGTGCCGCCTCCTTCCACCATCAGGCGACGGACGCCCCGGTGCCATAGGAGGCTCAGTGCCGCTTCCAGGTTCACCTCGCGCTCGCCCAGGATGTGCACCTCGGCCCAGGAGCGGAGACGGTGCACCGTTTCCGGGTCGGCCTGTTGGGTGGTGAAGATGATCTTGGTGGCCTCGCCCGCGCTCAGAAAATCGGAGTCGTCTCGCAATTCGGCGCGCGTGCTCACGCCTACTTTGATAGGGTTCTCAGGACGCCCCGCGCGCAGGCGGAGCGCCCGCAGCGCTTCCGATTTGATGGTGAGGCTGGGGTCATCTCGCAGCAAGGTCTGGCCGCCGACCATGATGGCATCGGCACTGGCGCGCAGCCAGTCCACACGCTTCATGTCCGCCGGGGTTGAGATGCGGACCTGGCGACGTTCAACGGTGGATATTTTCCCGTCCACCGTCATGGCAGCATTGATGAAGACGAAGGGCCTGTTCATTGGAGTTCTGTTGCCCCTGCGATGGTAGTGAGATGTTCATCCCGAACTGATGATGGGAATGGTGCGCGGTTTGCGGTCTGCCTCCCACGGATAGACGATCCAGGCGTCGGTCACAGCCGCGTAGTAATGGGGCGCTTCGTTAGGAAACAGGGAGCCTTGCGGCTTGTAATGGAGCACCGCCAACTCAGGGTAGCCCCCCGCCTGCTCCACGCGCCCCTTGACCGACATGATGGTGCGCCCGCTATCCCAAACGTCATCTACCACCAGGATGCGCTTGCCGCGCAAGAGTGTGTGCGCCGGAAATTGCAGAAACGAAGGCCAAGAAAGGGTCTTCTCCACGCCGCCGGAGAACTCCACCGCGGCTGTGAGGACATCTCGGATGTCTAATGCCTCGGCGATGAGGCCGCCGGGTATGATGCCGCCTCGGGTGATCATCAGAAGCGCATCATAAGCAGAGTTGAACTGCGGGATGAGATGGTCGATCAGGGCGTCCACATCGTGCCAGGTAAGAACTTCTTTGCGGGGGGCCTCAAAGCGATACATGGCGTGCTCCTCAGGATAAACATGCGCGGCGCGCAGAAAAAGGGACGGCACAGATAATTGTACACCATCTGTGCCGTCCGGAAAAATCCGGCTACTCTGACAAAAAGCCCTAAAAACTTGCCGGACCTTTGGGGTTTCTGAGCATCAGTATTCGTCGGCGCGCGCCACGCCGAGAGGACCGGCGTCACCGGCCTTATTCAAGCCTATCTTACGTTCCAACTCCCAGGTCTTCGGCTCCACCAGGATTGAGCCATCCGGAAAGACGAGGGTGGGAACGCTGCGGAACCCGTGATTTACCTCCTGCACGTAACGGCGGGCCTCGCTGTTCTCATCTATGTCAATGAAAGTGTATGGGATGTTGTGCTGATCCAGAAAACGGCGGGTCCGGTTGCTAAGTCCACACCAACGCGTGCCATATACTACGATGTTCGCATTATTCTGGGGTTGCTCCATAAATAATCTCTCTAATCCTCCAAACTCGCCAGATACTTTTCTGCCTCCATCGCGGCCATACAGCCGAAGCCTGCCGAGACGACGGCCTGACGGAATACCTTATCATGGACTTCACCCGCGGCGAAGACGCCTGGGATCTTCGTGTGCAGCCGCGCGTCCACGATGAGATAACCTTCGTGATCCATCTCCAACTGCCCGACGAAAAGCTGGGTGTTGGGGATGTGGCCGATATAGACGAAGACACCGTTGGTCGTCATGACCGATTCCTCGCCGGTAATGGTATCTCGCAGTCGCACCGCTTCCACCTTGCCGTTCCCTTCAATCCGGGTCACGACTTTGTTCCAGATAAAACCTATCTTCTCGTTTTTGCGCGCCCGCTCCTGCAACACCGCGCCTGCCCGCAACGAATTGCGCCGGTGGACGATGTTCACCTTTGTGGCGAACTTGGTGAGGAAAATCCCTTCCTGCAGGGCGCTATCGCCGCCACCCACGACGATCAACTCCTTGCCGCGAAAGAAGAAGCCGTCGCAGGTGGCGCAGTAGGAGACGCCGCGCCCCAGAAACTCCTTTTCGCCGGGCACATCCAGTTTGCGTGGCGAGGCCCCCGTGGCGATGATGAGGGATTTCGTTTCATACTCCATTCCGTTTTGCGTTTTGAGGCGAAAAGGGCGCTCCAACAGGTTGACCTCGGTCACATAGTCCACCTCGGTGCGCGTGCCGAAGCGTTCCGCCTGGCGCGACATCAGGTCGTAAAGTTCCGGCCCCGTCAACCCTTCCGGAAAGCCGGGGAAATTCTCCACGTCGGTGGTCGTGGCGATCTGGCCGCCGAGTTCGTTGCCCGTGATGAGGAGCGGGCTCAGATTGGCACGGGCCGCGTAGAGGGCAGCGGTTAGACCTGCCGGCCCTGAGCCTATGATGATGACGTTCTCCATGTTGCTCTCCATCCTGATCGGTCGCGGCGTCGGTCAGCCGCGGTTGTTCTTGAAGTTTCGTTGTAGATGCCCGCCTGCCTGTCGGGCGATTTCCCACACTGCCATCACCCACCAGCGCGGCGCGTGGGTCAGGATGCGCCCATCGCTGGCCTGCACCGGTTGGGTGGACTCATCGCCCGGTTCGCCCATCTCGCAGCGCACCATCTGATGCCGATGGCAGAAGTCCTGCGTGTCGCTGCATCGCAAGCAAATCGGGCATTTGTACAGGATTCGGTATCCTTCCGTCGCCATTGACTCTTCTCCTTAAGTCCCTGAACCTGGCGCTATTCTATCACACAGTAGGCGGTTTCTCAAGATTCGTTTGCGATGGCGGTGACACCGGGTGCATCCAAGATTTGTTTTTAGGCAGCCCGCGGGAGATGTTCGCGGCGGGTTGTGAGGTAATCCCCCTGGCCGCT
>FWPU01008971.1_pt1 | contig 16268 bp, 15 predicted proteins | sample 2228361 | NCBI WGS metagenome assembly FWPU01 (sample SAMEA103939777, study PRJEB20133) | metagenome
CGTGCGGCGGACGCCGCAACGGGGAGGGGGGCAGGGGGGAGGGGCATATGCGCACTGCAGGAACAAAAATAGCAACCGATTTCTCCCGACCTGCGCCGGATGAATATTTTAAAAGGACGGAACGATATGTTGGCGATTCCGCCATTTTAGCCTGGAACGATGTTCTGGCGATTCCGGTCTCAGAATCGGAACGATGTGTTGGCGGTTGACAGGTAGACGGTAGCAGGCAGCAGACAGCAAGTAGCGGGCAGCCTAACTGCCTCCTGCTGCCTGCTTCCGGCTAACTGCTTTTATCCGCTCCGCGGCGAGCGGGCGGTCCAGAGAGTGCAGAGAGGCCGGGCGAAAGCCGTGCCGTCCTGCGATCTCCGTGATTTCCCGTATCCGCTCTATCTCCAGCGCTTTTCCCACCGTATAATCTTCAAATCGGCCTTCCAGCGCCAGGGCGATGGTTTCCGCCATGCAGCCGAAGGTCAGCCCTGGTGGCAGGCCGTAATCAAAACCCAGTCCGACTCCGCCGGGTATTTCCACCAGGCCGCCGTCCACTACCAGGACGTCTTCCCGTTCCCGATGGACGCGCAGGGAAACGTCCCGCGGGCGGGCCACGTCGCAGACCACCGTTCCGGGTTGCAGATGTTCCGGAAAGATGATCGGGCGTCCGGCGCTGGTGGCGGTCAACACCAGATGGGCCGCGCGGATGGCCGCGATATCGGTTGCTATCTCCACCGGCCCGTTAGCGGTGTTGGCGAGGCGAAAGCGCGCGGCCTCCAGGGCATCCGCCCGCCGGCCCACCAGGATCAGCCGGCCAACCCGGGAGGCCAGCAACCGGGCACACGCCCCGCCGATGGCTCCGGTGGCGCCCACGACGGCGGCAGTGGCCTGTTCCGGAATGATTCCCACCTGGGTGGCCGCTTCCAGGAGGGTTTGCACCGAGACGGCTGCTGTATAACTGTCTCCTGTGGTTACCGGGATTTGCAACGCCCGGGCGACGGTCAGTCCTCCATCGCCTACCACCGACGTGTATGCGCCCAGCCCCAGAATGCGCGCCCCCAATCGCTCCGCCAGGCGCCCTGTCTGGATGATTTTCCGGTATGCGACGCGGGGCGGCACCGTCAGCATTCGTCGCGCCGTCAGCGGGCAGGCCAGCAGCCACCCCTCTACCTCCCGCCCGGTGGCCGGGGAACGGATTCCGCGCACGTGGGAGAGCACCAGCGGCGGCCAGTAGAGCGAAAGGAAATGGATCAGCGATACCGGCAGAATGCGGGCCAGGGTTGGATATTTCCGGGCCACATCCGCTTTCGGATCCAGCGGGTGCAGGATAAAGGCGAAGGCGTCCATGTTGATCTCCCGTGTTCGGTAAATGGTCTATTCTTCTCGTCTCCTGCCGAGTTCGTCCGGGCGCGGGTACAGGCGAGGATGCATCTGCTTTGCGCCGGGAATTCGCTGGATGTCGCTTTCCTCGTAGGAGACGTTTTTCATGATCACCCGCCGCCGGGGGGAAGCGACCAGAATGCTATCCGACTCGATGGTTCGGGCAGGATAGACAACCATTCCCGAGCCGATGCGACAGTGGTGGCCAACACATCCTCCCAGGACGGTCATTCCGGTCGCTTCCAGGCGGTCCCCACGCGCGGCCCGCAGCGGTTTGGGAATCAGGTTAAAGTCCGTAAAGGTGGTGCCAGCGCCGATGAAACTGCTGCGACCGACACAGGCCAGTTGCAAGCAGGTGTTCTGGGCGACCATGGTGTCTTCCATCAGGACGGTTTCAAAGAGCGCGGCGCGGAAGGGCAGGAAGCACCGGTCGCTGACCACGCTGAGCATTACCTGGCAGCCGTCGGAGAGGGTCACATTGTTGCCGATGATGCTGACGTCTATCAGTGCGCCAGGGCCGATGTCCACATTGTCGCCGATGATGGTTGGCCCGCGAATAATGGCGCTAGGGTCAATGGAACAGTTCTTGCCGATTTTGACCACAGCAGAGGAAGAGAGTACCTGCTTCTGCTCCAGAAGAGCGCGCCAGAAGAGTTTCAGTTGTAGGCCAACATCCTCCTCAATCGCCTTGTCCAGGCGGGCAGCCATGCTGAAGACACCAAAAATGACGTTCGCCAGCAGGACGTGGACCCAGGACTCAATGGCCAGGAAGGCGCGAGTGGGCACCTGATAGACCAGGTCTCCCAGAACGTTGGACATGTGGGTGGGGACGCGGTAGTATCCCATTTCCCGGGGTTCGGTGTGCATCACAAGAGGGCGGACTGTCTCCTCAATGCCGTGGGGGAAGTACCACATATCGGCTACATAGAGGTCACCCTCCCGGCGGATGGTTTGCTGCAGGGGAAGAGCATGCTGGACAATTGCTTTATCGTCCGGGGAGAAGGCCACCTGGCAGGCCTTACCTAATCGGCGGGCTTCTTTGAGAAACGTGGTGATGAAAGGTTCGTCAAAAAAGAGGTTCTCCCGATAAACCAGCGTCTCCACTCGTTCCGGCCCAATCTCGCTGAAGGAATCCACTTCCCGTTCCTGGGTCACATATGGCGCCAGGAGGTCCCTCTGGTGGAGCCAGAGAGGCTTATTCAGCACCCGTAGTTCCCGAGCGGGTTCATTGAACGGATGGATGAACCTTCGGTCTCTCAGGATAACCTTGCGCATTCGTGTTTACTCACCAACAGAGCGCCGCGCTGCAGGGCCAATCTCCACCTGGAATGCGCAATAGGGCGCACCCATGGCTGCACAGGATACTTCGGCGACCGAGAAAGAATCCCCGCCAGTGGACCAGCGGAGCGCTTCCTGGAGAAGGCCGGTCAGAAATTGGCAGCAGGGCGCAGTGGTGGTTCGTCCCTGGCATACCCCGCAGTGTTCCGTTACCCAGATGATGCGGTCGTTCTCCTCCTCCAGGTGAACAGCCTGATCCGCAAACCGGTTGAACATTTCAGCCAGCGTTTCCAGGCTGATTTTCGCCCGGATTCGCGTCGGGAGAAGCGGAAGAGCCAGATCGGCCAGGTCTAAAATGAGACCAAGGTCCTGGACTCCGAGGTGAAAGCAGAGACGGCCGCTACGAAAGGCCAGTTCCCGTCCCTTCCCCACACCGTATGTTTCTTCCAGAGCAGCCATCAGACGAGAAAAGTAACCGGTGGGGAAGTTCCGCTCCAGGTCGTTTGGGGGGTAAGTGGCAAGATGGCGGAGGCCGGCCCGGGCCAGGACTGTCTGGAGGCCCTCGTTACCGATGGTTCCCTCTATGGCCATCAGCACAATCCGACCGATTTTGTTCGGCGCCCGGGCCTCTTCCATCACCGGTCCAGAAACTCTTTCAGTGTCTGATGGAATCGCTCCGGCTCATCCAGCATCGGAAAGTGACCGGAGTGTTCAAAATAAGCCACCTGAGCCAGCGGGACCTCGTTGGCCAGAGTTTCTCCCTGGTTGGGATCCACAATCCGGTCGTTCCGGCCATAAATCCCCAACACCGGGATGCGGATTTCCCGCAAGCGGGGCCGCAGGTCGGTGCGACGAAGGGAGGCGATGCTGTAATGGAACGATTCCAGAGTCGTACGGGAGAGGTCCTGCTCAAACATTTCCGACCATCGTTGCCAGTCGCGAGTGAGAAATGGTGAAGCCAGGCGGACGCCCAGAGGCAAGACGCCAGGAATGTTATAGACCAAGGCGGCCAGCGTTTTTTTTGCTGCCAGTTTCAGCATTAGCGCCAGGCCATCACCGCTAATCGGCGAGCCGACCATCGCGACGCGCTGCACCCGTTCCGGATAAGCCAGTGCCAGGCTCAAGGAGACCGTCCCACCCATAGAATGCCCCATGACCCGCGCCCGATAGATGCCCAGTTGGTCCATAAACTGGATGACCATCTCCACGTAATCGGTTACCCGGAAATGCGAGCCCTTCTTGCCCGATTCCCCAAAGCCCCAGAAATCCAGTGCATAGGTCTTGTAACCACTGGCAAGCACCTCCATTGTACTCAGCCAGTAGTTCCAAGAGCCCAACCAGCAATGCAGAAGAATGACGGGCTGTCCCCGCCCGAATGTTTCGTAATGGATGACTCCCCGATCGGTGACGATGGAACTCATTGCTGCTCTCCTCGGGTATGGTCACCCTTGGGTATCATACCATAAAACCCGATTCCTTCCCGCACCGACGTGTTGCAATTTGGTTAAAGGGAAGTTACGAAATCCGTTAACATAAAAAAAGCGGACACCGGAATGGTCGGAGACATATAGCCCCAGACGGCGGTGCCCGCCCAGTATTGCTACTTACCCCTCTTCGCCGTCCATTGTCTCCAGTATGGAGTATAACAGTTCCAGAAGGACGTTTTTGACGCTCTCCTTGTCAGTGGCTACACAGGGAAGGACTTTCACCGCCGGGTCAATGCGCAGGGCAATGCGCAGGTCCTCCGGAGACCAGGCATCGTCTGAGTCCTGTTTATTAGCCGCCACCACATACGGAGTAGGGGCATAGGTGCGAAAAGTGTCCAAGATCAGGCGGGCCTCGCGGAACGTTTCCGGGCGGGTGCTGTCCACAATCACGATGAAACCCAGCATCCCTTCGGACAGGATTTCCCACATAAACTCAAAACGGCGCTGGCCGGGTGTGCCGAAAAGATAAAGAACCAGGTCGTCATCCACCGTGATCCGCCCGAAGTCCATTGCCACGGTAGTCTCTTCTTTGATCCGTTCTTCGGGGCGGCTAATTTTGGCCTCCGTGGCGACGACGTCAATCTCGCTGATCGTGCGAATGAACTGGGTTTTACCTGCAGCAAAGGGACCGGTCACCACCATTTTTACGATCTGCATTTACAACTCCCGGATGCGGTCTATGAGTCTCTGGACGATGCTGCGTTTGACAGCCGGGCGTCGTGGGGCAGGCGGCAGTGTGGGTGGTGCTGTAATACCCGGTGGTGGCCTAACTTCCATACCCTCCGGGGTGACCAGTTCCACCAATCCAGCCTGGAGGAGGCCATAGACAATCCGCCGAATCTGGAAATCACTCATATGGTTGTACTGGGCAATTTGCCGGATGGTATTGCGAGGATTAATGAAAGAGACTACCCGCCACTCTTCCACGGTCAGGTTGATCGTCCGCAGGCGCGCGTCGGGGCGATCGGTGAAACGGAGGGCCATATCCAGATTGGGCAATTCTTCCTGAAGGCGCTCCCATTCTTTGAGACGGCGGGTGCCCTCCATAATCACGTTTTCCAGATCAATGGAGACCGTCACGCGCCCTTCCACCGGAAGGAGGTTGGGCTCAAAGCGGAAGGTCCCCTCTGGCCAGGTAAAGAGTTTGTAGACGACCTCCAGAACGTGAGCGCGTACGCTGTCCAAAATATCCTTTTGTGTCACGTAGCCCGCGTTACTCAGAAGTACGCCCAGTTCCCGGTCGTCTTTAATATCCGAGCGAGCCCGAATGGTGCGGGCCAATTCTTCGCTAATTTTGCCCGCCCGCTGGAGTACAGCGACTAAACGGTCCTCCTGCCCATCCAGGCTGGCGTAGATGAGTTTGCCCTCGCGGAAGCAAAGGCGAGCCTGGTCCTGGGGGGTCTCCACAACCAGTGTGCCCGTTTTGCGCGCCAGGTTGATCAGGTGAAGCAATTGGGTGGCGCTAAAGTCTTGTAGATTTCCTTTCAATGCCATGCACCGCCTGCCTTTGCAGCGGGTTGCTGAGAAGTGCAGAACAAAACTGATTATACCCTTGCTTGCGTAACAAGTCAACTTTCTACTGGACTCTGGCGAAATGCTCTTTTTTCGCTCCCGGCGGGTGCTCTCGGCGGGTCTGCGACCCGCCGATTGCCGGACGCCGGTCACAGACCGGCTTTGAGCAACGAAAATCGTTGCCGTCAGGCCGAAAAACTGCGGAAATCATCGCACCCGGAAAATTCGCCAGACTCCAGTTTCTATTGTGACAAGTGCATTTCAATTCTATAGCGGGATGAAATTCTGTCCAAAGCGCATTGTGCTGCAACGGCTTTATCGCCGCACATAATGTTATCTCGGGTGGCTACTCCCATTCTATCGTCGCTGGAGGCTTGGAGGTAATGTCGTAGACGACCCGATTTACTCCAGCGACCTCGTTGACGATCCGATTGCTGATGCGCGCCAGCAATTCGGGATCCAGTCGGGCCCAGTCAGCGGTCATGAAGTCCTCAGTGGTGACCACTCGCAGGGCGATCACCTCCTCATAAGTGCGACTATCTCCCTTTACCCCGACGCTTTGTATAGGCAGGAGGACGGCAAAAGCCTGCTGCGTGACTCGCAAAAGGCCGGATCGTTCCAGTTCCTCCAGCAGGATTGCATCGGCTGCCCGAAGCAGTTCCAGCCGCTCCCAAGTTACTGCTCCGATGACCCGGACCGCCAACCCTGGCCCGGGGAAGGGCTGTCGCCAGACAATCTCTGGGGGGAGTCCCAACGCCTCGCCTACGGCGCGGACCTCGTCTTTGAACAGATACCGGAGAGGTTCCACCAGTTGCAGTTGCATCTGCTCTGGCAATCCGCCCACGTTGTGGTGAGTCTTGATCCGACGGGCTCCGGGCCGATCTGGTGCTGCCGATTCTATGACATCGGGATACAGAGTGCCCTGAGCCAGAAAGTCTATCCGCCCCAATTGCTGGGCTTCCCGCTCAAAGACCCGGATGAACCGTTCGCCCACGATGCGTCGCTTCATCTCGGGGTCGGTGACCCCTTCCAGGGCGCTCAGAAACTCCTCGGTTGCGTCCACAGCGATGAGAGGCATTCCTAACCGGTCCCGGAATGTGTGTACCACCTGCTCCGGTTCCCCGCGACGCATCAGGCCAGTGTTGACAAAGATGCAGGTCAGATGGTCGCCGATGGCCCGGTGGATGAGAGTGGCGGTTACAGCAGAATCCACCCCTCCGCTGAGGGCGCAGAGGACCCGCCCATCACCTACCCGCGTGCGTATATCGGCAATGGTCTCCTCAATGAAAGTCGCCGGGGTCCAGGTAGGCGCGCATCCACAGATTTCCCGGACAAAATAACGCAGAATATCCACTCCGGCGGGGGTGTGAACCACCTCGGGGTGGAACTGGACGCCGTAGATGTGGCGCTGCAGGTCGCCCATTGCCGCAACAGGGGAATTGACACTGCGGGCCAGTACGACGAACCCCGACGGCACTCTCTCTACCTGATCGCCGTGACTCATCCAGACCTGGGGGCGATTCTGCAGAGGCGCCAGGAGGGGATGGGGATGAAGGACTTCAACCGGGGTGGGGCCGTATTCCCGACGGGCCGCGGCGGAGACTTCTCCGCCCATTGTATGGGCCAGCAATTGCATGCCGTAGCAGATACCCAGGACCGGCCGTCCGCTTTCCAGGACGTAAGTGGGGAGCGAAGGCGCTCCCGGTTCGTAGACGCTGGCTGGTCCACCGGAGAGAATGAAGCCGCGCGGACGAACTGCCATCACCCGCTCGGCCGGGATGTCCCAGGGGAAGAGTTCACAGTAGACCTGAGATTCCCGTATTCGCCGGGCGATCAGTTGAGTGGTCTGGGAGCCGAAGTCCAGAATGACAATGGTATCGTGCATAGGGCAACTGCCCGTACCGTCATGCGCTCAGGATGATTTGCCCCTCCCGCATGTCGGCGATAGTGACCAGGGCCTCAATAGGCACACCTAAATGGGCCAGGGCTTGACGTCCGCCCTCAAATTGCTTTTCAATTAAAACACCGATGCCGACTACTTCTCCGCCTGCTTTCTGGACCAGTCGGGCCAGCGCAGCGATGGTCAGGCCGGTGGCGAGGAAGTCGTCCACGATCAGTACCCGGTCGCCGGGACCCAGGTACTCCGGCGAAACCATCAGCAGGACTTCCAGCCCCTTGGTGTGGGAGGGGGCGCTTTCCACGTAGACCGGTTCCATCATAGTGATGGGTTTCCGTTTCCGGGCATAGAGAACAGGCAGCCCCAGAACCAGGCCGGTCGCCAGGGCGGGCGCGATGCCGGAAATCTCGGCGGTCAGTATCTTGGTCGCCCCGACGTGGGCAAAACGGCGGGCCAGTTCTGCTCCTGCATGTTGCATCAGTTCCGGGTCTATCTGGTGGTTGATGAACCCGTCTACCTTCAGGATGCCATTGCCCAGGTCTCGTCCCTCGGTCAGGACACGGCGCCTCAGTTCTTCCATAGGGATGCCTCCTGCAAGTAAGGAGATCATGTTTCTTGTTTATCGCGTCGGCTCCAGTGCGAATGAAATCAACACACCGGTTCGGAAAGGCTAAACTTCTGGGAAAGGAAAATCTGGCTATCCCCCCAAAGCGTTCATCAGGTCGCGCATGTGCATCAACTGGTGACCATAGATGGCGTTGATGAACGTCTCCAGGTTGACTTCGCCCAGCGCCGGGTGGCGACCAACGCGGTCCAGGTCCTCGTCGGTCAGGGTGGCGATCCATTCCAGGGTGCGCTGACGGGCAGCGGTCAGGTCGGCCAGGAGTTGCTCCGGAGGTACGCCAGCCAACCGGCGGTGTTCTGCTTCGTTGTACGCGTCGTAATCAAAGCCATCGGGCGCGCCTAACCCACCAGCCGCGATATCCTGCGCCAGGCGCAAGAGCCCCTCCTCGGAAGAGACGAAGTGGGCCAGCAGGTCTCGGACCGTCCATGGGTATGGCGTTTCATATAAAATGGCTTCCCACTGGGCGGGGTGAAGAGAATTAAAAATGGCAAGAGTTTTCTCAACGCCTTTTTGCAATCGGGATTTCAATGCGTCTACTCTCGGATTCATTGGTATCTCCTTAGTTCAACCAAGTGTGCTAATCCCTCTGCCAGCCCGACGGAGGGTTGCCAGCCCAGAAGCGCCTGGGCCCTGCGGGGGTCTCCAGCAGAGCGGTGCACCTCCCCGACACGCGAAGGGGCAAACACTGGCTCCAGATGAGTCCCCAGAACCTGGTTAAGCAGCGTGACCAGGTGGATTACAGGGGTTTCTTCTCCCCGGGCTATGTTCAGGACCGCCCCCGCGATGCCGTCCCGCTCCCCAGCCCGCAACAGAGCGGCGACCACATCGCCCACGAAAACGAAATCCCGCGTTTGGGAACCGTTCCCATAAATGACTGGCGGCAGCCCCTGCCGCATCCGTTCGACAAAGATGCTGATGACCCCTGAGTACGGGCTATACGGGTCCTGGCGGGGGCCATAGACGTTAAAGAAGCGCAGGACGACCGCGGGGAGGTTATAAGCAGCCTGATAGGTCTGACAGAGCGCCTCTCCAGATACCTTACTGGCGGCATACGGAGAGAGCGGACGCGGAGGGAGGTCTTCTTGGAGAGGGGGTCCTGTATGGTCACCATATACAGCGGCGGAGGAGGCGAAAAGAAAGCGACGCACACCAGCCTGATGCGCTGCCTCCAGTAAATTCAGCGTTCCTCCCACATTTACATCTATGGTCTCGCGCGGGTTCTCCAGGGAAGCCTGGACAGAGACGATGGCAGCCAGGTGAGCAACGACCTCCACGCTGGTCATAGCCGACTGCACGACCTGAAGGTCGCGGATGTCACCTTCTATGATTTCCACCCCATCCCGTACAGAGGCAAGGTTTTCCCACCGCCCGGTAGAAAAGTTATCCAGCACTCGAACCTGATATCCCTGGGCGATCAGGGCTTCTACAAGATGAGAGCCGATGAAACCAGCGCCGCCGGTGACCAACCAGCGCGTCATTTCTGTCCTTTTGGGAGAGATTTGTTGTAACTGCCCAGCGAGGCCTCGCCTCAAACCGAAGAGATATGGAACTCACCGCAGTTTAACATGCCCTCAAGGGCAGGTAGTCACTCCAGTGAGTAGTGATTTTGGGTAAATGCCCCCTCACCCCCCTTTATCCCCCCTCTCCCCCTGCCCTGTGCGGCGGGACGCCGCAACGGGGAGGGAGGCAGGGGGAAGGGGCAATTGGAACCAGCACAACTGGCCCCTTGGGTTTATCACTCCCTATCGGAGGGACTACCCAAGGGCACCATAAAGCATGAAACTGGAGTCTGGCGAATTTTCCGGGTGCTATGATTTCCGCAGTTTTTCGGCCTGACTATAACGATTTTCGTTGCTCAAAGCCGGTCTGTGACCGGCGTCCGGCAATCGGCGGGTCGCAGACCCGCCGAGAGCACCCGCCGGGAGCGAAAAAGAGCATTTCGCCAGAGTCCAGCATGAAAATTCCTCGCCGGAAGGTAAATGGGAAGAGCGCCTTTCAACGCTGCCCCTGCAGCCCACAGGGAGGGAAACACTTCACCGTGTCGCCTTCGGCGAGAGAGGTCCAACGACCTCACCGCTCTGGGGGTAGGGCATAGCCGCCCACCCGGGGGCAACTGCTTACACCAAAATCCGAATAGTTATAGAAATTTTACATCCGATTGATGGCATGTCAAGAAATGGATACAAAAAAGCCCCCAACCAGGGGGCCTGGGGGTGTACCCCCAACGGGATTTGAACCCGTGTTTCAGGCTTGAAAGGCCTGTGTCCTAACCAGGCTAGACGATGGGGGCATCAAGCAGGAAATATTGTACCATAAAGCCCCCTCTCGTCAAGTCATCGGAAGGCGGCGGCGCCGACGGAGGACCCGTCGCAGGAGATGTCGCAGACGTTGGATTCGCAAGAGGTCCCCTGGATGGGCGCGGTCCGTATCTCTGGATAAGCGCTCTTCTTTGCCCCAGCGTTGTCGCCGTATGGTCATCAGGGTATCGGAGTTCACGTTCCTTTCCCCCTTCACGTATAGTGGTTACTCGTCCCGCCACACTCCTAATGCCCGAGCCTGTTCTGGTGTCAAGGGGTTGGTTTTTTTGATGCTCTGCGCCGACGTCTCTTCTGGAGATGGTATCAGGCGGTTCAGTTCTTGCAAAGTCCGTCGCAGGAATAGCCACACGACACCCAGGCGACGAGGAGAAGGTTGGTGACTTACCACGATAAGCAGGAGCGAGTTGTGCGCAGCCACTCCAACATAAATTTGGTGACGGTCTCCTTCGTAGTGGTGTACACTGATACCCCTCCCATTCCCAATATGGCGTCCCAGGCGATGGGTTAGCGTGGTCTCCTCCAGCAAGAGGGGCAGGAGTTCCTCCGTCACGATTTCGTCAGCGATGCCGGTCTGGGCAATGACCTCGCCTCTTCCGTCCACAAGCAGCGCGCATTCCCCTCCAACCCCGCGCTGAAGGGTCGCCAGGGCCTGCTGGACCCTCTCCATCCAGCCGGGGGACAACAGGAGGTGAGAAGGAAACAGAGGAATCTCGCTCATTCTGTTTGCATTCCTCCGCAACAGGTTTGCAGGACCAATGAACTACTGCTATACCAGGTTGCTTGTAGCGTACCACAGAATGAGCGGGAAGGGGATTGCGAAGCAGTTACGATTTGGTTACAGTGATTCCTCTTCCGATTCCGGGTCAGAAGATTCGGCAGGAACGGTGGGGAACGTATATCCAACCCCGCGCATATTAACGATATATCGGGGGTGAGCTGGGTCTGGCTCCAATTTCCGTCGTAGACGCCGAATGTGTACGCGAACAATGGCGCGCGCGCCCCATGGATCGGTCTCATAACCCTGTGCTTGCCGGACCAGTTGCTGAGGACTGCAAACCTGGTCCGCATGCTCCATCAGGTGGGAAAGCAGTTTGAACTCCGTGGGCGTCAGGTCTACCGGCCGGTTGCCGACCCAGACCAGATGACGCTCCCGGTCCAGGCGGACATCCTGGACTTCCAGATACCGTTCTGCAGAAGGAGGGGGTGGGGGAGCAGATGAATCTGATTTTTCAATCGCCCGGAGTTCGGAAAGGGTCTGCTCTAAGCGAGAGACCAGTTCTCGCCGTTGACGCTCCTGGTGGCGCTTGTTCAGGCCCTTGCGTACACTCTCCAGGATTTGGGACACCGGGCAGGGTTTCAGTAAATAATCATGGGCACCTCGCCGTAGGGCCTGGATGGCCGTTTCCAGCGTACCGAAAGCGGTGAGAAGGATGATGACGGTGTCCTGGGAACGCCGTTGAACGGCCTCGGTCAATTGAAGACCGTCCATCCCTGGCATCTTAATGTCCAGGACCATCAGGTCAAAGGCGGGATTTTGGGTGATGATGTCCAGCGCTTCTTCGCCGCTGGCCGCGATAGTGACATCGTACCCCTCAAGGCGCAGTAGTTCGGCCAGGGAGATGCGCGTGGTCGCTTCGTCGTCCACTACCAGGATACGCGGGGGGCGAATCTCCGGCATTTTTCACCTCTATCTGTGTCTCTCATCATATTGAAGGAGACTTTGCAGGGAGTTCGGGTTAAGCGGCGAAGTCATCTGCCCTAACCCCCTTCTATCAATGGGGAGGCACGGGAAGACGGACAACAAAGGTGGCTCCTTGTCCTGGCTGGCTGGAGACCTCAATGGCGCCGCCGTGTCGCTCTACAATCCCATAACTGATGGCCAATCCCAGACCAGTGCCACTGGGCTTTGTGGTGTAGAAAGGCTCAAAGATGTGGGCAATCTGTTCGGCCGTCAGGCCAGGGCCGGAATCCCGAAAGGCAACCAGAATCCAGCGCCGGTCCTCTGTTAGAAGGGTGCCAATACGCAGGTCCCCCCCATCTGGCATCGCATCCACTGCATTGATAATAATGTTCAGGAAGACCTGTGCCAACTGGTCGGGAACAGCAGGAATAAGGGGAAGCCCTTCTGCGAAGCGGGTATGAACCTGAATATGGCCATGCTGGAGCCGCTTGCCCGCAATTGCCAGAGCATCTTGAAGGACCCGATTCACGTCCGTCTGGATGACGCCTCCCTTTGAGGGGCGATAGAATTCCAGCATTCGTTGAACGATTTCTATCAGTCGCTCCACTTCTTTCTGGGCCATGTCAAGGTATTCGCTCCGCTTTTCCGGGGGGAGGCGGTCCGTCATTGCCAGATGGATCGTGTTATGGATGGCCTGAAGGGGATTGTTGATTTCATGGGCGAGGGATGCTGCCAGGCGGCCGATGGCAGCCATCTTTTCTGCCTGGATGAGTTGGGCCTGGGAACGCTCCAGGGCGCGGGCGAAATCGGCCAGTTCGGCGTACAGTTGTGCATTCTCCACCGCCACAGCCACCGATCCAGCCAGTGTTTGGAGAAGGTCCCGATCCGTTTCGGTGAAAGCCCCATCCCATTTGTTTACCAATTCCACAGCCCCAATGACTCGCTCGCGGACAAGGAGAGGGACACATAGAACAGACCGCGCCTCAGGTATCCAACCGTCTATTTCGGGAGAAAAAACAGGGTCGTGGATCACATCGTTGCTCAGGTACGGCTGTTCTGTGGTAACTACATAGCGGAGAATGCTCTGGTCGGGTGGTAGGGCCTGGCCGATGCGGGAATAATTTCCCGCGATTGCTTTACGGAATACCATCTCCCCGGTTTCCTCATCCATCAGTACCAGAACAGCGGCATCGGCAGGGAGGATTTTCCGTACCCCTTCCATCGTGGCCGTCAATACTTCCTCCAGGTCCAGGCTGGAAATGATAGTGCGACTGATCTCAGTGAGGAGGGCCAATTCCCGGTTGCGCTGGCGCAAGACCTGCTCTGTGCGGCGCATGCGCATGATGACCTGGATGCGGGCGAGGAGTTCGCGGGGGTCAAACGGCTTGGTGAGGTAGTCATCGGCCCCCATCCCCAAACCCAGGGTTTTATCAGTGATGGAGGCGAGGGCCGTAGTGACGATGATGGAGGTGTTAGCCAGCAGAGGATCCGCCTTGACGCGGGAGATCACCTCGTATCCGCTGATGCCGGGCATCAGAATGTCCAGCAACAGGACATCCACCGGTCGATCAGAGGCGTTCTCCTGTTGCAGGATCGCCAGCGTCTCTTCGCCGGAGCGCGCTTCCAAGACCTCGCATTCAGCCAGTTGAAGGACTTCCCGGATCAAGCCCGCAATCTGCGGGTCATCGTCGGCGATGAGGATTTTGGGAACGTTGTCGTTCTTAGCCATCGCAGAATTTTGTGGCTGTTGCTGCTCCTGATAGTCGTGGAATGAGAGTTAATTGCAACAGGCGCCAGAGGGATCCATTGCGGTTCTCTATCCCGCAGATTTTTTCCTCGTCTCTGGCGGATGGAGGACATCATCAATAATGCCGTACTGGACAGCCTGTTCCGCGGTCATATAGAAGTCCCGGTCGGTGAACCGTTCTATCTGCTCGTCGGAGAGGCCAGTATGCTTTTTTAGCAGGTCGTTCAGAAGTGCCCGCTGGCGGAGGATTTCTCGCGCAGCAATTTCTATGTCCGTAGCCTGGCCTTCCACACCGCCCAGGGGCTGGTGGAGGTGAATGGTGGCGTGGGGAAGGGCGAAGCGGCGCCCTTTGGTCCCCGCGGTCAGCAGCACGGTGGCCATGCTGGCAGCCATTCCGACCGCGATGGTGGAGATGGGTGCCCGGATCAGTTGCATCGTATCGTAGATGGCTAACCCGGCCGGGATGAGACCGCCCGGAGAATGAATGTACAGCGAGATTTCCCGTTCGGGGTCTTCCCGGTCCAAGAATAGCAATTGGGCAATGATCAGATTGGCAATCTGGTCGGTGATCGGGGTGCCCAGAAAGATAATGCGCTCTCGCAACAGCAGGGAGAAGATGTCGTAGGCCCGTTCTCCCCGACTGGTGGATTCAATAACCATCGGGATCAGATTATGGGGTCTCACGATTGCCTCCTGTGGAAGGTTCGGGAACTTCCTCTCCGCGAGCGATAGCGAGCAGCCGTTCTATGATTTTCTTATACACAACCCAGCTGACCAATTCCTCCCAATATTCGGGCGTATGCAGGAGTTCGCGCAACTCTTCAGCCTTATCTTCTCCTGCCGCATATGCAGTGATGTCCTGGATGCGCTGTTCTACCTCTTCATTGCTCACTGTCAGCCCCTCAGCACGGGCGAATTCTTGCAGGACCAGCATCTGGCGAATTTCCTTATCGGCAATGGGGCGGAGACGTTCGTGCAGGTCTTCCATAGTCTGCCCTGTGACCTTCAGGTAATCCTCCAGGGTCATGCGCTCGTTTTCTTGAATCCTCCGCCCGACCCGCTCGGTCAACCTCTCCAGTTGCTCATCCATCATAAACGATGGATACTCCACTTCTGCCTGGCCCACCAGAGTTTCAATCACATCCTGAGCATATGCTTCCTTCGCGGGGTTTTCTTTCATCTTCAGGAGTTGCTGGCGGATCTCCTCCTTCAGTTCTGCCAGGCTGTGAAGGGGGCCGACTGTACGCGCCAAGTCGTCATCCAGATCGGGCAGGATTCGCTGGTAGAGTCCCAGGAGCCGAACGCGGAATTCTGCCTCCTCCGATGGCTGCCCCTGAGGCATCTTCAGGCGAAACGTGCGCTCGTCCCCGGGCATCATCCCTTCCAGAGCGGCGAAAAATCCCGGAGCCGGGTAGGTGTCCTGCGGGTTCAGGAGAACCTCTGCCTCTTTATCTTTCAGGAAGAGTTGACCGTCATCGGTGCGTCCCTCTACGTCAATCTCCAGAACATCCCCTGGCCGCGCGCCCCGCCCCTCTACCGGCTCCAGGACAGCGTTTTGCCGACGGAGGTCTTCTAAGACTTCCTGAATTTCTTCTTCTGTGACCTCCACCGTGGGGGGCTCTACGCGCAATGAGCGGTAGTCGCCCAGGCGGACGATGGGCGGCAGGAACAGGGTGAAGGTGAACTGCATTGGCTGGAGTTGCACATCTTCCAGCGTCGCCGGGCGGAAGGGCTCAAGGCCTTCCTGCTCTACGGCGGCCCGGTAGACCTCCTGGACCAGGTCATCGGCGACCTCTTCCCGGAGACGGGTCTCCCCGTATCGCTGGAGGATGATGCTGTATGGGGCTTTCCCTTTCCGGAAGCCCGGAATGGTGACCTCTGCCGAAATCTTCCGGGCGACCCGACGCATTTCCTGTTGCACGCGCTCTTCAGGGATGCCCACCGTCAATCGGACTTTGCGCGTTCCTGCCGGTTCTTGAGTGACCGATATCGTTGATTTTTCCATTCTCCTTCTCCGTAAAGTGTTCGGTCTTGCAGCAGAAGGCGGACCGTTGCCGCAAAACTCCGGGGTGGTGTGGAAAGTGTGGGGAAGGCGGGACTCGAACCCGCACGGGAAGGTCCCACGTGATCCTAAGTCACGCTCGTCTGCCCATTCCGACACTTCCCCAGCGGAGGTTATTATAAACCGAAGCGGGGTTTCCGGCAAGAGGCATTAACTGAAGTTCGGACTTGAGTTGGGACAGGGTATGCTCCGCCCGACGCTAAACCGTCGGGCTCAAAGCAAAAGCCCCTTCGGGGCTGCTCGTGGCGAGCCACGAAGCGCAGCGGGAGGGGCGACATATGCGTCGCTCTTAC
>FWPU01008972.1_pt1 | contig 16267 bp, 7 predicted proteins | sample 2228361 | NCBI WGS metagenome assembly FWPU01 (sample SAMEA103939777, study PRJEB20133) | metagenome
GCTCAATGACCTCGGCCTGGAGGTTAGCTCTCAGGCGTCGCAATCCTCCTATGCTGGATAAGGGCTGAATAGCAGCATTTTTGGCAGCCTGTTCTACAGCAGAGCAGCGTCGCAATCCTCCTATGCTGGATAAGGGCTGAATAGGAATGGCAAGCGTATTTCCTTGGCTGACCTCATCGTGCTGTCGCAATCCTCCTATGCTGGATAAGGGCTGAATAGCAAAAACGTACAGACTTCTCATGATAAAAACATTTGGAGTCGCAATCCTCCTATGCTGGATAAGGGCTGAATAGTCCCACACGCCCGAAACGCCGCTGCTGTTGGTAAACAGTCGCAATCCTCCTATGCTGGATAAGGGCTGAATAGCCGGCCTTGGCGAAGAGGAGGTAAGGGCACTGCAAGAGTCGCAATCCTCCTATGCTGGATAAGGGCTGAATAGTGCTGACGTAGAGCAGGTCGTTGTTCTTATACACCGTCGCAATCCTCCTATGCTGGATAAGGGCTGAATAGGCAAGGACGGCGAAGCACCGCAACTGTCCAAACTCGGCTGTCGCAATCCTCCTATGCTGGATAAGGGCTGAATAGGCTCAGGCGGCTTACCTGTGAGGAGCTTACTTCGGTACCGTCGCAATCCTCCTATGCTGGATAAGGGCTGAATAGACATATCCGGGAAGGACTAAGTGTCTTTTCAATACCCGTCGCAATCCTCCTATGCTGGATAAGGGCTGAATAGGATCTCGACGATATCTGAAACGCGGCGAGTACTTACGGTCGCAATCCTCCTATGCTGGATAAGGGCTGAATAGAGTGGGGGCAACATCGTCATCAAGATTGTCAACGGCGGTCGCAATCCTCCTATGCTGGATAAGGGCTGAATAGAGAGACCTTTCAGGCTTCTGGCAAACGCACTATCAGGCGTCGCAATCCTCCTATGCTGGATAAGGGCTGAATAGACAGCCGTTATTCTGCCGGCGCAAGGGCTATGTTGTCGCAATCCTCCTATGCTGGATAAGGGCTGAATAGGGATGTGAGCATTGGCAAGTCGAGCAGTTCGGCCTTTCGGTCGCAATCCTCCTATGCTGGATAAGGGCTGAATAGGCAGGATGAGTACCTCCGCCTAAAATTCGAGCATGCTGTCGCAATCCTCCTATGCTGGATAAGGGCTGAATAGCAATTGAGAAGCTAGTCGGAGTTGAAGACAGGGCGGTCGCAATCCTCCTATGCTGGATAAGGGCTGAATAGATTTTCGGCACAGTAGAACTGGATGTTACTGACGTCGCAATCCTCCTATGCTGGATAAGGGCTGAATAGCTACATATTGCGAGAAAGACGTGGTGGCTACTGTGCAGTCGCAATCCTCCTATGCTGGATAAGGGCTGAATAGCCTCCACGATAAGCATGCCGAAAGTGAGGTTGGGCGTCGCAATCCTCCTATGCTGGATAAGGGCTGAATAGGGAACCACAAGCCGAATTGGGTACCAAACTTGAGATCGTCGCAATCCTCCTATGCTGGATAAGGGCTGAATAGCCACTCGTTTGCCACGCACCTGTTAGAAAAAGGGGTTGTCGCAATCCTCCTATGCTGGATAAGGGCTGAATAGCAGCCGTTAACGACACCTTCGTGGAGGCCGAGTGGATGGTCGCAATCCTCCTATGCTGGATAAGGGCTGAATAGCAAACAAAATGGTCAGGCGCAAGCCCTGCTCGATGGGTCGCAATCCTCCTATGCTGGATAAGGGCTGAATAGATAGCTTGGCAATTTGCCTGTCGTAGGTGTGTGGTTGTCGCAATCCTCCTATGCTGGATAAGGGCTGAATAGTTTCTGGAGCGCCTCGATGATCCAAGGCTCTATCTCGTCGCAATCCTCCTATGCTGGATAAGGGCTGAATAGGTATGTATGCGTAGCTGCAGACATACTCTCATTGGCTCTGTCGCAATCCTCCTATGCTGGATAAGGGCTGAATAGCCGTCATTGTTGAGATCTGCAGCAGAAAATTGCGGGTCGCAATCCTCCTATGCTGGATAAGGGCTGAATAGCGTTGAAAAATGCCCACCTTGAGCAAACCATCGCTTTGTCGCAATCCTCCTATGCTGGATAAGGGCTGAATAGGAAAGTTTACAGGCGGAAACTGCTGTTGGCCAAAAAGTCGCAATCCTCCTATGCTGGATAAGGGCTGAATAGAGGCTAAGCTGGCGAAGTAGTTGATGCCTGGAGCAGTCGCAATCCTCCTATGCTGGATAAGGGCTGAATAGCCACCGTTCTTTTGCATTCTGCGAGCCATGCTCAAACCGTCGCAATCCTCCTATGCTGGATAAGGGCTGAATAGCAGATTCTGAACGAAGCAGGCATCAATACCTGGGAAGTCGCAATCCTCCTATGCTGGATAAGGGCTGAATAGCCAACCTAAAAATAGCCCGAAAAGGAAACAGGCGGTGTCGCAATCCTCCTATGCTGGATAAGGGCTGAATAGAGAAAATCTCTCTCATAGGTAGAAGCATTTTTTAGGTCGCAATCCTCCTATGCTGGATAAGGGCTGAATAGTCATGACCAAAAAATGTGTGTGTTAACGATAGCCCCCTAAAAGAGTCGCAATCCTCCTATGCTGGATAAGGGCTGAATAGTTTTTGGGAAAAAACTGCCCTCGACTTCGGAGCAGCTGTCGCAATCCTCCTATGCTGGATAAGGGCTGAATAGCACGCTGGAGAACAGCGAAGGTATGCTTTTTTTCATTGTCGCAATCCTCCTATGCTGGATAAGGGCTGAATAGTGTACAAGGCCAGCTGGTGCTTGCAGAAGCGCTATACAGTCGCAATCCTCCTATGCTGGATAAGGGCTGAATAGCTATTTAGAGGAAATGGAGGGTCGAAGTGTCATTGCTCTGTCGCAATCCTCCTATGCTGGATAAGGGCTGAATAGCGTAAGAGTAGAGCGCAACAAGGTCATTTCGTACACGTCGCAATCCTCCTATGCTGGATAAGGGCTGAATAGTGTCAGCGTTGGCTTGGCGCAGTTGCTCATTGAAGGGTCGCAATCCTCCTATGCTGGATAAGGGCTGAATAGGAAGACAACCTGCTAACGCTCTTGACCGACCGCGGCGGTCGCAATCCTCCTATGCTGGATAAGGGCTGAATAGGGATGAAATCTGAAAGATTTACCGATACTGGCGAGCCGTCGCAATCCTCCTATGCTGGATAAGGGCTGAATAGCCTTAGGCTACTATAGTCAAGCAGGCAATTTCACCAATATGGTCGCAATCCTCCTATGCTGGATAAGGGCTGAATAGCATATTTACAAATTGCTCATTGGGCGCTTCTTCAGCGCCGTCGCAATCCTCCTATGCTGGATAAGGGCTGAATAGGGCTGGACTTCGATGCCGCCGTCAAGCGGTTGGCAGGTCGCAATCCTCCTATGCTGGATAAGGGCTGAATAAGCTTGCCACCGACCATAATGAAGAAGTCGCGCGAAATGTCGCAATCCTCCTATGCTGGATAAGGGCTGAATAGCCCTACCTGTGTATTTGCCACGCGCGATTTCGGAGCGGTCGCAATCCTCCTATGCTGGATAAGGGCTGAATAGGTGTTCATTAGCCCAACCAAGCAGGCTAAAAAGGCCGTCGCAATCCTCCTATGCTGGATAAGGGCTGAATAGCAGCCGCCGCTTTATCTGGTCAAAAAAGGCAAACAGCGTCGCAATCCTCCTATGCTGGATAAGGGCTGAATAGGGTGCCCGCTGGCGCTCCACTTTGACATCAAACTTACGGTCGCAATCCTCCTATGCTGGATAAGGGCTGAATAGAATTTGAAGATGAGCGGGCGCCCGGCTGCTATGCGCAGTCGCAATCCTCCTATGCTGGATAAGGGCTGAATAGCGTCTGCGAGCCACTACCGCCACGAGCTGAAGTAGTAGCCGTCGCAATCCTCCTATGCTGGATAAGGGCTGAATAGCCCGTAAAAAAGTAGTGGATTCTGCGCATTTCACCCAGTCGCAATCCTCCTATGCTGGATAAGGGCTGAATAGCTTGGGGTAGTGGTGCTGTGGGCGGTGCTGTTCTAATGTCGCAATCCTCCTATGCTGGATAAGGGCTGAATAGTTGGGGCAAGAGGCCGGTTCTACGGCTATGCAGCGTCGCAATCCTCCTATGCTGGATAAGGGCTGAATAGCGATGCACAACACCGCCTGAAGCATCTGCTCTGGCGCGGTCGCAATCCTCCTATGCTGGATAAGGGCTGAATAGCTACAGGGTCTTTCCAGCCCGTAGCCCGCAACACGAAAGTCGCAATCCTCCTATGCTGGATAAGGGCTGAATAGAGGCCGCACGATTGGCCGTTGGGCGCAGCCTTTAGCTCCAGTCGCAATCCTCCTATGCTGGATAAGGGCTGAATAGAAGATCGGCATCCTGATCCTATCCGAGTACGGTACAGTCGCAATCCTACTATGCTGGATAAGGGCTGAATAGCCGTAGCGTGCTTCATATGTTATGTAGTGTTTTACTTCTACTTAGGCGAGAAGTCCGGGCGATTAGAGGACGGTTTTTAGCGGTGGGTCTTCGAGGGCTGCAAAAACATTGTTATGGCCTATGGCGGAGATTTCGCTGACGTGCTCGTCGCGTAGCGGGATGATGAGTAGGCTTTCTCCTGGTTTCAGGCGGGAAGCCAGGAGACGGTTCAGCGAGGCCCGCATCTGAGTCCAGTGGCGTTTTTCCATATGGGCTGCAACAAATACGGATTTCTGGATGCGGATGCAACCGAAGCGCTGGAGGGTTTTAGCCGTTCGGTTCCTCAGGCGGTCGTCTTCTATGTCGTAGGTAATCACGTAATGCATCAACGAGGAAAGGTATCTGGTAATCTGCCCACAAAAGTAAGAGATATATGGCGCGCAAGGTAATAGCAGCCAGTATAATAATGCCGATGACCTCGGGCCAGGTAGGTGCAGTGAATGGGTTATCATCAGAAGGCGAGGGCATCTGAACGATGACGACCATAGGGGCGTTGGCTCCGGTAGAGCGTTGCTTTTTCTCAGCGGCGCTCACCAGTTCACTGCGTTCGATGCTGCCTAATGGGTGCGGGTGTCGCTCATGGCGCGCTGTAGTGATGCGGACGGTGTCGCCATTAGGCTGCACATAAAGCCAGAAGCGAACACCGCCGTGACCACTACAGGCACCTATACTGGTAGCCTTGCTGCGGGTATCATCCATGCAGATACAGCCTACGCGCGCGGCGCCGGGCGGTGGGCTGACACGCTTAGTGCCCTGCTCTCGCTGGCGGCGATTTGTGGGAGTTTCGCCGGGCTGCTCACTGGTGCGGAAATACTCTTCAACGACGCGGCGTTCATTGGCCTCAATGTCTGGGTCCTGGGCATGGAGTGTTCCGAGTATCAACAGGCAGAGGGCCAACTTACCCGAGAGTCGGGCAAGTACAGCGCGGATGCCTTTGTGGGCAGACCACGCCCATAACAGTAGCGATTTTCTCATAGCATGTAAGCATTGAAACAAGCGTTTTTACCGAGGCCGGAGCAGATTATTCACTACCAATACGCCGTTTCAAAAACTGTGCCTCAAGATCTATTTGTACCTTTCGGCGCACTTGGCGGCCATAGTAGGGGAGGCTTTCCTCTAAGTAGCGCAGCATTTGCTCAATGACAACATCCTTGCCTGTAGGGGCTAGCCAGAGGCCTTCCAACGGCTCTTCGCGCCTTTCAAAGTGTTCAGGGCCAATAAAGCCCTCGAGCACCAAGCGCAAGGCCACCGCATCTGCCCAGGGCCTGTATGGCTCTATAGCATCGAAGACGAGGGTTGGGGCTGCTCCGTATCGGTCAGCATGCAATACGCCCATGTACGGGTCAAGCCCGGCCTTCAACAGAGCCAGATGCACCGTGGTGTACAACATGCCGTATAGGTAGTTGAGCAAAGCATTGAACGGATCGTGTGCTGGCCTCTTTTGGCGTCCCTCAAAGATGATTTCGGAGAGGTCGTCGTACTCAAAGCCGAAAAAGGCGCCATCCAGCAGTTTGGCTATTTGTTGAAAATATACACGTGAAGCCGTGCCTTCCTGTCCGCGCAGGCGCACTATGGCAGCGTTCAGGTCGTCATTTTCACCGATGGGCTTGCCCAGCTCGCGCTGCATGGCGGCGAGGATGCGGTCAGCTATAGCGACATCTTGTGCAAAGTCGGCCCCGCTGGTAGGACGTTCCGCCCACTCACGCAACAACTGCCGTTGGCGAGCTACTTTCTGGGCTAGACACTCCGCTGCCCACGATAATCCCGTTGCTGAGCGCGCAAAAAACACCTGGTTCTTTCGCACGGCGGCAATCGTGGTAGGGCGCCCACTACTTAGCTGCGCTAATGGATAGTGTGTTTGCGCATCAATGAGCAACACTGGAATGTCGTTCTCCACGGCGAGGAGGGCAGCATCTGTAGTCATGCCCGTTCCCTTGGTGAGTAGGATAGACTCTACGGTGCGCACCGGAAAGTCTCGCACTGCACCACTGCCGCGCATGCGAATGCTAAACATGCCGTTGCGCACCGATAGGAAAGCACCATAAGAGTCTAAATATAACTGCATGCTGGTCTATTTCTTCTGCTAAAAACTCTCGTAGGCTAAAAACTACCTGAGGTTATCAAAATCCGTGTGGCGTATTGGTGGAGCGCGTCGCGTGCCGAAAGCATATACATACCCGAAGGCAAGCCTTCCAGCGTAATTTCCAGCATTGACGTGCCTTGCCTGTCTGAATATACTAGCTCCCTCACTACAGCACCGCGCCCGTCGCAGAGCACCAGATGACAATCTCCTTCTATTGACCTGGGCCATTCTATCCAGAAATGCCCCCTGCTGGGATTGGGATAGACTTTTATTGCTCCATAGCTGCCTGGCTCTACTGTGCTGGAAGTTTTAATTTCCACTGGTTTGAAGTAAACAGCCGTACAGCCGTTAGCGTCGCGTACGGTAATCTCATAGAGGCCATCAGGCAAGTTTTCGAATACCGGTGAGTTTTGAAAATTCTGGCCATCTATGCTGTACATTAGCGCTCCGGTACCGCCCGTTGCAGAAACGGCAATGGTATTCCCGACTACACTAACAGAAATATCTATGGCCGGAGGAGACTCCAGGCTAAAGATGACCCATAGACTGTCGTTCAAGGCATCTGTCAAAAGCACACCGTAAAGACCACCTCCTAAGGAACTTCTTTCGCAGACGTTATCGCTCAGTAGCTGCCCGCCGCACATGAAAGGTGGCACTCCGCCGATAATCTCTATCGTAAAGGCACCATCCTTGCTACCATAGCACGAAGGTTTCTTTTTAGTAACAATAGCTGCTAATGGCGAGTAATTGACCTCAAAAAAGATAGTGTCTGAACAGAAGTTGTTATCTGCAATAATGACAAAATGCAGGCCATTAGATAAGTCGGAGAAAACGCTGTCTGAAGCCCAGGTAGAGCCATTCAAGGAAAAGAGATAGGGCGGAGTGCCTCCCTCTACAGAAAAATACGCCTTAGGGCCAAGCACTTTGTGGGTAACGAGCAATGGCAACGGCTCAACAATGAAGAAAGTATCGCTGACTGCTATGCTGTCCGCAGCGTCGCGTACCACAATGTAGTGTACACCAGCGCTCACAGCAGACCAAATGCTGTCAGCCTGAAAAGCGCCGCCGTCGAGCGAATAGGTATAGGGTGGTATGCCGCCACTGACACGAACGCTCACGCTGACAGTACCACCTGCACAAAGAATGTCGCCTCCTGTTTCCACAGACAGTATCTGTAGCGGCAAAACATCAATTTGTGCGGTAGTCTCCGCAGTGCAACCGTTGGCATCGCGCACCACTACGCTGTAGATACCATTGGGTAAATCCTTGAATACTGGCTCCGGTTGAAACGGCCCGCCATTAAGGCTGTAGGTGAATGTCCCTGTGCCGCCTTTGGCTGTAATTTCAATGCTATTCAGCACGATGACTGTCTCTATCGTTATCACAGGTGGTTCATCTATGAAAAAGGTCTGGGTAGCAGTATTACCATTCTTGTCTAAAACTACGGCGACGTAGCCTCCCCCAGATAAACCTGAAAACGCTGGTTCCTTCTGAAAATCCACCCCGTTTATGCTGTATAGGTAGGGAGGCACTCCTCCGTCCACAAATATGTGCGCGGTGCCATCGCTGCTTCCTGGGCAGCGGGCTGGTGTGGCCTCGATATTCATAATGGCCAGCACATCCACAGATATCACTGCTGTTGCAGTACCTGTACAGCCTACAGCATCGGCAACCGTTACTGTATAAATGCCATTGGGCAAATCCGTAAATAGCTCTTCGCCTTGGTAGATGCTCCCGTCAATGCTATAAGTATAAGGCGGGCGGCCGCCCATTGCACTCACCCATACGGAGTCATGGGATACATAGACCAATACCACAATACTATCTGGGTTAATGATAGTTATAGGTGCGGATGTGGTGTAGAATCCCCAACTGTCCCTCACCACCACAGCGTAAACGCCCGGCCCTAGGTCTTTGAAAATGCCATCGCTTTGCACCTCATTACTCCCAGCCAATTGATAGCTGTAAGGAGGTTTGCCGCCCTTTGCCTGGGCCAACAGGCGCGCATTATTGTCATTATAGCACAGCAGCGAGTCGAGCAGTTCTACATACACCAATAGATCATTTTTCACTATTTCGATAGAAAATATAGCACTGTGTAGCCATTGCCCTGAGGCTGTATTTTGCGCATCAAACAAGAAAGCATCTGCTGTAGCATCATCTCCCGAGTGCCGATAGATCAACTTCCTCGCATCTATATCAGCCTGTGTGAAGGTATTGCCTACGTCTAATGGCGTACCGTTGAGGAGCAGCTGTCCGTGCTGAGGCAACGACAGCAATGTGTAGCGCCCTTCTGCGGCGTCGGCCCCGCCGAGTTCTATGGCCAGCAGGGAGTTTTCTATCGCTATGGGCAGGCTTTCTGGAGCAAGAAGGAGATCATTTCGGAGCAGTAGGAGTGCTGGCACGGTGTCCCAGAAGCAAAGGCGCAGCCCCCAGGCCTCCAGTTGGCCGTCATCGTCTTCTTCCAGGTCCCTCACCTCCAGGGCCCAAATGCCCTTGTGAGCGCGATTTTGAAAGGCCGCTAGGTGCTCCATGGGCTGAAAGGTACCAGCGATGGCAGGGGAGGCCGTATTACAAGCGATATGCAGGTCGTCTGGGGTCAGAAGGGCGTCGTCGTTGAGAGTAAGCGCCAAGTCATCTCCCGGGCATCCTGTCGGTCCGACATAGGGCAATCCAGGCCGACTAAACAAGAGGGCAGAAGTGCTATCAGGCCCGATAAGTCGCGCGCGCAGGTCACCTACCCACGTGTGGCGAATGGACAACCATACATCTACATCGGCCAGCGCACGCCCGTCTTGGAGGACAAGTGTGGAGAGGGTGGGCGGTGCGGGAGGGTTTCCTATAGCCTTGGGCACATCCGGGCTTTTCACCTCGATGCCACAGGCCGAAATGGCCGTCTGAAAGGCCCAAGTCTCTGTAAAATCACTAAAACCACAAGCATTTTCCGCCCTTACGCGCCAATAATACACTGTGCCGGGTTGTAGACTTGAAACAGTGGTAGCGCTATCATTAACAGCCTCTGACCATACCAAGTTGCCGCTGTTGAAAGACGGTGCCGCACTCACCTGTATCCAATACTTCAGCGCGTCATCAACACCAGACCATTGCAATGTGGGCACAGGCAACACCCCGCGCAGGCCATCCCACGGCGCCTTGAGCACAGGAGCTTCGGGCTGTGAAGAGACTACCTTTAATTCCCATGAGCGCTCGCGCACTATAGTATCGCCTTGCGCCCTAAGCGTCAGTGCATACACCCCAGCGTCAGAAATGGGCGGGATGGCTATCCGAACGCTATCCCCTACGGCAGCCGGATTGGGCGATATAATCGCTTCTGTACCTGCCGGAAGTCCGCTCACAGCAAAAAATACTTCTCCCTCAAAACCGGCCAAAGGCTGCGTCTGTACCCAAAAGGCCAGTGTATCTGCCGAACATTGCTGGACGGCATGCGAGAAGTCGGCCTCCAAGACGAAAGAAGGCACAGGTGGCAATTCAATACGAAACATCTGGTCGGATACATCAAAAAACACATTACCCACAGCCTGCACACGCACCCGACAACTGTCAGAAAGAATTAAAGGTACCTGTACTTCCGCCTCGCCCACATTAGACACGGCGCCTGCCAGCACATACGGATATGTCCACCCGCCGTCCGTTGAAAGCAGAATGCGCACCTCCGAGCAACTGACCGGAGCCGCATCGGTGTTGGCTACGTCCCAGCGCACCTTTTGCGTTTCGCCTACGTACCAGGTAATCGGCACATTAGGCTCTAACACCGCAAAAGGCCCTGCTGAGGAGCTTACCGACACTAGAGCCTCCGCAAAGGCCGAGCACCCACCATCCACATGATTGTCGCGCGCCGTTACCCGAAAGCGCATGGTGCGCCCAACGGCAGGTAAGCGCTCCCATGTCGGCTGGGTGTTGCTCAGTATGTGTTCCAGGGCCGGAAAATAGCGTTGAGGTGAAGAGGTAGGCGCAAAAGAGCGAAACATAGGCCCTACCGCATTTGTCGCCAAGGGCGGCATGGGCGCCACCTGCGCATCCATCTGTTCCCAGCAGTACGTCAGTGCATCTCCGTTTGGCTCAGTACCTACCGCTGTGAGCTCAAAAGGCGTGGAGCTTGGAATGACAAACGCACTGCCGCCTAACACAGTAACATTGGGCGCGCTATTGCCCACATTTATCTTTTGCGGGCACACATTGCCCGGTCCAGCAGTAGTGTATTGTCGAATTTCCTCGATGCTCAGCCCGTGAAAGTAAGCATCGCTATTGCTCTGCAAGTTGGGCGGACACAAGCCTGCATAGCCCATGATGGTTGAGCCACTCCCCGGCTCCACGGCCGTGGCAATGTTGCGCGCACAGTTGTTATTGTGGGTGTGGTTTGCCCCAAATTGATGCCCCATCTCATGCGCCACGTAATCTACATCAAAAGCATCTCCGAAAGGCGTGGACGAACCCGTGGCTCCCCGAGCTTTCGCGCTGTTGTTGCACACACTGCCCAAACTCGCGGCACCACCGGGGCCTGTGCTCAACACATGCCCGATGTCGTAATTATCCGGGCCAATGAGCGCATTACACTTGTTCGCATGCTGCAACAGCATGGCGAAAATGTCGCTATTCGAATACCCATCAGTCGCAGGGTCCAAGAAGATAAGCGTGTCATTGTTAGGTGCCAGTTCCATCCGAATGCCCAGCTCGCGCTCGTAAATGCCATTGACGCGGTGGAGCGTCGTTACCATCGCCGCCAATGCTAAAGACTTCGTCCCGCCGTGAAACTGCGCGTATTCTCCCGTACACCCTAGCGCCAAACGATAGCGCCGCAGCTGACAGTCGCCGCTCCATTCGCGCACATCGCCGCTGAGACGCCCATCAGGCAGCAGTTGCCCATCTACAGCACATGTCCAATCCGACGGGCGCTTCAGAGCCGACCTAAAATACACCACTCCATAACCATCTTGCGGCTTCCCACAAGCATCGAGAAATACCGCCTCATGCCGCTCAGACAACACCATGGCGTGAAAACCCTGCGGTGATACATCGCAATACAAGCGGGCAGAGGGGTCGTCTAGCCCAACACCCACATACGTGCGTATCTCCGGATATTTCGCCTGTAGCACCGACGGCATCACCGGCGACTCCATTACCCGATAGCGCCCCCAATTGCCGTCCGGTAGCGGCACCGATATTGCTACCCATTCCTCTCCGGCATCCTCACGAGAAAAACGCACAGGTGCGCCCGACAACAGATGGCGCAAGCCCTCCATCTCTGCGCGCACCATCCTGTAGCGCTCGGGCAAAGGCCGAGACGAGACAGACAACACTCGCTCCGCTTCCCCGGTGGAAACATCGCTAAACAAAGATTGTGAAAAAGCCGAAAACGGCAGGCAAAACAGGAGTAAAAACAGCATTCGCATAAAGCAACTCTTTTGTTTTGGGTTAAAGTTGAAAACTGCGCGAGACCACTCTCTCTTGCGAACCGCAATTTATCTCTATGCTTGGCCTCAGATGCAATGATTTTCCCTCTATTTTTTTCTCCCTCGTCGCCTGCCTTGCCTTTCCCCAACAAACCCACTACCTCAGGCGTTGTGTGGCGCATGACAACAAGCTTGCTCACCCACGTGCGCACCCTCGGTGCCCTCAAAGCCACTGGCTACCAGCCCAAAAGCATCAAAGATGAGCTACGCCAAAATCTGTTGGAAAAAATCCGACGTCGCGAAAACGCCTTGCCCGGCATCTACGGCTTCGATGACACCGTTATCCCCGACATTGAGCGCGCCATCCTCAGTCGGCACAACATCCTGCTTCTGGGTTTGCGCGGCCAAGCCAAAACCCGTCTGGCTCGTCTGCTGGTCAACCTCCTCGATGAATACATCCCCATAGTGGCCGGCAGCGAACTCAACGACGACCCACTCGCTCCCATCAGCCGCTACGCCCGCGACCTCATCGCCGAACGCGGCGACGAAACTCCCATCGAATGGCTCCACCGCGACGAGCGATACATCGAAAAACTCGCCACCCCAGATGTCAGCATCGCAGACCTCGTGGGCGACGTAGACCCCATCAAAGCCGCCAACCTCCGCCTCCCTTATTCCGATGAGCGCGTCATCCACTTCGGCCTCATCCCACGCGCACACCGCTGCCTCTTCGTCATCAACGAACTGCCCGACCTCCAACCCCGCATCCAAGTGGCACTCTTCAACGTCCTCCAGGAAGGCGACATGCAAATCCGCGGCTTCAAACTCCGCCTCCCCATAGACGTCATGTTCGTGTTCACTGCCAATCCCGAAGACTACACCAACCGCGGCAGCATCATCACTCCGCTCAAAGACCGCATCGAAAGCCAGATAACCACTCATTATCCTACCTCCATCGAAATCGGGCGCCGAATTACCGAACAAGAAGCCCGCATCGCCCCCGCCCAACAACAGGCTGTGCGCGTGCCCAACCTCCTCAAAGACCTCATCGAAGAAATCGCCTTCGCCGCCCGCGACAGCGAGTACGTGGACAAAAGCAGCGGCGTCAGCGCCCGCCTCACCATCTCCGCCTATGAAAACCTCTATTCCGCCGCCGAGCGCCGCATGCTCCTCAACGGCGAAACCGCCACTATCGCCCGCATCACGGACCTCTGGGGCGTCATCCCCGCCATCATCGGAAAGGTCGAAATGGTGTACGAAGGTGAACAAGAAGGCCCCCACAGCGTAGCCCTCCGCCTTATCGGCCAAGCCATCAAAAAGACCTTCCTCCAATACTTCCCTAACCCTTCCCGTCTCCGCCGAGGCCAAGAAAAAGACCCCTATGGCGTCATAAAAGCCTGGTTCTCCGGCGGCAACACCGTTGACCTCCTCCATCGCCAGACCGATAAGGAGTTCCTCAAAAGCCTCGAGCAGGTAGCCGGCCTCCGCAAGTTCGTCGAAGGCTACAAGGTGCCTGCTACAGATGTGCCCCTCTTCATGGAACTCGTCCTGCACGGAATGGCCGAAATGGAAGTCCTGAACAAAGAGTTCATCCTCAACCGCTGGACTTTCAAGGACTTCCTCACCGGCAGCGGCCTCGAAGGCCTCGGCGACGACCCTGACGTGCGCGACCTGCTTCGCTAAGCGTTTCCCACTCACGCCTCGCCCAGTCCTTCACAGCGTTTGGTAGCTCCTCGCTCTCGCTCGCAGTATTTCCTTTCTCCTCCCGTTTTTTTTAGGGGAAAACGGCTCCGCACTCCTGTGCTTGCGCTCCTCTTGCAGGCATCTTGGTTGCTTTTGCTCGGTCCTTCGCTTGTTTCCGTCCCGCGCCGGGCCTTAATAATGGCGAAGATGCACCTTGTCGTCGCCGCGCTTGAGCAAGGGCGTTAGGGTGCACCGCAACTGAGCTGCCACAACGTCTGCTTTTTGGGAGACCTTGAAAGGGTACACACTTCCCGTCGAGGGCTGTTTCCCAAACCATCTGCTCTGCGGCTGCTGCCACCTATACCTCCCTCTCCAAGGTCGTTTTTTGGGGAAAAACGGCCTCGGTGCTTCGGCTCGGCCTTTTCGCGCACCCGCACCTGCGGAGCTCCGGCTTGGGCCTGAGCATGCGCCCGTCTCGCCCTGGGGCTTTAATAACGGCGCAGCAGTTCCCCCGTGTCGCTGTGCTTGCAGGCGCGGAGGCGAGAGGCTGCTGTTTCGCCATTATTAAGGCCCAAAAGCGGGACGAAAACACGCCCTGGGCCAAACAGGAGCCGCGCGCCCAACTACTACACCCACAGCAGCCGCTCAGAAGCCGGCAGCCGTTTTTTCACCCCAAAAAACGGAGGCGAGAAAGGCGATGACACTATGGAGACTGGCCGTTCTAACTTCCTCACAACCTCGCTGCTATGATTTACCCTCGAAGAAGCTGGCCCTGTTGATGAGCCGATTATTCCTCGCCGCCATTTTGCCAATCACCCTACTTTCGCACTTAATTGCTTGACAAGAGACACTGTACAAAAGCCTATGTCCCGTCTGTTCTTGTATCTTCTTCTCGCCTTTACTATGAGCCGTTGTCATTCGCCGCAGAGTACACCTGCCTCTGCTGAAGGGGCCGTGCGTCCGGACTATGTGTTGGTTATCCACGGTGGAGCAGGTGCCTTGCCGCGCAGCCAAATGAGCGCAGAAAAAGAAGAGCGTTATCGGGCTGCCTTAGACTCTGCCCTACAGGTAGGCGAGGCTACTCTTCAGCGCGGCGGCTCGGCCCTCGACGCCGTTACGGAAGTGGTGGCCTGGCTGGAAGACTGCCCGCTGTTCAATGCTGGGCGCGGCGCCGTCTTTACCCACGATGGCACCAACGAGCTGGACGCGAGCATCATGGACGGGCGCATGCAGACGGCCGGGGCTGTGGGTGGAGTTACTATTGTGAAAAATCCCATCCGCTTGGCCCGCGCTGTTATGGAAAAGTCGCCCCACGTCTTCTTGGTAGGCGCAGGAGCAGAGCGTTTTGCCATCGAGAACGGTCTCGATACGGTAAGCCCTTCGTGGTTCTTCACCCAAGAGCGCTGGGATGCGCTACAAAAACTGCTGAAGACCAATAAGAAGGGTTTTAGTCGTTCACCTTCACAGCACAAGTTCGGCACGGTGGGCGCTGTAGCGCTCGACCGCCAGGGTAATCTGGCTGCTGCCACCTCCACGGGTGGCATGACGAATAAGCGCTGGAACCGCCTGGGCGACTCTCCGGTCATTGGAGCGGGCACCTATGCCTCTAACGATGCGTGCGCGGTGTCGTGCACTGGCCATGGAGAGTACTTCATCCGCTACGCCGTGGCCCACGATGTATGGGCGCGCATGGTCTATGGTGGGGCCTCTTTGCGAGAGGCCACTGAAGCCATTGTGCTAAAGAAACTCGTCGAAAAGGGCGGCGAGGGCGGTCTTATTGCTGTGGACCGCAACGGAAACATTGCCATGCCCTTCAACTCTGAAGGTATGTATCGCGGCTATGCGCGCCCTGGTGAGCGCAAGACCTTCATCTTTGCCGATGAGTGAGACTTCATGGTGTCTCATTACCCGTATCGCTATGATGCCATTAGCCGAACGCATGCGCCCGCGCGACCTGTCTCAATTCGTGGGCCAAGAGCACCTCGTAGGTGAGGGTGCCGTCTTGCGCCAAGCCATCGAGGTTGGCGCCATTCCTTCTTTCATCCTCTGGGGGCCGCCGGGCGTAGGCAAAACCACGTTGGCGCAGCTCATCGCCCATCGGCTCAATAAGCCTTTTTACCAGCTTTCTGCTGTTCACTCGGGCGTCAAGGACATTCGCGAGGCCATCGAGAACGCCGAAAAGGCGACTCTTTTTCAGGCGCGCGGCGCCATCTTATTTATTGACGAAATACACCGTTTCTCCAAAAGCCAGCAAGACGCCCTTTTGAGGGCAGTAGAAAAGGGCATCATTACCCTCATCGGCGCTACTACAGAAAACCCTTCTTTTGAGGTCATTCCGGCGTTGCTGTCGCGATGTCAGGTGTATGTGCTACACCCGCTCAGCCGCCAGCAGCTGGAATTGCTGCTTCAGCGGGCGTTGCAAGAAGACGAGGTACTCAGCAAAGTACCCGTTGAATTGGTCGAGACGGAGGCCCTCTTGCTGTATTCGGGCGGCGATGCGCGGCGCCTGCTCAACGCTTTGGAATTGCTGGTTACTTCTGCCCCATCAGGTCAACCCCTGTGCCTGACCAACGCCTACGTGCGCGAAAAAATCC
>FWPU01003198.1_pt1 | contig 16258 bp, 18 predicted proteins | sample 2228361 | NCBI WGS metagenome assembly FWPU01 (sample SAMEA103939777, study PRJEB20133) | metagenome
CTGGTCACCGACGGCGCCGAGCACGACTGCCTGCACGACATCATGGCCCCCAGCAGCCGGCGCAGCCACTTCGCCCCCCCGACGGACGCGGTCATCGCCGCCACCGACCGGGTGTTGGACACCTGGCCGGTGGCGGGCAGGCTGGACATGCTGGCAGAGATGCGCAAAATCGCGCTGCTGGTCTTCGAGGCGGTCTACTTCAGCCATGAACTCCCCCTGGCCTACCTGGATGCCCTCTGGCGGCCCATTTTGGATGCCCTGGCCTACATCAGCCCCGGGCTCTGGATCGTGCGGGGCCGCGCGCCGGCCCTACCCGCCTCCCTGGGCCTGCTGGACGAACTCCTCCATGGGCTCATCGCGCAGCGGCGGGCCGACCCCGCCCCGCCCGAGGACCTGCTCACCCACCTGGTACGCCACCTGGACAACGACGACCGAGTGCGGGACCAGATGCTGACCATGCTCATCGCCGGCCACGACACCAGCACCGCCCACCTCACCTGGACCCTCTGGCTGCTGGCCCGCCATCCCCACTGGCTGGCCCAGGTCGCCAACCAGACGCGGGAGGCCCTGGGGAACGGGCCGCCCACGCCCGACGGCGTGGCCACCCTGGACCTGCTGGACCGCTGTGTGAAGGAGAGCATCCGGCTCTACCCGCCCATTCACGTGGGCAACCGCTTTGCCGCGCGGGACGTGGTCCTGGGGGAGTACGCCATTCCCGCGGGGAGCCGCTTGCTGGTGAGCATCTACCTGGTGCACCGCCATCCGGAGCACTGGGAGGAACCCCAGGCCTTTCGGCCTGAGCGCTGGTCCGCCGACTTTCGGCCCGACCCCTTCGCCTACCTGCCCTTTGGCGGCGGTCCCCGCAACTGCATCGGCGGCGCCTTCGCCCATCTGGAAACCCGGCTGGTGCTGGCCCGGGTCCTGCAGCGCTTTGCCCTGAAGCCCAGCCGCCAGGCGGTGCGGGCCCACATGGGCGCCACCCTGGAGCCCCGCCCCCATGTGACCCTACAGGTTCGAAAAAGACGGAGGTTCCCATGACCTACTTCGGCTTTCTGCTGCGCTTCCTGGTGGTGCCCATCCTGGCCCTGGCCCTGCTCCATCGCTGGGACCGGCGGCGGGGTCGGCCATTGCCCCCCGGCCTGACCGCGGGATCCCCCTGGGTGGCCCTGGCCGCGCTGGTGGTCATCGCCGTGGCCTACACCACACCGTGGGACAACTACCTGGTGGCCAACCGGGTCTGGTGGTACGATCCGGCCCTGGTGACCGGGATAACCCTGGGCTACGTCCCCATCGAAGAGTACACCTTCTTCGTGCTCCAGACGGTCCTCACGGGCCTGTGGGTGCTGTGGCTGGCCCGGCGGCTGCCCGGGCCAGCCCCGTGGCAGCCTCGCCCCCTGTGGCGCTGGGTGCCTCTGGTGGGGCTGGCCGGGCTCTGGCTCCTCAGCCTGGCCTGGCTGTGGGCGGGCGTGCCCTCCACCACCTACCTGGCCCTCATCCTGGCCTGGGCGCTGCCGCCCATCATGCTCCAGGTGGGAGTGGGCGGGGACATCCTCCGCCGCCACGCCTGGCTGGTAGCCCTGGGCATCCTGGTGCCCACCCTCTTCCTCAGCGCGGCGGACGCCCTGGCTATCCGCGCCGGGACCTGGAGCATCAGCCCGACCCACACCCTGGGCATCCACCTGCCGGGCGGGCTGCCCCTGGAGGAAGCGACCTTCTTCCTGGTCACCAACGTGCTCGTCACCTGTGGCCTGACCCTGGCCGTGGCCGAGGAGAGCCACAGGCGTCTACGACAATGGCTACGCGCAGTACGTGCCCCGGGACGGAAGACGGTCACCGGGTGACGGCTGCGTACCTGTTCAATGGAGTCCACCATGCGATCCAAAACCATCCCCCTGCTGGTCATCCTGACCACTTTGCTCACCCTGGCGGTCAACGTGCTGGCGACCACCCTGCCCCTCAACGGGCTGGACACCGGGGCAATCGCCGATCAGTTTGATGTCTATTTTGTGCCCGCCGGCTATGTCTTTTCCATCTGGGGCGTCATCTACCTGGGCATGATCGCCTTCGCCGTCTACCAGGCCCTGCCGGCCCAGATGGAGAATCCCCGGGTGCAGGGCGTGCGGGGCTGGTTCATCCTCGCCAACCTGGCCAACGCAACCTGGCTCTTCCTCTGGCACTACCAACAGTTCCCCCTCACCTTGCTGGCCATGGTCACATTGCTGTCTTCCCTGCTGGCCATCTACCTGCACCTGTGGCCGAGCCGGGAGCAGGCCCCCCGCCTGGAGCGCTGGGCCGTGGACATCCCCTTCAGCATCTACCTGGGCTGGATCACGGTGGCCACCATCGCCAACGTGACCAGCGTGCTGGACTACGTGGGCTGGCAGCGATGGGGACTATCCGAAGAAACCTGGATGGTCCTCCTGCTGGCCGTGGTGGCCGGGCTGGCCTGGGCCATGGGCCTGCGAAAACGCGATGTGGCCTACCTGGCAGTCCTGCTCTGGGCCCTGGCCGGCATCGGCGTCAAATTTCCCCAGGCCGGCCTGGTGACCGCGGCCACATGGGCCACCTTTGCCGGGGTGGCCCTGGCCTGCCTCTGGGCGCTGCGGAAACAGTGGCAACAACGGGCGGAGAAACCCCATGGACCTCGATCGCTTCAACGGGCATAACTACCTCAACCTGGAGAGCTTCCGCCGGAACGGCCGGGGCGTGAAGACGCCCGTCTGGTTTGTGCGGGAGGGAGATGTGCTCCACGTCTGGACCCAGGCGGACTCCGGCAAGGTGAAGCGCATCCGCCGGAATGGGCGGGTGCGCATCGCGCCCTCCACGGCCCGGGGAGAACACCTGGGAGACTGGATAGAAGCCAAGGCCGAGGTGGACGATTCGCCCCAGGCCCTGGCCCATGTACAGCGGCAGATGGCCAGAAAGTATGGGCTGCTCTTCCACGCCTTCCGGCTGCTGGGCCGGCTGCGCCGGAACCGCTACGTCACGCTGGCCATCACCCGGCCCCAGGACGACACCCCATGACCGGGCAGGTGCTGTGGATGTTGGCCGCCTACCTGCTGGGAAGCCTCCCCTTCGCCGTCTGGCTGGGGAGGCTGGCCGGTGTGGATCCCCGCACGGTGGGGGACGGCAACCCGGGCGCGACCAACGCCTGGAAGGCCGGCGGTTGGCGGCTTGGCGCGCCTGTACTCCTGCTGGATTTCAGCAAGGCCGCCCTGCCCGTGGCCGTGGCCCGGCAGGTCTGGCGGTGGGATGGGGGCTGGTTGGTGGCGGTGGCCTTGGCGCCAGTGCTGGGCCATGCCAGTTCCCCCTTCCTGGGCGGTCGCGGGGGCAAGGGCCTGGCCGCCACCTTTGGCGTGTGGTGTGGGCTGACCCTGGCGGAAGTGCCTCTGGTGCTGGGCGGGATGGTAACGATGGGCCTGCTGGGGCTACGTCTGCAGAGTGGGTGGGCCGTGCTGGTGGGCATGGGGGCTGTGGCGGCAGATGGCGTGCTGCGGACCTGGCCGGCCGAATACTGGGCCATCTGGCTGGCGTCGTCCCTCTGGCTGGTCTGGGCATACCGGCGGGATCTGCAGGGGCCGCCGCAGCGGCCCCCCCTGGGAGACGAGCATGGCTGAATTCTGGGCGTTCCTCTGGTCCTGGCAGGGGCAACAGTGGGGCATCCTGGCCTACCTGGCCGTCCTCCTGGCCAACGCCCTCCTTAACGCCCTCACCCTGCCCCGGCTGGGTCGGCCTCCCCAAGCAGGAAACGAGCCTGGGGCCTGGCCCACTGTCTCCCTGCTGGTGCCGGCCCGCAACGAAGAAGCGACCATCGAGCGCTGTGTGCGCTCCCTCCTGGCCCAGGATTATCCGGCCTTCGACCTGTGGGTGCTGGACGACAACTCCAACGACCGTACCCCGGCGATCCTGGCCAGGCTGGCCAGCCAAGACGCCCGCCTCCACGTGCGACGGGGCACACCGCCGCCTGCAGGGTGGCTGGGCAAGCCATGGGCCTGCCACCAACTGGCCCGCCACGCCTCCGGCCAGGTGCTGATCTTCGTGGATGCGGACACCTGGCACGAGCCGGAGATGGTACGCGCCCTGGTGGTCACCCTCTTACACCACCAGGCGGACCTGCTCTCCGCCCTGCCCCGCCAACACATGGAGAGCTGGGCGGAACGGCTGACCGTGCCTCTGATCCCCTGGTGTCTCCTGACCCACTTTCCCCTCTGGGCGGCCCGGTGGACGGGTGGACGGCGGTTCGCCGTCGGGGTGGGACAGGTGCTGGCCATGCCCCGGGCCTCCTACCGCCGGTTGGGCGGCCACGCCGGGGTGCGCCAACAGGTGACCGAGGACATGGCCCTGGCCCAACGGGTGGCCCGCGGGGGCGGGCGCTGGCTGCTCGGCGACGGCACCGGCGTTGCCCATTGCCGCATGTACCGCACGCCCTCCCAGGTGTGGGAGGGCTTCGGCAGAAACCTATACGCCGTCTTCGGCGGTCATCTGCCCCTCTACCTGTTTGTCTGGCTCTGGCTGACGCTGGTGCTGACAGGACCGTGGGTGGCCCTGATCCTGGGGGAGGCGGCGGGATTTTCTCCGTCCCTGGCACTGCTGGCCCTGGCCATCCAGGCCGGGACGTGGGGACTCACCACCTGGCGGCTGCACCTGCCCCCCAGGCTCCTGGGGCTCTTCCCGCTGGTTCACGGAGCCATGGTGCTGATGGCCTTCCACTCCCTGGGCCAGGCCCTGACCCGCCGAACCCGCTGGAAGGGCCGCGCCGTTCATGCGAAGGAGGTACGCCATGGCTGAGTTTCACTACCAGTTCGAGGTGGATGCACCGGTGGAGCAGGTGCGGGCCTTCCACCACGACACCCGGGCCCTCCGCCGCCTGACCCCGCCGCCCATGGTGGTCCAGCTCCACCGGGTGGACCCCCTGGGGGAGGGCTCCATCTCCCAGTTCACCCTTTGGCTGGGGCCCATTCCCATCCGCTGGACGGCCCTGCACCAGGAGGTGGGTCCCCAGGGCTTCACCGACGTGCAGGTGCAGGGCCCCATGGCCGCGTGGCGCCACACCCACCGTTTCGAACCCCTGCCCGGTGGCCGCACCCGGGTGGTGGAACACATCCTCTACCGTCACCCGCCGGGGTGGCGGGGCCTGTTGACCCGGCTCCTCTTCGGCCGGGTGGGCCTCCAGCTCCTCTTCACCTGGCGCCGGTGGGCCACCCGGTCCGCCCTGGGGCGGAGAAATCTACCCTGATCAGGCTGGCATCCCCGATGCCATGCCACAGTCGCCCCCAAGCGGCAACTCTCTCCGGTTGGGTCCATTGCACAATCGTCGGCGTTGGCCCATGAGAGGCCGCTGTCAACCTCAGGTCGGAAAACTACCGGCAAGACCACCTTCAACCGTGGTCCATCCGCCAGATGGCGAGGCATGGAAATGCCCCGCCGGGGCATAAAACCCGTTGGAAACGGATTCAAGCCGGGTGCCATCCGTGGAGTGCGTTGAAACGCGCTTGTTGTATACCAGCCGATGATTTCAATCATCGGCCCAAGGCCGGCCACGGTCTCATGCAGCGTTACTCAAATTGACTGCCGATGTCGGATCCCGTAAAATGTGTGCAAATCCTTCAACATTATTAAAGTTTTTGCGCACAAGGTGCCTGATGTCTGATTTCCAGAAACTCTACCGGATGGCAGAAAGCCAGGCGGGGTATTTCACAACAGCCCAGGCCCGGGAAGCCGGCTTTTCTTATGCGCTTGTAACGCACTATCTGAACAATGGTCGCTTCCTGCGGGTACGCCGCGGCGTTTACCGTCTGGCGCACTTTCCCGAAATGCCCCACGCCGATCTGTACATTGCCTGGCTCTCCGCCGGAGAAAAGGCCGTCCTCTCGCACGAAACTGCCCTATTCCTCTACGGACTGACCGACCTGCTGCCGGCCGAGATTCACCTCACCGTGCCGCGCACCGCCTCGCGCCGGCAGCCCGGTGTCCGCTTTCACACCAGCCGCCTGAAGCCAGAAGAAATCACCCGCCGGCAGGGGCTGCCCGTCACCACCCTGCCGCGCACCCTCAGCGACCTGATCCGCGCGGGCCTGGCCGATGAATGGATTCACCAGGCCGTGCAGCAGGCGCTGGCGCGCGGTCTGGTCACCCACGCCGCGCTCGAAGAAGAAGCCAGGCGGCGCAGCCGGTCGGTCGCCAGACGCCTGCGGACCGCGCTGGAGAAGAGCCATGAAATATGAGAGCAGCGCCGCATTTCGGCACGCTCTGGAAGACCGACTGCGCCGACAGGCCGTGGCCTCGGGAACTCCGCTGGCACGCCTGCGAAAGATGGTCGCCTTCGAGCGCTTTCTGGCCCGGCTTGTTGCCGTCCAGCCGGATGCCTGGGTGCTCAAAGGCGGGCTGGCATTGCAACTACGGCTACGTGAACATGCCCGCGCCACGCAGGACATGGATCTACTCTTTCGTCAGCCATCAGCATACGGGGAGATTCACGATGCACTGGTTTCTGCCGCCTTGCACAATTTGATGGACTGGTTCTCCTTCGAAGTTGCCCGGCCGGCACGAGATGACTACCTGCGATTTCCGGTGCAAAGTTTGCTAGATGGACGGTTATTTGAAACATTCCACATTGATGTGGGCATCGGGGATCCACTTATAGAGTCACCCGACATGTTGACCGCCCCATCATTGCTGGAATTTGCTGGAATTGCTCCGACACAAATTCCTTCCTATCCATTGTCCCAACAAATCGCCGAAAAAGTTCACGCCCTTACCCGTCGGTATGCTTCCGGCGAAAGCAGCCGCGTGCGCGACTGGGTGGATATTCTGTTAATGGCGCAGTGGCAGGGATTACGTGCAGAAAAATTGCATCAGGCTGTGCAAGCCACCTTCGCTGCTCGCGGCACCCATTCCCTTCCCGGACAAATGCCGTCCCCACCCGCTTCGTGGTCACGACCGTTTCGGCGCTTGTGTGAACAAACTGGCCTTGAATACACCTCGCTGGAAGATGCCGATCAGGCGATGCGGCGCTTTCTTGACCCTGTTTTGAGCGGACAGGCCGCCGGACCATGGAATCCTGTCCGCTGGCAGTGGGGAGAATAAGGAAACAACGACGACTTACAGACCGAAATCCGCAAGCACCCGGAGGTATTTGGTGTCCGGTAGAGAAGTTTTCGGAATGCTCTGAAATGCGCTGAGGAACATGGCCTTCTGGCCGACGTGCCTGTCGCCATCTTGGGGACCCATCCCACCGGCACCAGTCCCCACGATGGACAGGCCGCGAAAATTTCTCCCCACCATCAGCTCCTCACCCCCCTATCTCCCTTTGCCGGCGCTGCCTCCAGCGTGGACATGTCGCCACGCCCCCCACGGCCTGGCGACATGTCCCCATTGTCCCCATTGTCCCCATTGGGTATAGTTCAAGATCGTCGGGATTCGCCCATCGGACGCCGCTGTAGGGGCGCTGCTTGCTGCGCCCGCCTTTCCCCCATTTCAAGCCTTGACCCTGTAGTATGGTACAGGGTGTAAACTGGCCTGCAGGTATCCGCAGAAGACAAAGAAAGGAGCACGTATGCCAGGATTGACCATCGGCAAGGTGGCCGCGCAGGCCGGCGTCCATGTGGAGACGGTTCGCTACTACGAGCGGGTGGGGCTCTTGCCGCCGCCCCCCCGCACCGACTCGGGCTATCGCCTCTACCAGCCGGAGAGTGTGGTCCGGCTGCGCTTCATCAAGGAGGCCCAGGGACTGGGCTTCACCCTGGACGAGATCCGGGAGCTGTTGGCCCTGCGGGTGGACGCCCAGACCTCCTGCCAGGAGGTGCGCCGTCGGGCCGAACGCAAGGTGGCAGAGATGGAAGAGAAGATTCGGTCGCTTCAGAAGATGCGGGATGCCCTGGCCCGACTCATTGCCGCCTGTGAGCAGGGCGGCCCGGACGGGGAATGCCCCATCCTGGAAGCGCTGGAATCCCAGGCATGGACAGGAGTGAAACAGCCATGAGTGAGTGTTGCAACATCGTTACTTCTTCTACGGAGATTGCTACAGCGATTGGGCAGCCAGCCAATGCCACCGAACCCCAGGCCGATTCCTGCGCCGTCCAGCCGGGAGCCCCAGACACCGGGGAACAGGTGCAGTGCCCCCGCTGCGGTAGCAAAGGCAAAAAGGTGGATACCCTGACGGTCAAGGCCCTCCTGGCCGTCAGCCTGGCCCGGCTGCGGGCCCAGGGGTACCGCTTCTGCCGGACGCCCGACTGCCCTGTGGTCTACTTTTCCACCGACGGCCAGGAGGTGTACGGTGAGGAGGCGCTGCGGGAACAGGTCCACCAGAAGCACCCAACGGCCGAACCGGTGTTCGTCTGTTACTGCTTCCGCCATACGCCGGGGAGCATCCGCCAGGAGCTGCTGGCCCACGGCAAGAGCACGGTGGTGGAGGCCATCCAGGCAGGCATTGCCGCCGGCCAGTGCGCCTGCGAGATCCGCAATCCCCAGGGAAGCTGCTGTCTAGGCAATGTCACGGCCACAGTCCGGCGGCTGGAGGCGGAGCTGGCCGCCCCGGTGGCCGGCTGAGGAAGCCGGTCAGCCCCGGGCGGTCTCCACGGCCTGGCGCACGGCCAGGATGTTGCCCGTGGGCGCGATGATGGGCGTCACGCAGCCGGTGCCCAGGATGAAACGGCGCCCACCGGTGGCCGCCAGCGCGGCCTGGGCCTCCGCCTGGACGCCCTCCGGCGTGCCCCGGACCAGGGTCTCCCACTGGCGTAGCCCGCCGCACAGGGCCATCTGGGTACGGGAGAGGGCCTCTGCCAGGGAGGGAGGTGTCTCCTGGTCGTGCCAGTTGATGACTTGGGCCGGGTAGTCGGCCACCAGGTCGAACATGACGTGGGTGCCGTGGAGGTGGACCAGGTTGAACCACATGCCCTCGGTGGCGTCCAGGATCTGCAGGTCCAGGGGACGGCAGAATTCCCGATATTCGGCCTCGGTGAGGAGGTCATAGCTGGCGTGTTGCACGGCCAGGAAGATGCCGGCCGCGCCCGTGGTCTTGAGCTCGGCCACGAAGCGCAGGATGGACTCGGTGATGGCGGCCAAGCCTTCTTTGACCGCGTCCGGGTACTGGCGCAGGTGGGCCAGGAGCCGGTCGCCGGACAGGTTTTTGGCCTGGGCCAGGGGGTTGAAGATGGTCTGGATGAAGGGGACATCCTGACCCAGCTCCCGGCCGATGATGGTATTGGCCTCCAACACCTCCCCCTGGAGGCCGGCGCGCGGGTCTAGGGGGCGAAGGCGGGTCCAATCCTCCGGCTCTTGAATGACCCGCCGGTCCCACACGTAGGTTCCTTCGCCGTTGCCCTCCCAGTGGGCCTGGGCCCCGTAGCCGGTGACACAGTAGTTGGAGTTGGGCGTCACCTTTACGAAGTCGAAGTCGTAGGTGCGCTGGAAGGTGAGGGTGGCCCGGGCCAGGGCGTCGCCCCGCAGGTCGTCCACGGGCCAATGTCGCCAGAGGGCCGCGGCCGGCCGGTCCACGGCTTCCCCGGCGAAGATGGCTTCCAGCCGCTCCCGTCTGCTCATGGTGGTTGTCATGGTGACCTCCTGCTGCTGAATGAACGATGCTGTGCCTATGTCGCCTTTCCTTCACCTGCCAGGGCCTGACCCCATATCCTGAATCCACGCGTAGGCCACGCATCCTTGCGTGACAGGGTTGCTGGCACCTATGCCCGGCTGGAAGCCGGACCTATCAAATACGTCCGGCTGGAAGCTGGGCCTGCGAAAACCGTCACTGTTCAACCTTTCAACAAAACCGCCAGCAGTTAAGACCCCTCACCCCGCGGCGGCCTGGCGTTGTTCCCAGAGCTGACGGGCCATCTGGGTATGGCCCAGATGGGTGGCCGCGTGGTCCAGGGTGTAGAGCAGGGCCGAGGCCACGGTGAAGGTTCGCCGGTGGCGGGGCGAGGGGCAGGTCCGATCCAGGTCGTCCCGGGTAAGCCCCTCCAACACCCCCCGGCTGTGGGCCAGGACCTCGTCCAGCCGCCGGCGTAGGGCGGCCCCGTCCAGCCCCCGGGTGCGGAACTCGGCGTCCCGGTCCCGCTGGGCCGGGTCCTGGCCGATGACTTCGCCGATCAGGTAACGTTCCGCGCCGGCGGTGTGAACCACCAGCACGGCACAGGAGTTCATGCCCGGGCCCGGTTCCCAGTCCAGGGCTTCCTGGGGCAGGCCGTCGATAGCCTGGAGGATGGCGCTGTGGGTCTGGGCCAGTTGGTCGTAGAAGGCTTGAAAGAAGCTGTCCATGATGGCTGTCTCCTTTGGATTTTGGGGTTCATCCTCCCACCGGCATCAAGAGGGGTCCATTCGTCCGGGAAGCCGATGGGGCGTAGTGCCCCTGCCGGCCTTTACCCGGCCATATTACCACCGGCGGCCTGGTCGGCGGACGGGGCTGGGTCCAGCTCGTCAGCCAGGCTGGTGATAAGGGACCAGGCCTGCTCCACGTGGCGGCGCTCCGTGTGGGTCTGGCCGATGCTCATGCGCAGGGTGAGCCGGCCATCCAGCCGGGTGTGGGTCAGGTAGAGGCGCCCGCTGGCGTTGAGCCGCTCCAGCAGTTGCTGGTTGACGGCGTCGCCCGCCCGATGGCGGAAGCAGACCAGGTTGAGGGGGACGGGCGCGGCCAGCTCGAAACGGGGGTCGGCCTGGACCCAACGGGCGAACTCCTGGGCCAGGGCCACGTGTTGGCGGATGTGGTGTTGCAGCCCCTGGACGCCGTAGTGGCGGATGACGAACCAGAGCTTCAGGGCCCGGAAGCGTCTCCCCAGGGGGATCTGCCAGTCCCGGTAGTCGATGACCGCGCCGGACTCGGTGGCCTGGTTGCGCAGATACTCGGGCAGCACGCTCAGGGTGCGGATGAGCGCCTGGCGATCCCGGACGTAGAAGCAGCTACAGTCGAAGTTGGTGAACATCCACTTGTGGGGGTTGAAGCAGTAGCTGTCGGCCAGCTCCAGCCCCTGGTGGATGTGGCGAAACTCCGGGCAGAGGGCCGCGGTGCCGGCCATGGCCGCGTCCACATGGAGCCAGATGTCCGCCTCCCGGCAGATGGCGCCGATGGCGGGCAGGGGATCCACCGCGTGGGAGGAGGTGGTGCCCACGGTGGCCGCCACAAAGCAGGGCACCAGCCCCCGGCGCCGATCCTCCTGGATCTGCCGGGCCAGGGCCTCGGGCTCCATGGCGTAGGTCTCGTCCACGGGGAGGGTACGCAGGTTCTCCGCGCCCAGGCCCGCGATCTTCACGGCCTTCTCCACCGAGGAGTGGGTCTGGGAGGAGACGTAGGCCACCAGGCGGCCGCCGCAGCCCCGGGCGTTGCTGGCGAAGTGGGTGGCCCGCTCCCGAGCGGCCAGCAAGGCACAGAGGGACGCGCTGGAGGCCGAATCCTGAATGACGCCGCCTCCGCTGGACGTGGACAGGAAGTGGCGGGGCAGGTCCAGCATCTCCACCAGCCAGTCCAGCACGTGGGTCTCCAGTTCGGTGCAGGCCGGGCTGGTGGCCCATAGCATGCCCTGCACGCCCAGCCCGGCGGAGAGGAGCTCGGCCAGGATGGAGGGCCCCGAGGCATTGGCGGGGAAATAGGCGAAGAAGTTGGGCGACTGCCAGTGGGTGATGCCGGGCAAGATCAGCCGTTCCACGTCCGCCAGGATGGCGTCGAATGGCTCGCCCTGCTGGGGCGGCTTCGCCGGCAGGGAAGCCCGGATCTGGCCCGGCTCCACCTGGGCCAGGACGGGGAAGGACTCCACCTGCTCGTAGTAGTCCGCAATCCAGTCCACCACGGCCCGGCCGAAGCGGCGGAATTCCTCGGGCGTCATGTGATAGCTGTGCTGCCGGGTCGGATCTTGCATCTTCTATCCTCCATATCCTCCATTTGCAGGGCGACATCTCTATCTAGGTGATCTCTTGGGCTGGGACTTAAGTCGCAGCGCCCGGGTACCTTCCCCCATATACTGGGCTCGTGACAGCGGCCGCTGATTTTGGCTTGGACCGGCAAGCATGAATCCAGCAAACAGAAAGGAGTCAACCATGTCTCAATCCACGGAAAGCACCGTTCTGGACGTACGCACCATTGCCCCCCGGGAGCGCCATCCCCTCATCTTCAGCACCTTCGACCGCCTGGCGCCGGGCGAGGGCTTCATCCTGGTCAACGACCATGACCCGAAGCCCCTTTTCTACCAGTTTTCCTTCGAGCGTGAAGGGCAGTTCACCTGGGAATACCTGGAAGAGGGTCCTGAGGTCTGGCGGGTCCGCATCGGCAAGGGCCAGTAAACTCCCCCCGGGTGCTGCCGGTGGCACCGGCAGAACACTCGGGCCTGCCGGCCAGCTCCGCTGCAGGTTAACTGATGCGACGGAGCTGGTAGCGAATCCCCTCGCAGGGGTCGGCCAGGTCTACCCGGAGCAGGCCGCAGAGCCCCCGACGACTCTCATAGCCGTAGGGGAAGTGGAGGATGTGATCCACCGCGCCGTCCACCTCCACCGTCACCACCTCCTCCCCCAGGCGGAAGGCCAGGGTTGCGTGGCGTTCGGCGACCTGGAGCTCCACCTGGGTGGTCTCCTCCCAGCCGCCGTCCCGCAGGTAGGGGACCAGCAAGGTCTTGTAGCCCACCAGCCCGGGGGTGGCCTCCTCCACCTGCACGCCCTCCCCCGCGTCCACCTGGAGGGCCAGGGTGTAGGGGTAGGGGCTGCCCTTGACCCGGGCCTGGACCTGGAAGCTGGCCGTCGTGGAGCCTGGCTCGATGGGGCCGATGGGGCGGGGATCCTCCTGGGCCAGCACCCGCAGCTCCGACCGGCCGGGCTCCTGACGCACGGCCAGCCCCAGGTTGTAGAAGCCAGGCTCGGCCAGATGCTGGACACTGGAGACGAAGTGAAGGCGTCGCCCCACGCCAAAGGTGACGTCCACCAGCCCGAAGCCGTCGTAGCGAGGGGAAGGGAAGGCATTCAAGTGGGCGCTGTAGGGCCCCGCGTGGGCGATGGCCCGATAGGTGGGGTCGCCTTCGATGAGGGCCGTGGGCGCGCGGTCGGCCTCCTCTGGCGCCAGGGGTGCAGCGTCAAAGCCGTTGAGGATGGCCACGGCCAGGAAGCCCATGGCCAGGTTGGCGTAGTGGCCATCGGCCGTGTAGGACTCATAGCCCACCCGGTAGGCTGGCGGCAGCAGATTTTCCACCGGGCTGTAGGGGCCGTCCGGCCGCTGCCAGCGGAGGAACGAGGCAAAGGCCCGCCGGGCAGCCTGCCGGGCCTGCTCGCTCAGCGCTCCATCCCGCCCGGCCAGGAAGTTGGCGGCCAGGGTGAAGTAGGCGCACTGGGTGCCCAGGGTCCAGGTCTGGCCGGTGCTGCGGTAGGCAGAGGCCAGGGAGCCGTCGGACAGTTGTACTGCCAGGCTGCGGCGCAGGCCGGTGACCATGAGCTCTTCCATGACGCTCCGCCAGCGGCCGTTGTAACCGTTGGCCAGGATGTCCGCCAGGTGGTAGCGGGTGAAGAGGTCGTAGGAATTGGGGTGTCCCGGCTCCTGGTAGAGGCCCATGTCCACCAGGATGTGGCTGGCGAAGAATGGCGCCAGCCAGCGGTCGAAGTCATCCAGGGTATGGCTGGAGAGCCCCTCCCGGATGCGCAGCCACTCTCCAGAGAGCCAGACCATGGCCCAGTTGGAGGGGGGGCGGCTGGCAAAGGCGTCCAGGATCTCCACGGCCGCGATGCGGCGGGCGAACTCGGCCGACCGTTCATGGCCCTCATCCAGCAGGATGCGGTAGGTCTTCAGGATGGGCGGCCAGAAGAAGTCCCGGTGGTTAATGCGGCGCACTGCACCGGTGGTACGCCGCATGGTGGAGGCGGTGGGCGCCAGGCTTGGGTCAGAGACGTGGCGTAGGGAAGCGTCCAGCCCCCGGGCCGCGTTGTCCATGCGCCAGCTCCGGGCCACGGCTTCTCCCCTGGCGGCCAGCACTGCCTGACAGAGGGCATGGTAGGGCGTGCCGTACTGGGTCGGCTCGGCGAAGAAGGGGTCGATCAGCTCGCCGGAGGGCTGCAGGTAGGGCGTGTAGCTGTCCACGGCGGTGGTTAAGACCTGGAGCGGGGTGGGCGGGGTCATGGCCTGTCCTTTCTCTATCTGCCGGGAACGGATGGCGCAGGCATGGCGGGGTTCTCGTGAGCCGGGCCTCACGGCGACGGCAGCCAGATGGAGGTCCGCTGGGCCTGTTGGGTCAGCTCCCGCAGGGCGTCCTCGTCGGGCTCCACGCCGATGCCCGGACGGTCGTTCAGGTGGACGGCGCCACCGTACTCCATCTGGGCCTTGTGGGGGAAGAGGGTCGACTCGTCGGTGAACTGGGTGCCGTTGAGGGCTGCCGGTCCGCTGAAGCCGAAGGCCAGGGCCACCTGACAGACGGCCACCTTGGTGAGGAAGCCATCGGTGAGGCCGCTGACCAGCAGGGGCAGGCCGGCGGCGGCGGCCACGCCCATCTGCTGCAGGGTGGGCCAGATGCCGCCACTGCGGGTCACCTTGATGACCAGGTAGTCCACCAGGCCGGCCGCGGCGTAGTGGAAGAAATCGGCCGGGCTGACGCTGGCCTCGTCCACAGCCAGGGGGATGGCCGTGCTCTGGCGCAGGGCACGCATCTGGTGGAACTGATCCGCGGGCAGGGGCTGCTCCAGCACGTCCACACCGATGGCCTCGAAGGCCTGGGCCACCCGTCGGGCGGCGTGGAGCTCGAAGCCCTGGTTGGCATCCGCCCAGAGGAAACCGCCCGGCCCGATCTCCGCCCGCACCGTCTCCGCCACTTCGATGTCCGTCTCTGGGGTCACCGCGGCCTTGAAATTGTAGTGGATGAAGCCTTCAGCCCTGCCTGCGGCCATCTCGCTGCGGATGGACGGGGCATCGTGGCCGGTGAGGGTGTAGCTCAGGGCCATGGTGCGGCGTTCGTTGCTGCCGCCCAGGAAGGCGCGCAGGGACATGCCGGCAGCTTTGGCGCAAAGGTCGTGGACGGCCATGTCCACCGCGGCCTTGGCGATGGGCTGGCCGGTGCTGGGCCCCCGGCCGATGGCCCGGAAGAGGCGACGCTGGAGCTCCCAGCGATCCGTCACCGGCAGGCCGACGATGGCCGGGGCCAGATGATGGCGGATGGTGGAGGCCACCGTCTCCAGGGTCTCGTAGGACCACTGGGGGACGGGGCGGCCTTCGCCCCAGCCCACCCGGCCCTCGCTGTCGACGATCTTGACGAAGACGTGGGGGGCGGTGCCGCCGGCGGTGCCCGCCGAGCCGGAAGCAAAGGTGAAGGTCCGGATCATGGGCAGGCGCACGGGGAAAACCTGGATCTGTTGAATCGTTGCCATGGTTCAGACTTCCTACACGAAAGTTCGGACGGGGGAGCCCTGCCGGCTCCTCCACCAGGGGCTGGCGGTTGGATGGCTGTCTTGATGCCGGTTGTATCAGTGCCGACCGTCCGGATACCAATCGGGTTCAGGCGGCCACCAGCCTGGGCGGGGTCGGCGGCGTGAAGTCCACTGGATTGGGGACAGGATCCCGGTCCGGGGGGCGCCAGGGGTTGGGGGGCAGCGCTCCGGGCGCCAGGGACACCTGCTCCCCGGCCTCGCCCAGGGGAGGTAGCCCCCAGGCCTGGCGAGCCCGGTCGCACAGCTCGTTGCGGCGGCCATCCTGGCCGGAGACGGCGAATTCCCGGCAGACCGACGGGCGCCGTTCGTAGATGGCACAGCGGACGCAGCGCCCGATCTCCCCCTCCAGGGCCACGCAGCGGGGCGGAACCTGCTCGGTCCCCCGCATGGCCCGCAGCCAGGGGCCGACCCGGGTGGTCAGCGCAACGGGGACCGTCCCCCCCTCGACGTCATCTCCTTCTCCCCAATAAAAAGAAACCCGAAAGTACGCACAACAGGCGCCACAACTCAGACAGGGGTTCTGTTTAGGGGTTTCTTGCGTTTGTTGTTCAAAGTCGTATTGTTCAAAGTTGGTGTCTTGTCCGGTGTTGTGTTCGATCGTCCATGTGGCCATAGACGCAAGCAAACAGGCTCCAATGGCATGATGGGCCCGCCGTCCCGGGGCGGAGATGGCATCAGGACACAGGTCCGATCATATCATGGCCTGGGGGCTGTCACAACATTGGGGAGGGTCTGGCGCAGGACATCCTCTGGAGCTGGGGAAGGCGGCCTGCGGGCTAGCGGGAGCGCTGGTAGCGCAACTCCACGCCCACGGCCACCTTGGTCAACAGGGTGAAGACCCACGCGCCCAGGGCCCAGATCCCCAGGGTCACCGTCC
>FWPU01008975.1_pt1 | contig 16254 bp, 16 predicted proteins | sample 2228361 | NCBI WGS metagenome assembly FWPU01 (sample SAMEA103939777, study PRJEB20133) | metagenome
CCCAGATCGCCGTCCGCGCCGCTCTCACCGGCCACCTGGTGCTCTCGACCCTGCACACCAACGACTGCCCCTCCACGGTCGCCCGCCTGCGCGACATGGGGGTCGCACCGTTCCTGGTGGCCTCCTCTCTCCGGCTCGTGCTGGCCCAGCGCCTGGGCCGTCGTGTCTGCCAAACCTGCGCGGAACCGTACGAAACGGACGAGGGCTCGCTCGTGCCGTACGGGCACCGGCCGTCCGGGAGAGGCCGGGTGCGGCTGCTGCGGGGCCGGGGGTGCCCGGCCTGCAACTTCACGGGGCTGAAGGGCCGGGTGGCGCTCTACGAAGTCATGCCCGTCAACCAGGCCGTCCGGGACATGATCGTCAGAGGGGCCAGTCCCGGGGACCTCCGGGCCCTGGCCCAGGAACAGGGCCTGCCGACCCTGCGTCAGGCCGGGCTCGCGAAGGCCCTGGAGGGTGTCACCACCGTGGACGAAGTGCTCCGCGTCACCACCGCGGACTGAGCGAGGGAGGAACGATGGCAGCGTCGATGGCGGACCTGTTACAGATCCTGGTCGAGCGTGGCGGTTCGGACCTGCACGTCACCAGCGGCACCTATCCGCAGATCCGCATCGCGGGCAAGCTGGTGCCCTTGACGCAGTTCGAGCAGCTGACGCCCCAGGACACCCAGCGACTCGCCTACAGCGTCCTGAACGAGGGGCAGAAGCAGAAGTTCGAGGAAGAGAGCGAGCTGGACCTCTCGTTCGGCATCCAGGGCCTGGCCCGCTTCCGCGCCAACATCTACCGGCAGCGGGGCGCCGTGGGCGCCGCCATCCGTGTCATTCCCTACCAGATCCGCTCGTTCGACGAGCTGGGGCTGCCCAAGGTGGTCCAGGAGCTGGCCGAGCGGCCGAAGGGGCTGGTGCTGGTGACGGGCCCCACCGGCTCGGGCAAGTCGACGACGCTGGCCGCCATGCTGGACAAGATCAACAGCGAGCGGTCCGAGCACATCGTCACCATCGAGGATCCGATCGAGTTCGTCCATCCCCACAAGAAGTGCATCGTCAACCAGCGCGAGGTGTTCTCCGATACGCATTCCTTCAAGAACGCGCTGAAGTCCATCCTCCGCCAGGACCCGGACGTGGTGCTGGTGGGCGAGATGCGCGACCTGGAGACGATCGCCGCGGCCATCACGATCGCCGAGACCGGTCACCTCACCTTCGGCACCCTGCACACCAACTCCTGCGCCCAGACCATCAACCGGATCATCGACGTCTTCCCCACCGGCCAGCAGCCCCAGGTCCGGGCCCAGCTGTCGCTGGTCCTGGAAGGGGTGCTGTCGCAGACGCTCATCCCGAAGATCGGCGGCGGCCGGGTCATGGCCATGGAGATCATGGTCGCCACCCCGGCCATCCGCAACCTGATCCGCGAGGAGAAGATCCACCAGATCTACTCGGCCATCCAGTCCGGCTCCAAGTACGGCATGCAGACCATGAACCAGTCGCTGGCCGACCTGGTGCGGCGCCACCTCATCACCCGCGAGGACGCCATGAACCGCTCCACGATCCCGGACGAGCTGGCCCAGCTCCTCGGCCACGACGCCGCCGCGGGTGGCGCCGCGGGCGCCGGCGCCGGTCCGGCATCGCCCTTCGCGCGGAGGTAGGGGCGGCCATGGCGCTCTTCGTCTATCGCGGACGAACGGCGGCGGGCGCGGTGGCCGGCGAGATCGAGGCGGCCGACCGCATGGCCGCCCTCGGGCTGCTCCGGGCCCGGGGGATCGTCACCACGTCCATCCAGGAGCGCAAGGCCGCCGCGCCGGCCTCGACCTTCAGCTTCAGCCTCAAGCGCGGCGGGGGGAAGGCCAAGGACAAGCACCTCGCGGTGTACACCCGGCAGTTCTCGACGATGATCGACGCCGGCCTCCCCATCGCGCAGTGCCTCTCCATCCTCGCCGAGCAGAGCGAGTCGAAACCTCTCCGCGATGTCACCACCCAGGTCGCCAAGGACGTCGAGGGCGGCGCAGCGCTGGCCGACTCGTTCCGGAAGTTCCCGAAGACGTTCGACGACCTCTTCGTGAACATGATCCAGGTGGGCGAGTCGGGCGGCGTGCTCGACGTGGTCCTGCAGCGGCTGGCCACGTACATCGAGAAGGCGGCGGCGCTCAAGCGCAAGGTGAAGAGCGCGATGGTCTATCCCGCCACCATTGTCACGGTGGCCATCCTCGTGATCATCTTCATGATGACCTTCGTCATTCCCACGTTCGCCAACATGTTCCGGCACATGGGCGCGGATCTACCCCTGCCGACAAAGATCGTACTGTGGATGTCCGATTTCACGCGCCGGTACATTCTGCTGATCCTGGCCGGCATGGCGCTCTTCGTGTTCGCCCTTCGGAGGTACTACAAGACGGATCGCGGCAGCCAGCTCATCGACGCGATGCTCCTCAAGGTGCCCGTCCTGGGGGGCCTGATCCGTAAAGTGGCGGTCGCCCGCTTCACCAGGACCCTGGGGACTTTGATCTCGTCCGGTGTGCCCATCCTGGAAGGCTTGCGGATCACTGCGCGGACCGCCGGCAACCGGGTCGTCGAGAAAGCGGTGCTGCAGGCGCGAACGGCGGTGACCGCTGGCCGCAACCTGTCCGAACCGCTCCGCACAGCATCCGTGTTCCCGCCCATGGTCGTGCACATGATCAGCGTCGGCGAGAACACCGGCGCTCTCGACCAGATGCTGAGCAAGATAGCCGATTTCTATGACGACGAGGTGGAAAACGCCGTCGCCGCGCTGACGTCGCTGCTGGAGCCCCTCATGATCGTCTTCCTGGGCGTCGTGGTCGGCGGTCTCGTGGTCGCGATGTACCTGCCGATCTTCCGCCTGGTCACGCTCATCAAGTAGCGCGACCAGGCCATGACGGGGTGCAGGCGGGCGCTGTGAGTCCCGACGTCCGGTTGCTCCGGCTATTCCTCTGGATGAGGCTCGGCGTGGCCGAGCTGTTGCTGGTCGTCGTCCCGCTTCTGCCCTCCGGGGCGGTCACGCACACCCCCATCCTGGTCGCCGCTCTCCTCCTCGGGGTCATCTCGTCCGGGCTGCTCCTCCTCTACGGACCGGCCCGGGATGCCGAGCGATGGGCATGGCTGCTGAGCGTGCTCGACGTCGCGCTCATCACCGCGCTGGTGGCGGCGACCGGCGGACCCCGCTCGATGTACGCCTTCGTCTACGTGCTGTCCGTCACGGCCGCTAGCGTCCTCCTTTCCCGGCCCCGGGCCCTCGCGGTCGCGGCCCTCGCCACCTTGCTCTACAGCGGTCTGGTCGTCGGGCGCACCCTGGTACCAGTGGCGTACCTGCTGGAGGCAGTGGAGGAAACGACCGCGCTCGAGCTGATGACGATGTTCCTCAACGCGGCGACGTTCCTGGTCGTGGCCATCGTGGCGGGAGGGCTGGCAGAGCGCTATCGCGCCACCACCCGAGAGCTGGAGACCCAGCGTCGTGACCTACAGGAGCTGCAAGCGTTCAAGGACGTCGTGATGCGGTCCGTGGGCACCGGCCTGGTTGCGGTGGATGGGTCGTACGTGGTGACGGCGCTGAACCGGGCGGCCGAGGAACTGGTGGGACGGCCGGCCACGGACGTCCTGGGCAAGTCCTGGCCCGAGGTGTTCGGAAGCAGTATTTCTCTGCAGCCGATTCAAGATGCCATCGCCTACAATCCCAGCGCGACCGCCCGGTACGAGACCACGCTCCTTCGCCCCGATGGCACTCAACTGCCCGTGCGGTTGACCTTCTCGGCCCTGCGATCCGGGGATGGCCGGTGGCTGGGGCTCATGGCTGCGTGCGAGGACATCTCGGAAATGCGGGAGATGGAGCGCCGGATGCGCCAGGCCGATCGGCTCGCCACGGTGGGGCGCATGGCGGCCAACATCGCCCATGAGATCCGCAACCCCCTGGCCTCACTCACCGGAGCCATCGAGGTCCTCACCGGCGACCTCGCCTCCCCCAGCGACCGTTCCCGCCTGCGGGAGATCGTCAGCGGGGAATCGGCCAGGCTCAACCAGATCATCGCCAACTTCCTTGATTATGCCCGCCCGGCACCTGTCGTGACCGCGCCCGTCAACGTGGCCGAGCTCATCGGCGAAGTCCTTCTCCTGCTCGAGCATCGGGACCTGCCGCCGGGGCTCAAAGTCGTCAGGGACTTCCCCTCCGATCTCTCATGGCCGCTCGACGGCGCGCATTTCCGCCAAGCAATGTGGAACCTCTGCCTCAACGGCATCCAGGCGATGCCCGCCGGCGGTGAGTTGACGGTCGCGGCCCGGGTCGACTCTGGCGTGCTCACCATCGCTGTCTCCGACAGCGGCGAGGGGATCGACGCCGCTGATCTTCCTCACGTCCTCGAGCCCTTCTACTCGACGAGGCCCGGCGGCAGCGGCCTGGGGCTGGCCCTGGTCCACCGAACCGTCCAGGAGCACGGGGGGGAGGTCGACATCCGCAGCACCCCCGGCCACGGGACGACGGTGGTCCTGCGGCTGCCGGCCGCCGGGGCGGCGATGAGGACCGGTCGTGGCTGAGCGCCGGGTGCTGGTCGTCGACGACGAGCGGAACATGCGCGAAGTCCTGGCCATCACGCTGCGCCAGGCGGGCTACGTCGTCGACGAAGCCGATGGAGGGGAGCGGGCCATCGAGCGACTGCAGAGCGACATCTTCGACCTGGTGATCACCGATCTCCGGATGCGGAAGGTGGACGGAATGGCCGTCCTCCGGGCCGTGAAGGAGCGCTCTCCGGAGACGGTGGTGGTCGTCATCACTGCCTACGCCTCCACGGATACCGCGGTCGAGGCCATGAAGCTGGGGGCCTATGACTACGTGACGAAGCCGTTCAATCTCGAAGCCCTGCGGCTGACCGTGGACAAGGCCCTCGAGCGCAAGCGGTTGCAGGAAGAAAATCTAGCCCTGCGCCGGCAGCTGCGCAGCGAGCGGGGCTTCGAGAACTTCGTCGGGCGCTCCCCGAAGATGTTGGCGGTCTTCGACGCCATCCGCAAGAGCGCCGCCAGCACTTCGACGGTGATGGTCACCGGGGAGAGCGGTACCGGCAAGGAGCTGGTCGCGCAGGCGATCCATCATGAGAGTCCACGGCATAACGGCCCCTTCGTGTCGGTGAACTGCGGCGCGATCCCCGAAGGTCTCCTCGAATCCGAGCTGTTCGGGCATCTCAAGGGCGCCTTCACCGGAGCCGTCAGCACCACCCAGGGGCTTTTCGCGGCCGCCGACGGCGGAACACTCTTCCTCGACGAGGTCACCGAGCTGCCGCACACGGTCCAGGTCAAGCTCCTCCGGGCCATCCAGGAGCGGCAGATCCGCAAGGTCGGGGACACGCGGGACGTCAAGGTCGACGTCCGGCTGGTCGCCGCCTCCAATCGCGATCTCACCCGCGCGGTTGCTGACGGGATCCTGCGCGAGGATCTCTTCTATCGCCTCAACGTCATTCCCATCCACCTGCCCCCGCTGCGCGAGCGGCGCGAGGACATCCCGCTGCTGGTCGCGCACTTCGTGCAGAAGCTGTCCGCTCAGCTCGGCAAGAAGGTGACCGGTGTCACCCCCGAGGCGATGGCGCTCCTCGAGCGCTACCAGTGGCCTGGGAACGTCCGGGAGCTGGAAAACGTCATCGAGCGGGCGGTGGTCATGGGCAACGGCGAGGTGCTCGGTCCGAATGAATTGCCCCAAAGCCTGCTGAGCCCGGCGGATCTTCCCGACCTTCCCGTCGCGCTGGGAACCGAAGCCTTCAATCTCGACGACATGCTCGAACGCATCGAGCAACGCTACATCACCCTGGCCCTCGAGCGTACCGGCGGTGTCCAGACGCGGGCGGCCGAGCTGCTGGGGCTGAGCTTCCGTCAGTTCCGCTACAAGCTCCAGAAGCTCAGGGCCGCGGCCGGGCGGGCGGGGTTGCCGCCGAGTTGAACACCCCCCCACGCTACACCCTCAAGGCCGATCCCTGGAGCAGTCACTCGGTCATCCTGCGCTGGAGCGGTCCAGGCCGCGGGCGGCGAGCGCTCGACGTCGGCGCGGCGGACGGACTCCTCAGTCGGCACCTGACGGCGGCCGGCTGGCGCGTGGTGGGCATCGAGGGCGACGCCGATGCCGCCCGCCGCGGCGCGGCCCACTGCGAGCGCATGATCGTCGCCGACCTGGATGGCCCGCTTCCCGACCTCGACGGCCCATTCGACCTCGTCGTCTGCGGTGACGTCCTCGAGCATCTGAAGCATCCGCAGCGAGTCTTGCCGGCCCTCGGCCGACTCGTCTCGCCCGGCGGTCACCTCCTCGTCTCCGTCCCCAACATCGCGCACCTCTGGGTGCGGCTGAACCTGCTCGCCGGCCGCTTCGAGTACACGGACCGCGGGATCCTCGACTACACTCATCTCCGCTTCTTCACGCGCCGATCGCTCCAGCGCCTGCTCATCGAGGCCGGTTTACGGGTCGTGCGTCAGACGGCGACGCCAGTGCCGCTCTACCAGGTGGTGCCACCCCGCTGGCATGGCCGCCTCCTGGCCGCCATGCATGCCACAGGCGCCATGGCAGCACGCGCCCTCCCCAGACTGCTGGGCTATCAGTTCGTCGTTCTCACTGTCCCGGGCCCGCTGCGGTGACGAGTTTTGTCAGGAACGCTGCCAGACTGAGTCCGCCAGCGCGGTAATCCACCGGGCGAATCAGAGGCTAAGACCCTGGCCTTTCGAGAAATTTCCCGCCTTCTGGGCTTGGCACTGGCCGTGCAGCACCCGGCTCCCGTCGCGGGCGACCGCGGAATTACAAAAGGGGGACAGGCATGATCGAGTTCTGGCGCAAGAAGAGGTTCAAGGTAGGTGATGAGCGCGGCTTCACGCTCATCGAGCTGATGATTGTCGTGGCAATCATCGGCATCCTGGCCGCCATCGCCATCCCGCTCTATGCCAACATTCAGACGCGGGCCCGGATCGCGAAGGCCCAGGCGGATGTTCGCTCGCTGGCGTCGGCGGTCGTCATGTACTCCGCGCACATGGATGGTGCGCTTCCGCCCAGCCTCGATGTGTTGACGGCGACGGCTTCGAACCAGGCCTCGCAGACGGCGGGACCGTTCATGGCGAGGATCCCGCTTCCGCCCGCAGGTGGCGTGCCCTCCTGGAACGCCTCGTATCAGTACAACACGGGCGCCAACGGCACGTTCACCGTCTCCGCCACGGGTGACGGCGCCACCGCGATCGCGCCGTAAGCGACCTCTCGTGATCCCACCACCGGGCGGTGGCGAGTCGCCACCGCCCGGTTCATGTTCAGCGTCTCAGGGAGGTCCCCTCGGCATGACTGAATCAGGCACCCGGCCCACCGGGCGGGATCACATTCTCGCCCTCGCCTTACCTCTGGCAGTGGCGCTCACGACCTTCGTCGTCTTCCTGCCCGCGCTCTGGAACGATTTTGTCAACTGGGACGATCACATCAATTTCGTCAACAACAAATCGTTCCGGGGGCTCGGCTGGGAGAACCTCCGCTGGATGTTCACGACGACGCTGATGGGCCATTACATCCCGTTCACGTGGATGACGCTCGCGGTGGACTACCTTGTCTGGGGCCTGAAGCCATTCGGTTACCACCTGACGAACGTCGTGCTGCACGCCACAAATGCGGCTCTCGTCGCCGTCATCGCCAGGCGCCTGCTCGCCCGGGCCATGGGTGTTTCCGGGGTGGCGCTCGGCGTGGGCGCCGCCGTGTCCGCGCTGGTGTTCTCACTTCACCCTCTACGAGCAGAGTCGGTCGCCTGGGTGACCGAGCGCCGCGACGTGCTGTCGGGCGCGTTCTTCCTGTCGACGATTCTGCTGTACCTCGTTGCGGCAGATCTACATGGGTCGCGGCGACGGTGGTTCCTCGCGGGCTCGATCGCCTGCTATACGCTCGCCGTGGGCAGCAAATCCATCGTAATGTCGCTCCCGCTGGTCCTGGTCATCCTCGATATCTACCCGCTTCGACGGCTGCCAGCCAACCCCCGCACCTGGCTGAGGCCGCCCATACGCGGTCTTTGGTTGGAGAAACTGCCCTTCGTCGTCCTCGCGCTCGTGTGCGGCGCTGTCTCCTACTACGCGGTGGCCGCGAACTCGTTCGTCACGCCGCTCGAGCGATATCCCTGGAGCGCTCGAGTCGGGATGGTGATGTACAGCCTGTGGTTCTATGTCTCCAAGACAGCCGTGCCGCGTGCCCTCTCACCGCTGTACGAGTTGCCGGTCACCATCCACCCGCTTGAGGGGCCATTCCTCGTCAGCCTTGTCGGCGTCACCGTGATCACTGTCGCCGTGGTCGCGCTGGCGTACCGATGGCCAGCCGGCCTTGCAGTCTGGGCTTACTATGGAATCGTGCTGGCGCCGGTTTCCGGGCTCGTCCATTCCGGCCATCAGTTGGCCCACGACCGCTACAGCTACCTTTCCTGTCTCGGCTTTGCGCTGCTCGCCGGGGCCCTAGCGAGCGTCATCGCCCGCCGCGCCGTCACGCGGACCCTTCGGCCCGGAGTGGCAAGGGTGGCGGCAGCAGGTGGAGCCGCCGCCCTGGCTGGCTTGGGCATCCTCACTTGGTTCCAGGTCCAGGCGTGGCGCGATGGCGACACGCTCTGGCGGACTGCGCTCGAAGCGGATCCCAGCTGCTCGATCTGTCAGGCGAACCTCGGCACAGCACTGATCACGGCCGGGTATCTGGATCTTGCCAGGGAGCGGTTCGAACGTGTGGTGGAACTGCGGCCCGATCGCGTGCAGACGCACCTCTACATCGGGATCACACTGGCCAACCTCGGCAAGCTCGAGGAGGCCATCGGTCACTTCGAACGAGTCCTGGCCAAGTATCCCGACGATCCCGACGCGCTCAGCAGCCTTGGCGTGACGCTTGGTCTCCTCGGTCGCCATGCAGAGGCCCTCGAACACCTTCGGCATGCGGCGCGGATCAAGCCCACCGACGCCAACATCCAGGTCAACCTCGCCGCCGCCTTCCTCGAGCTGAAACGCGCTCCTGAGGCCCTCAATCACTACCGCCGCGCCATCGAGCTTGAGCCGGAACTGGCTGCGGCCCGGTCCGGGCTGGCTCGGACATACATACTTCTGGGCCGAGCCAGCGATGCGCAGCGGGAGCTCGAGGTTCTACGCCGTCTCGATCCCGTCCGGGCAGCTCAACTGCAGCTTCCCACCATCCACGACCCGGCCGCGCTCGCCCGCTGAGCGGCTTTCTGATGGTCGTCGCCACTACCATCCTTATGGGGCTCGTCGTAGGAAGCTTTCTTAACGTCGTGATCGCACGGCTGCCCGAAGGGCGAAGCATCGTTAGGCCTCCATCGGCATGCCTCACGTGCGGCACCTCCATCGCCTGGCACGACAATATCCCGCTCCTTTCCTTTGCCGTGCTCGGAGGCCGGTGCCGGGCATGTGGGACTGCGATCTCCTGGCGCTACCCCCTGGTCGAGGCGGGCACGGGCACCCTGTTCGGGCTGGCGGCCGCCTGCTTCGGCCTCACACCCCGGCTCCCCGTCGCGCTCGTGCTGATCGCCCTCCTGGTCGCAATCACCGGCATCGATCTGCGCCAGCAGATCATCCCCGACGTCATCTCCCTCCCCGGCACGGCCGTAGGCCTGCTGGCCAACATCGCCGCCGGCTCGGTACCGTGGCTGGAGAGCGTGATCGGTGTCGCCCTCGGCGGCGGGCTCTTCCTCGTCGTCATCCTGGCCAGCCGGGGCGGCATGGGCGGCGGGGATCTGAAGCTGGCCGCGATGCTGGGAGCCTTCCTCGGATGGAAAGTGATGCTGCTGTCCATCCTCATCGCCGTGCTGGCCGGTGGCGCTGTCGCCGTCGTCCTCCTGGCCTCCGGGCGCGCCGGTCGTAAGGATCCCATCCCGTTCGGGCCGTTTCTCGCCGCCGGCGGCCTCGTCGGACTGTTCTGGGGGCCACCCCTGCTCGAGTGGTACCTGTCGGCCTTCACTGCTTGACCGGTAGTTGCTCAGCGCCGACTAGTCCGCTCGAACCAGCCACGTCGGACACTGCCCAGCCCGCACAGCAGAGCCGCACAATCTGTCAGGCAGCGGGTGTCACCGTGGCCCGCGCCAGGGGGCGGCACCGGCTCTTCTCCCCGGCACCCTTCACGACGACAACGCCTGCCCGATCGGGAACTTAGCGCCGCACCCGACTCTCCCCGGCCCCGGTCTGGCGCCCTCCTTGCTACTCGCCCAGCACGCGGTTCGCCTGCCCGGCAGGTCCGTGGAGGGGGTGTGGCTTCGGATGGTGAACACGATCTGGCGGAGGGGAGCCGACAGGGGCTTCTCCCTCAGTGAACTCATGGTGACGGTGGCGATCATCGGGATCGTGGCGGCGATCGGCGCGCCGTACTTCGTCAGCTACTGGCGGGCGGCGAGGCTCCGCGCCGGAGCGGAAGAGCTGGCGGCGGCCCTGAACGGCGCGCGGCAACTGGCCATCAGCCGGAACTCCACGGTGTGCGTGACGAACGACGGGACCCGGATCCGCTATCACGTCGGCGGCTGCGGCAATGCGGCCTGGACGGGGCCGCCGACGGACAGCCAGGGCTGGATCCGGCTGACCGAGGGGGTCCAGGTGACCGGCGCCACTGCGAACCCGGTATTCACGTTCCTCGGCGCCGCCAACCCCGCCGCCACCTTCACCGTGCAGCATCCCACGGACGGCGCGACGCTCACCGTCACCGTCGCCGCCTCCGGCCGGGTGACGATCCCATGAGGCTCGACGAACGCGGCCTGACGCTCGCCGAGATCCTGGTGGCCGTCTTCGTCGTCGGCGTCGGGCTGGTCGGTCTCCTGTTCGTCATCCCGGTGGCCACCTACGGGGTGCAGGAAGGCAGCCAGCTCTCGACGGCCACCTTCCTGGCCGAGCAGCGGCTGGAGGAGGTCCGGCACGCGGTGTGGGCCACGCTTCCGGATCCGGGGAATACCGGTCAGGGCACCGACTGCCTCGGGATCGGTTCGGCGGCCGCTCCGACGTCCGTCACGTGCGACCGGCCGGCACCGACCGTGTGCGCGAGGAACGCCCTCTGCACGACGTTTCCCGACGAGCCGGCCGTCGCCGGCTACCCGTCGTACAGCCGGACCGTGAGGGTCGACGACTGCTCCGTCGTCGGCTGCAGCGGCATCAACGACGGCAACCTGCGCCTGGTGACGGTGAGCGTCACCTACACGCCGCTCACCGGCGCCGGGGTATCGATAACACCGAAGAGCATTCAGCTCCGGATGCTGATCGCGAGGCGCCAATGAACACCAGGGGCTTTGCTCTCGCGGAACTGCTCGTGGCCCTCGCGGTCCTGGGCCTCATGCTGGCCGCCATCTTCACGCTGCAGCAGGAGGGACAGGACGCATATCTGTACGGCTCGGCCCGGGTGGAGGTCCAGCAGAACGCCCGGGTCGCGCTGCACCGCATGATCAGGGAGCTTCGAGTGGCCCGGGCCGTGACCGCGGTGGGAGCGGGCTGCAACAACGCGGCCACCGGGGCGACCGACATCACGTTCGAGGTCTTCGACGAGGCACTGGACACCTGGGTCCCCGTGCGTTACCAGCTCGTCGGCGGCGATCTCCGGCGCACCTACAACAATGGCGGGGCCGAGGTGGTGATCGGGGGCGTCCAGACCCTTCGCATCGTGTGCTTCCGGCAGGACAACAACCTCACGGCCACCGCGTCCGAGGTGCGCAGCGTCCGGGTCTCCATCCGGACACAGCCCGAGGACGGGTCGCCTTCTTACTCGATATCCCACCGGGAGGCGGTGGCCGAGTCCCAGGCGCGGCTGAGGAACATATGAACGAACGCGGCATCGCAGTTCCCACTGCCCTGATCGCGCTGGCCGTGCTGACGGCCCTCGTGATGGCGTTCGCGGTCCTGGCGAACACCGAGCCGCTGATCGCCTCCAACCACTCCGAAAGCGCCCGAGCCAGGGCATTCGCCGAGGCGGGCGTGGAGCGGGCCATCTGGGCGCTGTCCAACTCCACCGCGCCGGGGGGCCTGGCCGATCCCCTGCCGAGCCCGGTGCCCGCGCCCTACGACGGCGGGACCTTCGTGATGGTCGAGCGGGGCGCCGGTGGCACCGCGACCGGCGGCTTCCGGGTACAGGTCGCCGCTGCCGTGAGCGGACTGCCGAACGAACGCGAGGTCGTCGCCGTCGGCTACACGCCGGACAACGCCACCCCCCGGGCCGTCAAGCGGATCGAGACCACCGTGATGAAGATCAGGCACATCGATCCGCCCTGTGCCCTCTGCGTCATGGGCGACATCGAGGTCACCGGCTCGTCCTCCATCGACGCCCGCAGCGGCGGCCCGGCCTCCGGCGTCCACTGCCCCGGTGGGCCGCCCCCGCTGGCCGGCGTGGCCACGGCGGGCACGACCTACCGCAGCGGGGCCGCCCGGGTCTGGGGCCCGGGCGACAACCTGCCGAACAACGTCCCGGCCGATATCCATCCGGGCGCGCCGGCGGGCACGTTCGCGTTCAAGTTCACCGACGAGGAGCTGGGTTACCTGAAAAGCCTGGCCAAGGAGCGCGGGACGTATTACCAGGGCTCCGTCACCTTCGACTCCAGCAATCCCATCCCCGACGGGATCGTGTTCGTGGACACCACCACCGGCGACCCCTTCACGAGCAGCACGCCGGACAGCGAGGCGGCCGCCGTCCAGGTCCACGGGGGGACCGACTGGAAGGGCTGGCTGATCGTGGCCGGCTCGCTGCAGATCTCCGGCGAGGTGGACATGCGGGGGCTCATCTACGCGCTCAACGACATCGCATACTCGGGGACCGGCAATGGCGGGATCCGGGGCTCCTTGGTGTCCGAGAACAGGAAAGACACCTTCGCCACCACCGTCGACGGGGGCACGACCGGCAACTCCAACATCGTCTTCGACTGCGAGGCGGTCCGCAGCGGCGGCGGCCAGATCCCCCAGGGCTGGTTCGTCCGGCCAGGCAGCTACCGGGAGGTGGCGGGCCAGTGATCCGGCTCGTGGGGCTCCTCGCCGTCGCCGTCCTGGCCGCCGCCTGTCAGGGACCCCCCGCCGCGCCCCCCCGCAGCTCAGCACCGCTGGTCGACCACGCCGCCGAGGCCCGCCTGGCCATGACCCGGCGCGACTGGTCAGCCGCGGCCACCCACTACCGGGCGGCGCTCGAGGCCCAGCCCGAGCGCCTGGAGTTCCACTACGGGCTGGCGATCGCGTCGAGCTACCTGGACGACCGGGAGGAGACGCGCCGGGAGTTCGAGTGGGTGCTGGCGCACGCGCGGGCGGGATCCGACGAGGCGCGCACGGCCCGGAGCTGGCTGGCCCAGGCCGGGCTCATCGGCGCCGACGACGGCGGGACCGCGGCCAGCCCCGACACCAGCCTGGCCACGGTCTCCGGGACCGTCACCTGGCCCGAGGGCGGCGGGTCGCCGGTGCCGCGCCCGCGTCACCTCCTGATGCTGGTCGGCCTCCCCGGCACCCCGACGGAGGGCCAGTACTACCGCATCCGCAGCCGCGAGGACGGGCGCTACGAGTTCCCCGACGTCGTCCCCGGGCCCTACAAGCTGACGGACCGCGTGGCCGGGCCGCCGTTCTGGCGCCTCAAGGTGGTGGTCGAGCCCGGGCAGCGGATGACCCTCGACCTCAGCCCGGCCAACGGCGCCCAGGTGCGCGACGACTTCCCCGACCAGCCCCGGTCCGGCTAGACGCCGCCCCGCCGGCCGTGTCCGGGAGCCTCCTTGCCGAGTCGCCCGGGAGGCGCGGGAAAACGTTGGGGGCTCCGAAGTGCACCTCCTATACTACGAAGCGAGTGACAGAACGTGTTTAACATCCCGTTCTTCAAGCGAACGAGCGACACGCTGGGGGTGGACGTCGGGTCGAGCGCCGTGAAGGTGGTCCAGCTCGCCGGCGATACCCGGCGCGCCAGCCTGGTGGCGCTGGGGACGGCGCCACTGCCGCCCGAGGTGATCGCCGAAGGAACCATCAAGGATCCGCCGACGGTGGTGGAGACCATCAAGGAGGCGGTGGCCCGGGCGGGCGTCCGGTCCAAGGAAGCCGCGATCGGCGTGTCGGGGCGCGAGCTGATCATCAAGAAGGTCCAGATCCCGGAGGTGCCGGCCAAGGAGCTGCGCGACGCCGTCCAGCTGGAAGCCGAGCACCACATCCCGTTCGCCATCGACGAGGTCTTCCTCGACTACCACCTCGTCTCGCGCCAGCAGGGGACGATGGAGCTCATCCTGGTGGCCGTCAAGAAATCGAAGGTCCAGGAGTACGTCGGCGTGGTGGAGGAAGCCGGGCTCAACGTGGTGGTGGTGGACGTCGACGGCTTCGCGCTCGGCAACCAGTACGAGCTGAACCACCCGGACGACGCCGAGGCGGTGGCGCTGATCGACATCGGCGCCTCGGTGATGACCACGAACGTGCTCCGGGCCGGGACCTCGATCTTCGCCCGGGACATTCCCTTCGGCGGCAACAACTACACCCACGCCATCGCCCAGCACCTCAAGGTGCCCTTCGAGCAGGCGGAGGCGGCCAAGCTCGGCCAGGACGTCGGCATCCCCTGGGAGTCCCTGGTGCCCGCGCTGGAGACGGTGTCGCGCGACCTGTCGCTGGAGGTCCAGCGGACCTTCGATTACTTCGCGTCCACGGCCGAGTCCGAGCGCATCGCGCGGATCGTCCTGGCCGGCGGGTGCGCTCTCCTGCCCGGGCTGACCGACTACCTGTCCTCGACCTGGGGGATCCCGGTGGAGGTCGCCCGTCCCTTCGCGGCCATCGACGTGCCGGACACGTACGCCGACGTCGTGTCGGCCTCCGGTCCCACCCTGGCCGTGGCCGTCGGTCTGGCCCTGCGGCGGCCGGGAGACAAGGACCAATGATCAGGATCAACCTCGCGCCGGACAGCCAGAAGCCGGCCGCGGGCGTCAAGTTCCGGATGCCGGGCCTGAATCTCGGCCTGATCTTCCTGGTCCTGTACGGAGGCGCCGTGCTCGGCATCGGCGGCTACTGGCTCAGCCTGACGGCCGAGGAACGCCGCCTGGCGACCGAGGTCGCGACGATGTCGTCCGAGGTGACGAGGCTCCGCGCCACGACGGGGCAGAGCGAGAAGATCAGGGCCGAGGCGACGGAACTGCGACAGCGGGTCCAGGTGATCCGCGACCTGACCAGGAACCAGGCCCGCCCGGTCCACCTGTTCGACGTCTTCGTCGATACCGTCCCCCAGGACCTGTGGATCACCGGCCTGGAAGAAAAGGACTCGAGGCTCAAGGTCAAGGGGACGGCCTTCTCGACGACGGCCGTGGCCGACTTCATGAGCAACCTGCGGCGCTCGGGCAAGTTCAAGGACGTGGACATCGTGATTGCCCGCCAGGACCTGGCCAAGGTGCCCCGGCACGTGACCTTCGAGGTCACCTGCACGTACGGGGGCTGAGCATGACCCTGCCGGCCTTCTTCGACCCCATCGTCACCGCCCCTCGCTGGCAGAAGGCGGTCCTGGGGAGCATGGGTCTCGCCATCCTGGCGGTCGGTGGGTACTTCCTGCTCGTCTCCCCGGTCGCCACCCGCGTGAGCGAGCTGCGCGCCCAGAAGATGGCCATGGAGCGGGAGCTGCTGCAGCTCCGGGCGGCGGCGGCCAACCTGGCCCGGCTGAAGCAGGAGATCGCCGAGCTGAAGCAGGCGCTCGACGTGATGAAGGAGCGACTGCCGACCGAGCGCGAGATGCCCACGCTGTTCCGGACGGTGACCGACGCCGCCTTCCAGGCCGGGCTCCAGGTGGCGCTCTTCCAGCCCAAGGAGCCTCGGGTGACGGACTACTACGTGGAGATTCCCATCCTCGTGACCGGAGAGACCGGATACCACCAGCTCGGCGAGTTCTTCGGCCGGGTGGCCGGCATGCCGCGGGTCGTCAACGTCTCGGAGATCAAGGTCAACGGTGCGCCCAAGAGCAAGAATCCGGTCAAGGCGGAGGTGACGCTGGCCACCTATCATTACCGCCCGGCGGGCGCCCCCCCGGCTCCCAAGCCCGCGCAGGCGGACGGGAAGTCGGGAGGGCAGAAGTGAGACAGCGGGGCTGGCTGCTCGCGCTCCTGGCCGCCGCCAGCGCCGGGTGCACCGGGTCGAGCACGCCGGCAACCCCCGCCGCCACCCCGGCGCCTGCCACGTCGCCGAGCGCGGCGGCCGCCCCTCCGCCTCCCGCGCCGGCGGCGCCCGCCGCGGCGACGAGGTCCGGCACTGGCGCAACGCCGGGAAGTGCGTCCCCCGCAACCGACCCCGCCGCGTCACCGACCTCGCTGCCACCGAGGCT
>FWPU01008976.1_pt1 | contig 16251 bp, 11 predicted proteins | sample 2228361 | NCBI WGS metagenome assembly FWPU01 (sample SAMEA103939777, study PRJEB20133) | metagenome
AAAGAACAAAAAGAAATAATTGAAAAACTAAAAGTAGGGGTAATAGATATTGTAGTTGGAACTCATCGAATTTTATCAAGCGACGTTGAGTTCAAAAAATTAGGGCTTTTAGTTATTGACGATGAACAAAGATTCGGTGTCAGCCAAAAAGAAAAATTAAAAAAGCTCCGAACCTCTCTTGATGTTTTATCTCTTTCAGCTACTCCCATCCCCAGAACTCTGTATATGGCTCTTTCTTCTTTAAGAGATATTTCTTTGATACAGACCCCACCAGTCGGCCGATTGCCGGTTAAAACTTTTATTTTGTCTTTTTCTAAAAAAACAATTAAAAAAGCTATTGAGGAAGAGATCAAAAGAAAAGGTCAAGTTTATTATCTCCATAACCGAATTGAAACAATTGAAACAGCTAGAAATCTTTTAGAGAAATTGGTTTCTAATGCGAGGCTTGGAATTGCTCATGGAAGATTAAAAGAAAAAAAATTGGTTCAGGTAATGAGCGATTTTCAAAATAAAAAAATTGATGTTTTAGTGGCAACTACGATTATTGAAAACGGTTTAGATTTACCAAATGTTAATACTTTAATTGTGGCCGATAGTACCCGCTTGGGGTTAGCTGAAGCCTATCAAATTCGAGGCAGAATTGGTAGGGCCCATATTCAGGCCTTTGCCTACTTTTTATACGGAGAACATCTCTCAGAAAAAGCCAAAATAAGATTAAACGTTCTAAAAGAATCTAAAGAATTGGGCTCTGGCTACAAAATTGCTCTAAAGGATTTAGAAATCCGGGGCGCTGGCAACCTTCTGGGTAAAGAACAATCAGGAAATATAAATCGGATTGGATTAAATTTGTATTGTCAAATGTTAAGCGAAGCGATTGAAAAAATAAAAAGGGGTATAAGGAAACATAATAAATTTACCAAAAATAATTTTTAATCATTTAATTTTATTTTTAAATTTTGAAAAATAATGTTAAATTAGAAAAATGACTGAGGGAATTAAAACTGTTTCAATTAACGACAAAAATTACCCCATGCTTTTGAAAAAAATTAAGGATGCGCCTCGTATTCTTTATTTTCGAGGAAAAATAAAAAATGAAGAAAATTGTTTTGCTATAGTCGGAACGAGAATGGCCTCGGTTTATGGAAAACAAATAGTCTTGGAAATTGCTGGAGATTTAGCTGAAGCAGGTCTAACTATTGTTTCAGGATTGGCACCAGGAATTGATACTTTTGCCCATCAGGCGGCAATGGAAAGAAAAAAAAGAACAATTGCGGTTTTGGGAACTGGGCTAGATGAAAAAAGTATTTATCCCCAATCAAATTTAAAATTAGTTAAAAAAATTTTAGAAACCGGTGGCGCCTTGGTTTCTGAATACCCACCTGGAACCCGAGGTTCAAAATTCACTTTTCCCAGGCGAAATAGAATTATTTCTGGATTGTCTTTGGGCGTTTTAGTTATTGAGGCAAAAACGAAATCAGGCGCTTTAATCACTGCCCAATATGCTCTTGAACAAAAACGAAAACTCTTTGCTGTTCCTGGGTCGATTTATTCTTCAAATTCAAAAGGTCCTCACTATTTAATTAAAAATGGCGCCAAATTAGTTGAAAGAACTAATGACATTTTAGAAGAACTCAATTTGCCGAAATCAATACTTAGAGACCGCCCCGAAGGGGAAAGTTTGGAAGAAAATTTAATTTTAGGAACGCTAAAAGAAGGCGCTTTAGATGTTGAGAAAATTATTAAAAAAACAAACTTATCAGCGTCTAAAGTTGCTTCCACCCTTACCATTTTGGAAATAAAAGGTAAAATAAGAAATTTAGGAGGAAATATTTATGCAATTAGTTATAGTTGAAAGTCCAACAAAATCAAAGACCCTCCAAAAATTTCTGGGTCCAAAGTATCGAGTCCTTTCCTCTTATGGTCATATCAGAGATTTGCCCGAAGATGAGTTTGGGATAGAAATCGAAAGGGATTTTAAACCAAAATATATTGTTATTCCTAAAGCAAGGAAAATAGTTCGGTTTTTGAAAAATGAAATAAAAAAGACTGATTTAGTAATTTTAAGTTTAGACCCTGATAGAGAAGGAGAGGCAATTGCCTGGCACTTAACCCAGATTTTAAATTTGAATGACAAAAAACCTTATCAGCGAATTGTTTTTCATGAAATCACAAAATCAGCCATTGAAGAAGCGTTAAAAAATCCGAGAAAAATTGATTTAAATTTAGTTGATGCTCAGCAAACAAGAAGAATTTTAGATAGAATTGTCGGCTATAAATTATCGCCATTTTTATGGAAAAAAGTGGCAAGAAGATTGTCAGCCGGCCGAGTCCAATCAGTGGCTCTCAGATTAGTGGTGGAAAGAGAAAGAGAAATTCAAAATTTTCTGCCCCAAGAATATTGGACAATCCTCGCTCAACTCAAAAAAGCACGGGACAAATCTCTGCAAACTTTACAAACTTTACAGAGGTCTGACCTGTGTCAGATTGAGGCGATTTTAGTTAAAAAGGATGGAAAAGTAATTCCAAAACTCGGGATTAGGTCAAAAAAAGAGGCAGAAGAAATTATGAAAAGCCTGGAGAGCGCGAAATATAAAATAGTCAATATTGATAAAAAAGAAACAAAACGCAACCCACCGCCACCTTTTACTACCTCCACTTTACAACAAGATGCCTGGCAAAAATTTAAATTTCCGGCAAAGATCACAATACAAATAAGCCAACAGCTTTTTGAAAGAGGGTTCATTACTTACCACAGAACAGATTCTCTAAATATTTCAAATTTAGCTTTGGCTAAGGCAAAAAAATTCATAATCGGAAATTATGGTCAGAATTATTATCAATTTCGAAAATACAAAACAAAATCAAAAGTGGCCCAGGAAGCTCACGAAGCGATTAGACCAACTTATCCCGATAGGCCCCATAAAATTTTAAAAACAAAATTAGATAAAAATCAATTAAAACTTTATGAGCTTATTTGGCGAAGATTTATTGCTTCTCAGATGAGTCAAGCGATTTTTGATTCAACAGTGGTAGATATCGCCGCTAAAAATTTTATCTTTCGGGCAACCGGTCAAATGTTAAAATTTGATGGTTTTTTAAAAATTTATCCAACAAAATATAAGGAAACAGAGTTGCCTTCTTTAAAAATAAATGAAATTTTAGAGTTGATAAAATTAACTCCTTCCCAACACTTCACTCAACCGTTACCACGATATACAGAAGCTACTTTAATTAAGGCATTAGAAGAAAATGGTATTGGCCGACCATCAACTTATGCTTTAATTTTATCAACAATTCAAGAAAGAAATTATATTGAGAAAGATGAGCAAAAAAGGTTCAAACCAACGGAAATCGGTTTTGTAGTTAACGATCTTTTGGTAGCTCATTTTCCGGAAATTGTTGACATAAAATTCACTGCCAAAATGGAGAAAGATTTGGATAAAATTGCTAGTGGAGAAAAAAAATGGGTTTCAGTGATAAGAAGATTTTACAATTCTTTTGAAAAAAATCTCCAGAAAAAATATCAAGAGATTTCAAAAAAAGATATTACTGGAAAACCGACCGAAAAAATCTGTCCAAAATGCGGAACTCTTCTCTTAATCCGACTGGGGAAATTCGGAAGATTTTATGCTTGTTCAAAATTTCCAAAATGCAAATATACTGAACCGCTTGAAGAAAGCATTTTAGGAATAAAATGTCCTAAATGCAAAAATGGAGAAATTGTCAAAAAAAGGACAAAAAGAGGGAAATTTTTTTATGGTTGCTCAATTTGGCCAAAATGTGATTTTGCCTTATGGGACAAACCAACTGGCGAAAAATGTCTAAAATGTAAATCACTTTTAATTGAAACCAGGCGCAAACAGGTCAAATGTTCAAATAAGGAATGTAATTACAGAATTGAAAAATAACTAAAAATTTGCTAAAAATCTAAATATGCCGGAGTGCTGGAATTTGCCAGACAGGGTGGACTCAAAATCCACTGGGGTTTAAACCTCGTGAGGGTTGGAATCCCTCCTCCGGCACATAAATTTAAAATATAAAAAATTTCTCTTTCTAAAAAATTTTCGGCTTTTCTTGAAAGAAAGTTTTTTTAATTATTTAATTATTGGCCATAATTTTTTGCCTATTATCCAAGCTGAAAAGACTCCCACTATGACGCCGGCTAAAATATCTGAAGGCCAATGAACTCCTGAAAAAACCCGAGCCAAAGAAATCAAAAGGCTGGCTAAAAAGAAGAAAAGACCAACCTTTTTGTTGTAAAAATAGACAATAGTAGCTATGGCAAAATAAAAAGCAGCATGAAATGAAGGAAAGGCCGCAGCCTCTATGGGATCTAAAAGTAAATTAATTTGATTTTCAAGGAAAGGCCTGGGTCTGAACCAAAGCCAACGAATAAAATCAACAATAACAAACCTCGCTAAAATGGCGGCAAAAAATGCTTGAGTAACTATTGGCCAATATCTTTTAAAACTTTTAATTAGAAACAAAAACAAAAAAAATATTAGAATATATCCAAAATACTTGGCAAAAAAAATTGCCAAGGCGTCTAAACAGATGGATTTCCCTGTCAACTTATTTATTTGATTTAATAAATAAAGCTCTAAACTCATTTTCTTAATATCTTAATATTTTTGGTTCTTTTTCGGTTAAATCAATAATTACTGAGGGTCGACCTTTTGCTAAATTTCCAACGTTTAGGACAAAATCGGGTTGGTATTCCTGATCTTCGAATTGTTTCAAAACTTCTTTGATTTTTGTTGAGGCTGGTTCCCCAGAAATATTGGCTGAAGTTCCGATTAAGGGAGAATTAATAATCATTAATAACTGATTAATAAATTTATAATTTGGAACCCTCAATCCGATTGTTTTTTTATCAACCCCAAAAAGTTTAGTCTTTTTCCTTTTCAAAACTACAGTTACCTTTCCTGGCCAAACTTTTTTCAAGAATTTCTCTTGTTCTTTGTTAATAAAAGCTAGGGCTTTAGCCATTTTTAAATCTTTTACAAAAATGGGGAGCGGCTTTTCTTTTTCTCTTTTTTTTACTTTAAAAACCTTTTCCACTGCTATTTTGTTGGTAGCATCAGCGATCAAGCCATAAACAGTATCGGTTGGTAAAACCATTACTCCTCCTTTTTTAATCTCATTTGATATTTTTTTGATTATTTTTAAAAAATTATTTTTCTTTAATTTTAAAATCTCCATTTTCTTCAAACCAATAAAACTAAAAAACCTTGGTTCTTTCTCTAAAAAAACCTTGGGGAAATCCTTTGTTTTTCTCGCCGGAAAATATTTTTCTGATTGACAATAAGTGCAAATTTGCAATCTCCAATATTTTTTCTTTTTATACCTAATCTCAAAAGTTCATCAAAAACTAATTTGGTTAGATTAAAGTAAGGAAAGTCATTTCTATATTCAATATATCTTTCAAACTTTGTCTTTTTTAATTTTTGAAAGGTTTTTTCTTTTATTAAATAATGACATTTTCTAATATAGGACCGATCCCAACTAAAATTTTTGTTGGATTACAATTAAATTTTTTTCTCATTTCCGAAAGGGCCTTCTTAATAACTCCTTTAATCAAAGACTCTCTTGCTCTGTGAAGGACAGCCACTACTTCCTTTTGAGGGTCAAAGAGTAAAATTGGTACACAATCAGCAGAATATACAGCCAAAACTTGATTTTTCCCATTAGAAATTAATCCGTCTGTTCTTTTTATTGTTTTTCCAGAATCTCCAATTTTACAAATATGAACCTTTGCCCCAAAAATTTACTCTGCCCAAACTAAATCTTTAGCGCTTAACTTGTATCCGAGTGATTTTAGAAATCTTAACTTAAGGCTCTTTTGTCTCTTTCTCTGCCCTTCATTGAACCAAAAGTAATATCAGAAACTTCTTAAATTAAATTTTTATTCTTAAAAATTCTAAATTGCATTTTTTGTAATTTTTTGAAATTTTGTGTAAAAAATGGTTTTATCATCAACATTTTCCCTCACCAAGGAATGAGGACCGATAATAGAATCAGAACCTATCAAAACGCCAGGCATTAAAGAAACATTTATGCCAATTTTTGTATTTTCTCCAACAATTGCCCCCAAAGAATTTAGTCCCGTATTTATTTTTGATTTTCCCTTGTCTGTCAAAACCCTGACAAAGACGGGTTTTCTCCCAAACCTGACATTAGCAGTTACAGTACCTGCACCAATTTGGCAATTTTTTCCAAAAATTGAGTCACCAAAATAACCAGAGTGGGTATGGCAATCATCTTGGAAAATACACCTTGTCACCTCAGCAAAAGCGCCAATTAAAGAATTATTCTCTAAATTAGTATATTCTCGAATTAAAGAATTATTACCGATAATACAATTATCACTGATATAACAGGGTCCTTTAATTACGACATTTTCAAAAATTTTTGTCCGATTTCCAATATAAACATTCCCCTCAATAACTACATTTTTGGATATCTCAGCTAATTCTGAAATATTTTTTTTCAAAAACTTATCGAATAAATACTTTTTAACTTCAAACAAATTCCAGGAGTATTTTAAAGATATAGTTTTTTGATTAGTTACCACTACCCTGACATCATTCTCTTTCATATAAAGTCGGAGGCCATCTTCATAATCATAAATATTTTTTTTGACTTTTTGGTAATATTTAAAAAATTTCTGGGGAAGTAAATAAATCCCAACTATTCTTACATTCGAGGGAGCTCTCCCTTTTTTTGGTTTTTCAATTAAATTTATGGCTTTATCTTTTTTAAGTTTTAAAATTCCGTAGTTTTGGGGCTGGTCAGTTTTTTTTCCAATTAAAATTAATTTTGCTCCTCTTTCTTGAGATTTTTTAATCGCAGACTTTAGCAATTCTTTTAATTCAAAATGATAGGGATCCAAAACAAAAAATTGTCCTTTTAATAAGTTTCTTGCCTGAAAAAGGGCATTTCCCATTCCTTTTGGTTTGGCTTGAACAATATATTTAATATTTAACTTAAAATGGTATCTTTTGAGCTCTCTTTCAATATCTTTATTAGGATTTTGAACAATTATAATCTCTTTAATTCCTGATCTCTTTAATTCTTCTAAAGTATACCAAATCAAGGGTTTTCCCATGATTTTAAAAAGGGATTTGTGTTTTTTATTTAATGGCCAAAAGCGAGATGATTCGCCGGCAGCTAAAATTACTGCTTGCATATCCCCTGCGAATTTATTACCAATATAGGTACCAATATAGGAATATTATTAAATTGATAAAATTACTTTGGCCAGCTTTGTAGGGTCATGAATTATATCGCCTGATTTAGTTAAAAGATCTCTTCCGATGAATTTTTTGTTCTGGGATAAATTATTCTCAAATTCTACCAAATCTAATAATTCCGGGTGTCTTTTTTTATAAATAGCTAATCTTTTGGGGGATGGTTTTTTTGTATTGTAAATTACGTAATCCACTTCTCCAGCTAAATATTTTTCAATCTCATTGGTAAAATCCAAAACTCCAAAATTATTTGTTTCACCATATTTTGTCATTAAATTGCAGATATAAACCTTTTTAGCTTTGCTTTTTCTGATAGCTTCTGAGATGCCTTGGGTTAATAAAATTTGAGCCAGAGAAGAATATAAATCTCCTGGCCCAATAATTATTAAATCAGCACGTTTTATTGCCTCCAAACTTTTGTAATAAGCCCTGGCCTTTGGTCTCAAAAAAACTTTTTTAATTTTTAAATTTCTATTATGTTTTGGAACATCAATGTTTTTCTCGCCGGAAATTATTTCTCCATTTTCCAAAATGGCATAAAGCTTTGATTTGTCCAATGTTACTGGTAATACCTGATGGGAAAAAGGAACATTTAATATCTTACTCACTTCTTTAATTGTCTTTTCATAATCTTTGGTGCTCAATTCAAGAGCAGTGATTAAAAGATTGGCAAAATTATGACCTTTTAATTGACCAGTCTGAAACCGATAATTAAAAAGTTCTTGAATTACCGGCGAGGTATTAGCTAAGGCAATAAGGGCTCTTCGAATATCACCCGGGGAGACAATTTTATAATCTTTTCTTAATCTACCAGCTGACCCTCCAGAATCAAGCATGGCACAAATTACTGATAATTTCAGGGGGTATTTTTTAAGCCCAGTTAAAACTGCCTTTGGCATGGCGTTACCTCCTCCAAGACAAACAATTTTTTTTATGGGAATAGTTAACCCTCGTCCTCGTTTAGCTCGGTCTGGCGAAAGGCGGATGTGGCCAGGCGAATTATTTTTCATATTTTTTTGCTAAATTAAAGGCTTTTTCATTTAGCTCTAAATATTTTTCGGGGATTATTTTTTTAATTGCCTTAAGGATTGCTTTTGGTTTCAAAGGAATTAAATTTTTAAAAGAGGAAAAACTTATTAGATAAATTCCGGCCACAATCTTATTTCCCAATTTTTCCTGACAAATTTCAGCCGCTGGAAGCAAAAAGATATTTTTGCTGATTTTCTTTAAATTTTTTAAAATTTCCTTTTCAGTTAAATTCTGGACTAAATGAATAGGAATAATTTCTTTATTAATCAAAAAATTAGTTTTGGAATTAGCCAAAGAAGAAACTCTTAAAACTTCTTGCATTTCCAAACCTAAAATTAAATCGGCTTTTCCTTGAGAAACTAAAGGAGAATATATCTTCTCGCCAAATCTCAGATGAACCTCAACTGAACCTCCTCTTTGAGATAGGCCATGGAGTTCTGATGTTTTAAGATCATAACCTTCAAAAAGGGCGGCTTTAGCTAAAATCTCCAAAAGGGTAATTTGTCCCTGGCCACCGGTCCCAACAATTACCATATTAAATTGAGTTATTTTTTTATCCATATACAAGGACGATGAGCAATAATTACTGAGACTTCTTTTTTGTTTAAAAATTCTTTAACTGTTTTGATAAATTCTTCCTGATTTATTTGATCAATTATTTTTAGATTTTTTACTCCACAGGCCTTAACTATATCTTCAATTTTTATCCCGTCGGGTTGGGTTGGGGCTCCGGGATGAGGTTGAAGACCGGTCATGGCTGTGGTCTGATTATTCATAATGATGATTAAAGGATTAGATTTGTTGACAACCTCATTTATTAAGGCAGGAATACCGGCATGGAAAAAAGTACTATCTCCAATAAAGGTAATCAATTTTTGCTGAGTGGCTTTTTTAATCCCATGGGCAATCCCTATTGAAGAACCCATACAAGATAGATAATCCTGAAGATTTACAGCTGGTGTTCCAAACAACATATAACAACCAATATCACCGCCGAAAATCACCCTTTTGGGATTGACCGCTTTTTTCACTGCTGATATTACTAGCCAATATGGGCAACCTGGGCAGAGTCGGGGAAAGCGTTTGGGAATAGACATTGAATGCTGGATGTCAGATATTAGATATTTTTTATTTGTTAATTTGGAAATAGCTAAAGTAATAATTTCAGGTTTTAATTCACCTACTTCCGGAATTAGGTTTTTGCCCAAAATTTGGAGTTTTGAATTGGTGGCTTTGGCCAATCTCTCAACTTCTTTTTCTAAATAGGGTTCTAATTCTTCAATAATTAAAACTTTTTTCAATGGTTTAATAAATTTTTTAATTTTCTCTTCTGGTAGAGGATAAAAAAATCCTAATTTTAAAACCGGCAAAGAAATTTTTAATTCTTTTTGGGCCTCCATCACATACAAATAAGAAATACCAGAACAGATTATTCCACAATTATTGATACATCTTAATTTGGCGATCGCCAAATTAAAACGTTTTCTATTAATAGTATTAAAGAGAAGATTTATTTTTGATTTTTCAGATAATTCTTTGATTTTTTTGATTTTTTCCAAAAGTTCTTTTTTCATTTCCAAAACCCTTGGTGGTAAAGTGACAAATCTTTTGGGGTCTTTAACAAATTTCCCTGCTAAAGGACCAGAGAGCCTAATTTTTCCTAATTTTACCGGCATCCTTTGATGGGCAACCCTGGTTGTAGTTCTAATCATCACCGGGATTTTAAATTTCTCTGAAATTTGAAAAGCTATTTTTGTAAAATCTTTACATTCCTGAGGATCAGAGGGCTCTAAGGTTGGGATATGAGCCAAATATGAGATTGCCCGAGTGCATTCTTCCCATTGAGCAGAGCTGTGACAGGAAGGATCATCGGCAACAACAATTACGGTTGAACCATTAGTTCCAGTATAAACAAAAGGACCTAAGGCATCCAGACAAACATTTATACCGAAATCTTTCATTGCCACTAAAGTTTTTAAACCGGAAAAAGAAGCTCCAATTCCAGCTTCTAAGGCCACCTTCTCATTGGTGGAGTATTCAAAATAAACTCCGACTTTCTTAGAAATTCTGAAAAAAGTATCGCCAATTTCCGAAGCCGGCGTTCCAGGATAAGTAGAAACAAAATCAACCCCCGCCTCCAAAGCTCCTCGGACAACGGCTTCATTCCCTAATAAAATTATTTTTTTACCTATCTTATTTAATAAAATTTCTTCCATAAAAAGTTAAAAATGGTGCATGTCCCTATTTTTACTACTACCGGGCGTGCTAATTATTTAATATATCATAATAATATATCATAATCCTTATTAAAATATCATAATCCTTAAAAAAGAAAAGTAGTGGATAAACCACTTTTTTTAAACAGACAGACTGCAATTCAACACTACTCTAACAATTCTCCGCATTATTTTGCTATAGCATTTTAATGCGAACAATTTATTTTATTAGTTTAAAGAACGGGAAATCCAAAAATTCCAAAATTCCATTGCTACGTAGTAGTAGAATTTTGGAAAAGTTTTATTCATGAAATTCATTGAAAAATGAACGTGTCCCTATTTCTTTTCCAATTTGAATTTGATAAATAAAACCATCGACAAGACAAATTCTATCTTACCCTTGGTTATCATCTTCCTTAATAGCTTCATTTAAGATCTTCCAGGGGAAAAAATTCTTTAGGAAATGGAAGTATTTTAGGTAACATTTCTGTATCTATAGTAAGAGGAAAAGATTCAGGGATACTAAAAGATATTGAAAGAATAATTATCCCAATAACAAGGAGCAACGCCAAAAAACCGCGAAAATTAATAAAAGGAAGGGGAGGTGAATCTTCTTCGGCAAAATTAATTAGCCATTTTTTTCCAAAAAAATAAAACAAGGGCATATAGATAATCATTAAGATAATAAAAAGAATAGAACGAAAGATTGTTTCTGATATTATGCGCGGTAGATTTGGCTTGATTATATCTGGTAGGTCGAATACTTCTATAATATGTCTTTTTTGGATTACGAATTTTATTTCACCCCATATATAGCCTATCAAAGCAGATGCTTCGAGAAGAAAAAACAGAAATAAAAATCCAAAAATTATAAATTTGGCATTTTCTTTCTTAAAATATGTTTTCGTAGAGATAAAAGCAATGGCTAGAAATAAAATGAAAAGGTCTAATATCGGTCTAATTATAAAATAGTTTAATATCTGAATTGAAATTAATATTAAAGGAGGTAGTCGCTCAAGATCAATATCATAATATTCAATTAAGATTCCTAAAAACACAAACGCTATACCTATGATCATTCGGCCAATTAAAAAAAGCAAAAACAGGGCACAAATAATCCAAATTAAAGATTCTGTCTTGACTTTTGAGTTATTCATTACATTAAAAAAAATTTAGATAAATTTTGAAGTCAGAAGACAAACGCCGAAAAACTAAAAATGTATACGTCCCTACTTCTTTTGAGTGAACATGAGGCTCAAATTTAATGTTTTTCATTCGACCACCACTGCCTTGGCCAAGTTCCGGGGATAATCTGGGTCCTTTCCCAGTAAAACGGCCATATAATAAGCGAAGAGATGTAAAGAAATGACAGACAACATCGGTGTTAGCATCTCTAAAGTCTTTGGAATATAAATTACATCGTCAACAATTTTTTTAATTTCTTCGTTGCCCTTTGTGGCAATGGCAATTACCGGGCCGCCTCGAGCTTTTATTTCTTCAATATTGGAAATCATTTTTTCATAAACCGAGTCAGAAGGGCATATAGCAATGGTTGGGAAATTTTCATCAATTAAGGCTAAGGGTCCATGTTTTAACTCTCCGCCAGCAATTCCCTCGGCATGTAAATAAGAAATTTCTTTAAGTTTTAAAGCTCCTTCCAAAGCAATTGGATAATTATATTTTCGGCCGATGAACCAAAAATTCTTATAATCTTTATATTTTTTAGCCAACTCTTTGATTTCTGGAGCTAATTTCAAAACTTCTTTAGCTAAATTAGGAAGTTGATTCAATTCTGAAGCTATTCTTTTCCCAGTGACCAAAGACATTTCTCTTTGCCTGCCAAGATAAATAATCAATAAAGCCAGAGTAGATAGTTGGCCCAGAAATGCCTTGGTTGAGGCAACAGCGATTTCTGGACCTGACCTGGTATAAATTCCAGCCTCAGTTTCCCGAGATTGGCTAGAACCGACAACATTGGTAATACCAATGGTTAAAATTCCTTTCTTTTTCATTTCTCTTAAAGCGGCTAAAGTATCAGCTGTTTCGCCTGATTGAGAAACAAAAATAGCAGCTGTTTTTTCATCAATAACTGGTTTTCGATAGCGAAATTCAGAACCAATATCAACCTGACAGGGAATCTCGGCATATTCTTCAATCATATATTTCCCAACCTGAGCAGCAAAATGAGCAGTGCCACAGCCAATTAAAACCAATTTCTCGATTTTTCTTAATTTATCAACAATAGAATCTAATCCCCCCAATTTCACTGCACCTTCCTCTATGATTAACCTTCCTCTGATAGCATTTTCAATTGCTTCAGGTTCTTCAAAAATTTCTTTCAACATAAAATGAGGGTAACCTCCTTTTGCAGCTTCCTCTGGCGTCCATTCAATTATCTCTAAGGGTTTTTCTTTGAGAATAAAGAAATTATCAGGTTTTAAAACAGCAATTTCATTATCGTCTAAATTGATTATTTGACGGGTATGGGTAATTAAAGCCGTTGGGTCAGAAGCAATTAAAAATTCATCTTTATTAATTCCTAAAATTAATGGTGAAGAAAATCTAGCAGCAATAATTTTCTGAGGATCTTTTTTTGAAATTACAACAATTCCGTATGTTCCTCTTACCTCTTTTAATGTCTTTCTTACTGCCTCTTCTAAATTACCATCAAAATATTTCTCAATTAAATGAACCAGTACTTCGGTATCTGTTTCGCTAGAAAATTTATGATTCTCTTTAAGTAATTTTTCTTTTAACTCTTTGTAATTTTCGATGATACCATTGTGAACAAGAAAAAATTCTCCTCGACAATCAAAGTGGGGGTGGGCATTTTCATTCGTGACATCTCCTGTCGTTGCCCAGCGCGTATGGGCCTGGCCAATATTACCATCAACAGTTAAATTTAAAAGCTCTTTTTCGGCATCAGAGATTTTCCCCACTTTTTTATACAAAAATGGTTCGTTTTGCTGATTTAAAACGCAAAATCCGTAGCTGTCGTAGCCACGATATTCCAATCTTTTCAATCCCGATAACAAAATTGGGAAGGCTGGTTTTTTGCCAATATAACCTACGATCCCGCACATAAATTAAACAATGATATTAATTAATTTTCCTGGGACAAAAATAACTTTTTTGATTTCTTTGCCTGATATCCATCTTTGGACCTTTTTGCTGGAAAATGCAAGTTTTTTTATTTTTTCTTTAGTAATATCTGGCTCAGCTTCAATTTTATCTCTAACTTTGCCATTAATCTGAATAACCAAAGTAATAACTTCTTCCTTTGCCGTTTTAGGATCATATTTTGGCCAAGACTGATTAAAAATAGAATCTCCCTTTTTAAATTTAAACCGATATGCCGACACATCGCTCTGTTTTAATTTTATTTTCTGCCAAAGTTCCTCAGCGATGTGAGGAGCCATTGGGGCTAATAATTTAATTAATAATTGATAATTGATAGTTGATATTTCTTTTTGTTTTTCCATTTCATTAACCAAAATCATTAAAGCTGAAACAGCGGTATTAAATCTGAATTTTTCGATATCTTCTGTCACTTTTTTAATCGTTTTATGGATTAATCTTTCCAATTTCTCATTCTCTAATTTTACATTTTTGATTTTTTTCTGCAGGTTCCAGACCCTATTTAAAAATCTAAAACACCCAATTACTCCTTTATCTGACCATTCAGTTGCCTGATCAGCTGGACCCATAAAAAGTTCATAAAGTCGCATGGTATCTGCCCCAAATCTTTGAATTATATAATCTGGAGTAACCACATTACCTTTAGATTTCGACATCTTTGCTCCTTGACGATAAACTATCCCTTGATTAAATAATTTAGAGAAAGGCTCGGAAAAATGAATTATTTTTTGGTCAAAAAGGGCTTTAACAAAAAAACGGGAATATAAAAGATGAAGAGTTGCATGTTCTGCTCCACCAATATATAAATCAACCGGTAACCAATCTTTAATCTTATTTCTAGCAAAGGGTTCTTTTTTATTTTTGGAATCAGGGTATCTCAAAAAATACCAAGAAGAACAAACAAAGGTATCCATGGTGTCAGTTTCTCTTTTAGCAAAACCTCTACATTTTGGACAGATAGCTTTTACAAATCTCTTTGATTTGGCTAAGGGACTTTCCCCTTCTCCAGTCGGTTTAAAATCTTTAATTTTGGGTAGTTTTACTGGTAAGTCTTTTTCCGGAACCGGAACTTGGCCGCATTTTTGACAATAAATTATTGGAATGGGCGCTCCCCAATATCTTTGTCTGGAAATTAACCAATCTCGCAAGCGATAACGAATTGTCCATTTAGTTCTAATTTTTCTAATAATCTTTTCAGGATCAATTAATTTTGCTTTTTTAATTCTTAAATTATATTTTTGAGCGAACTCTCTATCCCGCTCATCGTAAGCGGGCACAGCCATAATAGCGCCGGTGCCATATTCTGCCAAAACATAATCAGCTACCCAAATAGGAATTTTCTCTCTAGTAACCGGGTTGACACTATATTCGCCGCTAAAAACGCCGGTTTTTTCTTTGGTGTGATCTGTCCTCGCTTTGGTAATATATTCTTTAACTTCCAGACTCTTAAGTGTTTTAACCTTAGGATGATCAGGAGATAAAACTAAAAAAGTGGCTCCCAAAATAGTCTCTGGTCGGGTAGTAAAAACTTTAATACCGGAAAAATCTATTTCCACGCCTCGGCTTTTGCCAATCCAATTTCTCTGCATTGTTTTAATTTTCTCTGGCCAATCAATTTTATTTAAACCGTTTAATAAACTTTCAGCGAAAGCAGTAATTTTGAAAAACCATTGTTTTAGATATTTTCTTTCAACTGAACTATCACACCTCTCACATCTTTCCTTGATTACCTGTTCATTTGCCAAAACTGTTTTACAAGAAGGACAAAAATTTACCGGAGCCATTTTCTTGTAAACCAGACCAGCTTTATAAAGCTGTAAAAACATCCATTGAGTCCATTTATAATAATCTGGTTCACAAGTAATAATTTCTCTCTCCCAATCATAACCGAAACCAGTTGAAATTAATTGTTTTTTAATATTTTTAATTGCTTTTTTGGTTAAAATAGCTGGATGAATTCCAGTTTTAATGGCAAAATTTTCTGCTGGTAAACCAAAAGCATCCCAGCCCATGGGATGTAAAACATTAAATCCTTCCATTAACCTTTTTTTGGCGATGATATCGGAAAAAGTGTAGCCCCTTAAATGACCCACATGCAACCCTTCAGCTGAAGGATAAGGAAACATATCTAGACAATAAAACTTTTTCTTTTTTGAAATATCACTTGCCTTAAAAATACCAATTTTCTTCCAAATTCTCTGCCATTTTCTTTCAATTTTTTGAGGATTATAATTTTCCATAAATACTAACTATTTTTACTTTATCACAAAAAAACAGCGTCTTCAACACCGATTTCCTAATTGTTAGATTGCCTAATTTTTATTAGATATATTTGATGGTAGCTGAAAATTTTGGCTTGATATTATAACAAACCTATGTTCGCTTTCTATATCCGAGAGGTTATTTTTGCAAACCCCTTCAAAATCTTCCAGAAAGGTTTTGTCAAAACAGCTATCCTCACGCCAATACTTTCAACACATTTATTAATTGTTGCAAATAGTATTACTAAATTCTTTTTTTATTGCACCAAAAATCAGTAGCTTTGTCTTTCATTAAAGCTGGAGAATATTAAAAAACAGAGAAATTTTTAATTATTTTTCAACAATCATAGCTATCTT
>FWPU01008977.1_pt1 | contig 16250 bp, 15 predicted proteins | sample 2228361 | NCBI WGS metagenome assembly FWPU01 (sample SAMEA103939777, study PRJEB20133) | metagenome
AGGAATTGTCAATTTATTAAAAACCTTAATCTTCCCTGTAATTTACGTTAGAAAGTACATTTAATTGAAATAAATAACAAGAAATTTTATAATAATTATTAAAATAATAAAATTTATTAGCTTTTCGACAAGTGAGGGAGCAACCAATGTGGGGGAAAAATTTTTTATCGCTTTTATTTTAACAGTATTGATTTCTGCTCTTATTGGCTATGTTTTTGCACTTCATTTTGTTTTTATGATGAAAGACATTCCTATATCAGGTGCTTTGATAAAAGGCATATCCGTTGGTGGAATAATAGGAGCTCTCTCCCATCTTGCATTTAATTGTTTTTACTTAAATCTAAAACAGAATAGAGTGTTTATCTCATTTCTTTCTATTGTAATTATTATTGGAGCTGGAACTTTTGTAGGTGCTTATATTTCTGGAGTAAAAAGCTTATTCACATGTTTATTATTGGCTCTTATCGCTGATGTTATAGGTTTAATTGTAGCAGTTTTATTTTATAAGTTCAACATATGGCAAAGATAGGGCTTTCTATCTACGTGCGGCTATAATTTGACACTATAAGAAAGCTATGCTAAACTTTTTAATCAATAGCTTTGAGGATTTATGAATACAAATTTACTCCTTCTTATTCTTAATGAGATTGGCATAATTGCCTTTGCTATTTCCGGGGCAATCAAAGGTATAAAACATTCTCTTGATTTTTTAGGTATAATGGTTCTTGGTGTTCTAACAGCATTGGGCGGTGGAGTATTAAGAGACATATTGTTAAATACCACTCCTGTTATTCTAAAAAATGAAATTGATATAATATTTGCAATCTCTGCCTCAATAGCTGCCTACTTTTTTGCAAAAAGGCTGCAAAAGTTATCCTTCATTATCCAGATTTTTGATGCTTTAGGACTAGCAGTATTTACAATTATAGGTGCTGAAAAAGGACTTGAGTTTAACTTAGGATTAATAGGTGTAATAATCATGGGGACATCTACTGGGGTTGTTGGAGGAATGATAAGAGATGTACTTGTCGGTGAAATACCATTCGTATTAAAAGAAGAGATTTATGCCTCATTTTCAATTCTTGGTTCATTTTTATACTGTATCTTACTCAGATACTTAAAATTGAACAAGGAAATAGCAATCTATACAGTCATTCTAATGGTATTTATAGGCAGACTTATAGCCATAAGGTATAGATTACAACTACCGAAAGCAAGGAATGTTTTATGAATGAAGTAATACAGGTCGTTAACCTAACAAAAAAATATGGCGAACTTATCGCCTTAAGAAATATTAGTTTTTCTGTATACAATGGCGAGATTTATGGCTTGCTCGGTCCGAATGGAGCAGGTAAGACCACACTGATGAAAATAATCTATGGAAAATCAAAATTTTCTATTTTCTGCGATAAAATTTCAGTATTTGGAATGAACCCCTTGAAGCATGACATTAAAATCAGGTGTCTTACTGGAATTGTTCCACAGGAAGATAATCTTGACTATGAATTATCGGTTGTTCAGAATTTATACATCTTCTCAAAATACTTTGGACTTTCAAAGAAAGAAGCAATATCAAGGATTGAAGAATTACTTGATTTTATGGAATTAACTGAAAAAAGAAATGTAAAGATTAGAGAACTTTCTGGTGGTATGAAAAGAAGATTAACAATTGCAAGGGCTCTTCTTAACAAGCCTTCTCTTCTCATACTTGACGAACCAACAACAGGGCTTGATCCTCAGGCAAGGCACCATATATGGGACAGAATAAGAAAACTAAAGCAAAGTGGAGTTACAGTTCTTCTAACCACACACTATATGGAAGAAGCCTTTCAACTCTGTGATAGAATATCAATCTTAAATCTGGGTAATAAAATACTTGAGGGTGATCCAAAATTATTGATTCAGGAAAAGATTGAAAATTATGTGCTCGAAATTCCTTCAACATTGATAAAGAGTGGCTTAAATAATAATTTTAGGATAGAAATTGCAGGTGAAATAACAAGATTTTATTCAAGCAACATTGAAAGTCTAAGAGAACTTGCTAATTCTTTTGGAATTGACAATCTTATATTAAGACAGACAAATCTTGAAGATTTATTTTTGAAATATACAGGGAGAAGTCTTTATGAATAAAGTATGCAGAAATCTTCCTTCTCTTGCTAAAAGGCTTTATAGCGTATGGTACAGATTTATGCGTGTCTACACAAAAAATCTACTAAGTAATGGATTTGAACCATTCTTTGAACCACTTATTTTTCTTGGGGGAATAGGCCTTGGGCTCGGAGCTTTTATAAAAGAAATAGAGGGAGTACCATATGTACAATTTCTTGGGAGTGCCTTGCTTGTATCAACTGCAATGATGACATCTGCCTTTGAATGCTCTTATGGAACCTTTATCAGTCTCGAATTTGACAAGGCTTACGATGGTATAATCTCGGCACCAATTTCTGTAGAAAACCTTCTTTTAGGTGAAATGCTCTGGGCTGGAACAAAAGGCTTCTTTTTTTCTTTTGCTGTCCTCTGCATTCTCTCAATAATGGGTGTTTTCAGAACACCGGTTGTTTTATTTTTGCCTTTTGTCGGTTTCATTACAGGATTTATGTTTTCAGGTATAAGCCTTTTTGTAACTTCATTTGTAAAAGGGATTGACCAGTTCAGTTTTTATATGACAGGTTTTCTTTCCCCAATGTTTTTTTTCTCTGGGACAGTTTTTCCTTTAAGTCAGCTACCACATTATGTTAGACCAATCGTTGAAATTTTACCCCTCACTCATTCTGTAAGACTTTCAAGGGCAATACTTTTTGATAGATGGGAATACTTTACTTTTGACCTGATTTACATTATAATTGTATCTGTAATTTTCACATTTTTCGGAATAAGAGGAATTAAAAAGAGATTGATAGATTAGGCTATGAAAAAATTTTTATTTATATTCTTTTTGTTAATTTCTGGTTTTACCTATCCTTTTGGGAAAAACAAGGTTGTATATAATTCTTATAACTGGAAAGTTATAGAAACAAGGCATTTTAGAATATATATACCATCAAACATACTTTTTCTATCTAACAGGTTGGTTTTTACTGCAGAAAGTATTTATGAAAAACATTCCTCCACCTATGATTACAAACCTGCAAAAAAAATAAAAGTTTTGATTTTTCCCGATAACCTTGACTTTATGCAAAATAATGTACTGGACTGGACGTCTTCCCAGATAAAGGGTTTCACAGAATTTCTTAAGGGCAGAGTGGTGATATATTATTCTCCGGATCAAAAAGAATTTTACCACCTTTTTGCTCATGAATTAAACCACGCCTTTCAGGGCTATCTGTGGGGAAGAGGAGAAGCAAATGTGTATTCAATTAGAGACATCGATGTTCCTTTGTGGTTTATAGAGGGTGCATCAGAATTTAATTCTTTAGGGCTTGATGAAGAATGTAAAAACTATATTTCAGAAGCACTTTACAATGGATATCTTCCCTCACTTATGGAACTTTCAGATATTTATAGTCTGAAAAAAAACCAGTACCTTTTCGTATATAAAGAAGGACAGATGTTTTATCATTTCCTTTCTGTTCGATATGGTGAAGAAATTATAAAAAAAATTACAAAGGAGATTGTCGAAACAAGAAATTTCCTTCAGGCATTAAAAAAGGTTATGAATAAAGATTTGAATGAATTAAATGAGGAGTTCTTTGCTTTTCTGAAAACAAAGTATTATGGAATGTATACAAATCTTTTAAGCCTTGAAACTAAAGCGGAAAGGCTATTAAAACCTGATTCATTATACAATGTTTCACCGGTTGTTATTGATACAAACTCTATTGCATTTATTACCGATAGGAAATTGTACCCATCAATTGTAATTTATAACAAGACAACAAAAAAATTGAAAAAGATTGTTTCAAGCTGGCAAAACGAAGATTTTCTTGAATTTTTCTATGACGATGAAAATTATATCGGGAAAAGCAAAAATCAAAAGCTTGTTTTTATAACAAGAAGTAAAAATAAATGCCAGATTTATGTTTATAATCTTAACATAAAAAAATTTAAAAAAATAGATATACCATTTAAGATAATAAAATCTGTCGATATATCTGCAGATGGGAAAAGTTTGGTTCTTTCAGCTGATGATTCAGAGGCAAAAAATGATATATATCTTTATGAAATCAAAGAAAAAAAATTAATTAGATTAACTTACGATAGTTTTCTGGATAGAGAACCAAGATTTTTAGATGATAATTTCATCGTTTTTATTTCAGATAGAAAAAAGAAAAAAGCCCTTTATTTCTTAAACCTTCAAACCAAAAAAATAGAAAAAAGTCTAAGTATTGATAAAGACATTAAAAACCCTTTTGTTTCAGGCGATGGGAAAAAAATAGGATTTGTTTCAAAAGAAATCTTTCCATCTCTTTATGTATTTGATTTGGAAAATGAAAAGTTGTACAAAGAATTTTCTTCTGAGGGAAACATAATAACTCCATCCTTTTCACCTGAAGGAAATATTGTTTTAAGCTACTACAAAAATGGAAGCTATAATATTTACGAATATTCACCAGAGTACAAAATGGAATCCAAAAACTTTATATATGAAAAATTCGTTGCAGATGAAGAAAAAGAAGAAGCTGAAACATCTGGCTGGAGTTTTAAAATTTCAGATTATAAAACTGAACTTTCACTTGATTATCTCATTGGGGGTTTTGCAGTAAATAATTTGCTTGGAATGGCAGCCATTGGTATGACAGGCTGGAGCGATACCCTCGGCGACCATAAATATTCTCTGTGGCTTGATACAGGTATGTATTTTTCAGATACATTTTTTAATAATATAAACATAGATTTTACCTACTATTATCTAAAATTCAGACATAATTTTGGTTTTAGAATATTTCATTACAGCAATTATTTTTATGAATTCTATACCTTTCATAACTTCTTTGAGATAGAAAGACCTTATTTTACGACCTATGGTGCATATGCTCTTTATTCATACCCATTTACTACATTTGAAAGATTAGACCTGACAGCTGGCTTCAGAAATTTTGATTTTCTCAAAGATGTAAGATTTAATGAAGAAGAAAATAAATATGAATACGAAACTTATTCAAGACTGAAAAATACCATAACGCTTGATTTCGTTCACGATTCCACCCTGAATGATATAACAGGTCCTGTAGATGGACAGCGATATCTTATTTCAATTGAACAGGCGATAAGTTTTCTTGATAACGATCTTTCTTACACAAAGATAGTTTTAGATTACAGAAGGTATTTTCTTATTTTTCCTGGCTACAGTATAGTACTAAGGGTAAATGCTGGAAAGATACTTGGGAGAGACGAAAATACCTATAAATTCTATATAGGTGGTTTTAATTCAATAAGAGGCTATGACCTTTTCAGCTTTTCAGGAAATACAATGTTTCTTGGTAATTTTGAATTCAGGTTTCCCCTTCTGCCTGAATGGAGCATAGGTTTCCCAATTCCTATAAAAATGCCCACTATTTGGGGAAGTATATTTTTTGATACAGGAAGCACATTCAATTGGGGTGATAATTTTATAACTTATGAAATAAAAGATGGCATTTTCTACTTTAAAGACCTGAAATGCGGATTTGGATTTGGACTCCGACTGGTCCTTCAGCAGGGAATAAAACTTTTTTATGACCTTGCCGCACCTTATGACGGCTCAGGATTTCCTCCACCATCTAAATGGAATAGCTTCTGGTTTATAGGAATTGATTTTTGAAACGAATTTTGCAATGTTTAAGATATAACACCAGCACTTTTTTAAAAAGAATCGCTAAATTCAGGTTTGATATATGTTCATTTGAAAATATTTTTATTATAATATAGAGCTCAAAGATTTGACAAAAATTAAGTTAACTTTTATAATTGAAGTAAACTTTTTGTTTTTAAAAACCGATAATTTCTTATTATTTTATTAGCGGGAGGTTTTTTTGGAAATGAATATCATTAATTTTTATAATTATGAAACAGTAGGGTGGAAGAACGAAAATACTCTTATCGTGAGACTTGAGGATGGAAAAGAGATTTTTGTTAAACAACTAACGAAGGTTGATGATAACCACATCCTTTTTAATACACATGGAATGTATTACAAAGAATTTCCGAGTGATTTTATGAAGGTAAGAGCTTATACCTCTTACATAATCCAGTATGCCCCTGATTTATATAAAGAAATCAATCTTTTAGAACAACAGATAAGTGAAATTGTAAAAAATGGGATAGAACATGGAAATAAATTGGATTCAAACAAGAAAATAAGGATATGGTTTGATTTTAATAAAAGGGCTAAAATTATTGTTGAAGATGAGGGCCCTGGTATCAGGATTATGGATGATTGGAATAAATTTGCATTAAATAGAACCATCTGCCTCGTAAAACAGGATTTTGAACATTTTGCAGATTATGTTGCATGGCAAGGGCCTGATTCCACAGAAATGGACGGTGGAAATGCTTTATTTGCAGCTCTCGAATACTGGAATGGAGGCTTTTTGTATAACAAAAAGGGCAACAAGTGTGTGGCTGTAAGATATTTCCCAGACAACGCTGAATACAAAAATTATATCTAATAAATCTAACCTGCTCAACAAAAAATTATTATAAGGTTTGGGTTTTAATAGAATTTCAGGATAAAGTTTTAGTTTTTTAGGAAAAAGTTTTAAAGTTAGGTTAAGTTTATGAAATGGTTTTACTTTTTTCTTTTTTTCTTTTTGTTAACTTCTCTTTTCTGTACAGATTACAGGTTAACTGTGGTTGGATTCGTTGGTAATGCAGAAGTTAAATCTGGTAAAAAGTGGATTAAACTTAAAATTGATGATGAAATCAGCACAAATGCAATTATAAGAGTAAAAAATAAAGAAGATTTTATTGATCTTCTTTTACCTGACGGTAGTTTATCAAGAGTTATAGGGGGAACTACAATTTTAACTTCCGATCTTATGAAAAAGGAAAAAATTTCTTTATCTACTTCCTCCAGAGAAAGTTTCAAGTTAGTGGAAAGGACAGGTATTGCAGGAGTAAGGGGTGGTGCTACAATCAGAAAACCCTCACAGCAACAAAAAAAAGAAGTTTTTAAAATTAAAGGGTATATTGGTAGCTGCCGGGTATTTATAGAAAATGAGTGGAAAGGACCTGAATACAATATGGAATTGTATTCTTCAAATTCTATAAAAATTGAAACTACAAATGATATGTTGAGAATAGAATTTCCAAATGGGAAAATAACAAACTTATATGGCCCAATTGAAATTATATTACAACAGCTTGTTTCCAACAATCCACAATCAAACAACTAAATCAGCTCGAGGAAGAAAGAATGAAAAAGTATATTAATATTTCCTTTTTTATGTTATTTTTCATATCAGGATGTATGCTGGCTCCTGAAGATAAAGACACATCTTCATCTGAAAGTCAAGAAAGTTCTGAAAATGAGATAGCAACACTTCTTATAACAGAAGTGGGGTCAACTTACTATATAGATTCCTCTGTATGGTTTGAAGTATACAATCCTTCCACCAATACAGTAAACTTAAATAATTATAAACTCAGATGTACTGGTACTGATACTAATGGAGCGACTTACATTTTAGAAATTTCTCTACCTTCATTAAATATAAACCCGGGAAGCTATATCATAGTGAGAGGCAAGCCGTACGATGGACTTGTTAATGGAGAAAGGATAGTTTATGTTTCATTTGAAGATAAGTATCCTTACTGGCAGGATTATGGTTTTGTTGAGTTAATCTATAATAACCAGACTATAGATTTTGTTAAATTTGGAAGCAATGCAGCCACTTTAAACCCCATTTCTCCAGATAAATGGCAGGGAGAACCAGCAGCTGCTCTGCCTTTCAACTATGGTCTCTCGCTTGCAAGAGACGCCTCTCTTGAAGATAGCAACTCATCAAACGACTGGAAAATCAACACCCCTACCCCCGGTGGGCCAAATGACATTACAAATACAAATGACAGCGATGTAGATGGAATTCCGGATTGCTCGGAAATACCTAATGGAACATTTGCTGGCTTACCCCTTTACCAGTGGGGCGCAAGAACAAACCAGAAAGACATTTTTATCCATGTATGCTATATGGGTTCTACTGACGAAGGTGTAATACCGAGGGGAGAGGCACTGGATAAGGTGGTAGAGACATTTGCTAAAAAGGGTATAAAAATACACTTCGACGTTGGAAATCTTAATCTTTCAGGACAGGCAACAAATAATCATAATTTAGATAATGAAAACCATAGGGTTCCTCTTGAAATTCCAATAACAGTTTTTACAGAGACTGGCTTTGGAAATCTCCATAAATATAAAGTTAACTATATGGATTTAAGAAAAAGACAGATCTTTCACTTTTTGCTTTTTGCATATTCTCAAAATACCGATGGTTCAGCAGGTCCGTCGGGTATAGCAGAGTTGCCTGGAAATGACTTTGTTGTTTCGCTGGGAGGATGGGGTTTAAATTCATCAAATGAAATTGAAAAAAATATACTTATAAACTTTCAGGCAGCTACAATAATGCATGAACTCGGGCACAACTTAGGTTTACAACATGGTGGAAACACTGATGAAAATTATAAACCAAATTACTACAGTATTATGAACTATATGTATCAGATCTGGGGTTTGCCTGAGATTGGAAACGAAAGAGAAGGAGATAGATATTATTTTTATAGATGGATTGAATGTGGGGATACTCAATTTTCAAATCTTTATTTTCCGAATGCTGGTTATTTGGGAGAAGAATTGCATAGAGGCCCAACAAATAAAAACATGGTTATAGACTATTCAGATGGAAATGGTAGTCAGATAAATGAGTTCAATTTCTCTGAATCCGCCGGGCTCGGGAGAACCAGCAGTGCCGGGGTAGATTTTAACGGAGACGGAGATAGAACTGATACACTTAATAATTTCAACCTTAACCCAACAGAAGGAAGTAGTATAAGCAATCTATCTGATTACAATGACTGGGCAAACTTAAACCTCTTTTTTTCAAAGACCTATTTTGGTGATATACAGGGGGCAAAATTAAAATCAAAAGATGTAATTACTATGCTTCCAGATACCGTGGGCAACGATCTGCAACCCATACACTTTGAAACACTTATGCCACCAAAAATAAGAGGAAAGAAATAGTTCATAAAAAGCTGCCTTATCACTCTTACTCAAGTTATAATTTTAAAGATTCAAGGGAAATTCAATAATTAAACCTCTTCAAACAAAGAAGGCTGGACGTCTTTTTCACTCAATATTTGAATTAATTTCTGCGGGTTATCATTTCTTAAACCATAGTATTTCCCATTGATTGTGATAAAATTTCCTGCCTTTTTTAAAGAAATTCCCATTGCCTCAAGTACAGCAGGGTTTAAAGGAGTATCTTTTCTTGCTTTAATTATTTTTTTTGCAGAGATTATACCTATACCGGGAATTCTTATTAATTCATCATAATCTGCCCTGTTTACTTCAACAGGAAACAGATTAAAATTTCTCAATGCCCATTCAGTTTTTGGATCTAACTTAAGATTCAGGTTAGAACGACTGGGTAAAATTTCTTCCATTTTGTATCCATAAACCCTTAAAAGCCAATCACTCTGATATAATCTGTGTTCTCGTTTGATTAATTCTTCATTATTTTCTGGCAAATCTTTAAGATAATTTACATTAGAAAATGCAGAATAATAAACTCTTTTTAGCTTAACCTTTTCATAAAGATTTGAAGAAAGTTTTAAAATATCATAATCAGTGTCGTTTGTGGCACCAATAATTAGCTGCGTAGTCTGACCAAAAAATCCTATCTTTTTCTCCTTCAGCTCGTTAATTTTATCTGCAATATATCTCATTGGATTAAAAATTTCTTTCTCATTCTTCTGGGGACAAAACTTATGAAGATTATCCCTGCTTGGCATTTCAAGATTCACACTTACTCTGCTGGCAAGTTTAATTGCCTCATCTATAAGACTAAAATCACTTCCTGGCATTATCTTTAAATGTATATAGCCCAAAAAATTATAAACCTTCCTCAACTTTCTTACAGCTTGAAGCATTAATTCCATTGTAAAATCAGGATTTTTCAAAATACCAGAACTCAAAAAAAGCCCATCAATATACTCTTTTTTGTAAAATTCGAGTGTTATCTTGCAGATTTCATCAGGAGTAAAGATTGTTCTTACTACATTGTTGGACTTTCGATTTATACAGTAAGCACAATCATATTCACAATAGTTTGTCATTAAAATCTTAAGAAGTGATGAGCATCCACCATCACCCTTTTTACTACGGTAAATACCTGGCAATAAAGAAGTAAACTCATTTTTTGTCCCACCACATGAAACGTCATATTTTGCATTTGTCCCAAGGATTTTAAGCTTTTGAAACTCATCCATCTCTCTCATCCCTGTGATATATTAAATAAACTAAAATGTTATGTCAAATATCTGAATTAACAGAGACAAAATACTCCGGCTTTTCTTCCTTTCAGGGTTGTAACAGCCATAAAATAATTAGAAATTATCGATTAGTTCAATAAATACTTCTTATAACCTTGCAGGGATTTCCTGCAGCAAGAACACCTTCAGGAATATCTTTAACAACCACACTTCCTGCACCTATTACACTGTTTTTGCCAATCTTTACACCCGGACATATTATTGCATTTCCCCCAACCCACACATTTTCTCCAATATCCACTGGCTTACCATATTCAAGCATTGAAATTCTCTCGACAGGATTAAGTGGATGAGTTGCAGTATATATCTGTACATACGGGCCAAGCAAAACATTGTTACCAATACTAACCCTACACACATCAAGTATTACACAACCAAAATTTGCATAAAACAACCCTTCTGTCTGTATGTTGTAACCATAGTCACAATAAAATGGTGGTTCGATATAGCAAAAACCTTTTGCGTTAAATAACTTCTGTAAAATTTTCAATCTTTTTTTGAATTCATGAGGTTTTGAATAGTTATATTTATAAAGTAACTTTCTTGCCCTTAGTCTATCTTTCATAAGTTCTTTGTCCATAGCGTTATAATATAAACCAGCAATCATCTTTTCTTTTTCAGTCATTTCTGTCACTTCTCATTCTTTTATAAGCATTTATAAGCCCATTTGTTGAGCAATCATGAGATGAAATTTCTTCATCCCCTTTAAGCTCAGGCAAAATCTTTCCAGCAAGCTGCTTGCCAAGTTCCACTCCCCACTGGTCAAAACTAAAAATATTCCATATAACACCCTGCACAAAAATCTTATGCTCATACATTGCAATAAGACTGCCAAGAATTCTGGGAGTAAGCTTTTTAAACAAAATTGAATTGGTGGCTTTATTTCCTTCAAAAATCTTAAAGTTTTTTAACTTCTCTATCTGTTCATCTGATTTGCCAGCTGCTTTCAGCTCTTTTATAACCTCTTCCTCTGTTTTTCCCATCATCAAAGCCTCAGTTTGTGCAAAAAAGTTTGAAAGTAGCTTTTCGTGATGATCACCAATCGGATTATGACTTATGGCAGGTGCAAGAAAATCACAGGGTATAAGCTTCGTCCCCTGATGAATAAGCTGATAAAAGGCATGCTGACCATTCGTACCTGGCTCACCCCATATTATTGGTCCAGTTTGATAATTTACCCTTTTACCACTTCTATCCACACACTTGCCGTTTGATTCCATATCACCCTGTTGTAGATAAGCTGGTAACCTGTGTAAGTACTGGTCATACGGCAATATAGCATAAGTTTCAGAGCCAAAAAAGTTATTATACCATATTCCCAGTAAAGCAAGAATTACAGGAATATTTTTATTAAAAGGTGTATTCCTGAAATGCAAATCTATTTGATGCGCCCCTTCTAAAAGTTCTATAAAATTTTCAAATCCAATTGTACAAACTATAGAAAGGCCAATAGCTGACCAGAGTGAATATCTTCCACCGACCCAGTCCCAAAAGACAAACATATTATCCGGAGCAATACCAAATTTCACAACCTCTTTTTCGTTGGTCGAAACAGCCACAAAATGTTTTTTAACATACTCCTCACTTTTTGCATACTTCAAAAACCATTCCCTTGCAGTGTGAGCATTTGTCATTGTTTCCTGAGTTGTGAAGGTCTTGGATGAAATTATAAAAAGTGTGGTCTCAGGATTAATCCTTTTTAAAGTTTCGACTATATGGGTTCCATCAACATTCGATACAAAATGACTATTGATATGTGGCTTTTTGTAAGGCTTCAAAGCCTCTGTCACCATTACAGGACCAAGGTCTGACCCACCTATCCCAATGTTCACAATGTCAGTAATAATTTTGCCAGTATAACCTTTCCATTCACCAGAATGAAGCTTTTGAGAAAAATTTTTCATCTGCTCAAGTACTTTATTTACTTCTGGCATTACATCTTTTCCATCCACATAAATTGGAGTGTTAGAACGATTTCTAAGGGCAATATGCAATACCGCTCTGTTTTCAGTTTCATTGATCTTATCACCAGAAAACATCTTCTCTATTGCTTCTTTTAACTTACATTCCATCGCAAGTTCGCAAAGCAGGTTCATTGTCTCTTCTGTAATAATATTTTTTGAATAATCCAATAAAATATCATTAAACTCCACTGAAAATTTTTTAAATCTTTCCTTGTCAATGAAAAGCTCTCTCATGTGAAGATTCTTTACCTTATCAAAATGGGATGTAAGCTTTACCCATGAATCTAAAGTTACAGGGTTAATTTTTGATAGCATACTATTCTCCTTCAACAAAAACAAAACCTGCCTATATTTTATATTAATTTCAGCTTTTTGTAAAACTCTTTAAAAAACTCAATTCATTCATAAAATTTCCGAAAAATCTATTAAAGGAAGATTATGATAGAAGTTACAAGGCTAAATGATACAAAAGTAAGCATAAATCCATTTTTGATAGAAACAATTGAAGAAACACCCGACACAATTATCGTCTTTAACTCTGGCAGAAAAATGGTAGTAAAAGAAAAAATTGTAAATATCAGATCAATGTTTATAAGTTTTCTTAGCGAATCTATCAGGTTAGCAATACAAAAAACAGGGGAGAAATAGAATATGGAAAAGGGTACATTAATTGGAATGATAGCTGGAACAATTCTCTGGATGTGGGGAGCCTGGTTAAACACCGGTGATCTCTCTATTTACTTTGATCTCCCATCAGTCTTTATTACTATAGGAGGTTCATTTTCTTCACTGATGATTTGTATTCCGTTTGCAAGACTCAAAATGTTAAAAACCCTTTTTGGTCTTGCACTTCAAAATAAAACTTTTGATCCCTCCTCAACCATAGAAACATTAATTACTTTTGCTGAAAAATCAAGAAGAGAAGGTGTACTTTCACTTGAAGATGATGTAGCAGAAGTTCCAGACCCATTTTTAAAAAGGGCTTTACAACTTGTCGTTGATGGTACTGACCCTGAAATTGTAAAAAACATTATGTATACAGAATTAGATCAGATGGAAGCAAGGCATGCTCAGGCGAAAAAGATACTTGACGACTGGGGATATTTTGCACCAACATGGGGAATGATAGGAACACTCATTGGACTCATCGCTATGTTAAGAAGCATGCAGGATGTATCAAGCATAGGTAAAAACATGGCTACAGCTTTGATAACAACACTTTATGGAGCAATTATGGCAAACCATTTTTTACTTCCATCAGCCGCAAAATTATATCTCTGGAACCAGTATGATATTATACAGAAAGAAATTGTGCTTGAGGGGGTTTTATCTATACAGGCTGGTGATAATCCAACAATTTTACGTGAGAAATTAAATTCTTATCTTGCACCATCGTTAAGACCAAAATCAGAAGAAACTGGAAGATAAAATGCCCAGAAGAAAAAAAAGAGAGCCTGTTGTCTATTCTACTCCTGCATGGATGACAACCTTTGGAGATATGAATAGCCTTTTACTAACATTTTTTATAATGCTCATAGCCACATTAAGTAAGCATACAGCCACCACTGAAATGCAACTTATACTCTCTGCATTTAAAGGCTCTCTCGGTGCTTTAGAGGGCGGAAATACACTCACTAAAGGACCTCTCGCAGAGTTTGGTAATACCATAGAAAGCCTCCCATCTCAGGAAATAGGAACAAAGCTTGCAAAGGCATTACAAAAAGCTGCTCAGTTTTTTATTCCGGAAATAAGAGCAAAAAAGGTAAGAATTCAGGAAACGCAAAAGGGTTATAAGATAAGTCTTTCAAGCGATTTATTTTTCAGACCGGGAAGTGCAGAAATAGACTTTGAGGAAGGCAGAGAGGTTTTAAGAAAAGTTGGATTATTACTTAAAGAAACAGGAGATGATGTAAAAATTGAAGTTGTGGGACATACGGATAACACCCCCATTCCCAAAACATCAGAAATGGCAAAAATATATCCCACAAACTGGGAACTTTCCACTGCAAGAGCTTCTTCTGTTGTAAGATATTTTGAGGCTCTTGGCATTTCTCCATCAAGAATGTATGCAGAGGGACGCGGTGAACATGAACCCCTCGAATCAAATGCCACACCTGAAGGTAGAGCTTACAACAGAAGAATAGACATTTATGTCTCAAGAATCGAGTAAACTTGCCTTAATTTTCTTAATAATATTTTATTCCAGCTTTTTTGGAATCATAGATGAAGAAAAAGCCATCTTTTATCAGGATCTATTAATTCATCCAATGGATTTAAATTTCACAAAAATTGAATATTTACAGGAGATTTTAGATTTATCAACATCAAATTTAATTTTATTTGAAAATTTCAGAAAAACAAACTATTTCACATCCATTTACGAACTCACCAATTTTGGACTTACAGTATCTGAAATAAATGAAAAATCCCCTTACATCAAAGTATCAGCTATTACTAACAGAGAGATAAATTTTTTCTACAGGGTTGCAACTAAAGAAAAAAATACAAATCTTCAATTTTTACAATCCGAACTCACTATTAAAAACTTACAGATATATTATGGTGTAAAAAGCTATTCAAATATCACAGATGAAGAACTATCAAAATTAATAACTAATTCAAGATATAATTTAAAATACGAAAATGATATTCTCAAAGCAGTATTTGGGCACTACCAGCTATCTTTTGGGCAGAACCTTCTTTTTGGAACAACTACCATTTCAACGATAGATAAAATTGATAAGCCACCGGTATATAAAAAAACGAGGGGTATAGTTCCTTATAAAAGTTTTTCCGAAGACTTTAACAATGATAAAAATTCTGATTATTTAAATGGTTTTGCTCTAAATTTTAAAATCTATGACACTTTATTCCCTTATATTTCGATCTCGGAACAAGCATTAAAAAATAATAATACAAATTTTAATATAACCTCTTCTTTAGTATACAAAGATAATTTTGAGTCCGGAATTTTATGGAATTATATATACAACACAAACTTAAATCAGGCAAGTCTTTTTTATGATTTTTCAATGGGAAAAATATCACCATTTGGTGAAGTTTCTTACTCAGAGGGTATTTCAACAGTTCACGGACTGCTTTCAGAGTTTGAAAAGCTAAAAATTTCAGCACTACTTTACTATGCCGAAAGTAATTTTAATTCAATAAATGGACAAGAGATAATTGACTATAAAAAAGATATAAAAGGTGGTTTTATTGGATTAAGATACAACTTCAGTAACTTTTTCATACAGCCATATATGAATCTCTATTTTCACTCCACAAACGAAAAATTGAATCAAAGATATGAAATCAAAACAGGTCTTGATATAAATAAAAATATATTTTCCACCCTCTCAATTGAACTAAAAACCCGGTACTCTGATATAACAAGGACAAGAAATTTAAGAAGCTTTGTATATCTGGATACTGGAATTCTAAAAAATAGAATAATTTTAGAGTTAAGATATCAAAATTTACTTGAATTTGAAAGGATGGAAATGGGAAATATGTTTCTTGCAAGACTCAGGCTTTATCCATTTGACTTTCTAAAACTCAAAATGAGATATGTTTATTACAAGGCAAAAAGTTACTACTCCGCATTATTCTATACCGAAGAGGATTTTTACACGGGAGATTTTGCCATCAATTCTTACTATGGAATAGGCAATGAGTATTGTATATTCTCTGAATTAAAAATAACCCCTCTTTTAGATTTTAAAATGGGATACTCCTATGACAGAAGAAGAGTAGAAAATCAAAATATAAAAGATGAACACAAACTTTCTATCTGTCTTGAAGGAGAATTATAAAACC
>FWPU01008978.1_pt1 | contig 16248 bp, 14 predicted proteins | sample 2228361 | NCBI WGS metagenome assembly FWPU01 (sample SAMEA103939777, study PRJEB20133) | metagenome
ATGACTCGGGGCCGTCGTGGCTCGCTAAGCCTTCAACGTATGACTCTTTCATTCACTACACCTCGCCGGTTTGACCGGCGCACGGAGGTAGACATGTCCGCAGCACCGAGCACGCTTGACGTCGAGACCGCGGTGAAAGACCGCTACTCGGGCGCGGCGAAGACGAAGGAAGCGAGTCTCTGCTGCCCGACGAAGTACGACGCCAAGCTCCTCGAAGTCGTCCCCGAAGAGGTGATCGAGCGCGACTATGGCTGCGGCGACCCGAGCGCGCACCTGCGACCGGGCGAGACCGTTCTCGACCTGGGATGCGGCGCGGGGAAGATCTGCTTCATCGCCAGCCAGGTCGTCGGGCCCGAGGGGCGCGTGATCGGCATCGACATGAACGACGACATGCTGGCCCTCGCGCGGTGGGCCGCACCGAAGGTCGCCGCGCGGACGGGCTTCAGCAACGTCACGTTCAAGAAGGGACGCATCCAGGACCTGGCCCTCGATCTGGAGGAGCTCGATCGATACCTGCGCGAGCACCCGGTGCGTTCCGCCGAAGAGATGACGCGCCTCGACTCCGAGGTGGCCCGCCTGCGTGCAGAGAAGCCCCTCGTCCCCAGCGACTCGGTCGACGTCGTGGTGTCGAACTGCGTGCTCAACCTGGTCGCTCCGGGCCAAAAACGGCAGCTCTTCGGCGAGATGTTCCGCGTCCTGCGCCGAGGCGGTCGCGCCGTCATCTCGGACATCGTGAGCGACGAGGACGTGCCCGAGCACCTCCAGCGCGACCCGGAGCTCTGGAGCGGCTGCGTCTCGGGCGCGTTCCGTGAAGACCTGTTGCTCGAGGCGTTCGAGGAAGCCGGTTTCTACGGTATCCAGTTGCTCGCGCGACAGAGCGAGCCCTGGCGAACCGTCGAGGGCATCGAATTTCGGAGCGTTACGGTCGTCGCCTACAAGGGCAAGGAAGGCCCCTGCGTCGACCAGAAGCACGCGGTCGTCTACCGCGGCCCGTTCCGCGAGGTGGTCGATGACGATGGGCACGTGCTGCGCCGGGGCGTTCGCACCGCCGTTTGCGAGAAGACGTTCCGAATCTTCGCGCGGGAGCCGTACCGACCCCACGTCGAGCTGATCCCGCCGCGCGTGCTCGTTCCGCTCGAGAACGCCCCCCCATTCCCTTGCGGCAAGGGCACGCTGCGGCGAGACCCACGAGAGACCAAGGGCGCAGATTATCGGGCGACGACCGAAGCGGTGCCCGCGACGTGTGCGCCCAGCAACGGGAAGAGTGGAGGGTGCTGCTGATGGGCGCGCCGGTCGCTCGGAAGCTGCCCCTCCTTCAGCCGGAGGAGACGGGGCCTTCGTTCGCGAAAGTGCTTCGCGAGCACGGGCTCGGCGCGCTCGTTCGAGCCCGCGTCCGGACGCTTCAGGTCAACGTGGGGAAGCTGTGCAACATGGCCTGCCATCACTGCCACGTGGAGGCGGGACCGAAGCGGACGGAGATCATGCCGCGCGACGTCGCCGAGCGTGTCGTGGATCTCCTCGCGGCGAACCCGGGCGTGGAGACCCTCGACCTCACCGGTGGAGCGCCCGAGCTCAACCCCAGCTTCCGGTGGCTCGTCGCGGAGGCTCGCCGGCTCGGTCGCGAGGTGATCGATCGCTGCAACCTGACCGTTCTGTTCGAGCCCGGGATGAGCGACCTCGCCGAGTTCTTCGCCGCGCACGAGGTTCACGTCGTCGCCAGCCTCCCTTGCTACCAGGCCGAGAACGTCGAGAAGCAGCGGGGCCGCGGTGCCTTCGACAAGAGCATCGACGCTCTGAAGAAGCTGAACGCCCTCGGCTACGGTCGTGCGGGGTCTCGGCTTCGGCTCGACCTCGTCTACAACCCGGTCGGGGCCTCCCTGCCGCCGTCACAGAGCCGGCTCGAGGCCAGGTACAAAGAGGAGCTCGGGCGCCTCTTCGGCATCGAGTTTCACCAGCTCCTCACGATCACCAACATGCCCATCAAGCGGTTCGCTCACCTGCTCGAGCGGACCGGCCAGTACGAAGCCTACATGAGTCTGCTCGTGAATCACTTCAACCCGGCGACGGTGCCAGAGCTGATGTGCCGCTCGCTCCTCAGCGTCGGCTGGGACGGGCGCCTCTACGACTGCGACTTCAACCAGATGCTCGAGATCGACCTCGGCGCAGCCCGTGCCACGCACGCGCGGACGGTTTGGGATGTGACGTCGCTCGACGAACTCGCTGGGTGCCGCATCGCCACGGGTAGCCATTGCTTCGGTTGTACGGCCGGCGCGGGCTCGAGCTGTGGGGGGGCGCTCCGATGAAGGACGCTCGCGCACGGCGCGTGGCCGGTGAGAAGGCGACGCGCGTGATTCTTCCGTCGATCGATGGATCGATCTTCGACACGAAGAGCCTCGCGGGCCGGCGTTTCATGCTCTCGTTCTTCCGGTTCGCCAGCTGCCCTTTTTGCAACCTCCGGGTACACCAGCTCGTGCAGCGCTTTGCGGAGCTCGGTCCGGGTTTCGGGATCGTCGCCGTCTTCGACTCGCCGCTCGACAATCTCCAGCGGCACACCAAAGGCCACAACGCGCCATTCCCAATCCTCGCCGACGAGACCGGGAAGTTCTACGGCCTCTACGGCGTCGAGCACTCGGCCCTCGGCGTGCTGAAGGGGATGTTCCTGCGCGCGCCAACCCTCGTGAAGGCCATGGCGAAGGGGTACGTGCCGACGAGCCTCAAGGGGAGCATGACGACGATGCCGGCGGACTTCCTCATCGACGAGCAGGGGGTCATCCGTGTCGCACACTACGGCAAGGATGAAGGAGACCACCTGCCCTTCGAGGAGGTGCGCAGGTTCTCGCATGCCGGTGCGAGCGGCACCGCCTGCCGTGACGCCGGCCCGTCTCGACCGGAGGCGCTGTCATGAGAGGCGTCCTGTTCCTGTGCACGGGCAACGCGTGCCGCAGCCAGATGGCCGAAGGCTTCGCACGCCGCCTGCTTCCACCGGACGTCCGCATCTACAGCGCTGGCACGAGCCCAAAGACGGTGGACCCGCGCGCGGTGCAGGTCATGGCCGAGATCGGCGTCGACATCGGTGCCCAGCGGTCGAAGTCCGTCTCCGACGTCCCCATCGAAAGCGTGAGCCACGTGGTGACGCTCTGCGGTGAGGCTGCCGAACAGTGCCCGACCATGCCGGATCGGCGACGTGAGCACTGGCCGATCGTCGATCCAGCGCGAGCCGAGGGCTCGCCGGACCACGTCCTGCAAACGTTTCGCGGGGTGCGAGACGAGATCCTGGCCCGCATCCACGAACTCGGCGCCGCGTTTCGCCCCGAGCCGGCGGTGGGCATCATCGGCGGCAGCGGCTTCTACGATCTCCCTGGGCTCTCGGACGTCGATCGCGTCGAGGTGGAGACACCGTTCGGTCCGCCGTCGGCGCCGCTCGTCGTCGGGCGCTTCAAGGGGCAGCGAGTCGTCTTCCTGGCTCGCCATGGCGAGGAACATCGCCTTTTGCCAAGCGAGGTGAACGCGCGCGCGAACGTCTACGCCCTCAAGCGGATGGGCGTCACCAAGCTCGTCTCGGTCTCCGCGGTCGGCTCTCTGCGAGAGGAGATCGCGCCCGGCCACGTCGTTCTGCCCAGCCAGTTCATAGACCAAACCGCGGGGCGCCCGGCCACGTTCTTCGGAGACGGCGTCGTCGCGCACGTGAGCCTCGCGGATCCGGTCTGCACTGCCCTCGCGGACCTGCTGACCCGCTCGGCGTACCGCCTCGATGCGACGGTTCATCGGAACGGCACCTACCTGTGCATCGAGGGGCCACAGTTCTCGACGCGCGCCGAATCCGCGCTCTGGCGCAGCTGGGGCGCGCACGTCGTGGGCATGACCAACCTCCCCGAGGCCCGACTCGCGCGTGAAGCGGAGCTCTGCTACGCGACGCTCGCACTTCCGACCGATTACGACTGCTGGCGAACGCGGGCGGACGAGGTCCACGTCGCCGACGTCCTCGCGGTGCTCCGAGCGAACGTCGAGAAGGCGCGGCGGCTCCTGGCAGACGTTCTCGAGCACGTCGATGCCGCTGCTCCTTGCGTCTGTCACCGCGTGCTCGACACGGCGCTCTTGACCGATCCCGCCGCCATCCAGCCCAGGGCCCGCCTTCGCCTGCATGCGCTCCTCGAGCGGCGGCTTCGAAGGGACGCCCAGCCGGAACAGGAGGTCGCCACATGACGCCGCCGATCCTGCTCCTGGTCGGGTTGGCCTTCGGCCTGGCCTACGCAAACGGCGCCAACGACGTCTCGAAGGCCATCGCGACCCTGGTCGGCAGCGGCGTGACCGACTACCGGCGCGCCATCGCCTGGGGAACGATCGGGACGGCGGCGGGAGCCCTCCTCGGCGCCGTGCTCGCGAAGGCGATGGTGGCGACGTTCGGCAACGGCTTCCTCGCCGCGGGAACCGAACCGACGCTCACCGCCGCGACCGCCACCCTCGTCGGCGCCATGGCCTGGGTCTTCATCGCCACGCGGACGGGGTTTCCGGTTTCGACGACGCATGCCATCGTCGGTTCCATCGCCGGCGTCGCCGTCGCGGCCCATGGTCCTGCCAGCATCGAGTGGAGCACGGTCGTCGGAAAAATCTTCGTTCCGCTCCTGCTCAGTCCCATTGCTTCGCTCGCGCTGGTGACGCTCTTGCTCCGAGCGGGAAGATCCCCGGGAAGCGCCGGAACCGGTGCAGGCGGCGAGTGCCTTTGCGCCGACTTGGAACCGGCCGCGTTGGCGGTCGGCGGCGCCGACGGGGCCACCGTTCTGGCGGCCGGTGTGCTGCGCCTTTCCGTCGTCGCAGGGCCCCGCGAGGCATGTGCGTCCGAGCGTCCGCGGCTGTTGCGCGTAAGCCTGGATCATCTCCACTGGCTGACGAGTGGGGCCACCAGCTTCGCGCGCGGCCTCAACGACGCCCCGAAAATCGTCGCCCTCGCGCTCGCGGCCACCGCGCTCGAAGGCTCGGGCTCGTCGCCCAATCCTCATCTTCTGTTCACCGTCGTCGCCGGCGGCATGGCTCTCGGCAGCCTCGTTGCCGGCAAGCGCGTGACACACGTGCTGGCCGAAAAGGTCACGCCCATGGATCATCGCGAGGGGTTCTACGCGAACCTCGCCACCGCGGGCCTCGTCACGGCAGGTGCGACGCTGGGCTTGCCGATGTCCACCACGCATGTCTCGTTCGGCGGCATCGTCGGCGTGGGCGCGCGGCGGTCGTCTCTCAACCGGAAGGCCCTCCGGGACATCGGCTTCGCATGGCTCGTGACGCTTCCGGCGTCCGCCATGCTGGGGATCGCCGCGTACGCCGCTGGTGGGGTGCTCTTCCCATGAGAGCCAGAGCCAAACGCGCCATCGGCTTTCTGGTCGCCGGCGGGTTCGTCCTGTCGGTCGTCTTTCTACCGGTACACCGCTGGGCACTCTTCGTGGTGGAGTGGCTGCGCGAAGCGGGCGCCCTGGGCGTCGGCATCTACGCGCTGGCCTATGTATTGGCGACGCTCCTCTTCCTTCCGGGCTCGCTCCTGACCGCAGGCGCGGGTTTCGCGTACGGCCCGATCTGGGGAACCCTGCTCGTCTCCCCGGTCAGCACGTTTGCAGCATCGCTCGCATTCGGCCTCGGCCGCAAAGTGGCGCGGGAATGGATCGCGCGGCGCCTGGCGAGCCATCCGCGCTTTTACGCCATCGACGAGGCGATGGGGGACGGCGGCTTCACCATCGTCCTCCTCCTTCGGCTCTCGCCCATCTTGCCATTCAATCTCCTGAACTATGCACTCGGGCTCACGCGGGTTCGGTTTCGCGACTACGTTCTCGCCTCGTTCCTGGGCATGCTGCCCGGGACGGCGCTGTACGTGTACCTCGGCTCGCTGGTCACGAACGCCAGCGAGCTTCTCGGCGGAACGCGGCCACCAGCGCCTGGTTGGGGACGGGCGCTCTACTGGGGCGGCCTGGTGGCCACCGTGGGGGCGACGATCCTCATCACGCGAATCGCACGCAAGGCGCTCCAGCGCGCCATCGACGGGCGCAACCCGGGTGGCGGCCTGTCGACGGCGACGACGAGCGAGATGCAGCCATGAACCTGGGGCAGCGACCCGTGGAGCCCGAACGCGGGAGACCGAAAGGCGACCGCCCATCGACAGAGGCGCTCGTCGTGCCCGACGACGTGCACAACCGGGCCCTCGTTGCGAACGTTCATCCGCCGAGCTGGACCAATCCGACGCCGAGTGGTCGCTACAACCTCGTCGTCCTCGGTGGCGGGACGGCCGGGCTGGTCTCGGCCGTGGGCGCCGCGGCCCTGGGCGCCAAGGTCGCCATCGTCGAGCGCCACCTCTTGGGCGGCGATTGCCTGAACTTCGGGTGCGTTCCCTCCAAGGCGATCCTTCGCGTGGCTCGTGTGGCGCACGAGGTGAGGCGCGCAAGCGCCTTGGGTGTACGAACGACATGCGAGGTGGATTTCGGCGCGGCCATGGAGCGGATGCGCAGGCTCCGTGCCGGCCTCTCTCGAAACGACTCCGCGCAGCGGCTTACCGGGCTCGGCGTCGACGTGTTTCTGGGCAAGGCACGCTTCGTCGCTCCGGACGCCGTGGAGGTCGATGGTCGGCGCCTCACGTTCTCGCGTGCCGTCATCGCCACCGGGGCGCGGGCGGCGAGCCTCCCCATCCCGGGGATCGCCGAAGTGGGGGCGCTCACCAACGAGACGGTCTTTTCCCTCACCGAGCTGCCGCGACGCCTCGTCGTCATCGGCGCCGGACCCATCGGCTGCGAGCTCGCCCAGGCGTTCCGGCGGTTCGGGAGCATGGTCACCATCGTAAGCCTCGATCCCCGCCTGCTACCGCGAGAAGACGGGGATGCCCAAGCCGTGCTCGCGGCGCAGTTCGAACGCGAAGGCATTGCGACCGCCCTGGGCGCCAGGATTCGTGGCGTGGATCGGCGCGGGGCGGACAAGGTCGTGCGGTTCGAGCGGGATGGCGAGCTCGAAGAGGTCGCTGGCGACGAGATTCTCGTCGCCATCGGGCGCGCGCCGAACGTCGAGGGCCTCGGCCTCGAGGCCGCCGGCGTCGCGTTCGACGAGAGGGGTGTCAAGGTGGACGATCGCCTGCGGACCACCAACCGCCGAATCTTCGCCGCCGGCGACGTCTGCTCGGCGTACAAGTTCACGCACGCCGCGGACGCGATGGCGCGCATCGTTTTGCAGAACGCCCTGTTCTTCGGCCGGAAGAAGGCGAGCGCTCTGGTCATCCCCTGGTGCATCTATACCGACCCGGAGATCGCCCACGTGGGGCTCACCGAGGCGGAAGCTCGCGAGCGCGGCCTCGACGTCGCGACGTTCACGGTCCCTCTCCAGGAAGTCGACCGCGCGATTCTCGATGAGGAAGCCGACGGCTTCGCCCGCGTGCACATCGACCGGAAGAGCGGTCGCATCGTCGCGACGATGGTCGCAAGACACGCTGGCGAAATGATCGGGGAAATGGCCCTCGCCGTCACCGCGGGGCTGCCCATCTCCACCCTGGCGAGGACGATCCACCCGTACCCCACACAGGCGGAAGCGTGGAAGCGGCTCGCCGATGCGTGGAACCGGACTCATCTCACGCCCCGCGTTCGCGGCTTCTTCCAGCGGCTCTTCGCATGGCGGAGGTGAAGGAGGATGGGCGCGTCGAGCCTGATCTGCGTCTTCGCCAAGCCCCCCGTGCCGGGTATAGCCAAGACGCGGCTTGCCGCCGAGATCGGCGACGCACAGGCAGCGCGCCTGGCCCGCGCCTTTCTCGCAGACACCTGGCGAACGGTGTCGGGCGCCACGTGGGCGAGGGCGATTCTGGCGACGACCGGAGGCTCCGCGAGCGACTTCGGCCTGCCGGGGAGCCCCGAGATCTGGCTCCAAGGCGAGGGCGATCTGGGAGCCAGGCTCGAGCGCATCTTCCGGCGTGGTCTGGCGGAAGCCGACGTGGTCCTTGCCATCGGCGCCGACAGCCCCGGTCTTCCGGAGCGGATCCTCGTCGAGGCGCGCGACGCACTCGCGACGACCGATGCCGTGCTCGGCCCCACCGAGGATGGTGGCTTCTATCTGGTCGGGTTGAAGCGCTGTCCCCAGGGGCTCTTCGACGATCTCCCCTGGAGCCAGGCCACGACGTTCGCCGTCACACGGGCGCGGTTCGAGGGGCACGGGCTCGGCGTTCGTGCTCTCGAGCCGTGGTTCGATGTCGATCGGCTGGCGGATCTCGAGCGGCTGCGCCGCGCCATCGAGCGCGGGGGCCTGGATGCCCCGGCCACGAGTCGCTTGGTCGCCCTGTCGGGCACGAGAGAGGCCGCATGCGGGTAGACGTCATCATTCCCGCGCTCGACGAGGCCGAAACGATCCAGTCGGTCATCGGTTCGCTGCCGCGTCCCGTCGTCCGGAACATCATCGTCGTGGACAACGGGAGCACCGACGGGACCGCCGACCGCGCGCGGGAGGCCGGCGCCCAGGTCGTCGCGGAGCCCCGGCGTGGCTACGGGGCTGCCTGCCTCGCCGGGATCCGCTCGCTTCCGCACGACACCGATGTCGTCGTGTTCCTCGATGCCGATGGAAGCGACGACCCGTCCTGCCTGCCTCGCCTTCTCGAGCCCATCGCCCGGGATCGAGCGGACCTCGTGATCGGCTCGCGCGTGCTGGGCCGGGCCGAGCCAGGCGCATTGACTCTGCAGCAACGGATCGGCAATCGAGTCGCCACAGCGTGGCTCCGCCGACGATTCGCATTGCCCGCCACGGACCTCGGACCGTTTCGGGCAATCCGGCGCGCGAGCCTCGATGCGTTGGGGATGACCGACCGGAGCTACGGCTGGACCGTCGAGATGCAGCTGAGAGCGGCGCGCAAGGGGCTGCGCTACGCGGAAGTGCCCGTCCCCTACCGCCGCCGGAAAGGGGGTGCCTCGAAGGTGGCCGGGACCGTCCGCGGCACGGTCGGAGCCACGGTCAAGATTCTCGGGCTCCTTGCCTGGCACGACCTGGTACGACCGAGGCCGCCATGATCGCGCGACGCGTCCAGCGGACGTCTCTCCATGCGAGCCTGTGCTGGCTTTTCGTGCTCGCCACCGGCGCCGTCCATCTGATCGTTTGGGCACCAGCCGGGGCGCACGCCGCGTACGGCATCGCGCTCAGGTTCCTCCTCGCCTTCCTGATGTTCGGTGCCTGGGCCACGGGCCGAGGCGGCACGGACACGGAGCACCGTCGGACCCTGGTGGCAGGCATCGCCGCTCGGCTGCTCGTCGCCCCCGTGTCGGTGTCCGAAAGCCACGACGTTCAGCGCTACCTTTGGGACGGCGCGGTCCTCGCGGCCGGCCTGGATCCCTATCGAGTCGCGCCGGTGGCGCCGGAAGCCGAGGCCCTGCGCGCCGTGTGGCCGACTCCGCCCGAGCACGTGGCGTACTCGACCATCTACCCACCCGGTGCCGTGCTTCTCTTCGGCGCGGCCGTCGGCTTCGGCCCCTCATGGGCACCCTGGGTGTGGAAGCTCATCATCGTGGCCACGTCACTGGGGACGCTCTGGCTGGGAGCGCGCACCCTGAAGGAGCTCGGGCTCTCGCGACATCTTGCGCTCATCGCGTTCTCTCCTCTCCTCGTCATGGAGACGGCAAGCGGCGCCCATCTGGACATGGTCAGCGCGCTGGCGGTGGCCGCGGGTCTTCATTTCGCGGTCCGTGGCAACGCCACCTCGGCCGGCATCGTGCTCGGCGCCGGCGGGCTCGTGAAGTTCCTGCCCGTGCTGGCGCTCGTTCCGCTGGCGGCCCGTTTCGATGGACGGATGGCGCGTCGAGCGTGGGTCGGCGCGGCCGTCGTCATGGCGGCCGGCTACGGCGTCGCCTTCCTCGTGGGCCTTCATCCTCTCGGAAGCCTCCCGGTGTTTTTCGAGAAGTGGCGGTTCGGCTCGCCGGCGTTCTCGGCGCTCTCGGCGGTGCTGGGCGACGCCCATGCGCTGCGCCTCGTGCCGTTCGTCGCGGCCACGATGCTGCTGGGAGCGACGTGTGTCGCGCGGTGGTGCTGGAGAGGCGCTGTGCCGCTGGCGCTGGCGGCTCCGCTTCTTGCAAGCCCCGTCGTGTTCCCGTGGTACCTCGCACCCCTCGTCCCGGCGGTCGCGATGGCGCCGTCGGCATTCGCCCTCGCGTGGGTGACGACCATTCCACTGACCAACGAGGTCCTCGATCGCTGGCAGACGACGGGGCTCTGGCAGCCGGCATCCTGGCCGCTCTGGATGATCGCGGCGTCTTGGCTGGGAGGGATCGCGATCGACCGGGCACGTCGTCGGCGACGCGCACGGAACGGGCGCGCTCGGCTCACCGGGCCTGTGCCGCGTATCAGCGTCATCATCCCCGTCCTCAATGAGGAAGCTCGAATCGGAGAGCAGATCGACGCGCTGGCCGCCGTCGACACCCTACACGAGATCATCGTGGTCGACGGCGGCAGCACGGATCGCACCCTCGAGATCGTCAAGGCGAGCCCGAGAGCGAAGGCGCTGGTCGCCAGGCGCAGTCGCGCGGCGCAGATGAACAGAGGAGCCGAAGCCGCAACGGGCGACGTCTTGCTGTTTCTGCACGCGGACGTGCGGCTACCGCCGGACGCGGTCCAATGGATCCCGGACTTGGACCGTCCCCGATGACGGACGCCGGTGGCTCGGCCCCCTCCTTCATCTGGCCGACCTGCGCTCTCGATACACGAGCGTGCCCTACGGAGATCAGGCGCTCTTCGTGCGCGCCCCGGTGTTCCGACGGCTCGGGGGGTTTCCCGACCAACCGCTCATGGAGGACCTCGAGCTGAGCAGCCGACTCAGGCGGCTGGGCCCGATCCGCACGGTGCCCACATCGGTTCGCGTATCGGGAAGGCGCTTCCTGGCGCGGCCGTTCTATTACACGTTGCTCGTGAACGTGTTTCCGTTGTTCTACCGCCTGGGGGCACCCGCTCGCGTCCTGGCTAGGCTGTATGGCGATCCGCGCTGATGAGGCGCGGGGCTTCTTCGTTTCCGGCGACCGCGCGCGAGGTTGCACGCAGGGACGCGCGGTGCTCGTTGCGCGCGAGCGAAGGGGTGGGCGCTCGACACCCGGGGGCGGCGAACGCAGTCCCATTCGCCATCTTTCTCCGGCAAAGAAGGCGGCATGGCGACAGCTCATCTCGGGCTTCCTGCTTGCGGTCGGTCCGCGGCGGCGCCGAAGGTGGCCATGGCGCGCAGCGCCGCCCTCGCCGCACCGCCTCGTGGGAGACCGCGCCGTCAAACGTGCCCAGCAGGGTACGTCGCAGCAGCGAGAGGACGCGGTGGGTGGCGGGCAGTTGCTTTGAAGCATTCTTCGGGTCGGCCACGACGACGAGGGGCTGGTGGCCGATTCCCCGCTTGGGCAGGTCGTCGGTGGAAACGTTCCCGCCCGGAGCCTTGGCGCGTGCTAGTGGTGGCGCGCCGTGAGGCTGCTCTCCGTCACGCTCCGGGACTTCCGAAACCTCGAGCACGTCGCCCTCGAGCCGTCCGCGCGGGCCACGGTCGTCGTCGGCCCGAACGGCCAGGGCAAGACGAACCTGCTCGAGGGCATCTATTACCTGTGCGCGCTGAGAGCGCTCAGGGCCTCGAAGCTCTCCGAGCTGGTGCGATTCGGCTGCGAGGGGGCGAGGGTGTCGGGGCGGTTCTTGCTGCAGGGAGCGGTGCGCGAAATCTGCGTGGAGATCGCCGCCGCCGGCACGCGGGCGGCCTTCGTCGACGGCAAGCGCGCCAGGAGCCTCGAGGAGTACTTCGGCGGCGTCTCGGTGGTCGGGTTCACTCCCGACGACCTCGCCGTGGTGAAGGGCGGCCCCGACGGCCGGCGCGCCTTCCTCGACCGCGCGGTGTTCAACCGCTTCCCCGCGTACCTGAACGAGAGCCGCGACTACGCCCGCGCGCTCAAGAGCCGCAACCGGCTGCTCAAGGAAGGCGCAGGCAAAGCCTACCTCGAGGCCTACGACGCGCAGCTCGCCCGGCTCGGAGCGCGGCTGTGGATCCGCCGGAGGGCGCTGCTTGCCGAGCTGGCACCCAGGGCCGCGGCCACCTTCGCCAACATCGCCCGCATCGACCGCCCTGCGCGCTACCGCTACGCGCCCGCGCACCTCGAGGCCGACTTCGCCACCGCCGACGAGGAGAAATTGCGCCAGAGCCTCTCCGAGCTGCTCGCGCGCCGATTCGAGCGGGACCTCGAGCGCGGCTTCACCTCGGTGGGCCCACACGCCGACGACCTGTCGCTCGAGCTCGGCGAGCTTGGCGCCAAGAGCTTCGCCTCGCAGGGCCAGCAGCGCGCGCTGGTGCTCGCCTGGAAGGTGGCGGAAATCGAAAACCTCTCCGACGCGCTGGGGCAGATGCCGCTGTTGCTCCTCGACGACGTCTCCAGCGAGCTCGACCCCGAGCGCAACGCCTACCTCATGGGCTACCTTGCCAGAAGCGGCGCCCAGGTCTTCCTCACCACGACGGATCCGGATCTGGTCCGGCCCGCCGCGGGCGAGGGCGCCCGGTGGTACGAGGTGCGTGAGGGCCGCGTCCTGGCCAGAGCCTCCTGACGGGCGCGAGTCAGGTCCGCAGCGCGCGAACGGTGGGGAAGTCGAAATCCGACGGCTCTGCCAGAGGCGGAACCCCCCGCGAATGCCGACCAGGTGAAATTGACAGCCGGCGTGGCAGCGCTTACGCCGCGCCCGTGACCTTCCACCCGTACGACCCGCGGCCGATGCGGCGGCTGCTGCTCGGAGCGGCCTGCCTGTCGGCCATCGTCGCCGCCTGGGCCCTGGCCAACGCGGTGCACGGCGCCGAGCGGCTCGCCTTCGCTCGCGCCGGGGTGGCGCTGGGGCTGCTTTTGACCGCGGCGGTGCTGCACTTCAAGCTGCGCCCGCGCCCGAACTGGGGCGTGAAGGTCGGCGGCACCGCGCTGTCCGTCTCCCGGCCGCTCAAGGGCGAGATTCCGCTGGCCTGGTCCATGGTGCGCGAGGTGCGGCGCTCGAATCGGCGCGACTCGGTGGTGCTCTGGCTCACCGACGACCGGCGCATCGTCATCGGCCGGCACCTGTTCGCCTCGCCCGAGAGCTTCGAGGCCGTCGCCCGCTCGCTCGAAGAGCACGGTCCTCAAAGCCCGTACGACGCCTGAAGCACCGCCCCAAAGCCGTGCTGCGCCGTGTCAAGCGCGGGTTGTCCGGCGGCGTAAATTTGTTGCAATTCCAGATGGTTACGGATTCTAAACGCCCTTTACCCCCTGGGGTGCGCATGCTACAAACCGGCGCGTAGCGCCGAAGGAAAAGAAGGCCCGGTCGCGCATGGAGAAGACACTCGCTTCGGAGCCGCAAGGCAAAGGGCCCGCCGAGTACACCGCGTCGTCCATCACCGTGCTCGAGGGCCTCGAAGCGGTGCGCAAGCGGCCCGGCATGTACATCGGCGACACGTCGACGTACGGGCTGCACCATCTGGTCTACGAGGTCGTCGACAACTCGGTGGACGAGGCCCTGGCCGGCTACTGCACGGCCATCGACGTCGTCATTCACGTCGACAACTCGGTGACGGTGGTGGACAACGGCCGCGGCATTCCCGTCGGGCCGCACCCCACCGTCAAGGGCATGGACACGCTCGACGTGGTGATGACGAAGCTGCACGCGGGCGGCAAGTTCGAGAACTCGGCCTACAAGGTCTCGGGCGGCCTGCACGGCGTCGGCGTCAGCTGCGTCAACGCGCTCTCCGAGTGGCTCGAGGTCGAGGTCCAGCGCGACGGCAAGGTGTTCAAGCAGCGCTACGTGCAGGGCATTCCGCAGGGCCAGGTCACCCAGGTCGGCGTCACCGACAAGCGCGGCACCAAGGTGTCGTTCAAGCCCGACCCCACCATCTTCGAAGTCACCGAGTACAACTTCGACACGCTGTCGCAGAGGCTCCGCGAGCTGGCGTTCTTGAACGCCGGGCTGCGCATCACCATCACCGACGAGCGCACCTCGAAGTCGCACGAGTTCCAGTTCGACGGCGGCATCAAGAGCTTCGTCGAGTACTTGAACCGCTCGAAGCAGGCCCTCAACGACAAGCCCATCTACTTCAAGGCGGTCAAGGACCAGGTGCAGCTCGAGATCGCCATGCAGTGGAACGATGGCTACGACGAGCGCATCTTCACCTTCGCCAACAACATCAACACCATCGAGGGCGGCTCGCACCTCTCGGGCTTCAAGAGCGCGCTCACCCGCACCATCAACGGCTACGCCGAGAAGAACCAGCTGTGGAAGGAGCTGAAGGAGGCTCCCACCGGCGAGGACGCCCGCGAGGGCCTGGCCGCGGTCATCTCGGTGAAGCTGCCCAACCCGCAGTTCGAAGGGCAGACCAAGACCAAGCTCGGCAACTCGGAAATCAAGGGCCTCGTCGAGCAGATGGTGAACGAGCAGCTCGGCATCTGGCTCGAGGAGAACCCGGTCAACGCCAAGAAGATCGCCGCGAAGATCGGCGACGCCGCCCGGGCCCGAATCGCCGCGCGCAAGGCCAGGGAGACGGTGCGCAGAAAGGGCGTGCTCGACAACTACTCGCTGCCCGGCAAGCTCGCCGACTGCCAGAGCAGAGACCCCAAGGAGAGCGAGCTGTACATCGTCGAGGGCGACTCCGCAGGCGGCTCGGCCAAGCAGGGCCGCGACCGGCGCTACCAGGCCATCCTCCCGTTGCGCGGGAAGATCCTCAACGTCGAGAAGGCCCGCTTCGAGAAGATGCTGACCTCGGCGGAGATCGTCACCCTCATCACCGCTTTGGGCACCGGCATCGGCAAGGAGGACTACAAGCCCGAAGAGGTGCGGTACCACCGCATCATCCTGATGACCGACGCCGACGTCGACGGCAGCCACATTCGGACGCTGCTCCTCACGTTCTTCTACCGGCAGATGCCGGAGCTCATCCAGAACGGCTACCTCTACATCGCGCAGCCGCCGCTCTACAAAGTCACCCGGAACAAGAAGGACACCTACCTCAAGGACGACGACGCCAAGAACGAGTACCTGCTGAAGATCGCCGCCGAGAAGACGAAGGTGGTGGCCGACGGCAAGGAGGTCTCTGGCCACGAGCTCTTGGAGCTGCTCCGCAAGGTCATCCAGTACAAGGCCCGGCTCGACAAGCTGGCCGCGCGCAAGGACGTGCGCATCATCGACGCGGTGGTGCAGGCCACGCAGATCGACGCCGACACCCTGCTCGACTTCGACAAGCTGGCCGACGAGGCCGAGAAGATGGTGCCCTACCTCGAGGCCACCCACCCCGAGGTGCTGGCCCAGCTCAAGTCGTTCCGCAAGGACGACCCCGAGCACGCCGCCAAGAAGCTCGTCGTGCGCACCGAGGTAAGCGGCATGCCGAGGGACACGGTGCTCGACCACGCCTTCCTCACCTCGCCCGAGTACAAGGAGCTGCTCTCGCTCCGCGAGTCCTTCTCGGTGCTGGGCCCACCGCCGTACACGGTGAAGCTCGACGACCGCGAGGAGAAGGCCACCTCGGTGCAGGCCGTTCTCGAGCTGGCCCTCGACGACGCCCAGAAGGGGCTCACCATCCAGCGCTACAAGGGGCTGGGTGAGATGAACCCCGAGCAGCTCTGGGAGACGACGATGGATCCGGCGCGGCGCACGCTCTTGCAGGTCAAGGTCGACGACGCCGTCGAGTCTGACGAGATTTTCTCCCTCCTCATGGGCGAGGCGGTCGAGCCGCGGCGCGAGTTCATCGAGAAGAACGCGCTCGACGTGCAGAACCTCGACATCTGATGCCGGTCTGGCTCAAGGTGGTGCTCATCGTGCTGGGCGTGGCGGCGGTCGGCCTCGCCGTGGCGGGCTACGCCGGCTACCAGTGGCTTCAGCGCAACAAGGGCCGGCTGGTCGAGATGGGAGAGGCGGCCATCGCCGACGGGCGGGCCTTCGGGCAGGGCAAGGACACCGCCGCCTGCGAGGCCGAGTCGTTCCGCCGGCTCGACGAGAAGGGTGGGCTCTTCGACGAGGTCTCCACCAAGTTCTTCCTCCGGGCCTGCCTTGAGGAGGCCTCGTCTGCCGACGGCTACTGCGACGGCGTGCCGCAGAAGGACGCGGTGATGGCCACCGTGAAGTGGGCCCTGGCCCGCTGCCAGCAGGCCGGCAGAGCGCACGACCAGCGGTGCTCGCGCCTGTTCCAGTCGGTACAGGACTTCTGTCACTGTACCACTTTGGGAGGGTTGAAGCCCTCGCCTTTAGGCGACAGCTTCAGCGTCGGTTCGGCTAGGGTGGCGATGTGGGCTATCGCCACGGCGC
>FWPU01002830.1_pt1 | contig 16241 bp, 12 predicted proteins | sample 2228361 | NCBI WGS metagenome assembly FWPU01 (sample SAMEA103939777, study PRJEB20133) | metagenome
GTGGAGATCCTGGCTTATGCCTATGGCTTTCAGGGTGAAGGCATTTTGACCTGACAATCGCGGAAATTAACCAAATCAAACTGTTATAATAAGAACAAATATTCTGTAACTATAGGACATCACAGTCGTTCGTGAACGAGACCGTATGCAGATAAATGACCGGCACTTCCGCTTTAATTTCATAGTAAATGTTTTGGATGGCAGTTTCTTCGGCGCGGCATTGGGTTTTGCGTCATTTGTTACAGTGATACCTCTCTATGTCAGCGGTCTGACCAATTCAGCTGTTTTGATCGGGCTGATCCCCGCCATCCACGCTGTCGGCTGGCAACTTCCACAACTCTTCACTGCACCTCGGATCGCTCGATTACACCGGTACAAACCCGTCGTCCTGACTATGACCACCTTCGAGCGCCTGCCATTCCTTGGGTTGGCAATCCTTGCCTGGGCATCATCAGGCCTTGATAAGAGCCTGATCCTTTTGATTACATTTATCCTGCTTATATTCCAAGGGTTCTCTGGTGGCCTGACCGCAACAGCCTGGCAGAGCATGATCGCAAAGATTATCCCCTTTAAGGTATTAGGCACTTTCTATGGTGTTCAGTCCGCTTTCGCAAACCTTTTTGCCAGTCTTGGAGCGATCTTCGCAGGTTTCATCCTCGATTCCCGCCCTTCACCTGTTGATTTTACGCTATGCTTCACCCTGGCAAGCATCTGCATGGCTATCTCGTTGGGTTTTCTCTCCCTCACCCGCGAACAGGAGCATCTCTCCGACCAGGACCCTGCAACCCGGCAAGCTTTCTGGTCAAATTTATCTTTAATCATCAAAAGGGATGTGAATTTTCGTTGGTTTTTGTTATGCCGAATTTTGACGCAATTCTCAACAATGGGGTTTGCATTCTATGCGGTTTATACCGTGAACGCTTTTGCGATCAACGAGAGAGTCATCGGGATAATGACCGGTTTACTGATGGCTACCCAGGTGTTGGCGAACCCGCTAATGGGATGGCTTGGTGATCGCCGCGGGCATCTCCTCGCCCTGCAAATCGGTATTCTGTCTTCTATCATCAGCACCGGTATGGCATGGCTTGCCCCAACACCAGACTGGTTCTACCCGATTTTTCTGTTTGCAGGGATCGCGAACGTTTCATCATGGACTGTGCCGATGGCGATGACGATCGAATTCAGCCCATCTCAGCTGCGTACCTCGTATATCGGTCTGGCCAACACACTCATCGCCCCGAGCACATTTCTCGCCCCGGTTCTGGGCGGATTTATCGCCGACCAGGCTGGCTATCCGGTAACATTTCTGTTCTCTGGATTGGCTGGCGTCATCACACTGTTAATTACTACTGCGATCAGGAATCCCCGTCATCATCTTCAAAGCACCATAATCCAAACTGAGATCGATTGAGATTTAGAGGTCAAGATGGCTGACGAATTTCTTCTTTACATTTCTGCCGCACAAGATCTCGCTATCGAACGCGACTTGATCGCCCGCATTGTGACAGAGATCCCTGTAACTCTGGGATGGCGGATTTTTCAATCACCACTGCGCGGTGGCCATTTGAACCAAGAAGCCTTGTGGAATGCCGACATTCATCTGCTCCTGATAGGGAGCGATATCCGTGCTCCCATCGGGTTCGAATGGGCGTTGGCGCGAAAATCTGGTCGACAGACTATATTGTTCAGAAAAATTGGGATACCTGTCACCCCTGCTGGGGAAAGATTCATCAAAGAAATCAATGAGGTGGCAACCTGGAATACGTTCGAAGACAGTGCCAGTTTGAGAATCGAAATTCTCAAAGTAATCACGGACCATATCATCGAAAATGCAATTCATTTTGCCCTGAGCGGGAGTGAGTATGAAGGCTTGATCAATTGGCGTGATGAATTAGCGCGTGAAAAACCTGGTCCTATCCAGGAAGAACCAGGAGGAGCGGGCGACAGCAGTGTCATACTTTCGAGAGAACGCTATATCCCCCGAGAAGGGAAGCTCATCAATGCCAAAAGGATCGACCAAAACAGCAAGTGCGAAAGGGTAAATGCACAATGAGGAGATGGAATGGCTGGGGAGAAGAAAACATCATCTACCCGCTGTCGGAACGGATTCTCGCTTATCTCAATCATGCACTCGGGGCAGGCGATATCACTACGGATATCTCATTTGAGGCAGTCGTGAAGACGATCCCCGATTCTCGATGCCCGGACCATCCTCTAATTCAGAAAGATCCTGTCGTAAGATTGTTCCACGCCCGTGGCCAGAGTCTGCCAGACTGGATCGCCCTACGGGCTGGGACGATCGGGGTATTCCCAGACGGGGTTGCCTATCCAGAGGAGGAATCACAACTTTACCAATTGTTAAATCTGGCTAAAAATAAAGGGATGGTCTTGATCCCGTACGGGGGAGGTACCAGCGTCGTTGGACACATCAATCCACAACCGGGTGAAAAACCCATAGTTACAGTAGATTTAAAGAAATTTTCCCGGCTAATCGATCTCGATGAGAAAAGCCAAATAGCTGAATTCCAGGCAGGCGTCAGCGGGCCAGCCCTTGAATCGCAACTCGGTCACCATGGGTTCACCCTGGGTCATTTCCCACAATCCTTCGAATATTCGACGCTCGGCGGTTGGATTGCAACCCGATCAAGCGGTCAACAATCACATTATTATGGTCGTGTCGAAGATTTCTTTCTGGGCGGTCGAGTTATTACCCCGATCGGTCCTATCGAGATAGCCCCCCATTCGGCTAGCGCAAGCGGACCCGATCTACGCCATGTTATTCTCGGCTCAGAAGGTCGCATCGGGTTTATTACCCGAGCCAGCATCAAAGTCAGGCCCCTCCCGGAGAGAGATATTTATTTTGGGTTCTATTTCCATGATTGGTCACACGCCGTTAACGCGGTGCGAGAGATAGCCCAAAGCGATCTCTCCATTTCTATGATCCGCCTCAGCGATCCTCTCGAGACCGAGATCACACATTTGCTCTCCGGCAAGGATAGATTAATATTTTTTGCAGAGAAAGGATTCCGCCTGCTAGGCTTTACGACCGAGAAGTGTTTGCTCATTCTGGCAATAACAGGGAATGCAAAGGATACGCATTTCACCCTTCACCAGGCCCGGCAGATTTTCCGTGAACATGGTGGCCTTTTTACAGGGAAAGCGATCGGTAACATTTGGAAGAAATCTCGGTTTAAAGCACCTTACCTGCGCAACAGTCTTTGGGAAGCAGGCTACATGCTGGATACACTCGAGACCGAGATTCGCTGGAGTCGTGTCTTAACCGCCCGTGAAATGATATTGAAATCTATCCAAGAAGCCGGCGAAACCTTGAATGAAAGAATTCTCGCCTTCTCTCACCTCTCTCACTTGTACAGCACCGGAGCCAGCATTTATGTAACTTATCTCCTGAGAAGGTCCCCGGAGCCAGAAGTGAATCTACAACGTTGGAAGATAATCAAAGAGGCTGCTTCCAAGGCAATCCTCGAATGCGGAGGAACGATCAGCCATCAGCATGGCATCGGTCGTGACCATATGGACTATTTAAGCATCGAAAAAGGCGAGGTCGCTCTGGATTCGCTCCGGCGGATAATAAAATTTTTTGATCCAGATTCGATTCTAAATCCCGGAGTTCTGATAAGATGTTGATAGGGAGATAAATGTCATGTGGACTAAAGGCTGGAGAGAGCGGATTTGGTCGAATCTCGATATCCATTGGGACATGATCATAATTGGAGGCGGAATAACAGGCGCAGGTATTTTGTGCGCGGCGACCCGGGCAGGTTTGAAAGCTCTGCTGCTTGAATCGAACGATTTTGCCTCTGGAACATCAAGCCGTTCTTCGAAACTTGTCCACGGAGGATTTCGCTACCTTAAGAACGGACAGATTAAGACAACAATTGAATCTGTTCGAGAGCGTGAGAGACTTCTGCGTGAAGGCAAAGGTTTGATCAATCAGCTCGGGTTCTTGATCATCAGCCATAATAAAGACAGAATCCCTCCCAGGTTGTATGGCATTGGCCTCGCGATCTACGATATGTTAGCCATGCGATGGCAACACGGATATTGTGATGCAGAAAGGTTAAGAGGGCTTTGTCCGCAATTGTCCTCAGCTAGAGTTCAATGTGGGTACCGATATATCGATGCATTCACCGATGATGCCCGTCTAGTTCTTCGTGTCCTGCGACAGGCTGTCCATGAAGGTGGGACAGCAATAAATTACGCAAGAGTGATTGACCTTTTACGCGATCAAAAAGGGTTCGTTAGAGGGGTTGTCGTTCAAGATAACGCGGATGCCTCAGGCAGAGCCTGGGAAGTTAAAGCTGACATGGTGGTCAATGCCACAGGAGCCTGGGCAGACGATATTCGCGCGATTAATTTCAAATCAGGGAGATCTCCTTCCCGATATGGGCAGAGGCACCTCAGGAGATTGCGTGGCAGTCATTTGATTATCCCATACAACAGGTTACCACTGAACCGGGCAGTATCTTTTTTACATCCTTTGGATCATCGTCCAGTGTTTGCCTTCCCATGGGAAGGTGTCACCCTGTTCGGAACAACTGATGTAGACCATGATCTTCCCGCTCAAACCGATCCTTGGGCAAGTGAAGATGAGCGCGGTTATCTATTGACCGCGCTACAGTTCATCTTTCCCGAATTGGGACTTGAGCCTGGAGATATCCAAGGAACTTTTTCTGGTATCCGAGGGATGTTGGATACAGGCAAGCGTGATCCTTCCAGGGAATCACGGGAGCATGTGCTTTGGTATGAAAATGGATTGTTGACAATCACGGGTGGAAAATTGACCACCTTCCGCTTGATGGCAAAGGCGGTCATTAACTTCTTCAGAAAGCGATATCCAGATAAGATAGTGAATTCGCCTGAACAAGCGATTCTGAGACCTCCAGAAGATCTCCCTCCAGTTTCTCGTAACCTGGCTCCTTCCTTGCTGCTCAGGTTGATTGGAAGATATGGTATTGAAAGCCAGGATATGCTTGCATCTTCTGATGAAGCCGAACTGACGTCTGTTTTGACCCCTCCCACCGTATGGGCAGAATTAAGATGGGCAGCCCGGGCAGAAGGTGTTGTTCATCTGGACGATCTTCTCCTGCGGAGAGTACGGATCGGACTGACCCTCCCAAATGGTGGATTGGAAATCCTGGATCGAATCAAAACCATCGTCCAGCCTGAGCTGAATTGGTCAGATGAACGCTGGACCCAGGAAGTTAAAGATTACTCTATCCTCTGGCAAAAGTGCTATGCACCTTGAATTTTCACCCCATCGACAACGGTGAATCGCTGACTTAACGAATGAACCTGGAAAGATTGCTCTCACATTGGAAAGCAGAACCAACCATTAGCGCCAACATCGTCAGCTGGAATGTCCTTCCATCTCGCCAGCCTGATTTCCACCCTTTCCCTGAAGATATGAATCCCGCTCTTATCCGAGCATTGAGGAAGACGGGTATTGCCGAACTCTATTCCCATCAGCATGAAGCATGGAGACGAGTGAGAAGGGGGAAGAACATTGTGATCGCCACAGGTACCGCCAGTGGAAAAAGTCTCTGTTATAACCTGCCAATCATGGACAGGTTGCTCAATGAGAGGGATGCTAACGCGTTGTATTTGTTTCCGACGAAAGCACTTGCGCAAGATCAATTGAAAAAGATTCAAGAAATTTTGAATGCGCTCGACCAAGAGAGCGGTTCACCCGAAATTGACTATGCGCAACAGGCGGGATCAGACCCCCATTTTCTATCCTTCACCCGCCCAATCTCTCCCGCAGTTTACGATGGCGATACCTCTATAAAGGACCGTCAGGCGATCCGACAGACCTCCAGATTGCTGATAAGCAACCCGGATATGCTTCACCTGGCTATATTGCCTCAACATACCCGCTGGTCCCATTTTTTGCAAAACCTTCGTTTCATTGTCATGGATGAGATCCATGTCTACCGGGGCGTCTTCGGTTCCCACGTTGCCAACGTGATCCGCAGGTTGAAACGTATTGCCAGTTTTTACGGTGCTTTTCCCCAATTCATCCTGACCTCGGCGACGATCGCCAATCCAGACGAATTCGCCGCGAGACTGATCGAAGAGCCGGTCAGTTTAATAGATCAAGATGGCTCGAACCGAGGTCCGAAACATTTCTTGATCTTCAACCCGCCATTCATAGACCAAAGCCTGGGGATCCGCCGAAGCTCTCTTCTTGAAAGTGTGAGATTATCTGAGCACCTGATCGAATACGATATTCAGACCATTATATTTGGCCGCTCGCGCCGATCCGTCGAATTGATTTTGAAGTATTTGAAAGAAAGGGTCGCGCATAGGATTTTTCAAGCTGAAAATCGAGTAGAGCGCGCTCATATCCTGCGTGGTTATCGAAGTGGATATCTTCAACAGGACCGGCGAGAGATCGAGTCCGCTATCCGCAAAGGGGAAGTCAAAGCCGTGGTAGCGACCAATGCCCTTGAATTGGGTATCGATATCGGTAAATTGGATGCAGCCTTGCTCGTTGGTTATCCTGGTTCGATCGCCTCTACTTGGCAGCAGGCAGGTCGTTCTGGGCGGGGAGACAGGCTCTCATTATCACTGCTTGTCGCCTCAGCTAGCCCTTTGGATCAATTCCTCGCCCATCACCCCGATTATATTTTCAAACGTTCACCAGAAGAAGCGCTGATCAACCCTAACAACCCCTTGATCCTGCTCTCCCACCTGCAATGTGCTGCCTTCGAAATACCTTTTAGCGCGGATGAATCATTTGGAAATCTCACATCTGGAGAAACCCAGGAACTGTTGAACCTGCTTGTTCAATCCAATCTCATTCATCGATCCGGGAAAAAATATTATTGGCTGGCTGATCGATACCCTGCAGAGAATATCTCGCTGCGAACCAGCTCGTCTCATCGGGTCATCCTCCAGGTGCAAGCTGGCGAGGCTCTGCAGACCATCGGCGAGGTTGATTACGAAAGTGCCACTTGGATGGTGCACCCTCGGGCAGTATATATCCACGAATCACAGACCTTCGAGGTGGTTGAACTGAACCTCGAGAAGGACAGAGCGATCCTTCGTCCTATCGGTCTTGATTATTACACGGTACCAAAGACTGACACCGTTGTTGAACTCCTCGGTTTAATGAACCAGGCAGAGATCGCAGGGGGAGAGAAATCGCTGGGCGAAATACGAGTCACAAGCCGGGTTACGGGATTCAAGAAAATAAGATGGTATACTCACGAACTGATTGGCTCAGAAGATCTGGAACTTCCGCCAGGCGAACTCATTACGATAGGATATTGGTTGACGTTAAATGATGAGGCAGTAAATGCCCTCCGATCTCTGGGGCTCTGGAACAATGACCCAAATCGCTATGGGCCAGGCTGGCAGGTTCAGCGAGCGAGGGCGCGCGCCAGAGACCTTTATCGTTGTCAGGTGTGTGGCGCCCCTGAGATCACTCGAGAACACGATGTCCATCATCGTATTCCTTTTAAGGCCTTCTCTTCTGCAGAAGAAGCGAATCAGTTGTCGAATCTGATCACACTCTGCCCGGCATGTCATCATCGAGCAGAAATGGCAGTCCATCTACAAAGTGGATTATCAGGGCTGGCATACGTCCTTAGCAACCTCGCACCTATCTACCTAATGTGTGACCAGCGTGATATCGGTGTCCATTCCGATCCGAAGTCGTCATTCAGCGATCACAAACCAACCGTTCTGCTTTTCGATAAAATCCCTGCCGGGATAGGCTTAAGCGAGAAGTTGTTCGAGATCCATCCGGAACTGATTGAGAGCTGCAGAGAACTTGTGTCGCGGTGTGATTGCTCCCAAGGTTGTCCATCTTGTTCTGGACCTCCTGGTGAAATGGGAACGGGAGGCAAACGCGAGACTCTGGCGTTATTAAACATTCTGACTGCAAATCAGGAAGCATAGGATTATGGTTTCCCTGACAGAACGTCTGAAAGCATTAGGGGTCAATCTGGGCACTGCCGGTTTAAATGATCAACCCGGGAGGATATCCTATCCAATCGAGCGGGTGATCGAAGGCGAGATTCGTGACACGCAGTTTGGACAGACTTTCGTCGTAAGAACCATTTATCCATTCAATCGAAAGCAGGGGCATGTGGACCTTGCATTTCCGAAGTCGCTCCAGCGTTTATCGGTGTGGGCTGGTAACCCTGACTTGATGAAGTTCAGTCCTGGTTCATTCCTGTTTATTGATACTGAAACCTCCGGCTTGTCGGGTGGAACAGGCACATTAGTCTTCCTGATCGGCATGGGGCGTTTCACCGATGAGGGGTTTGCCCTGACACAATTCTTCTTGAGAGAGCCGTCTGAAGAACCAGCATATCTTCAAGCATTGTTGGCAGAAATCGATGATATTCAGGTGCTGGTCACCTACAATGGCAGAGCCTTCGATGTCCCATTGATCAACAATCGCTTGGCATTAAACAATGAAAAAAAACTATTTGGCAATGTAATCCACCTCGATTTATTAATGTTAGCCAGAAAAATATGGCGTGACAGTCTTCCAAGCAGGTCACTCGGAAGAATCGAAACTGATATTCTGGGAGTATCCAGGACCGAAGAAGATATCCCAGGCTGGATGATCCCAGAGATGTATTATAACTATTTGAAAACTGGTGATGCGCGGCCGTTGCGAAGCGTCTTTTACCATAACGCGATGGATATCCTTTCTCTTGCCGCTCTGCTTAACAGAACCGCTCTGCTTCTGGAAGTTCCCGAAATGAGCGTTGCGGACAAGCCAATCGAATTAATCGCTATTGGAAAATTGTTCGAAGAAATGGGATTCCTGGATGAAGCGGTATCCTGTTACGCAACTGGTCTGAACTGTGCTCTTCCAGAGAAGATCCGAATAATGACGTTAATGCGATGGTCATATCTCGAAAAACGAAGAGAGAACCTGCGGGTAGCAATTGAGTTATGGAAACAGGCCGCCCGCGAAAAAGACCTGGCAGCACACATTGAGATGGCAAAATACTGCGAACATCGCCTGGGTGACTATCAAGAAGCCATTACCTGGGCAGAGGGTGCAATTTCGCTTATCGATTCTGAGGTCTTCTCCGCATTTGAGAGGGAGTATTGGCGATCAGCTATCGAACACCGGCTTGCAAGGTTGTATCGAAAAGCAGGTGTGGATAGAGGGGAACTCTAAGCCTATGAAAATTCATCCGGCGTGGAAATTCAATTTGTCGAATGTCGAATTAACGAATAACACCATCGATATCCGGGGGCTCGATCAGGCATTTCAGGGTTATCGCATAGTTCAAATAAGCGACTTCCATTTAGGTTCCTGGTTCAAACTTGATCATCTCGAAGGCATTGTCGATATAGTCAACGATCTAAATCCTGATCTGATCGCCATTACAGGCGATATGGTCAACCATCTCGATCGCAGGATTCTTCCTGGTTTGGCATCGATTCTCGCAAAATTGAAACCAAAGGATGTCACTGCAGCAGTCTTGGGAAATCATGATCACTGGTCTGACGCCAATCTCATCCGCGATGTACTTAAGCAAAGTCGTGTAATCGATCTCAGCAATGCTGCGATCTGTATCAATAGAGGAGAGGCAAAAGTCTATATCGCTGGTGTTGACGATTTTTATACTGGACATGATGATCTACAAAGAGTACTCACGTACATCCCGAATGGTTATCCAGCCATACTCCTGGCTCATGAACCGGATTTTATCGAAGTCAGTTCAGCTACCGGGAGATTTAGCTTGCAGATCTCAGGCCATACCCATGGTGGGCAGATAATCTTTCCCAAGCTCGGTCCACTTTATCTGCCTCTTTATGGACGAAAGTATCCAAGCGGATTTTATCGAGTTGGGGAAACTATGCTCTATACGAACAGAGGCCTGGGAACCAGCTGGTTGGGATTGCGGTTAAATTGTCCACCTGAGATAACAATTTTCACACTCCAATCAAAGAAGAGGATGGAAGATCTTTCATGACAATTTTTCATTGAATATTATCCTGTCCTCTGCAGCAATATATAGTATTCATCTTCAAAAATAATTTTCCAGCCTGGGCATGTGATGACCTCCGAATCCGGGAAAACAACAGCATGATTCACTTCTTCAGTGATCGCCCACTCCAGGAACCCGGAACAATCTGGAAATCCTGATCCATAAAATTCTTCGACAATTCTTATCCGGCGATACCATTCCAATACCTCCTCCGGTCGGTAAGGGATCGATTTAAAATCGATGTAGATCGGCGCTCCGCTGGCAAGGCGAAAGTCTTGCATTTTGGGTGGGATTAAATACACATCCCCGGGGCGTTTCTCCTGTCTGACAAAGTCGATCAAGGCAATTTCTGCAGATGTCCGCTGCTGTATCAGCTCGATTTGAAAACGGGCGATTCCCGCAATAACCACAATCACCAAAAGAGCACCGAGGAGCAGATGAAATTCCCTTGCGCGCTCATTTACTAAGTTCCCTAAATACCTCCAAAAGGTATCCACCAATCGAACGATGACAGCGCAGGTCGCTAACGGAACCAGGATGGTCGAAAGGCGCCAGGGGAATGCCAAAGCGAGTGTTTCGTTAGATGAGATATATTGCACAAGCGACAATAATGCCATCAAGCCTGAACTCATACCTGCGATCGAAAACAGACGCCTTGACCTCCGTCGTATGACGATTCCTCCGATGATCATGATTATGATCTGGGCAACAGAAGTTGAATCGAACCATTCTTTAATGAGTGCATGATGAGGGATCCGATAAGACACCAAGATGTGTTGCGCCTGCGAAACAGCTTCCGAGGATTCCCCTCTAATTAGAGAAAAGACATATAAAAGCACTGGTGAAACAAGGAATAGAAACAATAAACCATAAGAAAATGCGAATCTCAACGTTCTTCGTTCCAGATAAGTATTGAACATGAACGCTAGGACTAAGATCATTCCCGCCAACAGGTATGTCGGATGAAAGTAAATGGCAAGGGCGATCATCAGAAGACCAGGCAAATCTTTCCCGATAACAAATGCATAAACTGCCCCGAAAATAAACACACCAAAAGTGCTCGGCTGAAAAACAACACCCAACAAGCGCTGATTTGCCAGCCCGCCCTCAACGACATAAGCCCATTCTGGTCCCAATGTGAGTGTCAGCAAGTAACGCCAAAGCGCAGAGTGCAGAATGAGAAGTATTATGCCGAGCAATGCTAATTTTTGTGGCACGAGGTCATCTATCAGTCTTTTCACCAGTTCGATCAGGAAGAAGTAATAGAGCGCCAAAAGCCCGTAATAATAGAGATAAAAAGGAATATTGGATTTGAAAATCTGATAAGTGAGTTCGACTAAGAAGCTATACAATGGTGTGGGATCAGCCGTATTGGCAAGCCAATCCGCCCTTAAATAACCGAAACCAGCGGCAGCTAATCCGTGCAAGAAGTATTGATTCTGATTTGATGTAAACAGTGGTGATTGGGAATACGCTAACCCGAAGAGTATAGCGCTTAGAACAAGCATGCCAATATACCTGGCCCTGCTTGACCGAAAAGGGTTAGAACCCGGTCTTGTTCTCATTCGTGGATTCTATCACTCACAATGATCACAGATCAGCCAGTGATATAATCGCGGTCGACAATCCACTATTGCTAAACACTTTCTCTCTGGCTCCCGAGATCCTAATGTCTAAGAGAACCACATTTATCACTTATGAAACACCCTTCGCGCCGTGCGGTGGGATTGCTGCGGTAATGGATCATCTTCCTATCGCATACCAGGAGGTGTCCAGATCGCCCATTACTGTCATTTCTCCTTTCCACAAGAATATCCAGAAAACCCTTCAAGTCGAGAAGGAGATGTCTTTAGTGGGAGAAGTGACAATACACTTCGTAGAACAAGCTCTCCGTTTTGCCATTCTGAGATTACAAGATCGGGTTGAATGGCTCTTTCTGAAGGCTTTGGATGTCCCAGTGGCAGAAGCCCCGCTTTTCTCCGGTCTCCTACATCCGTATGATCTTGATCGGGATCAAGCCGAAAATACACGAATTCTGCTTAGAGATGCGCTTCTTTTCGGGATGGCAGCCGTAAAATCCTTAGACCTGCTTTACCCCCAAGAGTCTCTGACAATGTTTCTCCAGGACTGGGAGGCAGCCACAACCATTCTGGCAGCGAGTGACGTTTCACGAAAACGGTCCGCTTATTTAATCCTTCATAACAGTTACGACAGCTACCTGGCCGACGAGATGCTGGGAAAAGTGAGGATCGACCCCACGACAGTCCCTGGTTCAACGGTGTTAACCAGGGCTCTGCCGCGTGTTGATAAGCCAGTATTCACCGTCTCCAATCAGTTCGCCATCGATCTGGTCGAAGGAGAGATTCTCTTATCGAAGGTGATGGCTCCTCATCTGGCTTCGGAATTGAAATCAGTCCTGATAGGCGTCAATAACGGGATTTTTACCGATCTTTCTATCCCTGAAGATGTGCTCACACAAGCCGAATTGGGGGATTTCGCTCCAATGTCATCCTGGAAAACGGAGCAGAGGAAAATGGCTTTGAATGCATTGCACACGGTAATCAGTACAGGCGACAAACCAGTCTGGGGAGATCCAATAAAGTTCTCTCGAGAAGAACTGCCATGGATTGTTTTAGCTGGGCGGGATGACAGTCGGCAGAAAGGATACGATGTGGCGTGTAAAGCGATCACGGACGCTTTGGAAGAAGGATTACAGGCTTGTTTCATTTTATTTCCGATACCAGGGGATGAAGGTCTAGCTGGGTTGACCTTTCTCAAGAAACTAGCGGACAATTACCCGGAGAGGGTGTTGGTTCTGCCGTTTATTTTCAGAGAAGGCTATTTATCGGCTATTCAAGGAGCCACTTATGGCGTGATTCCTTCATTTTACGAACCTTTCGGGATGGTCAATGAGTATTATTTGAAGGGCACCGTGGGTATCGGAAGGGCAACAGGTGGCATCTTGCAGCAGATTGTCCCTTATCGTCAGGTAAAATCATTTACCCGATCTGTCCGCCAAAGAGCCAACCGCTGGTATTCAGAACATACCCCCTCGACAGGCTTCTTATTCCGCGAACCCGATGACCTTTCCACTGCGCTGGATGATTGGATCTCCATCAATGAAGCCAAGTATAACCTTCATGGTCGACCTGATCGTGTGGAGCAACGTTCATCTTTACCGGTATTTAATGCAATGGCCTCTGCGCTGAAACTCTGTCTTTTTGAAGCGGTTGATATTTATCTCAATAACCGCCAGTTGTATTACACCTTTCTCCTCAATGGTGTGAGACATATCACCAAGAACTTTTCCTGGAAAATGACCGCTAGTATCTATCATGGATTTGTGAATTAGCGTTTTTGTCTATCACCGATCTGACGGCTTGATGAAATCAGTAATTTTTCTCCAATTTTCAGATTGGGTCAACATAAACACTGACAACTTCTGAAATCAGGAAAGGAGACAATCCATGGAATATAAGAATCTCGGTCGTTCTGGATTGAAGGTCAGCCGTTTGTGTTTGGGGACGATGAATTTTGGACCGAATACAGACGAAGCAACAAGCCATCTCATCATGGATCTCGCCCTTGATTACGGAATAAATCTCTTTGATACAGCCAATGTCTATGGCTGGAAAACTGGTGAAGGTATCACTGAACAGATCATCGGCCGCTGGTTCGCAAAAGGCAACGGTCGGCGCGACCGTGTGATCCTAGCAACGAAGGTATACGGCAGGATGGGAGATGGACCTAACGATCGGCGGCTTTCTGCTTATCACATCCGCAAAGCATGCGAAGATAGTCTGCGGCGTCTTCAAACTGACCACATCGACCTGTACCAGATGCATCATATCGATCGAGAAACACCCTGGGAGGAGATCTGGCAGATGATGGAACAGCTCGTCCTTCAAGGGAAGGTGCTGTACGTTGGAAGCAGCAATTTCGCCGGCTGGCAATTGACTCAGGCACAATGTTATGCTCGTGAGCGACACTTTATGGGTCTGGTGAGTGAGCAGAGTCTCTATAATATCAAAGACCGCATGATCGAATTGGAGGTAATCCCCGCTTGTCGGACTTTGGGCATAGGCTTGATCGCCTACAGTCCCCTTGCTGGGGGTTTGTTGGGGGGGATCTTGGAGAAAGAATCGCAGGGGCGACGCGCCTCTGACCGCATCAGGAAGAATTTAGAAAAATATCGCAGTGAATTAATGACTTATGAGGCATTATGCAAGGAGATCAATGAAGAACCAGCCACAGTAGCCCTGGCCTGGCTGCTTCACAACCCGGCTGTCACTGCCCCTATCATAGGACCACGAACCCCCGAACAGCTGACTGCTTCTTTGAGAGCGCTTGAGGTTGTCCTTTCGGATGAACACGTCGTCAGATTGAATGATATCTGGCCCGGTCCGGGAGGCGAGGCACCTGAAGCATATGCGTGGTGAGACTTTCAATAATACATTGTGATCGAGATCTGATAGATTGAATCGATATTCGAAAGGCACAATAAACTTCGTGCGCATAAAACTTGGCTATATTCTGATCATTCTGGTCTTCTCAGGCATCACTGCCTGGCGATCTTCCCCCCAACATGGAAATGTCAAACCCCTCAACGACGGTTCCAGATCTTATCTGTTCTACATTTCTGCTTTGGAGGCAACCCCAACACACAGTTTTCAACCTACGATGACCGCGGAGGTGAACCTGCCTTTTGTGCAACAGTTAGCCCCCACTGCTACACCAACCCTTTCCCCGTTCGATGAAGGGTATCCAGCTTTCATCAAGACTATGACAGCAACCGTTGAAGTGCAGACCACGCCCACGCCGACTCCGATCCCCCCTCAAGATGAGAGCACGAATTTCCCTATCGTTGCCGGTGCGTTGGTGATTATATCGATCGTCTTTGTAAGCTGGGTTATTTTTGGCAAGAAATAAATTTGAGATTTTGAGTCTCATTGATAAGAAATTCGTAATCTAATCATGGTATGCTGCGATTATGAGCAATGATCTGATCGTTGTCGTTGAGGATGAACCCAATATTGCGGAAGTGGTCAGCCTATATTTGCGAAGAAGCGGGTTCCGCGTTTCGATCGCTCATGACGGTTACAAGGCAATGGAGATCCTCGAAGAACAAGAGCCCGACCTCGTGATCCTTGATTTGATGTTGCCAGGTTTCGATGGATTTGAACTTACCCGCTGGCTACGAAAAAGGGGAGACACACCAATCATCATGTTGACAGCCCGTCGGGACGAATTCGATCGGATTTCGGGGTTGGAGATGGGTGCCGACGATTATGTACTCAAACCGTTCTCACCGCCAGAGCTTGTCAGCCGAGTCCGTGCCGTGTTACGAAGAACTCAGAAAAGGCAGAACCTGCCTGAAGAAAAACCGCTCATCTATTCGGAGCTGGTCATCGATCCACAAAAACGCATGGTAACAGTGGGTGGTGAAGGTATTTATCTTACAGTGAAGGAATTCGACCTTCTCTGGCTATTAGCAAGATACCCCCGGCGCGTCTTTACGAGAGACCAGATCCTCGAGACGGTGTGGGGGATCTCGGATTTTATCGACCCAAGTACAGTTACCGTCCATATCCGTCGATTGCGAGAAAAAATCGAGAACGACCCCTCAAATCCGCTCCATCTGTTGACAGTCTGGGGTGTTGGCTATAAGTTCGAACCCTGAGAGCATTTCCAGCATGCTGATAAGAAAACTTAAGAAATTAGACACAACAGCTCGATATCTGATAACTATTGCCAGCATCCTGGTTTTTTCCCTGGCAGGATTGTATATCTTCATGAGACCTCAGCTGAGAGAACTGGCAAAATTAGCCACTTTCCTGGCTGTCACAGCTTTCATTTCAGCCCTTGCGGGGTACCTGGTCTACCGCATGGGTTGGATGAACCATTCACCCTCGCTAAGAATTGCACTGCTTTCCAGTTATGCTCTGGCATCGCTATTGATTTTTATAAATGTGTGGTTGACGGCACGTCTGATGTTCACGAGTCAACACGATCTGCTTCTTGGCACTATCTTACTCGTATTCGCCAGCCTGATCGCAGTGGCATTGGGCTATCTTTTGTCCTCATCCTTTCTAGATCGGATTAAGATTCTGGACGAAGCTGCCCGTCAAATTGCTGCTGATAACCTTGATATCCAGGTCCCGCCAATAGGTCGAGATGAAGTTTATGCGCTTACAGTCAGCTTCAACCAGATGGTGGAAAAACTCAAAGCTTCGCATGAGGAACAACGGAGAGTCGAAT
>FWPU01008980.1_pt1 | contig 16241 bp, 14 predicted proteins | sample 2228361 | NCBI WGS metagenome assembly FWPU01 (sample SAMEA103939777, study PRJEB20133) | metagenome
AAAGTGTAGCGCAGGCATCCTGCCTGCCCGCCGACAGGATGTCGGCGCTACTTTTCGGATAGGCTCTTAGACACCGAATTCGACTCGGTGACAGCCCTCATTCCGCCGAATCGAATTCGGCGGCTACAACGGCTGGAAAGCCTGCTGGAAGCAGGCTAAACGACAAACGAGTCCCGATGCATCGGGACTTTCGTTCTGGCGGCTTAGAGCCTATCCGAAAAGTGTAGCGCAGGCATCCTGCCTGCCCGCTCGCCCCCGCCTCTGTTTTGTTGAGGTAAGTTGTGAGGCAAGCAAGACAAAGGCGGGGACGGAGACCCTGCCCTACCGCGATACGCCAGATGTCCCAACTTGAACCTGTCGCCCACAGCGACCGCGTTTTTCGGTTTGAAGATTGCTGTAACGTCTACCTGCTCCGACACGGGGACAGCGGCGTGCTGATTGACCTCGGTTCGGGAGCGGTGTTGGAACACCTCGCGGAGGTCGGAGTTTCGCGCGTTGAAGCCGTCTATTTCACCCACGCGCACCGCGATCAGTGTCAGGGGGCGGACAAGGCGCGCGCTCTGAACGTTCCTCTTTTGTTTCCCGCAGCGGCAAAGGATTTCATCAATGGGAGCGCGTATCTGAACCGTCCGACGCCGCTTCTTCGCTGCTATCCTGGCAAGTTCGACTATCCGCGCCCGATTCAAGGAGCGCGTTGCGAGGTGCAGACGGGGACGTGGATGCCGTTTCACGACTTGGACTTGCAGCCCATCGCCGCGCCGGGGCACGTGGACCACCAGTTGGCTTACTTCGTCGACGTCGGCGCGGAACGCTTCTGCTTCTGCGGCGATGCGATGCACTCGCCCGGCAAAGTCCATGAGGCTTACAACCTTGAGACTGACCACTACACCGGGGCGGGCGCGCGTTTGGCTGCCGAGACTTTGCGCGTCATCAAGCAGCAGCGACCGACGGTGCTGTGTCCGTCGCACGGACCCGTCACGCAAGGTGATATATGGACGGAGATGGACAACACGATTTCGTGGCTCCACTATCTCGCCGAACTCAAAGACACCATCTGCCCGCGCCGCCCCCCGGGGCAGCGGCTGGTGCGGGTGCATCCCAACAAACTCATCCGCGTCTCGGAGCACCTCTACGTCTGGAACAACAGTTATTTTCTCCTCTCGGATGAGGGCGCGGTGATGATGGTGGATAACGCGGGTGCGCTGCCTGATTCATTCTGGGAGCAATACGACCGAGACATCGGCAAGCCGATTGAAGTCGTGCTAGTGACGCATGTTCATTGCGACCATGTGGAAGGCATTGAGCCTCTGCAACAGTGGCAGCGCGAACACGGACAGCCGCCGTGCGAAGTTTGGGCGCACGAACGCATCGCCGATTGCATCGAGAACCCACACGCTTTCCGTCGTCCTTACCTCGCCGAAAGAGGAACAACCGTCCATCACCGACTGCGGACAGATGAAATCATTGAGTGGCACGAATACTCCCTCCGCGCCTACTGGACGCCGGGACAGACTGACTTGCACGCAACTTACAAAGCCATCGTGGACGGACACGTTGCCTTGTTCTCCGGCGACAACTTCTACCCCGCCCAGCAGTGGGGCGGCACGGGCGGCTTGTGCAGACTCAACACGCCGCTCGGCGTGAAAGGTTGGCGTCACTCTATCGAACTCTTCCTGCGCCTTTCGCCCGCATGGATTCTGGCGTCGCACATTCAACCGCACATCTATCGGCGCGAGGACTACGAAGCGATGCGGCAATGGTGCGACGACGTGACGATGGCGATGCAAGCCCTCGCCCCCGACGGCAACGTGGAGCGGCATCACAACCCGCATTTCATCTCGCTGCATCCTTACGTACAAGCGGTGGGGCGTGCCCCCGTGACCATTACTGCCCGCGTGATGAATCCTTACGACCAGCCGGTCGAAGCACAACTGCGGCTCGTCCTGCCCGAAGGATTTCGCACCGACGCGCCTGATGCAACGTTGTTTATCGCGGCGAATGACGTAGGAGAACAAACCTGGCGAGTGGTTGTCGAAGGAAACGTTGCAGCGGAAATGCAGATGGTCACGGTGGACGTGACTTATGATGGAAAGTATCTGGGAGAGAAGGCAGAGTGTTATCTGCGGAATAACCAATGACCAAATAGAAAGTCGGCTGTGGTTTGATAAGGTGGGCTAAGGTTTGCTTGGGTGCATTACGCGGAATTTGCCGCCCTGCTGCCCCCGAATCTGCCACCGAATCGAATTCGGTGTCTAAAACGCCTGGACAGAAGTCTGCTGAAGCAGACTCGTTTGCGGTTCAGCCCCGATTCATCGGGGCGGGACGAGGGACGCCACCGAATCAAATTCGATTCGGCGGGATGAGGTCTCCAGCGGGGCGCAAGACGTAAAATTTGCCCCCTGCCTCCTGACCATCCTCCGTCGGAGCAGCGCCTCCTGACGAGGGTTGCAAATTTTACGTAATCCACCCGTTTGCTTTTGAGCCAACCCAAGCCCACTGAAACCAACCCAAGCCCACTTGATAAAGTTTGGTCATCGGTCATTGATTATTGACCATGCACGTTCTCATCACCGGCGCGGCGACTCTTCTGGGTCAAGCCGTCGCTGAGTTGTTGAAAGACGAACACGAACTCAAGTTGATTGACGGAGCAGTTGTCGAAGAGGAAGAAGCCACCGAAGCCGTGAAAGACGTGGACGCAATTGTGCATCTGGCTGCCGCGTTCCCCGACCATATCACTTCCGAGGGCGATGAGCGCGAGCAGCAGTTGCTTGACCACGCCTCGCGGGGAACTTACAACCTCGTGAAAGCGGCGGTAGCGGCGGACGTGGAGCGCATCGTTTATGGAAGTAGTTTGTGTGTCGTCGAGAATTATCCTGAAGATTACGTCGTGACGGAAAACTGGAAGCCGCGCCCGAAGCCGGAAGCCGTGAGCCTCGCGCCGTTCATGGGCGAACTGATTTGCCGCGAGTTCACCAACGTCGAGAACGTCGCCGTCATCTGTCTGCGTTTCGGCGTCATCGTGCGCGAAGAGGATACGCGCGGTCAGCCGTTCGACCCGTTGTGGGCGGACGTGCGCGACGCCGCGCAAGCCGTCAAACTTGCCCTTGAAGTGAACATGGGCAAAAGCACGCAGCATCACCGCTGGCGACTGTGGCACATCAGCGCGGACCATCCCAACGCGCGGTATCTGGTCAGCAATGCGAAGCACGGGTTGAAGTGGGAGCCGAAGCATGACTTTAGTTGAGCCAGTTGAGGCGGTTGAGGTGGTTGAGATGATTAACTGGCTCAACCGTCTCAACTCGAAAAGAAGAAAGATGAAAATTGACCGATTCGAGCAGTTGGAGTGTTGGAAGGAAGCGAGAGCGCTAACCAAGATGGTGTATGCGCTTGTGAGGAAGTCTGGATTCCGAAGTGACTACAATCTGAGGGGGCAAGCAACAGGAGCGGCTCTGTCTGTTATGAACAACATCGCAGAAGGTTTCGACAGCCAATCCAACGTTGAGTTCATCCGGTTTCTCCGTTACTCTCGTCGTTCAGCATCCGAAGTACAAAACTGCCTCTACGTCGCTTTGGACCAAGCCTACGTCACTGACAGTGAATTCCAAACAACCTACCAACAGGCTGAGAAGACTCGAAAACTCATTGATGGCTTTCTACGGTATCTCAAAACTCATCAGTCGCGTTCAAGGGGCTAAACCTGTTGAGTGGACGCAACCGTCTCAACTGGCTCAACTGGCTAAACTTTGCGGAGGTTCAACATGAGAGTCGTCATCTACGGTGCGGGTGGTCCCGTCGCGGCAGCGGCGGTGAAGGCGATTGAGAGCCGACATCATCTGCGCGTCACGGATTTGCGCGCCGACGCGCTCGGTCCCTACTCGCAGCGGCACGAGTGCCGGGCAGTGGACGTATCAAAGCCGCAGGAGGTCATTGACGCCGCAGAGGGGATGGATGCTATCATCAACTGCACGGTCAACCGTCCGCATCCGATTTACGCCTGGGACGTGAACTGTCGTGGGGCGTATAACGTGATGAAGGCGGCGGTCGTTCAGGGCATCAAAAAAATCGTTCACACCGGACCGCAACTTTACGTCGCGCCGCACGGCTACATACACGACTGGGACGTGTCCGAAGATGCGCCCGCGCGTCCGGGCACGGGACTTTATGGGATGAGCAAATACTGCGGACAGGAAATCGTGCGTGTCTTCGCCGAAGCCTACGATTTGCAGGGGATCGCACTGGTCTTCGCCGGCTTCCGCGACCCGCACCATCCGTCGTGGACGCCGGGCACCGACGTTTATCCCTACACCGTTTCGTGGGACGACACCGGCGAAGCGTTCCGCCTCGTGCTCGAAGCCCCCCCTCTGCCGCGCCGCTTTGAGATTTTTCACATCATCGCCGATTTGCCGCATGGCAAATATCCGATTGACAAAGCCAAGCGTCTGTTGGGCTTCCAGCCGAAGGATAACTTTGAGGCGCAGTGGCGGCGAATTGCTTGACTTTTCTTCCCCTCCCCCTTATAATCGAACCATCACAATATCGGAGGCTGTCTCATGTTCAAATTAGCCGTGATTACCGACGAGATTTCACAGGATTTATCGGTGGCTGCGGCGATGGTCAAGGAGTTCGACGGCGCGGCGCTGGAGATACGGTCGGTGTGGGACAAAGACCCTTATGAGTTTGACGATGCCGACGTCGCCCGCATCAAGGGCATCGCGGGGGAACACGGGCTGAAAATCTGCGGCATTGCGACGCCGTTTTATAAGTGCGACTTCGGCGATGCGGAGCAGGAGAATCGTCACCTCGACATTTTGCGTAAGTGCATCGCGTTAGCCCACCAACTTGACACGAACCTCATTCGCGTTTTTACTTTCTGGAAGCAGCGGGGCACGCCACCGTGGGAACAAATCGTGGAAAAGTTTCAGGAGCCGATTCGGATTGCCGAGCAGGAGGACGTCATCTTAGGCATCGAGAACGAACCCAGCACGATGGCCGCGAACGCGCGCAAGACGGCGGACTTCCTGCGGATGGTCAACCATCCCCGCGTGCGTTCCATCTGGGACCCCGGCAACGAGGCGTGGGACGACGAATCGGGCGCGGCGTTTCCCAACGGCTACGAAACGCTCAAACCCTGGATCGTCCATGTCCACCTGAAAGACCTCAAGCACACCGCCGACGGCAAAATCGAAGGCGTCAAGTTGGGCACGGGCGAGGTGGATTACATTGGACAGTTCAAAGCGTTGAAAGCCGACGGCTACGACGGCTACCTGTCGCTGGAAACTCACTGGCGCATTCGCCACGAAATCCCCAATGACCTGCTGCAGCGTCCCAAAGGCAGCGCGTTCTCGTTCGGCGGCGAAGAGGCGACGCGGCAGTGTTTGCAGAGTTTGCGGGAGATGCTGGCGCAGATTTAGAGTCAATGAGTCAATGGGTCAATGAGTCAACGGAGGGGCGGGCGTCCCTGCCAGCCTGACCTGTGACTGGGAAGAGGAGTAACCCCTGTGGAAACTGAAGAGACCGGCAAGCCGTTTTCTCCGATGGGCAAAGAGAAGCCGATTTGCGTCGCCATCTTGATTTGCAACGAAATCATTGAAGACAAGGCAACAAACAATAAGACGCTTGTTAGTCTCTTCAACGCGATTCAAGCGCCGACTCTCCCGACGCAGCACCCGCGCATGTTCATCATGGCGTCGTTCACCAGCGGACTCGGTCGGTTTCCCGTGTCGTTCCGCATCACAAGTCCGTCAGGACGGGAACTCATCTGCCTCAACGGGGAGGCGGATTTCACCGACCCGCTGATGACGTATGATTTCGTGGTTGAGGTGCGCAGCCTCCTGTTGCATGAGGAAGGGGTTTACGTCGTCGACGTCATCGTAGGCGGCGAGCCGCTGGCAGCGAGAAGGTTTAGTGTGGTCGTTCAACCACAGAGCAGTTAGGAGGTTATGATGGTTTCTATTCAGGACATTGAGTTGTTTGCAGAGCATTTAGACGTTCAACGGGCGGCAGAGATTTACAACGAGCATGGCTGTCTGGTCGTGCGCGGATTGATGCAGCCTTACGTCGCAGAGATTCAGCGCGACATCGAGGCGACGGCGGCGCAATCGCTGTCGCTGCTCGACCGCGCCGAGAAAATTGTTGAAGGTTGGCGCACGCCGAACGGGACGCTATTCATCCCCGCGCCATCGCACTACCAGCGCGACAAGCAAATCATGGTGCTTGGCATCAACTATCAGACCAGCGCAGCGTTTTTCCGCAGCGCGTTTGACGAGAAGTTGCTGGACATCCTCGAAGCCATCATTGGTCCGAACATCGAACTGTTCGGCAACGGGCAATGCCTTTACAAAGAACCCGTCGGCGGGCATCCCAAGCACTTGCATCAGGACTCGGCGTATTTTGAGCATCGCTACGACGGACCCGTCGCCATCCTGAACTACGTCGTGGACACCGACCTCAACAACGGCGCGCTGCACGTCGTCCCCGGCTCGCACAAGTTGGGGCAACTCCGGCACGTTGACACCTTCTCGCATCTGGGCTTGGACGAGAACGAATGGAAGTGGGAAGACGCCGTGCCGATTTGCGGACAGGCGGGCGATTCGATTTTCTTCCACTACCGCTGCATCCACGGCTCGAAGGAGAACTACTCCGACAAATCGCGCCCTGTGTTCATCCACCGCTACCGCCGCCCCGATGATTACGTCATCATCAGCGCGACCACCACCGCCAACCGCGCCGAAGCCGAAAAGCGCGCGGCGGAGGCGAAGAAGCAGAATCAACGGGGGTTGATGGTGCGGGGGTTTCGACCTTACGCGGAGGAATAGTATCCGCGAACAACGCGAATGAACACGAATGGATTTCATTCCACGACAAACGTCTCGCTGCCGCACGTCAGCCGCTTGCCGTCGGACGACCAGATGAGAGAGGGAAGTTTCGGTTCTCGCATATCGGGTTGAGGTTGAGAGGGCAAAAACGCGCGCAGTTTTCCAACTTTGTAGTCAGCAACCCGCACCGTCCAGCGCGCTCCGTAGTAGATGAATTTATCTCCCACGATTCTTGTAAGCACGGTGGCAAATGCGACTTTGCCTGCCTCGCGTTTCCATGTCGCTGTGCTGTCAATGACTTGTTGTCGCTCTGGAATAGGCAATGGGACATTTACTCCAGATTTGGAGTTCCACAGGCGAGTTGGCCCAAGCCCCAACGAGAGAGAACCATATCGGTCCCATCCCTGTTTGAGCGTATCTGCCGTTAAGAGTGGTGCGAAACGAAGCGGTTCCAGATACGCCGCTGCCTCCATCGAAATGTGAGCGTGGTCCAATCCATTGACGTGCCACACTGCCTCGACCGCAGACTCGTCATCGTAAAACTCTGCGACCCTTGCCCGTCTCTCCACAATGCGAGGACTATGCCAGTCCAGCGTTTCTTCTAAGTCTGCCATCATGACCCATGCCGCCACTGCCTTTGGGTGTTCGGGAAATCGACGGGCGAACGACTCATACGCTGTCAACGCTGACCGAGTGAGTTCCGCGAGCGACTGGATTCTTGCCGCCTCAGAGACATCAGACAAAATGACATTGCCGCGTTTGCGTGCTTCGGATTCCAGACGGAGACCTGCTTCGTACCCTCCCAAACTTGTTCCCCATGAGTGCGCTGTCTTGTATTGGTGTTCTGCCCGCCTTAGTGCATACTGCCGCGCCTCTGCCCGCCACCAGCAGGTATTGGGGTTGAACCACCACTGGTAGACCAGCAACAGAGTCAGCACTGCCAGCAGTGCGCCCGTCACTATGAGTTCTCGTCTGCTCAAGCCCATCATCGTTCGTCTCCTCTCCTGCGCTTGATTATAACACACCTCATGAAAAACCAAACGCGGAAAAAGACTTTGTGCAAAGGTGCGTTCTGGGCTATAATCTCTGCGATGATGTCATTCAGCGCTCACAGTGCGCCACAGACTCATGGAGTCAAACGACACTGGGCGCAGACGGCAATGTTGAGCCTGTCCGCGCTTTTGTGCGTAGCAATTTCGCTTTGCTACTGGTTGCGTCCCGATTCCTGCGCGGCGGTGACGGTCTTCCCAACGTGGATGTGGCTCGCGCCCGGAGGAGTTCTCGTTGCGTCGGGATTCAGCCGACGCACGAAGCGCGCCGCGTTAGGAGTTGTTCTGCTGTGGCTGCTGTTTCTTTGGACGTTCGCGGAAGAGCCGAGAAGTTTGCTGCGGTTCAGCCGCTTCCCGTCGCCCGAATGGGAAGCCGCTCGACAGCGTGGACAGGCGCTGCGCGTCGTGTCGCTCAACTGCGCGGGCGGCATCAAAGAAGCCGCCGAAGAAGCTGAGTCATATCAGCCTGACATCGTACTATTGCAGGAAACACCCACGCCCAAACATGTCAAGGCGTTAGCGCAACGACTGTTCAAAGAGGAGGCGGGCATGTTGTGTGGCGTGGATGTGTCACTCATCGCCCGCGGCAGTGTCATTGTTCGGCGTGACTCACCCGACCGCGTCACACTGCGTCGGCTGTGGTTCGGCGGTCCGCAAGCCAAGAATCTTCCTGTGGTCAACTTTATTCACGCACACGTACGATTGACTTCAGGTATTGAAGCCGAGGTCATCAACTTTCATCCTCCGCCCACACCGCTGCGGATGGATCTCTGGTCGCTCGACTGCTGGCGGGCACATACCGAACACCGCCAATTGCAGCGCGAGAAATGTCGAGTGGTGGCACGTTACATTGATTCGCTACCGTGTAGCGCACCCATTATCTTCGGCGGTGACTTCAACACGCCCGCAGGAGACGCCGTCTTCCGTCTCTTTCAACCACGCCTGAATGATGCTTTCAAAGAGGGCGGTATCGGTTGGGGCAATACGTTCATGAACGACATGTCTGTGATTCGCATTGACCAGATTTGGGTCAGCGAACACTTCCGCACCGCCGCCGTTGTTGCGCGGAGGACGAAACATTCGGACCATCGTATGGTGATTTGTGACCTTGTTGTGAAGTAGGGGCGAAGCATTTGTTCATCAGAATCAGACCGATTCTGATGAACAAATGCTTCGCCCCTACTTCAGCGCCGTCAACGCGCACAGGCGTCCCTCCGTCGTGGCGACGAATATGGTTTCGTCCGCCACCACGGAAGCGTCGACGCGCCCGGACATCTGGAACTTTCGGCGCAGAGTTCCTTTCTCTTCGTCCAGCGCATAAACGACACCGGCATCGCAGCCGAAGAGGACGAAACCATTGGAGAGAGTTGGCTTGGTGTGAATCGGGGATTGGGCGTCAAACGCCCAACGCGCCGTTCCCGTTTCCGCGTTGAGGGCGCGGAGTTTGCCGTCGTCGCTGCCGATGAACACGGTGTCGTCTTTAACCGTCGGCGCGGCGCGGACGATGCCAGCGGTGCGATGTCGCCAGACGCGCTTGCCGGTGTCCTTGTCCACGGCGTAGATGTTGCCGTCGTCGGAACCGAAGATGATTTTGTCATTGGCGATAACGGGAGCGGAGAGGAGGCTGTCGTCCGCTTCGCACTTCCATTTCTCTTCGCCGATGGTCGCATCCACCGCGTAAAGGCAGCGGTCTTGCGAAGCAACGTACACAATGCCGTCTGCTATCGCGGGCGCGGCGTGGATGGGACCGCGCGTGGTGAACGTCCAGAGCAGTTGACCGCTGGCGGCGTCCAGCGCGTAAAGGGTGCCGTCGTCCGAACCGACGTAAGCCGCGCCGCGCGCCACGCGGGGCGGGCAGGACACGGGCGCGTCCGTGGCGAACCGCCAGACCTCTTTGTCTGTCGTCGCGTCAACGGCGTAAACGTGGTGGTCGTCGCAGCCGAATAGAATCAGATTGCCCCACGCAAAGGGCGATGATTTCAGGGGAAACACCGCGCTGAACTTCCAGAGAAGTTTCCCCGTTTTCGCATCCAGGGCGTAAAGCGTCCCGTCTTCGCAGGCGACCAGCAGTTTGCCGCCGCTCAACACCGGCGTCGCGGAAATCGAATCGTTGAAGTCAAAACGCCAGAGGATGTCGACCGATGAACCGCGCTGCGAGAGTGCGCCCCACATCATGGCAGCCATGGCGACAGCCACTATCAGGAGCATCGTCTTCTGCCGCGCTCTTCGTTGCTGGATACGCTGCCGCCGCACTTGCGAGCGGATTTCGTAGGTGTCGGAGAGGACTGGCATTGGTCAATGGGTCAAAGGGTCAATGGATCAATGGGTCAATAAAACTTGAACCCATTGACTCATTGACCCTTTGACTCATCTTGACCCTATCGGCTGCGGAATCCCACTTTGAGCGCGGACAGGTGCGCGGTTCCTTTGGCTTGCACGCGCACGCGCACGACGCCATCCGGGAGCAGCAGGTAGCAGCTCACAGGTGACAGTCGGTCTGTTTCGCCATTGGAATTGAGGCTCAAAGGCTGGAAACTGTGCCGCGCAAAATCGTATGCGCTGAAACGGAGGGGACCGGAAAACTGCGCCCAGACCCAGACGCTTCTCACGTTGGAGCGCACGGGCAGGCGGAATTCGTAAACGATCTCTTGGTTTTGCTCTAACTGCACCGCCCCGGGACTTTGCGATGACTGCACGAGGCTTTCGAGATTGCTGGAGACAATCCGCCCTGTCACGAGCGCGTCCGTTTCCGTCGTCGGTGCGGACGCCAAATCCAGCGGTAGGCGAACAACAACCAACGTGCCCTGCTCAACCTGCGGCTTGTGTCCGACAACGTTGACGGCAAGTGCCTCCTGCGCTGTCCAGCCGATGAACAGCGCGCCCTGTGATAGAACGTTCGCGCCCTTCACGGACGACTCGTGCGCGAGCAGTGCGTTCAACGCCGCACTGCGCAGGTTGCGCTGTTGGTCGCTGCCCGGCGCCATCCCGAAAGCGTTGACAACTTGCTGCGCCGTGTTGAAATCTGTCTTGGAGGTCAACGACACCTGCGCTGTGGCAGCGCCTCCAGAGTTCAACCCGTTAAGAGACGTGGCTTGCTGTCCCACGAGGATGACGGCGGCGGCGAAGTTGTAGGGCGTTCCGTTGCGCACGGTGGCTTTCACCGCGCCGTCGCCGGTCTGGAATTGCGCCGTGATGCCTCGGCCCAGATTGACCACCGAGCGGGCGCGAAACAGTTTCATCGCCCACATGTTGATGCGGTAATCTTCCAGCACGAGGTGCTGGTCTTCGCGCACGTTCATCGAACTCGGCTCGGTGGAGTAGGACTCCGGCGGCAGGTCGGACACCGCGCCTTCGCCGTCCGCCGCCGCGAGCGTGTAGCCGGTTTTGCTGGGCGAAAAAATGCCGAAGAGCGTGTCCGCCGCTCCATACGCTCCGCCCGCTTGGCTCTGCACGATGGTCAGTTTGTTGACGCGCAGCGTGCCGCCCTTGATGGTGAAGCCGACGCCGTAGGACAACAGCGTGAACACCGCCACGATGAACGGCGTCGTGACCCACGCGAGTTCGCGCCTGCCGATTTTCTTCAGCACGAAATAGTTGATGGGCACGAGGAACAACACGTAGAGCACGAGAAACATCCCGATAAACTCAAACGGGGGGGCTTGCATGGACGGAATGTTCATCAGCGCCGCGCTCAAGGAGCCGCCCGTCTGCTGATACCCATAACGTCTGCCGTAGTAAGGCTGCCGCTGCCATTCGTCGTCGGCATACGCACTCGCGAAGACAGGGCGGTCGCCCGCCCACGTTAATATGTCGCGCCACAGGTTCGCGCTGCCCTCCCATCCCGCGACGGGCGGCTTGGTCGGGTCGAAGGCTAAGTAGATGACGTGCCCTGCGCCGAAGTCGTTGACGGCAATCAGCGGAATGCCATTTTCCTGCACAAGGACGCGCCCGCTGACTTGTTTCCCCGTCGTGACGACGAGCGGCGCATCGCTCCACAGCCCCGAACCGTAACGCGCCTTCATCTGCGTGGAGGTGGGAAGGTCTTGACTCCCTGCGACTTTGACGGGTAGCATGTCGGCGAGAAATCCCTCCGCTAATCTCTGCCACGCCAACCCGCCGGTCACAATGAGCGTGCCGCCCCCTGCCACCCACGTGCGGAGGGCTGCGGTCTGTTCGTGCGTGAAATCGCGGGGCGAGAAGTTAAGCAGCACCACCGCGTCTAATGTGTCGTAGCCCAGCCATTTGTTGGGCAGTTCGTTCGGTTTAGCGTAGATGACGTGGGTGACGCTGGTTTGCACGGCGACGTTCGGTCCGGCGTAGTAGTTGCGTGACGAGAGCGGAGGGCGCCCCACACCGCGCAGCCCGGAAATGTAACTCAGTCCGCCCTCCCCCTCGCTGCTCACGACCAGAAGGAGTTGGTCGCTTTCGCCGTCCAGATGGACGCTCAGTGGAACGGGTTTTGCACCGCGCACGTTCAACCACACTTCGTTCTGGTCGGTGTCTTCGGCGAGGGCGTAGAGGAAAAACTGCTTGCGCGAGGTGTTGGGCAGATTGACCGGCGTGTAAAACTGTGTCACGCGGTAGTCGGAAGCCAGCCGCAGAGTCAGCGTTCCTTCAGTCGACGTGCCTTGATTGTCAATCATAACCTTGACGGGCATCCACCGCCCCGGCTTGGCATGACCATTGAATCCTGCCACCGCACTCATCTTCAACGCGGGCTGTCCCCACGCCGCCCCAGTCCCCGCGACGAGAAGGAGAACACACAGCCATTTTGCCCGTGTCATGTTGAGCACCTCGCCCACCGGAGCAATGGAGTGATGGAGTATTGGAGTATTGGAGTATTGTGTCAATCAAGCAGAGATGTGACAGGAATGACGTTATTCCGCCGTTCCATAACTCCATCACTCTATTGCCCCATCACTCTATTGCCCCGTTGACTCTTTTCCACTTGGTCCCACGCATGATAAGAACTGCGCACGAGCGGTCCCGACTCAGCATGTCGGATGCCGATGCGCTCAGCGGTTTCTTTGAGGGCGAGAAACTCGTCCGGTGTGTAGTAACGAACGACGGGAATGTTTTGCAACGTCGGGCGCAGATATTGTCCGATAGTCAGCAGGTCGCAGCCGACAGCGTGCAAATCGCGAAACACCTGAACGAGTTCGCCCCACTCCTCCCCGACCCCTACCATCAATCCCGATTTGGTCGTCATGGTCGGGTCAATCGCTTTGACGCGCTGCAGCAGTTCCAAAGACCGCTCATATTTTGCCTGCGGGCGCACCCACGGATAGCAGCGCGGGACGGTCTCGACGTTGTGATTCAGCACGTCCGGTTTTGCTTCAACGACGAGGCGCAAAGCGTCCCAATCGCCCTTGAAATCAGGAATGAGGACTTCGATGCCGCAAGCAGGCACGCGCTGGCGAATCTGGCGAATCGTCTCAGCAAAAATCGCCGCGCCGCCGTCTTTGAGGTCGTCGCGGTTGACGGAGGTGATGACGGCGAATTTCAATCCGAGAGCCTCAATCGCGACAGCCACGCGCTCCGGCTCCGCCCAGTCCAATTCCGTCGGGCGTCCCGTCTTCACTGCGCAAAACCCGCAGGCTCGCGTGCAGATTTCGCCCAACAGCATAATCGTCGCCGCGCGATGCTCCCAGCACTCGCCGATGTTCGGACAACGCGCCTCCTCGCAAACGGTGTGCAACTTGAGGTCGCGCATCAACCGCTTGAGGTCAGTGTAGTTCTGACCGGAAGGAATCTTCACCTTCAGCCACTCAGGGTGGCGGCGAGTTTGCATGAGTAAGGGGAAGGAGGGGGAAATAAGGGGAAGTAAGGGGAGGTAAGGGGAAACGGTTTGGTCGTTGCTCTGCCCTTATTTCCTCTTACTTCCCCCTACTTCCCCTTCTCTCCCTTAATTTCCAGTCGTTCCCTGCTGTTTCCCCGTCATGTCCATATTACTGCTGTGTCCGGGGAACACGCGCGAGGTGGGGTCAATGTAATTCTTCGCGTAGTTGGCAGCGGTCGCCGCCTCGCCGAATCCGGTGGCGATGAGTTTCAGTTTGCCGTTGAACGTCACGATGTCGCCCGCCGCGAAAAAGCCGGGAATGTTCGTCGACATCGTCGAATCCACCTTGACGCTGCTCGCTTCAATCTCCAAGCCCCAATCTTTGATGGGACCGAGGCTGGCTTTGAAGCCAAGGTTGAGAATAATAGCGTCCACACGAATCAGTTTGTCCTCCTGCGTGCGGTTGTCGAAAATCACGACCCGTTCCAGTCGTCCATCCGATATTTCGACGCGGCGGATTTCGTGGAAGAGATGGACGTTGACCGACGACGCCATCAACTGCCGCACGCTTTCCTCATGCGCCCGCCACTTGTCGCGGCGATGAATGAGCGTGATGGAGCGCGCTATCGGCTCAATGTTGAGCGCCCAGTCCACCGCCGAATCGCCACCGCCCACGATGAGCACGTCCTTGCCGCGAAATCGCTCAAGGTCTTTCACGAAGTAAAAAACGCACTTGCCTTCCAGTGGCTCCAGTTCCGGCAACCGCTCTAATTTGTTGGGCGCAAATGCGCCGACGCCCGCTGTGAGAATGACGGTGCGGCTGAAATGTTCGCCCTTGTTCGTGCGGACGCGGAACGCGCCGTCCTCCAACTTCCGCACATCTTCCACGCGCTCCTTCAAACACACCTGCGCCCCAAACTGTAATCCCTGCTCCACCAGAGCCGCGACCAAATCTTTGGCTTTGACTTGAGGGAATCCCGCCACGTCGTAGATGTACTTCTCAGGATACAGCGCGGTCAGTTGCCCGCCCAACTCCTCAAGGCTGTCAATGATTTTGACGGACATCTGGCGCATCCCCGCATAAAACGCGGCGAATAGTCCGACGGGACCGCCGCCGATGATGATGACGTCTGCCAGTTCTCTATCGCCCATGAATGGTGAAGCGTGAAGCGTGAAACGTATTGCGTATTGCGTAAAAGGTATCTCACGTTTCACGTTTCACGCTTCACGTTTTACGTTCTCTATGTCTGAGATAGCATATTTCGGAGAAAAAATCAACCGGGAAGTTTGGTGAGGGCGGTTATTCCTTCACCGGCACAATCTCTGCCACGTTGAGTTCGTAGAGCGTGTGCGCCTTGTCGCGGGCGCGGACGCGGACGACGTAATTGTTCTTTCCGATTTTGCGGTAACTCAGCAGCATGTTGCCCGCGAAGCTGCTGAGGATGCGCTCGCGCTCGCGGGGATTGAGTTGGAGTTCTTCTAATGTGACGGGATTGAGCGTGTCGGGCGCGTCTTCGCCAGGGGCTTCCTCAATGTGAATGCGCAGCCGCCGCAAGCCCTCGACGCAAGTCGTGCGCCGCGCGAAGTTCGTGGAGTTGTAACCCCAACTGCCCGGACCCAAGCCGAGCAGTTGCAGAATCGGGTCGAGCAAATTCGTCAGCCCCCATTCAATGCGTTGAAGGAAGTTCGGCGCTTTTTCGTGCTGGCTCAACAGACGCGCTTGGTTGCCGACTGCCAGTTGCGCCTGCTGTGAAAGCGTTTGCGACGATTGCAGTTGATAACCCGACGCCGTCGTGGATTGCCCCAGCCACGATTCAGTGCTCATCGTGGCGGTGCGGAACTGCACCGTGCCGTCCACCACTTGCAGAAAAGACTGTTTCGTTCGGGGGTCGTAGGCGACGCGAAACGCCGTGCCGCGCACGGCGGCGACGGCGGTGGGCGTGCAAACCGTTGCTTCCGACTTTGCGCCGAAGAACTGGGAGACGCGCGTCACTGCCGCCCCCGCGCGCACCATGAACGAGCGGTCGCGCACGCTGCCCCGCGCAAAGTCCAGCAGACGCACTTCAAACTGCGTGTTGGGTTCCAGTTGAATTGCGCTGCCGTCGGGGAACACAATTGTCGCCGTGCTGTTCGCGCCCGTGGTGATAACGTCCTTGTCCTTCAGCGTCGCGTTCGCCTGCGGCGGGATTGACCGGCTCTCGCCTTTGGGCGTGACCATCACCTGTCCGTTGAACGCCGCAAGCGTCGCGCTGAATTCTTTGTTCTCACGACGGATGCCATCGAACAGCAGAATCAAGAGCACAACGAGGACACCCGTGATGGTTGTCTTGATCCACCCCGGCGCGTCGCGCAGCCATGTGAACCACTTGCCGCGCCGTCGTCGTCGTTCTTTCCTTTCCTGCTGCTCCTGCACTTCCTTGAGCGCTTCAATCAACGTCTCGGCGCTGCTCTTCGGTTTGTTGGATTGTTTGCCTTTGCGACTGAGCATAGCAATCCCCCTATGTGGGTGCATTACGCAGAATTTGCTGCCCTGTTGCCACCGAATCGAATTCGGTGTCTTAGAGCCTATCCGAAAAGTAGCGCCGACATCCCCCCGTC
>FWPU01008981.1_pt1 | contig 16240 bp, 14 predicted proteins | sample 2228361 | NCBI WGS metagenome assembly FWPU01 (sample SAMEA103939777, study PRJEB20133) | metagenome
AGCAGCGATGGACACGCCTACCCGTGTACAGGTTATCGGCGGTGGAAGTTGGGGACTTGCCCTTGCGGACCTTTTAGCGCGCAACGGCTGTGCAGTGCGGCTGTGGTGTCGCGCGGAAGATGACCCGGAACATCTTCGTGCCACGCGCCAAAGCCGTTATTATCTCCCGCATTTCATGCTGGCGCCGGAGGTCATGGTGGAAGAAACGTTTGACCCGACGGTGGACATCGCGGTGTTTGCGGTGCCCAGCCATGCCATGCGGTGGGCCGCGACGGAGTTCCCGTTTACGGCGCACACCCTACGGGTTAATGTAGCCAAAGGCATCGAACGCGGAACGCTGAAGCGCATGAGCGAAATTCTGGAGGAAGCGCGCAGCGGTGGTGCGGTCGCCACCCTTAGCGGCCCGAGTCACGCCGAAGAAGTCGCGCAGGGTCTGCCGGCCAGTGTGGTGGTAGCATCGGCGGATCATGAAGCCGCCGCCGTGGTTCAGCGTGTGTTCTTTCGAGATACGTTTCGTGTGTACACAAGCGCGGACCTCGTCGGCGTGGAATTAGGAGGCGCGCTAAAGAATGTGATTGCCATTGCCGCAGGTGTCTGCGATGGTCTGGGATTGGGGGACAATGCAAAAGCTGCATTGGTAACGCGTGGGCTCGCTGAAATTACACGGGTGGCCGTTGCCTGTGGTGGAAATCCGCTTACCCTCGCGGGCTTGAGCGGAATGGGTGATATGATTGTCACCTGTTTCAGCCGCCATTCGCGAAATCGGCGCTTGGGCGAAATGATTGCTCAAGGGCATCCGTGGCAGGAGGTTACCGCGTCCACCCATATGGTGGCCGAGGGAGTATCCACTGCTGCGGCGGCGCATGATTTAGCGAACAAAACCGGCGTGGAAATGCCTATTAGCGAGGCGGTCTATCGCGTTCTGCACGAAGGTGTTTCACCTGGGGCCGCGCTGGCTTCCTTGCTCTCGCGGGAGGCGAAACCGGAACAATACGGCTTCGCCGGCGCTGTGTAAAACACGGCGTGAAGGTTTGCCTATACACCTCTACACGTAGTTTTACAGAACCCGGAAGCGCGTGGGCTCATGCCGACGTCCTAGGGCTAGGGCGCGGGCTGCTCGCGACGAGGCATGCGTCGAATCCGCCCGACAGTAGGTGTAGTGCTTTCTAAAAGCGATTTGACGCAGCTGAGCAGTTCTTCTTGACTGAACGGCTTCCTGAGATAGGCGTCGAAGCCGTATTCCGGCAAGTCATTTACTTCTTCTGCGGAAATAAATCCGCTGATCGCTAATATTTTGGTGTTCTTCGTTTCGGGTCTGGATTTAACGCGTTCGCACACCATGCGGCCGTCCATATCCGACAAATGGATGTCCAAGATAATAAGATGCGGGTTATGTTCGACCACAATCGCACCGGCATCAAAACCTGTGCTGGCATTGAGTATGACGTAATTGCTCTCCTTGGAAAGGGTTTCGGAGATGAAGTCTATGTAGAAGGGATCATCATCCACGACGAGAAGACGCTTCTCGCCCGCTTCCAAGCGGTCGAGCGGAATGCCGTGGCTGAGCATGAATTTACGAAGACTCTCGTACGGTATTCGGCGATCGCCGCCGGGGCCGAGGCGATAGCCATCTATTTGACCCAAGTCAAACCAGCGTGAAACGGTATCGGCGGATACGCCGCAGATGGTGGCTACTTCGCCCGTTGTGAACACACGATTACGCATTGTAGGCTGCCTTATACAGAGGGAACAACCGAAGAAGTTCCACCTCTAAACTAAGCGTACCAAGCCCAAGGACTTTTTGTCAACCGTATAAATCGGCATCATCAAGAACATTACTGTTGCGTATGTGGTGCAATAGGGGCGGTTCCGCGAACCGCCCCAAAAAACCATTTCCCCGACCCATACACCAACCCAAAAACACAAGGTCGGTGGAAAAACCCATCCATTCACAGCACCACCCCAACCGCACATCCAATATTACGGTACCCACCCCCTGTAGGGGCGGTTCAGCGAACCGCCCACCTAGGGTACAGGTGCAAAAACATATGGTAAACTATAAGACGAGTGGATGCGGCGGTCGCGCCGTCTTTTTATACGGCGAGGAAAGTCCGGGCTCCGCAGGGCACGGTGCTTGGTAACGCCAAGGCGGGGTAACCCGACGGAAAGTTGCACAGAAACGACACCGCCTAAGCCGCGATGCTTCCGCATCGAGGCCGGCAAGGGTGAAATGGTGCGGTAAGAGCGCACCAGCGCCGTGGCGACACGGCGGCTGGCAAAACCCCACCGGGAGCAAGTCCAAATAGGGGAGCAATCGTGTGGCCCGCACGGCTCCCGGGTAGGACGCTGGAGACATGCGGTGACGCATGCCCTAGAGGAATGACCGCCATCGGGTGTTCATCGCCCGAAACAGAACCCGGCTTATGCATCCACTCGTGACGCAAACGGTGCAGGCGAATGGAGGTAGGCGACGGCATAGCGAAGGGAAGGTGCTTGCAGAAGGCGGCGGGGTACCCTTGTGCGGACACCGAGGCAGAAGATGGATAAATGCCGGAGCCCACGGCCCCCGACGCGATGTAAAACGCGTAACCGAGGGTGAGTCTTTTCTTATGCCGAAAAAGGCGGTGCCCCGTACAGCGGAGGTAGAGACCATACGGGGCACCTTGGTTCAGGAGGGTGGGGGTATCGGTAGGGGGCGACCGATACCCCCGGTGAGGTGCGTCAACCTCGGTTGTGCTCCGAGGCTTCACAGAGGCCATGAGGTGAGGTAGAACGTCAGAGTAAAACTTTGTTTAGGGTGTTTTTTACGTACTACGGCGTTTATTTTCCAAGTAATACCGCTTCCTTAACGCCCTGCAGTGTTATGCGCGCGCATTGTATTTCTTGAATATCCACATTCCTGCGGCAACCGCCAGAACCAGCCCCACGGCATATAGCGCACCGCGCACACCGTCGCGATGAGCGGTTTCGCTCGGCGCATCCGGTCCGGCGCGATGATCTGCTCGTATATTATGCGTGGGAACTTGTGCGGCAACGCGCGTGGCAGAGACATTCCCTACAGGCAACGGCGGCGCACCCGTTTCCTCTTGCATCATACGCGGCTTCGGCTCCGTTTCATTGTTAGAGGCCCGCGAAGAAGAACGTGCTAAGACCTGCCGTCGGTTTTCGTCTGTTACAGTTTGATCTTCGGCTTGTATGCCGCGCGTGTTTTGTTCGGCGTGTTGTGTGCTTCCGACGGCAAACTCGCTTGGCCGCGCCGCATGGCTGGATTGTGACAGCGCCTCGTGCGCCGAATTGTGTGCCGCACTTGTCCGGTGCGGATTTTCGGCTACGGGATGAACGAGCGACGACAGTTCCTCAGCCGGCCTTGGGGCTACCCGAGAGCCTCCTTCCGGGTTTCCGGACACATTCCGTGAAGCCGAAGGTCGTGGTTTTGCGGCGGCCGTCGGCGACGTAGGTGCGGTCTCGCCCGGAGGCGCGGGTGTCTTCCAACTAAACTCACCTACGTACGAGGCCGTTGGGATAATCGTGCCGTCGGCTTGTGACAGAGTCGCTTCCTCCACCCCGATCCTGGCCGCTGTATTACCTTCGGCGGGAACAAACGCAAGCCGTGCTATCTCCCCCACCCCGAGGGCTTCCTGGTTAAATCCCATAACGACCACGACGAGATTTCCCGGCGCGAGCAGATTGGCGGTGACGATCTTGTTCGCTTGCAGCGCCGCATATCCCGGCTGGATGCCTTGGAACTGAAGTACGGCCGCGTCATACGTCACATGAAAATCGCAAGCTGTGGCCGGTGCTGGACGCGTGAGCAAGACCGATAGTTGACACACTCCCTCTTCAACTGTCATGGATCCCAGTTGCAGCAGGCTTTCCGCCTCTGCCGCAGCAGCCCCTGCGTACCACGCCCAACAGAGGCCCACAAGCCATGTTGACGTGATGTTGCCGCCGCTGTGTTTTAATATACGCAACATGATTAGAGAACGCAAGAATAACGGCTGGAGTTAACGCAACCGAGGCCTAATCGTAACCATTTGTCTTTAGTCAACTTAGCGTTTTATCTGTTTGGAGGGACGTAACGGCCGCACAGAAATGACTACTTCGGCTTCTTTTTTCGCGTCTTAAAAATTGTTAATTGCTTAACATTTATCTGGCTTCTCTCCAGTTTCTACTATCCCCACACCCGCCTCATGTATACCCACTGCCGAATCTCTCTCGGCTAAAGAACCCTGATGTGCCGCTTTATCCGTCGGTTCTCGGCGCCAGTGAGTTTTACGATCCAATATTGCAGCCAACGTGTAGCGTTCGGCATTGACAAAGACTACGGCGCCCCTCGTCCAGTAATACCGAGTAATGAGCGCAAACAGATATAACCACGAAGCAATCTTTACCGTAACCAGCAGATATGCGAGGCGACGGTATAACGCGACCGGGATGCGTGTGTAGTCCGCGACGCTTTGGAGCTCGACCGGTAGACAGGCTAAAAATGCGATGAGTCCCATTTGCACTGCAACGCTTGCGGCCGTGTGCGACTGCGGCTGTACTTGTCGAATGACATGGTAGGCGAAGAACGCAAAAAAGGCGGCAAACCCGAGAGGGACTACGTAGTGGGAGTTCACGAGGGCACCCTGTGTAGTTACCCACGCCGCTGAGCGCAGCCCGTAATACACGCGCTCTGGGAAGAGGGCTGCAACCAGGCAGACCAACCAGAGAACATACGTAGGAATACGCCACAGGTCGTGTTGGATGCGCAGGGCTGTCACCTTCTGTGCTCTATTGTAATTGTTATCCGTAGCGGCGATGTGAGCACGCCTCCGTGCGCCCGGCCGCGCTAACAGGACGGAACCGTTTCCCAGGTCCCCGAGCGCGCACTCTTGAGTACCGTGTCGCACACGTACTGCGTGGCTAGAGCATCGCGGAAGGTTGGGCGTGTCGGTTCACCGCGAGAAAGCCCTTGCAGAAAATCCGCCAACGCATTGATAAACGTGTGCTCGTACCCAATGACACAGCCGGGTACCCACCAATGCTTCATGTACGGATGCTCGGCATCGGTGACAAGTATGGTTTGCCATCCGTGCACGTGTTTGTCTAAGCGGTGATCAAAATATTGCAGTTGGTGCGCGTCTTCGAGATCGAAATAAATCGAGCCGAGTTCGCCGTTGACCTCGTATTCTGATTTTTTCGCCCACGTGCGTAACGGGTGGATTCGAAGGTGGCCAGGGCTCCATTTTTAAACCGTGCCAGAAACGCGCACGCGTCGTCAATGAGTACCGGCTTTTTCTCTCCTGCAACTTGATGGTAGCGCTCTTTGATGAAGGTTTCCGTCATGGCGGTTACTCGGTCAATTCCGCCGATGAGCCACATGGCGGTATCTATCGAATGGGCCAAGAGATCACCGGTCACACCGCTACCCGCTACGGAGGCATCCAGACGCCACAATCCGGCGCCTCCTTGCGGCAAGTCCGCGTTGATGGTCCAGTCTTGCAGGTACTTCGCGCGGTAGTGGAATACCCGACCTATCCGCCCTTCATCAATCAATTGCTTAGCGAGGGAGATTGCAGGGACGCGGCGGTAGTTGAACCATACCATGTTGGGAACACCGGCCTTTTCTACGGCCTGGGTCATTTTTTCGCCTTCTTCGGCATTCATGGCGAGAGGCTTTTCGCAAAGTACCATTTTGCCGGCTTGCGCCGCTGCTATAGCAATCTCGCAGTGAGTATCGTTCGGGCTGCCGATGTCAATAAGATCTATATCCTTCCGCTCGATGAGTCGGCGCCAGTCTGTTTCGATCGTTTCCCAACCCCAGCGTTCGGCGAATTCCTGCAGTTTTTCCCGGTTCCGGGCGCATGCGGCTTTGAGTACCGGCTGGTACTCCACATCGAAGAAATTGTTCACCTTGCGGTACGCGTTGGAGTGCGCGCATCCCATGAATCCGTAGCCGATCATGGCGACATTGAGTTTTTTCTTAGGCATTGGGCAGGTCCTCCTTCGGTTCGGCTGAAGGCAGCCGTAGTTTTACCCCCCGTATTTCCGGTTAAGGGCATCTATACCGCGTTTACACTTTTCCGTGACCGTCCATGCATCCGGCCAGAAGCAGAGGTCTATCGTCCACCAATCGTGTGGGACACCGGCGCGGTTAAGTTCTGGAATTAGTTCATCAAAATTGAGGATGCCTTCTCCGAAGGGCACATGGGTGCTGGTTTCGTTGTCGTGCAGGGTTCCATCGGAGTCGATGAGGTGCAAGTGGTTAATCTTCCCCCGGAGTTTGCGCGCCAATTCAATCGCACCGCCGGGTAGGGTTTCTTTCGGTTCCGGCTGACGTGCGCCCACGGCCGCCACCATATGCGCGTGGCACGTGTCAAACTCCACCCCGAAGTTGTCCTCGTTAACCGCCTCGACGATGCGCAAAATGTCAGAGGGTTTATTGAAGGCGAAGCCGGGCTCAAACTCCCAAGTCACATAACAGCCGTGGTCACCGGCTTCGGCCGCGCAACGCTTCCATGTAGAGACGACGCGCTTGAGGGCCGTGTCATAATCCATGGATTCCAAGATGGTGGGTGGCTGGACGGTATCTACGCGGATACCTTTAATGCCTAGGTCCAGCGCGAATTGTAGGCCTTTCCGGAACGCCTCGATGTACGGCGTGGTGTCCTCGGTATTAATCAATTTTTCGCCCCAAAGGTTTGGAACGAGCCCGCTGAACTTGAGCCCCAGCGCGTCCACTTCCTCCTTGCAACGCTGACGGTCTTCCTTCGTAGGAAGATTATCCGGATTGGGATGAACGCCGAAGGCGCCCAACTCCACCCCATCGAACTTGAGTTCCGCGAGGCGATGGATGACTTCGGACCATGGCACCGGATGCTCCGCATAGGGTCCGATCGAGTACGCCCAAGAGCCGATGGAAATTTTTTTCATGGCAAGACCTCCTCAACATACCTTTTTGTAGGATTACCGCTTCTTGTAATCGCCGACATTGGGGGCATGCGGATTGACATTCGGGCCGAAATAGCGGAGAAGCACCAGGGGACATTCTTTGCCCAGATTTTCGACGGTGTATCCCTCTTGGGCACGCTTGGCGGTGATGAAAACTTCGTCTTCCGTCATCTCTCCGAAGCGGATCATCGTCGGGCACTCCAGCGGCAATGAACCGATGCGTCCTCGCCCTTGGGTCACGATAACCCCGGACGCACCACGGTCGCGTACGGTCACTTTACCCCCGGGGAACACGGTGAGTTCTTTGGCGGAAAACCACTGTTGGCCGTCAATCTTACCGTAAACAACCCAACGGTCCACATAGCCTTCGGAAAGCGTATCGCCGTCGGGAATCGGTTCCAGGTAATTGTGGTCACGGAAATGGGGATCGAGGTTCTTCTCCCAGTCTATCAAATCCAAAAGATAATCCAGATCGTGGTGGTGTTCGGGCGGCACATCTTTTACGAGAAGGCTCCAGGGCACATCGCGACCTTCAACGAGGGATTGGAACATAGCGAAGACGTCACTGCCCCATTGAGGTTCATACGTCACGAGCGAACCGGGCGCGTGCAATACACACGGCGGTACAAGCCAGCCGGTACCGGGCTTCAGGCGATACGCTTTTGAATAATCCAGAATCCCATTGTCGCCGGCGTTCCATCGCTCAAGGCAACGACGGATATCCTCGCGCGTAGTGCCTGGTTCCAGCCCAAAAAACGTGTACGGAAAGTTGTTGCCGATGGCATTGAGTTGCGGGGGAAAATAATAGCCCTCGGGTTTGCCTTCCTGCCCTACTCTCGCCGCTTGGACTGCGTTCTGATGCAAATGGTGCGGAATGGGCCCCATGTTATCAAAGAATTTGCTGTAAACAGGCCACCGCCGGTACTTCTCCCATATTTCGGTACCGATGAGTTCCGCGCCCAAGGCATCCACCGCATCTTTGAGGGTGAACCGTTTGCCTTCATGCACGACGTAGCTCAACCCCTCGTCGGGCGCGCGATTCTCATTGGCGGCCGGCGTGGTGGAGGCAAACCAGCGCTCGTCAATGCCGCCGCGGTGTTTTCCCAAAGCGTAATAGTCGTCGGGATGTAGCTTGAGCCGTTTCCCGGGCTGTAGGAATGAGCGCGGTACCCATGTGGGTGCCAATCGCAAGATGCCTTCGCCGGCCTCCACGGCCGCTTTTGCGCACGCGCTGACCTTGTCTCCCTGAACCGTTTCCATACCCATCTCCTTCCCGTGTTCGTGATTGCGTCAGGCTTGGACTCCCCGTCGCCTGTGACCGTTTATACCATAGTTTTTATGGTACTTTCCAAGAATTTTTTGTGTGAACAAAGGCTTCGCGACCCTGAGTGACGCGGGCAAAACCGGCATAACGTCGGAGAAGTGACTTCTTTATCCATCTCTCGGCGATTTTTGTGTTTCTGCGGGATAACGTGCTTTCTTCTACGCATCACTTTGGGCTGTGGTTCCGGCTATAATGACGCCGCAAATTCACGCATACAGTCCCGGCTTTAGAAAAGGAGTTTTCACGATGCGCAAGGAGTCCTACGCCTTTTTACGCACCCTCCTGGATACGCCCAGTCCGTCCGGTTTCGAAGAGCAAATACAGCAGGTCTGCCGCGCCTATGCGGAGCCCTTCGTGGACAAGGTGTTCAAAGATGTCCACGGCAACCAATACTACGTACGAAATGAAGATGCTCCTGTTCGCGTGATGCTGGCTGGACACGTAGACGAAATAGGGCTCATGGTAAATCACATAGACAACGACGGCTTTTTAGGTTTTGTGGCGATTGGTGGAGTAGACGTGAATGTGCTGAGCGGGCAGCGGGTTCGTGTACACGGTGCCAAGGGTTCGGTACCGGGTGTAATTGGGCGGCGCGCCATACACCTCACGCCGGAAGCGGACCGGAAAAAACCCATTGAAATGCACAATTTGTGGATTGACATCGGGGTTAAAGACAAGAAAGAAGCACAAAAATACGTTAGTGTCGGTGATCCGATCACGTTGGATGTTCCGTTTCTCGAGCTGCAGAACGAGAGGATAGTGGCGCGTGCGCTGGATGACCGTATCGGTGCCTTTACTTGCCTTGAGGCGATGCGCCTCCTGGCGGGGAAAAAACTGTCTGTGGCCGTGTACTGCGTCACAACGGTCCAAGAGGAAATCGGACTTCGTGGCGCGACGACGAGTGCCTACACGTGTGAACCGCACGCGGGGCTTGCGGTGGACGTCGCATGGGCCACGGATCATCCCGACGGCGAAAGTCGTCGGTATGGGGAGGCCAAACTAGGAGGAGGCCCTATTTTGAGTCGTGGGCCGAACATAAACCCGGTAGTACATCGCGGCCTGCTTGCGGTAGCCAAAAAGAAAAGAATCCCCGTACAGCTTTTTGCAGCACCTCGAGCCACGGGCACCGATGCGAACGCCATGCAGATTGCACGCAGCGGCGTCGCCACCGCGGTCATTGGTATTCCCAACCGCTACATGCACACGCCCGTAGAGATGGTACAGCTGAGTGACGTGGAACATGCGGCGACGCTCATTGCTGAGTGGATTTTGCAGCTGCCCAAAGATGTGTCGTTTATTCCTTAGCCACCGCAGGAGATACCTCGGGAATCGCCGGGTTGGGATCCTCCCAGGAGGTGCTTACGATGCGGTGGTGGCAAACTTAGGCGGGAGGCCGGTTAATCGCCGTAAATGCTCCCAGGAATAGATTCCCGAACTGTGTCCGTCGCTCCAGGTTATGGAAACGGCATAATTGCCCAAGGGCTGGATGGCTTCCACGGAAATATCGTCGGGGATGGTATCCGGGTTGAGAAGCGGCTGACCGGTGAACTCGTTGACACACAGGGCGCACTGACACGAGGCGCGCAGTCGCTTGTTCGGAATGACACTCTCCTGTTGGTCAGGCCAGTGTATGTAAAGGGCCCCGTCGCGGGCTTCCACGCGAGGTTTTTGCTAGACCATGATCTTCTGCATGCCGAGGCGACGATGCACGCGGTCGGCCAGTGCTTCCCATAGAGGATTATCGGCGCCGGCCTCTCGCGATGAGGCGTCGCTGACGCCGCCGAGAATAGGAAATGAAGCAAGCGTCTCGACGCCGAAACGCTCTTGGAGTGCTGCTGCGCTGGAACCAAACAAATAATGACGCTTACCGCAGCCGTCGCACTCGAAATACGCCATGTTTTCGACGATACCCAAGACCGGTACATTGACTTTTTCAAACATAACAATACCGCGCGCGACATCCACGAGGGAAAGAGATTGGGGCGTGGTCACGATAACCGCACCGTCGAGAGAGGCCTGTTGCACAAGGGTCAACTGAATATCACCGGTTCCGGGCGGCAAGTCGAGAAACAGGTAATCGCGCTCTCCCCAATCTGTTTGGAAAAGCATCTGTAGGGTATAGTTCGAGACCATAGGTCCGCGCATGACGGCGGGACGATCGCCCATGAGATACCCGAGGGACATCGTAGCCAACCCGTCCACATCCACCGGTTGGAGCAAATTATTGCGTACCACCACGCGGGGCCGCGTGACACGCAGTAGGGTCGGCAATGAGGGCCCGTAAATATCCGTATCCAAGAGGGCGACCGAATAGCCTTGCCGTTGAACAGCGCGCGAGAGAAATGCGGCTACGGTGCTCTTGCCCACGCCCCCTTTGCATGAGGATACGGCCACGATGTTCTTGATCCCGTTCAACGTGTGCGTAGGCAAGTTCGCAGAGCGTTGACGCGGTTGTGCGCTCAAGGTGACGTTGACGCGCGCAACACCGGGTATGGCGCTGACCAGCTTCTCGCATTGCTCACGGAAGGACTCGCGCACGGGACACGCGGGCGTCGTGAGTTCTAGACGAAGTGACACTACGTCGTCCTGAATGGTTACATCCTTAACAAAACCTAAGGACACAATATCGCGGCCGAAATCGGGGTCTATAACGTTTCGTAATGCGGACAGTACTTCCTCTTTGCGTATCATGCGAGATGAATTCCTCTTTGACAAAGAATAACACGTGCGGGGAGAGAAATGTTTCGTAACCTGTCGCGAAACGGATGCTTCGGCAAGGCACTTGCGCTCTGAGGTAAGGCCTTACGATCCTGGGTGCAGAAGGCGTTCTACTTTTTGCAGTAACGGCGCAACGTGGGGGTGGCCGAGCTCGTGCGACACTTGTAAAAACGCCTTGCTCTCTCGCAAATGCCCTAATTTATAGTAGCAATAGCCCAAGCCGTAAAAAACATCACGCATATGCGGTACGGTGGCAAGGTGAGCTTTGTACGCATCCAAGGCGAGCTCGTACTGCTGCGCGTGGACAAGACGAACTGCTGCGGACAAAGGGTGCTCCGGATGATGCCCGCCCCCTTCTATCACCATCGGCGGTGGAGTGAGGAAACGCTGGGTACCTTTCGGCTGCAGATGAATGACTTTGCCACATACTCCGCACGTTAGGGAATCGGCAAAGGGGTCCGCCACCGTCCATTGAGCCCCGCAATCGCAGGTTACCTTTTGTGGATGATGGGGAAGGTCGGTATCCATGGTTGGCTTGCACTTCGTTAACGGCTAAGGTAGGGGTGCGCACCCCGCGCACTCCGTTCCGTGTCCCCAGCTTCTAGGATTTCACTGCGGCTCTCACGCCGGGAAAAGTGGGTTAGGATGAGGACAAAAGCGATTTAACTTTGTTGAGCAGCCGCTCTACCCCGGGATGCCCTAATTCGTAGGCATCCTGCAAAAATGCTTGGCTGCGGCGGAGCTGCCCGAGCTTATAGTAACAATAGCCCAGCCCGTACAAAGCGTCTCTGTGGTAAGGATCTTCTTCGAGAATACGCCGATATAGGTCTATGGCCTCGACGTACTTGCCCTGAGAAACGAAAGCGGCGGCACGACGGTTCATTGAACCGGCTTCGGGTTGCGGCGCAATGAAAAGCGTTGTAGAAGCGTCCGTGCTTCGTAGTATCGCTTGAGAGACCGCAGTAACGCGCCCACAACTCCAACACGTCACCGTTTGGCACTGTTGTGGGTCCGCCACATCTACCCGCACGCCGCTTGGGCATAGGATGTAGTAACGGACTTTATCGTCTCGGCTGGGCATGACGGCACTCCTTTGTGACTTTGTGTGCTCCTTGTCGTGAGGTATGAAAAGTTATAACGCCTCGCTGAATGCCGCTATGCCTTTTTCATATCTATGTCAACTTTATTATAAAGAGTTCCCAAATATTTTGCAACGTTTTTAATCGTGCCCCCAGTGCCTAGATCCGTTGCGGAGTTGAGACACTTGGAATCTTACTGCGAAAGCGAGGTACATCGGAAATCCACCAACCTGTGGGAAAGGGCCTGCAGGGTGACGTTCGCGACCCGCCGAAACGATTTTTTACCTGCGGTTAGACGTCAAAGGGCTTTTTATCAAAAAGCAAGCCGCAGTAGAGGCACCGACCGTGACGGCTTTGTGAGATCCGGCCACATTCAGGACACCGCAGCGGCTGCGAGCTCAGTTGACCGTCCCGGCGACCATCTTGTGCGTCTATTTCTTGCGCACGTTGATATAGGTCGTCTTCGGAGATGCCCACTTTCTCTTTAATTAGTTGCCAAAGCGCTTCGTTGAGTAGTTTGAGCCGGGCGACCTGCTGCTCCAGCGCTTCGAGGCGTGTCCGTGCTTCTGCGATCTCCCGTAAATCACGGGCACGGAGTTGGGCATCCGTCATCGGTCTTGTCGGCTGGTTTTCAAGAAAGACCATCAGATTAGCCTCTTTCGCTCATCATAGCGCAAAACCAAGAATATAAGAAGGCTTTTCCCCCTCAAGCGATCGTGACGGGCGTTGCTAACGGACTCCTTTTGTTGTGGGCGGTGTGACTCGTTTTGCGACGCCGGAATTTAAAGCAGCAGAGGCTGGCGCCTATTCCTGCGCCGGCCCCTGAACGGAACCGCTTACAGGGTGGGATGGCACCCCACCGCTACGTTATGTCAGCACGGCTACGCCGTACGCCGCCGGAGCATGAACGCACCGGCGATAGCCGTCATTACACTGAGGAACACCAATCCGAGCACGTTCGCCGCCGGTATCCCGCTCTGCACCGTGAGCGTAGCCGTATCGTTCACGGTGTCATTAGTGTGCGATCTCGTGCTACCCTGGTCGGATACTTCGACCTGATAAAGGCCGGCATCTGCAAAGGTCGCCGGGGAGAACGCCAACGTATCGCTTGTTTCGCCCGGAATCGGCTGGAACACCTTGCTGCCATCGTCCTTGAACCACTGGTAACTCAGCGCACCCAAGCCGGCGGTGGTGTTGATAGTGAACGAGAAGTTCTGGCCGTTAGTCGCCGTGCTGTCCTCAATGCCGTTGCCTGCGATTGCGAGGTGGTTGTCTACCTCAACCGGGATGTTTGCGGAGGTCTGGGTACTCACCGCATCCGTAACGGTGAAGTAGATAAACCCTTCAAAGATGGGAACACCCGGATCGCTGGGATCCACCGGTAGTACGGGGAACGGCAAGTTGGATGCAACGGGTATCGCCGGAAGCGGGGGTATAATTACGAACCAGCTGTAAAGCTTGGTTCCCACCCCACCGGTATCCAGCGCGACCAGGGTAAACGTTGGATCATCCTTGTATGCGCGAACCAGGCTAGGATTGATGCCAAGCGCCACCAGCGGAGGCCCAAGATTGACCTGTGCAGCGTTCGAGAGCACCGTTGTGGGCCCACTTATGTCGCTACCGCTGTCCGTCACTTGGACATCATACAGCCCGTCGAGGCCTGCAGCCGCCGTAAAGTTGTACGTCGGTTGATCGGGCGCACCGATGCTGGAGCCGTTTTGGCGCCAATCGTGGGTAAACGGCGGGACGCCTCCGCTGATCGTTGCCGTCAAGGTTATCGGCGTGCCGTAGTAGGCATTGACCACCGTCGGTGCCACCGTTACCGTCAGCGGACTGTACACCGCCAAGTTCATCGTGCAAACACCGGGTTGGTTGATTCCGCTGTCGTCGCTGATTGTCAAGCGGTATGTGCCCGCATCCGTCAACACCGGGTTGGTAATGGTCAGCGTGCTGGTTGTAGCTCCGCTGATATTGCCGCCGTCCGATATCGGTGTGAATCCACTGCCGGTGTCGCGCTCCCACGCGAAGCCGAAGTTCCCGTTACCACCCGTCCACGTGGCGGCGATAGTGACAGTATCCGTTGTGTACACGTTGAGGTTCGGCCCGAGGTTACAGAAGATGTTGTCTGTCACGACCAGCGTCACCGAAGGCGAGGTATCGGAGCTGGTGAGGGAGTCACTCACAATGCAGCGATAGTCTCCCGCATTTGCCAGCGTGAGGGCGCTGATCGTCAAGACCGGCGTGTTCGCGCCGCTGATCGTACCGCCGTCCACGAGGTTGGTAAACCCGCTGCCGCCGTCAAACTGCCACTGGTATGAGAGCGGAGCATAACCGCCCGTAGGTGTGACGGTAAAGGTCCACGGGTTCCCTACGTTTTCTGTGCCGGCGCCCGTGATGTTGCTGGCGTTTACAGGATCCTGCACCTGAACCACCGCCGGGTTGGACTCACCGCTGGAACCTAAGCCGCCTACCTCCTGCCATGCCACGGTATAGGAGCCCGCTTCCGCCAGTGACAGGCTCGGGTCACTGTACACCGGGGCGTTCGGGGCACCGGCGATGGGTGTCCCGTTAAGTTTCCACGTGTAATTGAACACACCGGTGCCGCAGGACAACGCTACGGAGAGCGTCAGCGGGTCACCCGTGTAGAACTGCCCGCCTACCGGTTGCGTGGAAATAAACGCAATGTCGTTCACCGTGAGGGTTGCCACGGGAGAGGTTACGGTGTCTGTATTGTCTTGCACGATGCAGCGATACTGATTGCCGGTCATACTGCCGGTGACACTCGGCAGGGTAAGCGTAGGCGCGGTTTCACCGGGGAGATTGACAAACCCGCTGCCGGAATCTTCCTGCCACTGATAGGTCACGACACCATCAGACGCGGTTACGCTGACAGAGAACGTTGCATTATCCCCGCAGTTCACGGTCGTATCGGTAGGACCGGTAAACGTAAGCGGAACGTTAAAGATCACGCTGGCCGCAGCGGGAACCGTCGTGGTGAAGATTTCGTTCGGCCCTAGTTCACCCGGTGTGCTCGTCGGGATCAAGACGGGGCCGCTGCCTGTGTCGAGGAAGACACCCACAAGTGTCTGAGACGTGTTGTTACGAAGGAATATTTGATCCCAGCCGTTAAATGGATTGATGGGCGATCCGCCGGGAATTTGGAAGTAATCCAACCGTTCCGATGATGCAGGGCCTAGGGCAAAACTATTCCAGAAGGTGGGGAGTAGAATACCTTCGGGTGCCGAACCGACCTGCAATTCGCCGATGTTCGGATGGTTCGTAAGCGAGTCGAAAACACTGGGGCCCGTGAGGATGGGATCGTTCGTGGTCTCACCCACAACCGCGTTGCCGGCAATCGTGGGCGTGAAGAGCCCCGGAGCCATGTTGTGGACGCCGGTGACTTTACCGGCAAATTGTGCACCAACGCCAACGCCATTGTGCGCAGCAACCGTAATAGAGGGAACCGGGAGGATGATCGAACCTTGTGCTTTGAACATCCCCGGGGTTCCTAGACCGCCATTTCCGCCGGTGCCACCCGCACCGCCATCACCGCCGGCACCGCCATTACCGCCGGCACCACCTGTACCACCTGCACCACCACCACCGGAGGTAGCATTTCCCACTCCCGTGCAATATCCGCCTACCAAGAATTGCCAACTCGCTGAGGCACCGCCTGTAGGTGCACCTGGACCTGCGCCGGACGCGCCACTCTGACCTGGAGAACCGGGTGTGCCTGCGCTACCCGCTACGGGAGCCCCCGTAAAACCTGCGCTGATATCAATCGTGCCTCCCACTTGGAGAAGACCACGCGTACCGAGTAGCACAGCGCCACCGCCATTACCACCGACGCCGCCCGCACCACCGGCGCCGCCGTTTCCACCCGCGCCGCCGTTGCCGCCGTTACCGCCCACACCACCATTACCGCCGTTACCGCCGGGTGCATCGGTAGATGTACCGCAGTTGTGTTGGGCGTCTACCGCACCACCGCCGCCGCCTTGACCCCCACTGCTCCCACCGCCGCCACCACCACCGCCTTGGCCACCTGCACCGCTACCACCGCCACCACCGCCACCACCGCTTGTACCACCCGTCAAGACCAGGGAATTCGCCGCTACCGTAAAGGTACCGTCGCCACCGTTTCCTCCATTACCCCCTGCACCACCCGTCGCACCCGCGCCGCCGTTTC
>FWPU01008984.1_pt1 | contig 16237 bp, 14 predicted proteins | sample 2228361 | NCBI WGS metagenome assembly FWPU01 (sample SAMEA103939777, study PRJEB20133) | metagenome
GAGATAATGTTATGTGCGGTGTAGTTGGATATGTAGGCCACCGGGAGGCCCTGCCGCTCCTCCTGGAGGGGTTAAAGAGGTTAGAATACCGGGGGTACGATTCCGCTGGCATTGCCCTATCGGAAGAGGGGAAGGTCCGTCAGATAAAGTCCTCGGGAAAGATAGAATCCCTGGAGGCAAAACTGAAGGGCCGGAAACACACCGCTACCCTGGGAATTGCCCATACCCGCTGGGCTACTCATGGCCTTCCCACATCAGAGAATGCCCACCCCCACCTTGATTGCCACCGCAAGATTGCCCTGGTACATAATGGCATTATTGAAAATTATGAATACCTGAAGTCCCTGCTCCTGGAGGAAGGGCATACCTTCTCCAGCGATACGGATACAGAGGTATTGGTACACTTGATAGAGAAATACTACAGGGGCGACCTCGCCGGTGCCGTCCGCTCCGCCCTCCGGGAGGTGGAGGGTACTTATGGTATAGCAGTCTTCTGCCTGGAAGAACCGGATAAACTCGTGGTGGCGAGGGACAGCAGTCCCATGCTTATCGGTCTAGGGCAAGAGGAAAACTTTGTGTCCTCTGACGTGGCCGCCATCCTGGAACATACAAGAAAGATTGTTTACCTGGAGGACGGTGAGGTGGCAGTGGTAACGAAGAACGGGCTGGCTACGACTTCCAGTGAAAGTATTCCCATCAGGAAGAAGGTTGAAGAGATACACTGGAACCTGGAGATGATAGAGAAAAACGGCCACCACCACTTTATGCATAAAGAAATCCATGAGCAACCAGGTTCAATACTGAATGCCTTAAGGGGCAGGATAGACGAGGCTAACGGATGGCCCAGGCTGGGCGTGTTCCTTGAGAGACAGGAACTCCTGAACCAGATTAAGAGGGTGGTCATCCTGGGGTGTGGTACGAGCTGGCATGCAGGGCTGGTGGGTGAGTACATGATGGAGGAATTTGCCCGCATCCCGGTGGAAGTGGAGTATGCCTCGGAGTTTCGCTACAGAGACCCTATCCTTGAGGAGGGGACTGTAGCAATCGCCATAACCCAGTCAGGAGAAACTGCCGATACACTGGCCGCCTTAAGAGAGGCAAAGCAAAGGGGCGCCACTACCCTTGCTATCTGTAACGTGGTGGGCAGCAGTATCGCAAGAGAGGCAGAGGGGGGCGTCTACCTGCATGCCGGACCGGAGATAGGCGTGGCCTCTACCAAGGCGTTCACTTCTCAGCTCGTAGTCCTGTACCTACTTGCATTGTCTGTATCTAGAGCTAGAGGGATGGAAAAGGAAAAGGCCCAAAAGATGCTCAATGGGCTAAAGAAACTACCCGATCAGGTAAAGACCATCCTCAAGAAAGAGGAAGAGATTATAGAAATTGCAAGGCTTTACAAGGATAGCACCAACTTCCTTTATCTCGGCAGGGGATACAACTTCCCTGTGGCCCTTGAGGGGGCGCTAAAGTTGAAAGAGGTCTCCTACATCCACGCCGAGGGCTATCCTGCCGCCGAGATGAAGCATGGCCCAATTGCGCTTATAAGCCCCGAGATGCCCGTGGTCTTCATTGCCACCAGGGACAGGGCCTATGGCAAGATCCTCACCAACATAGAAGAGGTCAAGGCCAGAGGGGGCAGGATTATAGCCATTGCTACTGAGGGTGATTCCACCATCAAGGATAAGGTTGACCACGTATTCTACATCCCGCAGACCATGGACCCGCTCGTCCCCGTCCTCTCCGTTGTCCCATTACAGCTCCTTGCCTACCACATAGCCGTCATGAAGGGCTGCGACGTGGATAAACCACGCAACCTGGCCAAGAGCGTGACGGTGGAGTAGGGGCGTATCGCGATACGCCCCCACCTTAAGTATGGTGCTGGCCCATTGTAGTGGCCGAGCTTGCTCGGCAAACGCAGGCTAAAGCTCGCCTCGGTGAAGCCTGGGCCTGCGGCTACTCTGGGCTTCGCCCCCAGCAATGACGGTCTGAGATAAGTGGTACATTTTACGCATCCTACGAGTTACCTCCCTACAAATTAGATTGCCCTTCCGTAATTATTCATTTCTCTCCACCAAATTTTTCTTGACAAATAGTGATCTCCAAAGACAAGGAGGTTATTATGGTGAGAACCATAAGAATTGACGATGATGTGTGGAGGATTTTGCAAAAGAAAGGCGAGGCGCTGGTTGACACACCAAACAGTGTTTTAAGGCGGATACTGGGGCTTAATAAAAAAGGACCTAGTGTCAGGAGACCGCGGGTTCCAGGGATTACAGCACAGAAGCGGTATCGTAAACCCATCCTGGAGACACTGGTTGGAATGGGTGGGAAGGGTAACAATAACGCCGTATTAGACCATGTGCATGAAAAGATGAAAAAAGAATTGAACCCTGTGGACTACGAAAAAATTTCAACAGGGGAAGTCAGGTGGCGGAATCACGCAGCATGGGAAAGGCTAATCATGGTTAAAGAGGGACTCCTAAAGGCTGATTCACCACGGGGTATATGGGAGATCACTGAAAAAGGTAGAAAAGTTTTGTTGTCACCCTGAGCGTAGCGAAGGGTCTATGTTTTATCGCTTCGTCTAAGACGATGTCTTTGGTATAAGAGATTCTTCGCTCCGCTCAGAATGACATAGGGAAACTAAATATACGGCGTCATCCCCCTTGCCTCCTGGCTCAACTCATGAATCTTCATAAAGAGGGCCTCTTCTGCCTCTGAGAGGGTTTTTTGCCTGCGGGACATTGCCCTCCTCGCCACCTCCAGGGCATTGTCCAGATGATACGTCTGTACCCTCTCTGCACACCAGGAAAAGGAGGAGACGAATCTGGGTACGGGATAGCGTCCTATGACGTTGCAGGAGAACCCTACGATACCCCCTGCCGAGAGGCTGGAGTTAATCCCTATCTTTGTATGGTCTCCAATGGCTACACCCAGGAAGGTCTCTCCACTATCCACCGTCATATCGCCGAACTGCACACGAATACTGCCGTAGGTATTCTTGAGATTACTGTTCGTAGTACCTGCCCCTATATTAACCCAACTGCCTATATAAGAATCCCCCAGGAAGCCATCGTGTTGCTTATTGCTATAGCTATGCAATATGGAGTTGGAGACCTCTCCTCCTACCCGACAGCCTTCCCCAATGTTGGAGCCTTCCCTGAGCCTGGTAGAGGGACGCACGATTGCCCCTTTACCAAGGTAGGCTGGGCCTAAAATGGTAGTATTGGGCTGGACAAGAACTCCTTCCTCAATAAAAATCGGCCCTTCTTCAGCGTCCAGTACGCAGCCCGGTTTTATCCTTGAACCTTTGCCAATAAAGATACTGCCAGGGTTCAGTAGCGACACCCCTTCGTCAATTCTCCCATTTACGCCCCTGCAACTAGAGAGTCGCTCCCAATCCCTCTTTATCTCTTCTCTATTATGCCTGATTATATCCCAGAAATAACTTGCACAGGTTGCGTCCACTTCCTTTTCGGTGACACCTCCCAATTTACTCAGCACCTTGCCTTCAAGGAAGTCCTTCGGGGACAATTCCCGGTACCGCTCCTTGCCGAGACGAAGATAAACCAGGGTGCTACCGAAGAGACCTACTTCGTCAGGCCCTTCCAGCGGGACTGGCTCCCACGTGAGCAACCGTCCGTTGACAAAGAGATAACATTCGGCCTGTACGTCAAGGGCATTTATTCCGTAAGATCTCTCCTCCTCCGTTAATACATCGGCAAGATAATCCCTGCAGAACAGGCTTACAGTGGCCTCTGGGTATTGATTCAGTATCTTTTCTTCCAGACTGAGTATCCCACAGCGGAGCCTGCAGACGGGTTTCATGTAGACCAGGGGCAAGAGTCCGCTGTAACCTGAATCCTCAAATATACAGATTCCGTTCATTATTGAGGCTCTTCAATTTTCTATGTGGCTGCGATCCGCCTAAGGCGTATGTCGCACGGTCTTCCATCAACTGTTTAAAATCCGCCGGAGGCGGACTACCCCCTGCCTCCAGATGTGAAATTATTGATTATCTTCCTCATCTCTTCCTCTGCCCTTTTAAGACCGCTTTTTGCAATCACCATCAACATTGTGGGGGAAGATAAAAGCTCAAAGACCTGCCGTCTCTTTTCTTCATCCTTTACAGAGGATATAACCAGCGGGCGGAGCTTGGAGAGTAGCTGGGTAAGGTCTGAGTATTCGGGTCCGAATAACGATTCCAGTTCCTGCCGAATCCTCCTGGCCAGGGCGGGGCTGGCGCCACCGGTTGAAATACTTATCTGGAGGTCACCCCTGCTTACCACCGAGGGGACAATGAAGTTACAGAGTTCGGGCTGGTCTACCACGTTTACCAGTAGGCCATGACGCTGGGCATCCTCCCATATCTCCTGATTGATTACTTTATCGTTAGTGGCGGCGATAACCAGAAAGGCCCCTGCCAGGCATTCCCCGCTGTATTCCTGGCTCAGGAGGGTAACGTCTTTTTCGGCCAGAAGCCCTTTACAGAACTCAGGCGCAATCACTACCACCTCTGCCCCCGCCTCTTTGAGGCTGAGGACCTTCCTGCAGGCTACCTCACCCCCGCCTACTACTACGCACCTCTTGCCTTTTACGTCAAGGTATATGGGATAGTATCTGGACACAGTCTGGCCTTTTAACGGACATGAGTATTAAAGTTTCAAACTTTCTCACAAGAAACAAGATCCTCGTAGGTCTCCCTCCTGCGGATTAACCGGAAGGTCTTGTCACTGACCATAACCTCGCAAGGCCGCGTACGGGAATTGTAGTTAGAGCTCATGGTAAAACCATACGCCCCGGCGCTAAAGATGGCTAGCAATTCCCCCTCCTCAACTCCTGGAATGAGCCGATCCTTTGCGAAGAAGTCGCTGCTCTCACATACAGGGCCCACGATGTCAACCTTTACGAGGCCCTTTTCAGGAGGGCCCTCAGGGGTAAGAACCTCAGGCATAGGGACCCTTGGGGTAACTGGCCATATCCTGTGGAATGCGTCGTAGAGCGTAGGGCGGATAAGGTCGTTCATAGCGGCATCACAGATGACGAACCTCTTACCGAAGCTTGACTCTTTATTGTAGAGTACCCTTGTTACCAGTATCCCGGTATTGCCCACAACGAACCGCCCCGGCTCAAGTATCAACTTCAGGTCCATGTCCTGTACGAGGGGTAGTATCTCCCTGGCATAATCAGCGGGCTTGCAGACGGTCTCACCCGTATAGGATATGCCGTAGCCACCGCCTATGTTAATGTACTCAATCGGGAGGGAATGCTTGCGGCACAGGGATAGAAAATCGCTCACCTTTTTCAGGGCCTTCACGTACGGCTCCGGATTCATGATAGGGGAGCCGAGGTGCACGTGCAGACCACATATCTTGAGAGACCTATATTTTTTTGCCCCTTTCACAATCTTCTCAGCAACTCCCAGGTCAATACCAAATTTATTTTCCTTCTTACCGGTGGTAGTCCTTGCGTGCGTCTTTGGGTCGATGTCCGGGTTTAGCCTTAGCGCCACCCTGGCTTTGGTCTTACTATTATATGCCAGAGCGTTTATTAGCTTCAGTTCGCCCTCAGATTCTACGTTAAACATCAGGATGTCACTATCCAGTGCATATTTTATTTCCTTAAAACTCTTACCAATACCAGCAAAGACCACCTTTCTAGGATTTGCCCCTGCCTGCAGTGCACGGTACAGTTCTCCCCCTGAGACCACATCAAAGCCCGAACCTTCGGTGGCCAGCAGGCGGAGGATGGAGAGGTTGGAATTGGATTTGACAGAGAAACAGACAAGAGGAAGGGCGAAGGCGTCGCGTATCTCCCTATAATTATCCAGAATAGCCTTCTCACTGTAGATGTAAACAGGGCTTCCTGCAGATGAAACTATATCCTCAACCTTTACACCTTCGCAGTAGAGGGTGCCATTCCGGAAGGTGAAACTCATGACCTGGCCTTCTATTGCTTTTGCTTTGGTCCGCATAAGTTAGCCCACCACCACTCCACCCGCTCCCTTACTGCACCAGGGGAGGTAGAAAGGGTGCCCTTGTAGTGTTTAATGCAGTTCTCTACCCCAAGGACATTATAGACCTCCTTATCCACGAGAGGCGAGAACGCCCTCAGCTCGTCAAGGCTAAACTCCTTAAGGTTTTTATCCTCCTGAACGGCCTTTTTCACCAACCTGCCCACTACCTCATGGGCCTGGCGGAAGGGAAGCCCCTTCATAACAAGGTATTCCGCTAGGGCCGTGGCATCCAGATAGCCCTTCTTGCAGGCCCGGGCAATATTCTCCGCCTTAAACGTCGTCCCTTTTACCACCTTACGAAGAAGGGCGAGGGAGGCCTTAAGGGTAGAGGCTATGTCAAAGACAGCCACCTTGTCCTCCTGCATGTCGCGGTTGTAGGAGAGTGGCAGTGCCTTCATAAGACTGAAAAGAAAGAAGAGATTCCCATAAACCCTTGCACACTTCGCCCGGAGCAGTTCAAGTACGTCGGGGTTGCGTTTCTGGGGCATAATGCTAGAACCTGTGCACAGGGACTCATCCAGCTCTACGAAGTCAAATTCGGGGCTAACCCATAATATCCACTCCTCGGCCAGCCTGGAAAGGTGCATGGAGAGGATAGCCATGTTGGAGGCAAACTCCAGACAAAAATCCCTATCACTGACGGCATCAATACTATTCTTGCATGTTTGCTGGAACCCAAGGAGTTGAGCCGTCATTTCAGGGTCTATGGGCAAAGTGGTCCCGGCTAGGGCACATGCCCCTAGAGGGGATTGGTTCACCCTTGTAACGGAATCCGCCAGTCTCTGTTTGTCCCTCTCCAGCATCTCAACGTAGGCGAGTAGATGGTGAGCGAGGAGGACTGGTTGGGCGTGCTGGAGATGAGTAAAGCCAGGGAAAACAAGGTCAAGGTGAGCACGACCCTTTTGCACCAGTTCAAGCTGTAATCCCTCAATCAGCAGGGATGCCTCCTTAATGGCCTCCCTCGTCCATAGTCTGAGGTCTACGGCTACCTGGTCATTACGGCTACGGGCGGTATGGAGCTTTTTCCCTGCTTCACCGGTCTTACTGATAAGGGCCGCCTCAATGTTCATGTGGATATCTTCTAATTCCTTTTTGAAGGAAAACTTGCCCTTGTCTATCTCTTTTTCTATCTCCTTTAATCCCCGAACAATGCGCTCCTTTTCCTCCTCCGTCAGGAGCCCCTTGGCAGCAAGCATGGTGGCATGTGCAATACTACCCTGGATATCGTACTTGTAGAGTTCACGATCAAAGGATATGGACTCCGTAAAATCCTCTACACAGGGTTCAGTGGGTTTCTCAAACCTCCCCGACCAGGGTTTTTTGATATCTTCCATGGCTCTTCCTTCTGTGACAGGTATTCTAACAGATAAAGGGATTTAAACAAGTTCATGAAGTGATGCACCTCTGTCAAAAAAAGAGGATGTCTCCTCAAAGATTTCCATAATTAAACCGGCCCTATACCTAACACAGTTCAGGGCAGGACCAACCTATATAATGAGCAATTTAACATATAAAGATACAGTTTGCAGTAATTTGACATGTATAGGCGATAATATCAAAATATCCTCTTCCTTCGCTCGGGCAGCCGTTTCAAAACGCCTCACTGAAAACTTGACCTACACCAATCCGCCTCAGGCGAAGAAGGGCCATACAAGGAAGACCAAAATATCATACGCCATTTTTAAAATTTTTTTCTACACCCCTCCCCCAAATCTTATAAGAATTTCTTTCGGTCCAATTGCCACTTGTGACGGTCTCCTCCCACCTTTTTGCCGATATCGTTAAGCCAGCTTGACCTTTTTAAAATGTAGTGACAACATTTTTTTTAGAAGGAGTTTGTATGAAGTTTTTAACTGGTAATTTTTGTATATACGTAATGTCAACATCTTTCGCACATCACTGGAAAAGCAGCAAGAATCTACGTTTGAAGATTGCGTCTGATAATATATATTATGTTGCATAAGATTGGGAAACGCCGAAATCCCTATCTTTTGCCTTAGTTTTGCCGTAGCTGAAAAGACCAAAAAGGGCAGACCCAGAGCGGCAAGACTCCAAAACAATAATAAAGCTCCACATGCTGTCTTACGTTGAAGACCTAAGTAGCCTCGTTCGATGCTATAACAAGCAACTATAAACTGCATAATAGGGACGGAATGTCGCCTCACCGTCATGCCCTAAACCATAGCGGTTCAGGGCAGGCAGAACATGTATAATAAGCCTTCCCTTGTAATGATTTACACTTGCAATTTCTCAGAGGAAGTGATAATATTTTTTGTCACTTACGGGGGAGGAGAGAACCAAAACGTTACAAAAAAGACAACAGCCCATGGGTGAAGATTCCTTAAGAGATAGAGAAAGCAAAAGACTTAAAGTAGGGCAGTTGAGTTTATCCATGGGCCTGTTTATGAGAACTGAAAGGAGAATATCATGCTAGTGGGCCCGAAGGGACTTACCATCGTAGCTATCTTGATGGGCTTAATTGCCATTCTCGGCCTGGGATTAGCCATAACTGCGACGAGCAAGTATCGCACCCAGCGTCACAGGGTAACGGAGCTGGAGGAAAGGCTTATGGCCGGAAAGGCGGAACTTGTGAAAGTACCTCAGGTTCAGCTCAAGCTCCAGGAAGAACAAAAGAAGTTAAAGGACAAAGAAGACGAAATAAATGGCGTAAAGGAGGAGTTAGAGTCCCTAAGGTCCGAGCACGAAAACCTTGTACATGAGCATGAACTCCTGGCTGCTGCTAAGGCAATCTCAGATAGGGAGTTACAACAAAGGGATATTGCCTTACAGGAGGAAAGGGTTAAGGTAGCCGCCCTGGATGAAAAGGTCAAAGAACTAGAAGGGATAAAGACCCAGCTGGAGAGAAAAATAGCCGACCTAGACCTGGACTATAGGGCTGCCCTCACCAAGATAAAGAACCTGGAAAGGGGAGGGGGTGGCACCGCAATGTCTGCCCCCCTTCAGGAAGAAAGACATGAAGTCGTGCCGACCAGCGCCGAGAGTACGGGTGAGCTTCAGGGTCTTAGAGCTAAAGTGTCCGAACTTACTAATGAGCTTATAGCCCTCACCAAGGCTAGACAAGAGGCGGAAAGAGAGATACAAGAACTTCAGAGACGGCTGGCTGCTGCACCCTCCTCTCAATAGAGAAATCTAAGCCCCCATCGTCTAGTGGCCCAGGATGCCAGGTTCTCAGCCTGGAGACTGGGGTTCAAATCCCCATGGGGGTACCATTTACTCTAAATTGTAAAAAAACCAATCAAAAATGCTCACACTGCCCATAGCCGATACTTTGCTAGAAGGTCAAAGACATACTGAACCAAGGGGGCATGGGCTAGATTGTTTGTCTCTTACTGGTGAGAAAGAGTCATCTTAAAGAGGGCGCAAAATAACCATAATTAAGACTAATGGTCTTTTATAGATTGAGGCAGTGTTATGATTATATAATTTGTTTATTGACATTGTGCTTTGTTGTTTTCCACGACCTGAACGAATTACTAATCTCGGGTACTCATACCACTCCTGCTGGGGGAGACCTGTTGAGTTGGTATGGAGTACATCAATATTTCTTTGAATCTGCTTCTGAGGGGGTATTACCCTACTGGAATCCATATTCGCACGGCGGGGAACCCTTCTATTTACTCTATTCCTTGTTTCGCCTTTTAGACCCCTTAATCATAATACATGCTCTCTGATATTATGTTAGACCGCCTCCGATGGGTTTGTTAGAGTAGTGCAAAAACCCGAAAGGAGGCAGACATGAACTATCTAGGAATTGATCTACACAAACGTAATGCATACTGTTGTCTTTTATCAGATTCTGGTAAGCTCCTTGCTAGCCAGAGGGTTCCTGCTACCAGACAGGCCCTCCAGGAGTTCCTGCGTTCCATACCAGGCCCTACCAGTGTGGCCCTGGAGTCCACAAGGAACTGGTACTGGGCCTTTGACACCATCGAACCAGAGGTGGAAAGGGTCAGGCTTGCCCATCCCGCCAAGACAAGGCTCATCGCAGAGACCAGGATAAGGACGGATAAGGTGGATAGCCGAATATACGCCGAACTAGACCGCACCAACTTCCTCCCCACCTGCTACGTGCCAGACCAGGAGACCCGCCAGAGGAGGGAACTCCTCAGGCACAGGGCCTCCCTGGTGAAGATACGCAGTAGGCTCAAGAACCGCATCCACGCCACCCTGGACAAGGCAGGGGTGGAACACCCCTTTGAGGACCTCTTTACTAAGGCCGGCCTGGACTTCCTCCAGGGTCTAAAGCTCCAGTGGGCCTACCAGGGAGAACTAAAGGATTGCCTGGAACTCATAGAGGTACTCAATCAGAAAGAGAAGGAACAGAACCGCCTTATTGAGAGGCTCTGCAAGGAAAGCCCCCAGGCCAGGCTACTGACCACACTCCCCGGCATAGGCTACCACAGTGCCCTACTGATAGCCAGCGAGGTGGGTGAGATAGGACGCTTCTTCAGTGCTCCTTGCTTCGCCAGCTATTGCGGGCTGGTCTCAAGTGTCCATATCTCAGACCGAACCGTCCACTATGGTGGTATCACCAAACAGGGCAATCCGCCTAAGGCGGACTGAGGTGGGTCTTCACCGAGGCCGCCCACATAGCCAGGCGACGTAGTGTAAGATTCGGTAATCTCTACCAGAGGGTAGAATCCCGCAGTGGGCCCCAGAAGGCAGTAGTAGCCGTAGCCAGGGAGATGGCCGTTGTGGCCTATCATATGTTAAAGAACAATACAGAGTTTAGGGACTACCAGTGAGGGACCGCGGTAGTTTTTCTGACCCGTAAGAGGTCGAACCTCTGATTGCGGCCCTTACGCCGAATCTGTTATCGTGCCAGTTTAAAGGGCGAATAGATGAATGACCATTATAATCTATAATTGTCCCGTGGCCAATCCTGATTGGCCACGGCAAGCATCCATTTTAACTTCGCTGTCAAGGACACTACGCCCAGAGGGCGTTCCTCCTTGACAGCTCGTTATTAACTAACGTTGTCTCACTATTGACGGCGGTCTACATAGATGAAAAAGTCGGGCAAAGCTGTCATTGCGAGGGGCTTTAGCCCCGAAGCAATCTCTTAAGTGGTTTGCACACAATATCGGGAGATTGCTTCTCCGCCTGAGGCGGATCGCAATGACATTTTAGTACTGTTCTTTTCCGTTTTTCAGAAGTCTCGTTTATATACTCTACACCGCAGGTCTGTATTTTCATTTGCTTTGTAAAATATTAAGAAATAAAATAAATGAAAACTGAACAGCGGGAAAGGGTGTTAGGAAGATGCCAAATCTAACAGTGGATGACGTTCTGAAATGGGCGATAGAGCGAGAGGATCACTCCTACAAGGTCTACAGTGGCGTCCTTAATAAGATAGAGGACCCCGGGGCAAGGGCCATGATTTCACAACTGGCGGAGGAAGAGCTAAGGCACAAGACAACCTTGCAGGAGTTAGACCCATCCCAACTCAAGGACGTTCATCCCCAGAAGATACAAGACCTGAAGATAGCAGAATATCTGAAGAGCAGGACGCTTACGGAGGCGTCTACTCTCCAGGACGTCCTGGTATTTGCTATGCAGCGTGAGAAGGAGGCCCACGAGTTTTACGTCAAGCTGGCCTCTGCCGTCAGTAATTCCGAGGTAAAGAAACTACTTGAACTACTGGCCCAGGAGGAACTCAGGCACAAACGAGACGTAGAGGCCTTTTACGATGATGTCATATACCAGGAGGACTAATCCGCCTCAGGTGGACTTACTGGATGGAAAACCCTCCATCCACAAAGATAGTCTGACCCGTAACGTAGTCAGAGGCCTGTGAGGCCAGGAATATAACCACACCGGCCAGGTCTGACGGTTGGCCTATCCTTTTTAGCGGAATCTTTCCAGTAACCGCCTTTCTCACCGCAGGGTCTTCCAGCATTGTCTTTGTAATCTCCGTCTCCATTGTACCAGGTGCGATGGCGTTAACGTTAATATTGTACTTGGCCCACTCCACTGCCAGGGCCCTGGTGAGCTGGATTACCCCGCCCTTACTGGCACAATAGGCAGCGGCATTATTGGCCCCCAGTGCTCCCAGGGCTGCCGCCATGTTTATTACCTTACCCCTTTGCCTCTCTATCATATATTTCCCTACTGCCCTTGAACATATATAGGTACTTGTAAGATTTGTATTTATCAAATTGTGCCAGTCCTCAAGAGTAGATTCAACAATAGGCTTCCCAATGTAAGTACCCACATTGTTCACGAGGATATCAATCTTACCAAACTTTTCCAACGCCCTTGCAACTACTGCCTCTGCCTCCTCCGTCCTGGTGATATCCGCCACTACGGGCAAGGTCTTCACGCCAAAGTCTGCTATCTCTTTGGACGTTGCCTCCAGCGTTTCTTTCGTACGCCCGGCAAGGACGATATTGGCCCCAACCTCTGCAAGGGCCATGGCCATTGACCTGCCCAGCCCCCTGCTGGCCCCGGTTACGATGGCCACCCTATCCCTCAAAGAGTTCTATGCACATGAATCTTTATCTCTGAGCAAAATTGCGGACGTAGGCCAGAAGTGCCTGTACTTCCTCCATTTTTAACTTGTCTTTAAAGGCGAACATCTTCTCAGAACCTTTGAGTATCTGCTCCACAAAGCGGGTATCCGGCCTGGTCTTCTGCCATTCGGCGTTAGTAAGGTCCGGGACACCAAGCCCTTTCCCCAGGTCGGTACCCCTACCATCTTCCCCATGGCACGGCACACAATGGGTCTTGAAGAGCTTGCCGGCATCTATTTCGGCCTTTGCAGTCCCCGAAAAACAAAGAAAGAAGATCAACGAAACAGACACAAAGAGTGCCTTCCGCATCTTCCCTCCTCACTATTCCTTGAGACATATCTTAGACGTGTTGAACGCAAAAAATCTTATCAGAGACTGCATATAAATTCAATAACTCTCTTGTAAAGCGAAACCAATATGTTAGAATTCTTGCCCGGAACAAGAATTCAAGGATATGATGAGAATTACCGGTAAATCGGCCTGGGTAGGTATAGGGTTTCTGATCAGTGGTATTTGCCTCTGGCTCTTTCTAAAGGATATGGATTGGGGCCGTGTCGGTATGGCCCTGCGGGAGGCTAAATATTTCTATATACTCCCCTGCCTGCTGTGGTTCATGATGGGTTACACCTTAAGGGTACTCCGCTGGCAGAGCCTTGTTTCCGAGGTAAAAAAGGTTTCTTTTCTGAACACATGCTCTGCCACTGCCATTGGCTTCATGGCCAATCACCTCTTGCCTGCCAGGGCCGGAGAGATAATAAGGACAGTAATCCTCGGAAAGAGGGAAGACATAGGAATAGCCACGGTCTTTGCCACGATAGTGATGGAGAGGTTGCTGGACTCCATGAGTCTGATTATCCTGGCCACCGTAGTCTTTGCCCTCATCCCCACCTTGCACAACAGTACAGCCACTAACCCTATACCCCTTGAGGCCCAGGAGATTCAAAATTCCCACTTCCTGCTCCAGCTAAAATCGGGGGTAGGTATTCTTGCAGCTATATGTGTGGTAAGCCTTCTCTTGTTCATCCTCCTGGACCTATATTCCAGGCAGGCCCTGGACATTATCGGTCGGTTACTCTTCTTCTTGCCCTATAACCTCAAGGAAAAACTGCTAAAGATCCTAGAGTCCTTTGTCCTGGGACTGAGGGTACTAAAAAGCGTAAGGCAGGTGATATGGTTATCTACCCTCTCTTTTGGCATCTGGTTATTATTCATCACGGGTGTCTATATCCTCGGCTACTCCTTTGATATAAAGATACCTTTCACAGGAATGTGCCTTGTGGTAGTATGCACTGGTCTGGCAGTAGCACTACCCCAGGCACCCGGCTACATTGGGGTCTATCACCTGGCGGTACTGAAGTCCCTTGAGCTCTTCCATGTAGAGACATCAACAGCCCAAAGTTTCGCCATTCTCGTGTGGACTGTCAATTTGTTCATCCCCCTGACACTGGGAGGCTTCTTTTTGTGGAGAGAAGGCTTAAGCTTTGGTCAGATAGTGAAAGAAACCTCTTCTCCCCCCGAAACCAATTTACCCTAGGCCGACTGCCAGGGCCTTGTCTTAGGTTTACGCTTCGGAAAGACCAGCATCAGACCCATACCTATAACGAATCCCCCGATATGGGCCCACCACGCCACGCCTCCTGCGGGCACAGAGGAGATAGAAGCTATACCACTGAAGAACTGGATAACAAACCAGAAACCCAGCACCGCCACGGCAGGCAATTCCACTATCTGCCAGATAAAAAAGATAGGAATTATGCAGAGTACCCTGGCCGCAGGGAAGGTAATCATATAGGCCCCCAGCACGCCGGCAATGGCCCCACTTGCCCCTATGCAGGGCACCCCGGCGCGGCTGTTCATCGCCACATGGACTATACTCGCCAGGATTCCGCAGGCGATGTAAAAGCCAAGGAACTTGAAATGACCCAGCCTGTCCTCTATTTTATCTCCAAATATCCAGAGATACCACATGTTACCCAGGATATGGATAACACTGCCGTGCAGGAACATACTGCTCAGGAAGGGGAGAAAGGCCTCCTTAATTGCTGAAGGGTTAGGGCTGGGGTGACTCAAGAAATACACCACCTTTACGGGAACTATCCCGTACTGAAAGAGGAACCCCTCAAGCCTCTGGCCCAATATCACTTCAAAGATGAAAAAGGCCCCGTTCAGGCCGATAAGCACCACCACAACAAATGGAAAGGTCCCCGATGGGTTTTTGTCTCTAAAAGGTATCATTCTTCGCTCGTCTGTGCTACCGACCTAGCGGAGGAGTTGGGCTAGGACCTCGTAATACGGGAAGTTCCTGCCTGGGCATTCCGTGTCGCGTATGTGTCTGTGGAGGATAACATTTTCGGAAGGTATATCACAGAGCTGCTGCAGTTCTCGTATCAGCGCTACCAGATTCCTCACCTGTCTAGTGCTGGGACAATCCTCATCAAAATTTCCCACCAAACATATCCCTATACCATGCTGATTATACTCCATCTGTCCTGCATGCGCACCGTGGGATTGGTAAAGCCAACGGTGGCCCACCTCCACCTGACCATCACCGGAGCCATGACCGTTACCTATCACAAAGTGATAGCCAAGCCCCCCCTCCCAACCCCTTTTAACCCTGTGAAAATAATCAAAGGCATCCGCACTCCCGGAGGCAGAAGCACTGTGATGGATTACTATGTATTTCCATTCCCTCGTAATTGGCGTACGAGGTATGTTTAACACTGAGGGGGCCTCCTCTTTCTTGGGCTCTATCAATAGGGGCCTCCGAGCGGGAGAGGGAAGACTTACCGTTTCTTTAGGAGCCTCTGCACAACCACCCGCCAAAAACACGAAAAACATAAAGACTGTTAACCTTTTCATTTTTCTGTCGCCAGTCCCGCCTTGGGCGGATATCTCCTCCCTTAGAAATGTCTCTTGCTGTCCAGGAGGAGGGTAACCGGCCCATCGTTTGCCAGCTCCACAGACATCCTCTCCTGGAACCGACCCTCTGCCACCTCTATTCCCTTACGACGTAGAGACTCAACCAAAAGGCTGTATAACCTGTGGGCCTCCCCTGCACCCGCTGCCTGGTCAAAGGAGGGCCGACGTCCCTTTCGGCAGTCCCCATAAAGAGTAAACTGACTAACTAACAGCATCTGGCCCTTTACCTCCTCCAGGGACAGGTTCATCTTGCCACTGGAATCCTCAAAGACCCGTAAGTAGGGGAGTTTAGCAGCCAGGTATTCCACATCCTCTTCTGTATCCTCTGCCCCTACACCTACCAGCACTGCCAGACCACGACCAATCCTGCTTATAAGCCTCTCCCCTACCTTGACTTGGGCGTAACTCACCCTCTGCACTACGGCTCGCATTTAAACTTTTTAAAGGAATTCCCGTCGCCTTAGATGCTGCGGAGATTGATTATAAGAGGAGCAAACCCAGGGTCAAGCAAAATCTATGCAGGGCATGACCCGGCAGCTACAATCTCTCCTTTTCTGTCTACTGTCAACTGCTTACCCTCTACTGTCTTTAGGGGGGTGGTAAGGGGGCCTAGCCCCCTTACTTCTATGTCTCGAAAAGCCAGTATTAAACACAAAGGCACGTGTCGGAACATCAGAGCGACTCTGACCTTCAGACACAAGATCGGACAATATTCCTGGTTTTTCCCCACAGGAGGTTTAAGACGCTCAAGATGACCTCTCGGATTAGCTCC
>FWPU01008986.1_pt1 | contig 16234 bp, 15 predicted proteins | sample 2228361 | NCBI WGS metagenome assembly FWPU01 (sample SAMEA103939777, study PRJEB20133) | metagenome
TCTATTCAGAGTTGGCCCTCCAGATAGCGTAACAGCAGGTCGAGCACCGCTTCGGCAGAGCGCGCTTTGTTCTGCCAGCGGTCGCCATCCCAGACGTAGCGTTCGCTCCATTCGCCCTCCGGTGCGGCGAGCGCGATGTAGACCAGACCGACAGGCTTCTCAGGCGTGCCGCCATCGGGGCCGGCGATGCCCGTCACGGCCATGCCAATGTCGGCCCCCAGGACCTGCCGCACGCCCTGGGCCATCTCCAGGGCCGTCTGTTCGCTCACTGCGCCGTGGTGACGCAGCGTGTCGGCTCGCACATGGAGAAGCCGCTCCTTGATCGTATCGGCATAGGCAGTGATGGAGCCCAGATAGTACTGCGAACTGCCAGGAACATCGGTGATACGATGGCTGACCAGCCCGCCGGTGCAAGATTCGGCCAAGGCCAGGGTCAGTCCGCGCTGCTTGAGCAAGTGCCCCACACGAACCTCAAGCGCGCGCTCATTCGGTTGTCTCACGCCATCCTCCCTGCCCAAACAACACAGGCCCCGGCTCACCGCCAGGGCCTCTGCACGCTGTGCCCCCAAGGGGATTCGAACCCCTGTCGCAGGCTTGAAAGGCCTGTGTCCTAGACCGGACTAGACGATGGGGGCATTTGCCGTCCTCTCCGCTCGGAGATCGGCTCACGATCTCTGAGGCAAGATAGGCTGGCACAGCCGATGTGTTGACGTAGAAAACGCGTTTATATTGTACCACACGTGCACTTTTACGACAACTAGGCCGAGGTGGTCACCACTTGGACACCGAGTGTGCTCTACCCTTTCTCCCACGTCGGCCCTACGGTAAGGTCAACCTTGAGAGGTGCCTTGAGGTCAAAGGCGCTCTCCATCACCTCGCGCATCAAGGGTGCTACGCTATCCACTTCCTCATCGGAGGCCTCTACTACCAGTTCGTCATGCACCTGCAGGATCATCCGTGCGCCCAGGTTCCGTTCGCGCAGTGCGCGGTGCAGGCGAATCATGGCGATCTTGATGATGTCGGCGGCAGTGCCCTGGATCGGCGCGTTGATCGCCATGCGTTCGGCGGCCAGGCGGACGTTGTGGTCGGCGCGGCTGCCGGGCAGTAACTCGGGAAAATAGCGCCGCCGCCCTAGGAGCGTCTCGACGTAGCCCTGGCGCGTGGCGAGCGCCTTGGTCGTATCAATGTACTCGCGCACCTTGGGGAAACGCTCAAAATAAGCCTTGATGAAATCCTCGGCCTCTGCTTGCGTCAACCCGGTCGCCTGCGCCAGCCCGTAGGCGGTCTGGCCGTATGAAAGGCCAAAGTTCACGGTTTTCGCCAGCCGCCGCATGTCGGGAGTCACCTGCGCCAGCGGCACCCCCAGGATGGCAGCCGCCGTCGAGGCGTGAATGTCCTCGCCGCGCGCGAACGCTCCCAGCAGCCCCTCGTCGCCGGAGATGTGGGCCATGATGCGCAACTCGACCTGTGAATAGTCGGCAGAGATCAACTGCCACCCCGGCTCGGCGACAAAGGCACGCCGCACTTGCCGTCCCAGTTCCGTGCGGATGGGGATGTTCTGCAGGTTCGGTTCGCTCGACGAGAGGCGCCCGGTGACCGTGCCGGTCTGGTTATACGAGGTGTGTAGTCGTCCGGTGCGCGGGTTGACCAGCGCCGGCAGCGCGTCCACGTAGGTTGACTTGAGTTTCGCCAACTCGCGCTGTTCCAGGATCACGTCAATCACCGGGTGTTTGCCGCGCAGCCGCTCCAGCACATCTGCCGCCGTCGAATAGTGGCCCGACTGCGTCTTGCGCAAGCCTTGTGCGGGCAGGCCCAGTTTCTTGAACAGCGCATCCGAGAGTTGTTGGGGCGAGTTGACGTTGAAGGTATAGCCCACCATTTCCTGAATGCGCGCGTCGAGTTTCTCCAGACGGGCAGCAAGTTCCGCCGACATCTGCGCCAGGAACGCGGTGTCGAGCCGCACGCCGGCCATCTCCATCGCCGCCAACACCGGCACGAGCGGCATCTCGACCTCGGTAAAGAGCCGCCACAGTTGCTTCTCCTTCAGTTCCGCTTCCAGTATGGCTACCAAGCGGTGCGTCATGTCCACGTCGGCGCAGGCATAGGCGGCAACTTGCGCTACCGGTACCGCGCGCATCGTCACCTGTTGTTTGCCCCGGCCGATCAGGTCGGTGATGGGTGTCATCTCTTGCTTCAGCCGCGCCCAGGCCAATGCCTTCAGTCCCAGGTTCTTCGAGGTGGGATTGGCCAGCCACTCGGCGATCATCGTGTCGAAGGCGATACCTGCAACATGCACGCCGGCGCGCTCCAGTACCGCCAGGTCGTACTTGACGTTGTGGCCGTACTTGGGTTTGGCGGGGTCACTCAGAAGCGGCGACAATGCCTGGAGCACTGTTTCCGGCGGCAGGTGTGGTTCGCCAGGAGGAGCGGCGACCGGGACATAGGCGCCGCATCCCGCGCAGTCCGTGAGCGCCAGGCCGACGAGTTCCGCCTGCATCGGGTCGGTGTGGGTGGTCTCGGTATCGAACGTAAAGGCCGGAGCGCGTTCCAGCCGCGCGACCAGGTCGCGCAGCGCCTCTTCATCGGTGACGGTGCGATAGTCGGCGGGGGGCGCAGCCGGGGTCGGAACGGCGGCGGGGGCCGCCTCGAAGAGGCTGAGTTGGCGTGCCCCTCCCGGCCGAGGCCGGGCCTCGGTGTCCGGCAACCGCTCGGCGAGCGAGCGGAATTCCAACTCGCGGAAGAGGTCCATCACACGCGCGCGGTCATAGGTGTGCATGCGGCAGGCTTCGAGGTCGAGCCGCACGGGGGCATCACGCACAATGGTCGCCAGTTTCCGGCTGAGGAAGGCCGACTCGCGTCCGGCGACGAGTTTGTCGCGGAAGCGCGGCGGGATCTCGTCCAGGTGCTCATAGATGCCCTCGAGTGAGCCGTACTGCTGCAAGAGGCTGACGGCGGTCTTGTCGCCGACACCTGGCACGCCGGGGATGTTATCCGATTTGTCGCCGACCAACGCCTTGTAATCCACCAGTTGCGCCGGGCTGAGGCCGTAGCGCTCGCGCACGCCCCCCGGATCGTAGGTCACGGTATCGGAGAAGCGCCAGCGCGAGGTGAGCACACGGGTGTGCTCGTCCACCAGTTGCAGGATGTCGGTATCGCCGGTGACGATGAGCGTCTCGATCCCCTGATCTTCCGCCTGGCGGGCGAGCGTCCCGAGGAGGTCGTCGGCCTCGTAGCCTTCCTGCTCGAAGATGGGGATGTTGAGGGCCTCGACTACCTGGCGGATGCGCTCCATCTGCGCGCGTAACTCGTCGGCCATCGCGGCGCGGTTCGCCTTGTAGTCGGCGTACATTTCCTCGCGAAAGGTGTGCCCCTTGTCGAAGGTGACGGCGATGTGGGTGGGCTTTTCGTCGCGCAGGACGTTCAGGAGCATCGAGGTAAAGCCAAAGACGGCGTTGGTCAGTTCGCCGCGCGTGGTCTTCATATCGGCGGGCAGGGCATGGAAAGCGCGGTGCGCCAGGGCGTGGCCGTCAATCAGGACGAGTTGGGGTTTTGAGGGCATATAACTCCTTGTACGCTGCCGCCTGCCTGGCATCGTGCCAACAGGTCACGTGCCCGCCATCGCAGAGCGGCATCTCCGCAGACTGCGCCCGACCATGCGTGGTCGGGAGAAACCGGTGGCCGTTGTGAGTTTCGTCGGCCAATTGCGTCTTGTACCATTCTACCGAGGAGGCGAAGAAAAGTCAATTGCTGACAGATCGCCTTCCCGACCTTTCCCACCGGGTTGCCTCTCTCCAATACCTGTACTATAATGAAAACATCCTACCCAGGCATGTGAAGGGGGTACATTGGAGGAAATCCAAAGTAGCGCAGCCCAGACCGAGCGCGCTCGCCCCGCGGACAGCGAGCACCTTTCACTCGCCCGCGCTTTCGGCGGCCCATCGCTGCTGCGCGAGATCGTGGAGACCGTTCTGCTGGCAATGATCTTGTTTGCGGTGGTCAACTTGACCACAGCACGCTTCCGGGTACATGGCTCCAGCATGGAACCGACCCTGCAAGAGGGAGAGTATCTGATCGTGAGCAAAGTCGTGTACCAGGTCCACCCGCCAGAACGGGGCGACATTATTGTCTTTCGCCCTCCGAGCGGCTCTGAAGACTACATCAAGCGCATTATCGGACTGCCGGGCGATCGGGTAGAAATCCGCGATGGCACGGTTCTGGTCAACGGTGTCGCACTCGAAGAATCGTACACCCTCTCGCCTGCCCCATACTCCGGTACGTGGACACTGGGCACAGGACAATACTTCGTACTGGGAGACAACCGCGCCAACTCTAGCGACTCGCATAGTTGGGGGGTATTACCCTACGAGAATATCATCGGCAAGGCCTGGCTGTGCTACTGGCCACCGGAGAAATGGGGCCCGGTGGCACACCACCGTTTCGCAGAGGTAAACGAGGGAGAGGACTGAGCACCAAGGAGTTCAAAAGGATAGGTTCGGAGACCCGTACGCGCTGGGCTTGCGAGCGGCTGGCCCTCTGCCCGTTCGCGCAACGCTCAGACCAAGGAAAGGCGCTTCCGCTGGAGGCGAGCACCTGATTGAAAGGAGAGCCCCATGCAGGAACAACTAATTGCCACCAACTGGTTGACTGCCGATTTCTTCGCCCACAGTTACCGCATATCGGGCCGTGTCAGCGTACGCACTCAGAAACTGGCGGATCAACTCAATGATCACACCACGGCTTTTCTGGTGATCGAGGATGCCTACGTCTCCAACAGTGAGCATCCGGCAGACATCGTCGCAAGCCATGCCAGCGCCATCCTCTACAAGCGTAACATCATTGCCGTCGTGGTGCCACGCCAGGAGGACGGATTACCGCGCGAACATACCTACGGCAGTTACTTTGGCGTCTACTTGAGCAAAGTGTTCCTGACGGTCCCGTCCTTTGAGATCGAGGGCTACCTGCGCCTCTCGGGCAAACTCGACCTGCGCACAGTGCTCACGAGCGGCACAGACGACTTCATCATCATCCTGGATGGCCGGATGAAGTCGTCCGTTCGCCCGGACATCACGTTCACCGGCGGCGCAGTGCTGGTCAGGAAAGAGCAGATTGGGGCCTTCTGGGTACAAAAGGAGGAATAGCGACATGGCAAGGATTCTGGTCATTGACGACGATGCGGATTTCTTGCAGATGATCCGCATATTGCTCGAGCAGAGCGGACACCAAGCCGTCCTCAGTCCTGATGGCGTAGACGGGCTGGCTAAAGCCTCATCTACTTCACCGGATCTGGCGATCGTTGATGTCATGATGCCCGAGGTGAACGGCTATGAGATCTGCCGTAGACTCCGTGGCGATCCCGCCACCGCCTCTATTCCGATCCTCATTCTCACCGCGCGTGGTCAGCCCGTTGATCGTCAGGCTGCGCTGGATGCCGGTGCGGACGATTACATGGCCAAGCCGGTGACGGTGACAGGACTTCGCGAGTGCATCAACAAATTGCTAGCCAAACCCAAGCGCGTCAGACAACCGGCTTTCAAGGGCCTGGCTGCACTACTGAGCCTGCGCGGTGGTGTCGGCGTCACGACGCTGGCGGTCAACTTGGCAGCGGCGCTGGCTCAGGCTCCCGAATCGGATTCGGTCTGCCTGGTGGATCTCTGCTCGTCCTCAGGACATGTCGCGCTGCAATTGGGCCTACGTCCCGACCCCGATTGGTCAAGCATCGCAAAGGCCGGCGATCTAACTCCCGCGGCTATCGAAACCCACCTCCTGCAGCACGACTGCGGGCTCCATGTGCTGGCCTCGCCGATCTTTCCCGTGGTTGGGCAAGGGCTCTCGCGCACAGTCAGCGAGATGATACTGGATGCCCTACAGCAGCGCTTTTCCATCGTGGTTGTGGATATGCCGTCAACGCTGAACGAGGCAGCACTTGCAGCCCTGGAGGTAGCGACGACGGTGGGGCTTGTCGTCACCGCTGAAGCCCCCTCGATCCAGAGCACGGTCGGCACACTGCATGTTCTCAATCGGTGGGCAACCAAGTTCCACGTCATCATCAACCAAGTCACGCCAGGGCAGCAACCACCACTGGCGGCCCTGGAGCGTGCGCTCAAGCGCCCCGCGCTGACGAGTATCCCATTTGACCCGGCCCAGGCCCAGGCGCTGGCTCGCGGAATACCGCTGGTGCTGCAACGCCCCCCCTCGTCGCTGGCACAAGCCGTACGGGGATTGGCGCAAGCATTGGCTAGCGGGCATCTGCAGGGCTAGGAGAGTCGCCTGTGCCCATTGAAACGGCCTGGGCTCGCGGCTCACACCACCGTTCCGAGAAACGCTTGGCCGTGGCATTTGACCCGTCAAGGCCCCCCATACGTCGCCTGTGGGCGCAACAAGGGTGAGATAGCCTTTGCAGGTGAGGGGGCAAAGAACAGCGCCGGAGATAAACGATGAACCGTACAATCACTGCCATGATCGTCGCATTGACCCTGCTGCTCGCAGCAGGCTGTTGTTGCTGCGGAGATGTCAACTGGGAAAAATACTTCCAACTGTTCACGCCCACTCCCCAAGCCACCCCGGCCATCACCCGTGAGCCTGCCGGCGATGCCGGGGGCGAAACCGAACGACTGTTGGAAATGACCGATGTGCCGGCGCGCGACCTGTATGAACTGGCCGTCAGGCTACAGGGGCTACCGCCTGATACCCCGACCACCATCAACCCGGACGGATCCCCCGACTACCCTGTCGGCACCCGCCGGCTTTTCCACGCCTCCAACATGGATACCGACGAGCAGTTCGACCTCTATGCCACACTGGTTTACAAGACCGAGCACGTGTACATGTGGATCGAAGACGGTGTGAGGTTCGATCAGGAGAACGTGGTTGCAGCGGCAGAAAGGTTCGAGAAAGAGACGTATCCCACCAACCGCGAGTTCTTTGGTTCGGAGTGGTCACCCGGCATAGACAATGACCCCCATATCTCCATTCTCCATGCCCGCAACCTGGGCGACAACACCCTGGGCTATTTCTCCGGCCCCGACGAGTTCGTCTCCGCCGTGCGCCCGGACTCGAACGAGATGGAAATGCTCTACATCAGTATGGACAACATGAAGATTGACAGTGAGGAATATCACAGCGTCCTGGCCCACGAGTTTCAGCACATGATCCACTGGTACCACGACCGCAACGAAGATACCTGGCTGAACGAGGGTTTCTCTGAACTGGCCTGCTTGCTCAACGGCTTCGAGACCACCGGCCACGAGTACTCTTTCGCCATGAACCCCGATAATCAATTGAACGACATTGACTATGAGGCGCCTGACTACAGCGCCAGTTACGGCAGCGCCTACCTGTTTACAGCCTATTTCCTCGATCGCTTCGGTTCACGGGCTACCCAGACATTGGTCGCTGAGGAGGAGAACGGCCTGACTGCGGTGGATGTCATTCTGGCCGATCTGGACAGTAACATATCCCATGTGGACCTGTTCGCCGACTGGGTCGCTGCCAACATCCTCAACGACTGCTCCCTCGCCGACGGCCGCTATTGCTACCGCGAGATGGATGCTCCTTACTTCAGCGCCGATCTCTCCTACACCACGGATGATTATCCCGTTTCCGCCAGCGGCACCGTACACCAGTATGCTACCGACTACATCGAGATGAACGGCACCCGCCCTCTCACCTTCCGCTTTACCGGCTCGACCCAGGTCGGTCTGGTGGATACCAACGCCCACAGCGGGCGTTACCTGTGGTGGTCGAACCGCGGCGACGACTCGGATATGACGCTCACGCGCGCCTTTGACCTCTCCGGCGTGAGCAACGCCACGTTGGAGTACTGGGCCTGGTACGACATCGAAGAGAACTGGGACTATGCCTATGTCGAGGTGAGCACAGACGGTGGCCGGACCTGGACAATACTCCAGACGCCGTCCGGCACTGGCACGAATCCCAACGGCAACTCGTATGGCTGGGGCTACACCGGCGTCAGCGGTGGGGACGGGAAGGGAGGGTGGATTCAGGAACGGGTTGACCTCTCGCCGTATGCCGGACAGGAGGTGTTCGTGCGCTTCGAATACATCACCGATGAGGCGGTCAACAAGCCGGGATTCGTCGTGGACGATATAGCCATCCCCGAGATCGGCTATTTCAGCGACTTTGAGGCAGGCGACGATGGTTGGCAGGCTGCCGGTTTCATCCGCCACGCCAACGTGCTGCCACAGCGCTGGCTACTGCAACTGATCCTGTTCGGCACCCAGACCACCGTACAGCGGCTGGAACTGAATGCGGATCAGACCGGTGAATGGACGATCCCGCTGGACGGAAATGTTCGCCGGGCCATCATCACCATCTCCGGCCTGGCGCCGGTGACGACGGAAACGGCGTCATACCATTATGAGATCCTAGAGCAGTAGTCTGCAGACCTTGTGTGATCCCTCTGACCCCATTCAGGAGGCTCATGCCTGGCATGCGAATCCTCGTCGTGGATGACAGCCCCGAAATGCGCGAGTTTGTCATCAAGTACGTCCTGGAACCCAACGGCTTTGAGGCACTGGTAGCCGCCGATGGTATCGAGGGACTGCGCCAGGTTCTCCAAGGGCAAGTTGACCTCGTGCTGCTCGACCTCGAGATGCCCCGTATGAACGGCTTCGAGATGCTGGACGCCATGCACTCCCACCATAGCAAGGTGCCTGTGATCCTGATGACCTCGCATGGCTCCGAAGAGATCGCGGTCGAAGTGTTCCGCAAGGGGGTGCGCAATTACGTCATCAAGCCCTTCACCGCCAATGAGATGCGCGGAGCGATCGAACAGGCACTGACGGAAGTACAGCTCCAGCACGAAAAAGAGGCCCTGACCCAGCAGTTGATGCAGGCTAACCGTCAACTTGAACAACGGTTGCAGGAACTCAACACGCTCTATCAGATCGGGAAATCCGTCACAGCATTGATGGAGCGCGACAAATTGCTGGAGCGGATCGTGAGCGCCGCGCTCTACATCACCGGTGCTGAGGAGAGTGTGATCCACTTGCAGAATACCGGAACGGATGAACTCCGGGAATGCGTGCGCCAGCGACGTGTCAGCGGAAAAGAACGGCCAATGGCATCAATGCGCTCGGAGAGGCAACTGGCTGCCGATGCTGTGCGCAAGGGTGACGCTACAATGAGCGGCGCAATGCTCTGCGCACCGTTGAAGGTGGGCGAGCGGTGTATCGGCGCTTTGGGGGTGAGCAACAAGGTCACAGCCCGCTTCTTCAGCAAGCACGATCAACGTCTGTTGATGGCTTTGGCCGATTATGCCGCCATTGCAATTGAGAACGCACATCTCCTTCAGCAGATTGAGCAAGCCAAGGAGCGGGAGAAGAGACAGTTGCGGGGATTGTTCGAGCGCTACGTCGCGCCCAGCGTGGTAGAGAGGCTAGTCGCTCAACCGGAGGCAGTCACATTGGGCGGCGTGCGCCAGGAGACCTCCATCCTGTTTGCCGATATTCGTGGCTTCAGCGACTTTAGCGCCCGAGCCTCGCCTGAGACGTTGGTGAGCATCCTCAATCATCACATGGCCGTGGCTGCCGAAGCGATTCTTGCCGAGGGAGGAACGCTGGACAAGTTTATAGGTGACGCCGTGATGGCGTACTTCAATGCCCCCCTCCCGCAACCGGATCACGCGCTCCGCGCGGTACGGGCAGCGTGGCGGGCATGCCGGGCCGTCGAGGAATCCCACCGCCGGCTGCCTCCGCCTTTCCAGTTGCTGTTTGGGGTTGGGATCAGCACGGGCGAGGTGTTGGTCGGTAATATCGGCGTGCCGCAGATGATGAATTTCACCGTGATCGGAGACACGGTGAATGTGAGCCGCCGGCTTCAAGAATACGCCCAGGGAGGACAGATTCTGATCACACAGCCGGTCTATGAAAAGGTACGCCAGTACATCAAGGCCCGGCCTGTCGGTTTGATCGAGATCAAGGGCCATACGCAGCCCGAACCAGCCTTCGAGATCCTGTCAGTACAGATGCAGTGATCGGAACGAGACGAGGGCCGTCAAGCAGCATGCCCCACAATTGACCCCTTGTAGGCTGCGTGCGTGCTCCGCTCACAGCAGAGCCCTTCTCACACATTACGCTTTGCGTCCCCGTTCAGTCGCCCTCGATGAAGCACACGATCCCATCCACGATCCCCTGCGCTACCAGGTCGGGCCTCCGTGTGAGGATCTCGCGGTCCTGGTGCATAAAGCCTATCTCGATGATGGCGCCAGGTGTCTGACCGTCAACCTCGTAGAACGTATGGTAGCGGGTCATGTCGAAGGTGATACTATTGGCATGGAAGTACAGATGGGTACGGGCAGCATAGCACTGGGCTATGCAATTCACCAGGCGCTCCTCTGCTTCTGGCACCATGCTATCCTCGACACTGGCTACCTTAAAGCCGCTCGCTGGCGGTGTGGCATGAGGGAAAGCCTCACATGAATCGGCATGGATAGAGACGAGTGCGCTGGCTAGATAACCCTCCAGACGGGGGTCGAACTCTTGAAACAGATCGGTCTGGTAACCAAGTGCCTCCAGGGTGTGAACGACCCGCTGAGCCACGTCGAGAGTGATCTCGGCCTCGGTCAGGCCATCAGGGCACACGGCACCCGAATCGTTCCCCCAATGACCGGCCACGATACCGATGCGCGGGCTGCCGGTTGGCGGAACAATCGAAGGCAAGGGGCTGGCAGATGGCAGCATTGGCGGAGCGTAGGTCGGCAATACAGTCGCCACCAGCACCTCATCGGTAGGAACCGGGGAGGGTGCGCTTGCCTGTCCGATGTTGCCAGGCCGCGGAGGCATCAACAGACCATAGATCAGCGCCGCGATGGCCCCGATGATAGAGACGACGACGACTAGGCGGACAGCGATCGCTACTGCGCCTGTGGTCTCCTCGTACAGAGCCTTTGCATGACCACTTGTATGACGTGACACCTGAGTCCTCGGCTGGTTACCGGCTTCTCAGCAGCCCACTGTCCAGTACACCCCGATTATCTTACCCTGGAATGAGCAGGAAGTCAATCCAGGTAACGGTTGCCGTCTGAGTAACGTATCTGCTCTTGGCCGCCCCGACCCCGAAAGAGCGGTATCGGTGAGTCTGCCTGCACTCTGTTCCTAGCGGCGCGACCAGCAACGTGTGGCCCGCGGTGGGGCAAGGGTACGACTTGCGCGCATTCAAGCCTGATGGTATAATATAGTCACTTCCAGCGGGCGTGGTTCAGTTGGTAGAACGTCTCCTTGCCAAGGAGAAGGCCACGGGTTCGAGTCCCGTCGCCCGCTCTGGTGCAACCAAGGAGCCAAATGGCCTCTTGGTTTTTTTCTTTTCAATGGTATAATCAGCACGTGCGCACACCGATATGAGGTTCCATGGGAACATGATCCTGATCACCAATGCCACAGGTTTTGTGGGGCGGGCCATGGTACGCCAGTTAGCAGCCGAGCAATTCGACGTGCGCTGTCTGTTACGGCCATCACGCCGCGAGCAGCGATTACCCAAGGGCATCCCCTTCTCCACCGTCTCCGCCAGCCTTAGCGACCTGCCTGCCTTACGCACCGCGATGCAGGGTGTGACAGCCATCCTTCATCTGATCGAAGAAGGGTCTCCAGAGCAAGAGAGAACCCTGCCCGCGCATGCTCAAGATACGGCCAGCCTGATCGAGGCCGCGCGTGAGGTCGGCGTGCGTCGCTTCGTGTACTTGAGCCGGCTGGGAGCAGATCGCGCCTCCGCTTATCCGCTCTTTCGCGTCAGAGGAGAAGCCGAGGCCGCCGTGCGCGGAAGCGACCTGGACTGGACGATTCTGCAGGCGGCTATCACCTATGGCCCAGAAGATGCCTTCACCAACGTGCTGGCGATGTTAGCCAAGGTGCTCCCCTTCGTTCTCCCTATACCCGATGCCGGGCTCGCCCGCTTCCAGCCGCTGTGGATTGCCGATCTCGTGCGTTGTGTGATGGCCACGCTGAACCGAAGCGACCTGGCTGGGCAGACGATTCCGCTCGGCGGGCCAGAACACTTTACGCTGGAACAACTGGTGACGCAAGTGCTTATGGCGCTGAGGCTGCGCCGCCGGTTGGTGCGCGTGCGCACGCCGCTGGCGCAGTTCATGGCTGCGATGGGTGACATGCTTATACCCCGCAACCCCACACCGCTGTGGTGGTTCGACGTCCTGGCGGTGGGCAGCGCGACAGAACTGGGCTCGATCTCCCGCTGTTTCGGCTTCGAGCCTTGTCGCTTCGCCGAGTGTCTCGATTACCTGCGCGGCAAGCACCCCTGGCGGCGTAACTTGGTGCGCTTTATCCTGGGCTATCACTAGAACGCTGGACAAATCCCCCAAAATCGTGTATCATTCTGCCGCTCTGTCCAGAATGGCGTAAGGAGACCCGATGTTCGGAAAACAACTGGGGATCGACCTGGGCACCGTCAACGTGCTGGTATGCGTGCAAGGACGTGGCATTGTCCTGCAAGAACCCTCGGTCGTCGCCATCTCGGCTGACGAGTACAAGATCGTGGCCGTCGGCGAGGAGGCCAGGGTGATGCTTGGCCGCACACCAGAGGCCATCGAAGTGATGCGCCCGATGCGCGACGGTGTCATTGCCGATTACCGCGTGACCCAGCGCATGCTGGAGTACTTTATTCGCAAGGCATGTGGCGGCTTGGGCCTGTTCAAGCCGCGCGTGATGATCAGCGTGCCCTACGGGGTGACGAGCGTGGAGCAGCGTGCCGTACGCGAGGCCGCCTTGGAGGCTGGCGCGAGCCGTGCGCATCTCATCCCTGAACCGCTGGCAGGGGCACTGGGAGCAGGACTCCCGATCGGGACGCCGTCGGGTAATATGATCGTGGACCTGGGTGGTGGGGCTTCAGAGGCAGCGGTCGTGGCGATGAACGGCATCGTCGCGGCGAATTCGATCCGGATCGGTGGTCTCAAAATGGACGAGGCCATCATGAACTATGTCCGGCGCAAATACAACCTGATGATCGGCCAGCCGACGGCAGAGGCGATCAAGATCCGCATTGGTGCCGCGCTGCCTCTGGAGGAGAACCTGACGATGGAGGTGCAGGGCCGCGATCAAGTCGCCGGGCTGCCCCGTACCATCACCGTCAGTTCCGAGGAAATCACCGAGGCGCTCTCCGAGCCGCTCTCAGCCGTCATCAGCGTGATCAAGTCGGTGCTGGAAAAGACACCGCCAGAGTTGTCGTCGGACATCATTGATCGCGGCATGGTGCTGATCGGCGGTGGAGCGCTGCTGCGCCAGGTGGACGAACTGATCACCCGCGAGACGGGCGTGCCCGCCTACGTGGCCGAAGCCCCCTTGGCCTGCGTGGCGCTGGGCGCGGGCAAGGCGCTGGAGCAGTACGAGATCCTGCGGCGCAGCATACCCGGGCTGTAGCAGGCTGACGAATCGAAAAGCGCAGGGATATTCCCTGCGCTTTTTGCATTCGACTCTCGTGTGACCGGCCAGTACGTTCACGCTATCCCCTCTCCTCTGCAGCCAGCCGCTCCAGAAACTCGTGGACGGTGAGAATCGGTATGCCTCGATACACACCCATTTCCAAAAGATGGTGATCTCCGCTGACAATGAGATCGGCTTGGGCATCCAAAGCGCAGGCCAACACGATTCCGTCTGCCGGGTCGGCAGGGACGGCATCGGCGACGTTGGCGGCGCCGGGCGTCAAGAGAGCGTCTTGCTCCAACAAGGTAACGAGGGCGTTGATGTCCTCGTCGGCGACGGGATACTTGCGGCGGATGCGAGGATATTGGAGCGTAGCGCGGATCTCTGCAATGATGGTCGGTGAGGTGATCAGGACATACCGCCGCTCACGCCAAGCATCCAGCGCCTGAGCAGGTCGGCCCTTCTTGACCAGCAGGCTGCTGACAAACACATTGGTGTCAAACACTACGCGCAGCATTGGCAGCTCTCACGGCAGCGACGGCCTCAGCCACATCCCGTTCCACTTCTTCCTGAGAGACCACGGGGATGGCGCTGCGGATGCGATCCAACACCTGGAACCGCGCCTCCCGTTCGGCGATGAGCCTCTGGTACATCTCGACAGGAATGATGGCCACCATCGGCCTGCCGGAGCGCTCCACAATGACCGTCTGTTCGCCGTAGTGAACCCTGCCCAGCAGGTGGGCGAAACTGCTGCGCGCCTCCCGCGCTCCTATATGGATTGCTGACATTCCCCTTTCCCCTTCCTCGTGTGCCAGCGCAAGTATATCACACTTGTCACATTGCGTCAACTGTGTACACAATGTTCCCCTGGCTACTCGTACACCTTCCAATACCGCTTCTCCGGCTCCCAACGGGCGCGAAACTCGGCCGGCACCTCGCCCAGGATCACCTCGCCATCGGCGGTGACCGTGCCATCGGGCAGGCGCACCTCCCCGGCGACCTTGGCCATGCGCTTGCCCGGCCGCTCGACCCAGCCCACGACGGTGAGCGGGACGCCGGTGGGGGTCGGGCGGCGGTAGCGTACGGTGAGCCGCAGCGTCGCCATCAAGTCCTCATCCGAACCGCCGATCAGCACCGCCCGCCCGGCTACCTCGTCCAGCAGCGCCGCGACGATGCCACCGTGGACGACGCCGGGGTAACCCTGATAGACCTCGGGGATCGTGATCTCGGTGCGCACCCGGTTGGCCTCGTGATCTTCATAGAAATCCAGTTTCAGCCCGATAGGGTTCTGCCGCCCGCAGAGGAAGCACATGCGGGAGTTGGGTTGCTTTTTCATCGTCGTCTCCTACTCAATCCAACGCCAGCGCCCGCACCGGGCAGCGGGTGACGCACAGCCCGCAGCCGGCACACCGCTCCGGATCGAGCACGGCTTTCTTGTCCACCACGCGGATCGCGCCATAGACGCAACCGGTCTCGCACAGGCCACAGCCGGTGCAGGCCGCCACGTCCAGCGACGGCGGGACGTGCGTCGTGCGGAACTCGCGCTCTTGCCAGCGGCGAATCGCCAGCCCGCGCACCTCCTCCACCGAGGCGTAGCCGTGCGCGTCCAGCCACCCGTCGAGTTCGCGGGCGATGCGGCCAAAGACCTGAGGACCCTTGAGGATGGCGGCGGTGCATACCCCCACGGCGGATGCGCCGACCATCAAGAACTCGACCGCGTCTACGCCCTTGCCGATACCCCCTACTCCGATGATGGGCAAATCCACCGCCCGCGCCACGTCGAACACGCAGCGCAGCGCCAGTGGCTTGAGCGCTGGGCCGGAGAGCCAGCCGTAGCCCTCGCGGCTGCCCATCAGGAGCCGCCCGCTCTCCACATCCACGCCCAGGCACGGGCCAAAGGAGTTGATCGCCACGATGCCGGAGGCTCCCGCCTCGGCGGCAGCGAGCGCGGCGGCCCGCATATCGCGGAAAGGGCTGAGTTTGACGAACACCGGCACATCCACCGCATCTTTGGCCGCGCGGATCGCCTCGACCATCGGCGCGGGGTCGTCGCCGATGTAGTGGGTGGAGAGTTCCAGCGCGGCGGCGAAGGGACGCACACGGGGGGCGAGCGCGGCGATCTCGGCGGCGGTGTAGCCCAGGCTGACGATCAGCGGCACGCCGGCCTCCAACGCCAGCGGGAACTCGCGTTCGATGAACTGTTCGACCGGCAACTCGGACCACAGTTCGGTGTTCAGGAATCCGCCGGGGATCTGCGCCATGTTGGGCGTGGGCACGACGGCGGGTTGCACCGAGACGGTCTTGGAGACGATGGCCGCGGCGCCTCCTTCCGCGCAGGCGCACATCGCCGCGCCGTTCCAACCCGGCGGTCCGGCGGCGGGGATAACGGGATGGGCCAATCGCAGGCCCGCGATCTCGACGGAGAGGTCAGCCATTGACACGACGTGGTTACAAATCTAGCGCCTGCCGCCCTTGCCCCTTATCCATCAGCGGCAGACGCTGCCTGAATGCCTCAAAGTCGGCTTCCGTCACCAGACCATGCGGTGTATAGCCGACTTCCGCCCAAAGAGTACGCAGGGACTGAAAGGACACCCGCCTGGCAACTTGGTCGAGATCAATGCGCATCAACACCTCCTTCGTGTAGGGCCTCTTGGCATCCAAAAAGACAATGGCCCGGAGGAACTCGATCACAACAGGATGATTGAGCAGCGAAGCGGCAAACAACGCATCTCGATAGTCGTCAAAGCCCAGGAAATATACCTGTTAAGGGTGAAAATCTGCGTCTGGATCCAGCGATACATAAACTCGCTTCTCTGGTAAACTATAGTGGGCGTCGATGCTCATAC
>FWPU01008987.1_pt1 | contig 16233 bp, 19 predicted proteins | sample 2228361 | NCBI WGS metagenome assembly FWPU01 (sample SAMEA103939777, study PRJEB20133) | metagenome
ATAAAAGGAAAAACATAAAAAATTAAGGGTAAAATAGGGTAAATTTAATTTTAAATTTCTTCCAAAATACCCTTTTGCGAAAGTTGGGTTAATATTTTTGACTTTAAGCATTCAAAAAAATATACCTTTTCAATTAGATGGAAATGTATCAAAAAAAATCCTTTCTTTATCCCTTTATTAACTAAATTTGTACTTCATCATTGGCATTTTCCCTTTGAAACAGAACATAATAAATCATCTCATATTAATTCCCTTTATCATTTTTGACCACATTCACAATTGTATGTTTTATTATCAATATTACAATTAAAATTTTTCATATAAATCCTTGGTGATTTCCAGCAAGTTTCCTGGCAAAGTTTCATAAAACTTATGCAAAAATTATCTCCAAAGGAAATTTCCTTGCTCAAACTCATATTAGGTTTTTCCTCTACCCCCATTATATCTCCATAATAATTTTCTATCTCTCCTATTATGTTTCTTATCTCTTTTGTTAGATAATCAATGTTATGATTTTTCATAATAAAAATAAAATCTTTAACAACCAAAAGAATATCCCTTTTTGTTTTAATTTCTTTTTCATTATCTATAACCTCTCTTTTATCATATTTAACTAAACCCTTTTGAAATTCTTTTATTAGATTATATATTTTCTCAATATTAACCCTTGACACCTCATCTGGATATATATCTGTCTTGCTTTCAATAATTTTATTAATTTCTGAGGAAACTAATTTTATCAATTCTTCTGATCCATATAATCTTATTGCAAAGAAAATTAAAATAATTAATAATTTTAATTTCATAATTCCCTCCAAAATTTTTTATTATCCACATTCGCAAATAAATTCCCAAGTATTGTAATTGCAACTCCATTTTTTAATAAATCCTCTTTATAAAATTTTACAATCCCCCTTATAAAAACTTTCTTAAAAGTTTTATATATGCCTCCTCTTTTTTGTTTTGGAAGAAAATTTAAAACCCTTAAATTTCTCTTCATAATTTGAACATAACTCAAATTTTACCCCTTGTCAAGGAGATTTTTTTGTTCCTTTTTTACATTTTTTAATTAAAAGCTTCCTAAGATGAATTATCCCCACGGAAAACGGACACGGGCAACAGACACGGAAAACGGTTATTATCAAAAGGGCTTACACCAGGTTAAGCCCCTACGGCTTTTCGCTCCTTTTGTGTCCTAAATGCCAAATGCTTAATGCTAAACTTAACTTGATTATTCTTTTATTTTTGATATAATTTAAATATGGAAATAGTTAAAAGAATTATAAGAGGTGTCCCTATCCTTGACATTTCAGGAACTATTAGTGTAGGGGGAACTGCTACAGAATTAGCTACTTACCTTTCTGAGTTATTGGAGGAAAACATTCCTGGAATTGTTTTAAATTTGGAAAATATTGATTACATTGATTCTACGGGAATTGGTGAATTGGTGGGTTATCTTTCAAGGTTTGAAAATGCAAAGAAAAGAATTGTTCTTTTAAATCCAAAGGAAAGAATTATACGGCTTCTTACAATTACAAAGCTTGATAAAGTTTTTAAAATTTTTCAGGAGGAAGAAAAAGCTATAAATTATTGCGAAAGGGGGGAGTCGAACCCCCAAGGCTAAAAGCCACAAGATCCTGAATCTTGCGCGTATACCAATTCCGCCACTTTCGCTCTATTAAAATTATAACATAATGAAAAATATAATTGATTATTTTAAAAAAAAGAAAGATAAAACAGCAAATCTTTTTGAACTGATAAATTTTTTTGGAAAAGATGTAGAAAAAATTTTGAAGGAATTGCAAAATAAGGGAGAAATTGTTGAGATTAGAAAAAATTTTTTTATTTATTTAAAAAATACTCCCTTTTTATTAGGAAAGGTATTTTTACAAGGAAGAGGTCTTTTAATAGAAACCAAGGAAGGAGATTATTTTTTTAATTTAAACCCTTTAAAGTTAATGGAAGGGGATTTGGTTCTTTTAAAAAGGGAAAAAAGGGGAGTAAGAATTTTTAAAATTTTAGAGAGGGCTTATAAAAGACTTGTGGGCTTTTATTTGGGGGAAAAGTTGTTTTTGCCTATACAAAAAAAGGCAGAAGAATTTGTTTTAAAAGATGAGGTAAATTTTTCAAGGGGAACTATCATTGAAACAGAAATTTTGGTCTATCCCAATAAAGATAAAAGGGGGTTGGTTAAATTAAAAGATGTCCTTGGAAGTTATGGAGATGAAAATTCTGAAATTGTTGGATTTTGTAAATCCAGAAATTTACCCATTGATTTTTCTGAAGATGTCTTAAAAGAAGCAGGAGAAATTAAAGAAAGGTTTTCTTTAAAGGGAAGAGTTGACTTTACAAAAGATGAAGTTTTTACAATAGATCCAAAGGATGCAAAGGACTTTGATGATGCCCTTAGTTTAAAAGAAGAAGGGGATTATTTTGTATTGGGAGTTCACATTGCAGATGTATCCCCCTATGTAAGGGAAAATACTCTAATAGATAAAGAAGCAATGAAGAGAGGTGAAACATTATATTTTCCTTCAAAAGCAATCCATATGCTTCCTTCAAAACTTTCGGAAAATATTTGTTCTTTAAATGAAGGAAAAAAGAAATTTTGTGTTTCTTTAATGGTTTACTTTGATAAAAAATGGAAACATCTTAAAACAGAAATTAGGGAAAGCATAATTAAATCGAAAAAGAGATTTACCTATGGAGAAGTTGAAGAGATTTTGGAGGGTAAAAAAAGTTCTTTTAGTAATACATTAAAAAAAATGGAAGAACTTTCAGAATTTTTAAAGGAAAAGCGAATAAGAAGTGGGAGCTTGGAATTTGAGTTCCCTGAATTTGAGTTAATTTATGATGAGAAGGGAAAGATTAGTGAGGTTGCACCCCTTTATAGATTAAAATCCCATTCTATTGTAGAAGAATTTATGCTTTTTGCAAATAAAGAAGTTGCTCGCTATCTTTATAATAAAAATTATAATTTTTTGCATAGGATACATGAAAAACCCAACCCTTTTAAATTGATGGATTTAAAGATTTTAGTTCAAAGGTGGGGTTTTGACTTTCCCGTTAATGTAGATGATCCAACCCCTAAAATGCTTCAAAGGATTTTAAAGGAATGGAAAAAATTGGAAGAGGGGGTCTATTTTCAAGAACTTTTGCTTCGTTCTCTACCAAGGGCAGTTTATAGTCCCATAAGGGATATTCATTTTGCTTTAAATTTTAATCTTTACTGCCACTTTACTTCTCCAATTAGAAGATATGCTGACTTATTGAACCAAAGAGTTTTGAAAAAGGCAGTAAAGAACGAAAAATTTGAAATTTCAAATTTAAAGGAGTTAGCAGAGAGGTTAAATGAAAAATCAAAGGTGAAGGAAGAAATTGAAAGGGATTTTTTAGAGTATAAAATTCTTCAAATTTTAAAGGAAAAGGAAGGGGAAGTTTATTTGGGAACAATTGTATCTGTTTTAGATGGCGGTTTTTTTGTTTTTATTCCCAGGTATTTTATAACAGGGTTTTTACCCTTTTCTTCCTTTAAAAATAATTTTATCATTGCTTATAAAGGAGAACAAAGGGCAAGGGATTTAAAGGGAAGGTATTCTTTTAAATTAAGAGATGAAATAAAGGTAAAGATAAAAGAAGTGGAGCCCTTTAAAAGAAGATTAACCTTAGATTATTATCCCTATGATTGAATTGAAGGAATATTTTTCAAAGGAAGATAACCTTTTTAAAAGGGAGTTTTATTTAGATAAAACTGTAATTGTGGCAAAAAGTCTATTGGGTGCCTATCTTGTAAGAAGGTACAAAAATTTTTTAATTGCAGGAAAAATTGTAGAAACAGAAGCATACCTGGGTTTTAAAGATCCTGCCTGCCATTCCTATAAGGGGAAGAGTGAAAGGTGCAAAGTTATGTTCAAGGAAGGGGGGCATTTTTATGTCTATTTTATTTATGGTTTCCACTATTGCTTAAATGTGGTGACGGAAAAGGAAGGGGTCCCTGAAGCAGTTTTGATTAGGGCTTTGGAGCCAGTTTTAGGAATTGAATTTTTAAAAAAAATTAGAAAAAATAAAAAAAATTTAACCTCAGGACCAGGCATTTTATGCAGTGCCTTAAAAATTGATAAGGCCTTTAATGGACATCCCGTTTGGCTTGAACCCTTACAAATTTTTAAACCCTTAGAGGATGGTTTTGAAATAGTTGCCAAAAAGAGAATTGGAGTTGATTATGCAGGTGAGGCAAAGGAGTGGAAGTTAAGATATTATATAAAAGATAACCCTTATATAAGTAAGCCCTAAAATTTTAATTCTTGGCTTTTGTATCTTTGTCCCAAATGGACTAAGACAATGCCAATTGAAATAAAGGTAATGAATCCCCAAAAGATTTCACCTGCATAGGGGATCAATCTTATCAATGAAAAGATAAGCCAACCTAAAAACAAAGAGGCAACTTTTCCAAATTTTTTCCCAATTTTATTTCCAAAAATCCAAAATAAAACTATAGTACCATAAGCTTTGGATAAAAAGAAAAAGGCAATTAAAACTAAAATTAATGGATAACCCATATAAAGGGATGTAAAGAGAAAAAATAGGGAAAATAAGAGAAAAAAGATTGCAAAACCTAAAAACCCAATTATTATAGTTTTTTTGATGTTATTTTTGAATATAAATATAGAAGATGCAATTTGATAGGGGAAGATAAAGGTTAATAGAAAAGCCCAAAAGAGCCAAAATAGAGATAAACCAATTTTGTTTTTTATATTGGATTCCCTTTCTTCTACTGGAGCTATTATTATTTTTTTCCCCTTTATTACGGCACCTTTATCAACTTTTAAACTCCCAAAGAGAATAGTTATGTCATTTACTTCTGCCTTTTCCTTTAAATGGCAGGTTCCACCTACCACATAAACAGTTCCAGAAACCTTACTTTCTATGGTAAGGGGGGAAAAATAAACTGTTACATCTCCTTCAAAGGGTTGATTTATATTGGAAGGTTCAAAAACAGAAATTATGCTTTTTTGGGGAAAGAGAATTGTAGAAAAAAGGGAAAAGATCAAAAAGAATTTTTTCATATCCTTTTTAATATTTTTTTCATATAAAGATAAATTAAAAGGGAAATTGAAAAAGAAGTTATTCCAAAAAAGTACAAAAAGGGGTTTGATTTTAAAATGTAAAGATTAGGTAAATTTTTAAATAAATAAAGGTATGCTTTTAAAAACTCTATATTTATTATTGAATGGAATAATAAAAAGATGGTGAAGAAGAAAATTGAAAGGGATAAGAATAAATATTTTTCTTTTTTTCTAATAAAGGGTGGGGGTTCAAAGGAAAACTTCACATCTTTTAGTTCTAACTTTTGAAAAATTCTTAAAATTTTTTCTTGTTTTTTTATTTCTCCTTTGCAAAAACCACAGGTGTTAAAATGTTTTAAGATTTCTCTGGGAATTTTCATTCCCTCTAAAAAGTCAATACAAAAGTTTTCTTGAAATTCTTTACATTTTTCCATCTTCTTCACCTATTATTTCTTCCAGGAGTTTCCTGGCTTTAAAAATTCTATTTTTTACAGTTCCCAATTTTAAGTTTAAGATTTCTGAAATTTCTTCATAGGAAAGTTCTTCCTGGTGTCTTAAAAGAATTATTTCTTTTAAATCTTCTGGTAGTTTTTCAAGGGCATCCCAAATTTCTTTATTTTTTTCTTCCTTTATGATTTCTGTTAAGGGAGTTTTTTTTGTTATTAAACTTTGGTTTGTAAGTTCTGTCATTACCATATGTTTCTTCCTTAAAAAATCAATACTTAAATTTTGAGCAATTTTATAAATCCAAGTAGAAAACTTGTAAGCAGGATTAAAATTTTCAATGTTTAAATAGATCTTCAAAAAAACCTCCTGTGTAAGCTCTTTTGCTTCATCTGCTGAGCCAATTTTAAAAAAGATGAAAGAATAAATTTTTTTCCACCAGCGCTCCACCAATAGGGAAAAAGCACTTTCATTGGATAGGGAGGAAACCAAAAGTTCTTCATCTTTTTTTTCATTCCATATCATTATACGAAGCCCTTCTTGCAAAGTTTTTAAAAATATAGTATACATAAAATATGGGAATAGAGGAAGTACTTTTGTTTTTATTCTTATTTTTTTCTGCCTTTTTTTCTGCCTCTGAGACAGCTTTAACTTCCCTTTCACATACTACCTTGGAGCATTTATTTAAAAAATATAAAACCCTTAGACTTTGGATTTCCCATCCCATTAAGGTTCTCATAACAATCTTAATTGGCAATAACCTCGTAAACATTTTTGCTGCATCTCTTGCAACTATTTTAGCAAAAAAACACTTTCAAAACATTGGAATTGCAGCTGTTGCAGGTACTATGACTTTAATAATTATAACAGTAGGAGAAATCTTTCCAAAAACCTTTGCAAAAAGGTATAATGAAAAAATTGCTCCCCTTTTAATGCCTTTAATTAATTTATTTTATTATACTTTTTATCCTTTAACTGCAGTTTTTTACTATATAACAAAAATTGGACTTACAAAGGGAGATATTGGATTTAAAGAAAGGGACTTAATTTATGCCATAGATATATCTTCTAAAAAGGGTTTGCTCCCTGGGACGGGAGCTAAGATGCTTTATTCAATTTTAAAGTTAAAGGATTTAAAAGTAAAAGACATTATGATACCAAAGATAAATGTTACCTATGCATCCTTAGAAGAAGACAGGGAAGATCTTTTGAAGATTTTTATGGATACAGGTTATTCCAGAATCCCAATTTATGAAGGGAATGAAGATAATATAATAGGTATACTGCATGCAAAGGAGCTCCTTAAAGAGTATAATAATTTAAAAAATATTTTAAAACCCCCTATCTTTGCTCCAGAATATCAAAAGGCCTTTTCCCTGTTAGAAGAAATGAGAAAACAAAAAATCCATATGGCTTGTGTTGTAGATGAGTATGGAATTTTTACGGGAATTGTTACCATTGAAGATGTCTTAGAAGAAATTGTAGGGGAAATAGAAGATGAATATGATAGAAAAGTGGAAAAATTTAAAAAAATAAGGGAAGGGGAATATGTATTTTCAGCAGATATGCCCCTTTCTGAAATAGAAAATGTAATCCAAGCCAAGTTTCCAAAATCAAATAATTATAATTCTTTAAGGGGTTTTATTTTTTATAATTGGGATAAGGTTGTGCGAAAGGGAGAAAAATACTTTTGGGAGGGGTTTGAATTTGAAATATTGGAAGAAAGTGGAAAGAAAAACCTAAAAATCAAAGTTAAAAAAATTTAATTTTTCTTATAACTTCTTTTCCCAGAAAAGAATTTACCCTTTTTTTTAACTCATTAAGTTCTCCTTTTAAATTTAAATTTTCAATTTCCCCCCTTTTTTTTAAAACCAGGGTTCCTTTTTTTGTAATATTTGAAGGGGTAAAAATTTCTGATAAAGTTTTTCCTGCTAAGTCCTTCCAGCTTTTTAATATTAAATTTAAGGGCTCCTCTAATTTTTTCTGAAAGTTCTTTGGTATTACATCTTTTATTTGATTCCAAACCATGTTATTATTTTAAACTATGAATAAGCTTGAAATCAACTGTCTTACAAAATATTATGGAAAGATAAGGGGTATAGAAGATCTTTCCTTTTCTGCTTCCTCTGAAATTTTTGGTTTGGTTGGTCCCAATGGGGCTGGAAAAACAACTACTTTAAATATTCTTTCAGGTATAATCTTGCCTGATTTGGGAAATTTTTATGTTTGTGGCTTAGATGGAGTAAAAGAAAAGATTAAGGTTAAAAGATTAATTGGTTATTTGCCAGAAGAACCCTTCCTTTTTGATTATCTTACAGGGGAGGAAACCTTAAATTTTATTTCCAGTGTTTATAAAGCTAAATGGAAAAAAAATGAAAAATTATTGAAATGGATGGAAGATTTGGAAATAAATATTTATCTTAAAAATCTTGTGGGAAATTACTCCCATGGCACAAAACAAAAGATTGCAATTTTTTTATCCCTTTTGCACAATCCTGAGATAATTTTATGGGATGAACCCTTTATTGGGTTAGATTTTCCAAGTCAAGAAAAGCTTAAAGAAATTATGTTGGAGTTGAGAGAAATGGGAAAAACAATAATACTTTCTACCCATCATTTAGAACTTGTAAAGGAAGTTTGCACAAGGTCTGCCTTTATCTTTAATGGGAAAATCTATTGGATTGGAAATGATGTAGAAGAACTTAAAAAACTTTTTTTTGAAGATGTGGAAAAAGAGCTTCTGGGAATTAAAAAATAGGTTTAAAGAAAAGCCCTTAGATTTTTCCTTAAGGGTTATTGTAAGTTTGGCATTTGCTTTTGGAATCTTTTATATAAGTTATTATAGCGGTAATAAATTTGAAAAATATTCAGAAGGGATAAGGACTCTCCTTCCCAATTTATGGAAAAATGGTCTTTTATGGATTTTAAATTATGGTTTAACTTTGCTTTTTCCCTTTACAATTCTTTCTTCTTCCATTTCTTTTCTTAGCATCTTTTATAAAGATAAGTCCCTAAGTTTTTATCTTCAACTGCCTTTAAAGGATTTTAATTATTTTATAGGAAGGGCTTTTAAAACTTTTGTAATTTCAAACGGTTATATTTATTTGATATTTTTACCTTTTATTTTGGGTTTATCAAATTTTAAAAAAACTCTTTTAGCAATTTTTCCTTTAACTTTATATCTTTTTTTGTCTTTTTTTATGGGCATATTTTTGACCTTAATTTTAAGTTATTTTTTTAAAGTTTCCAATTTATATAAATTGTTTTCAACTTTTTTTGCAATTTTTGTAATTTCTCTTTTAATAATCTTTAGAATTTCTATGCCTAAAAACATTTTTTTATATTTCACATACTTTTTCTTTACCATAGAAAAACCAGAAGGTTTTGTAAACTCCCTATTTTTTCCTCTTTCTTTATCATTTTTTAAGATAATTGACTTAGGTTTTTTAAAGATTTCAAAAAGTTATATCCTTGCCTTTACTTTAATTTTTTTAATTTCTCTAATTACTTTTAAAAAGATTTATTTTATTGCCTATTCTAAAAGCTTTTCTTCTAAGGAGGGGTTAAAAGTAACTAAAAAACCCCAAATAGTTGAAAAAAATCCCTATTTAAATATAATTTTTAAAGAGTGGCTTTCCATATTAAGGACACCTTTACGCCTCACCCAATCAATCTTGATGATATCCCTAATCTTTTTATATTTTTTTAATTTTCAAGTGGTTCCTTTTAAAGAAGAACCAATGATGGCAAAACTTTATGTTGCTCTACATTTTTTCCTTTTATCTTTTATTTTATCTGCCTTAGGCCTCCGTTTTTCTTTTCCTTCAGTTTCCTTAGAAGGGGAAAATTTTAATATTTATAAGATTTTACCTTTAAATTTAAAAAAAGTTTTAATTTTAAAAGGGTTATCCTATTTTTTGCCCTTTTTTCTTTTATCTATAATATTAAATTGTGGGGCTTTTTGGGGAATCTCTTTTACTATAAAGGATAAAATTTTTTCAATCTTTTATGGTTTCTTTTTTTCAATATTATCTTCCTTTATTGCTGTCCATGCAGGGTTTATAAAACCAAATTTTAAAAATCCAAATCCCTTACAAGTTGGTTTTTCTTTGGAAGGACTTGGATATTTTTTCATATGTTTTTTAATAAATGTTTTTGTAATGGTTTATTACCTTAGGGATTTTTTAAATTTCTTTTTTTAAAAAATTTAAATATTTTATTCCCTCTTCAATTCCATATTTAAAGGCAATGTTATAAAAGGGGTGGTCCACAATTAATTCTTGAGGTTTATATTTCCTTAATAAAAATTTTAAATTTTCAAAATCTATCCCCTTTCCAAAAGCTATTTTTAAATCCATTTTACTTGCAATTTTCATTGTCTCTTCAAATTTTTCCCTTTCTTTTTCATCCTTAAAGGGAAAGGGAAAATCTATTTCCACTTGGTTTATTCCAATCTTTGAAGCTACCTTTATTTGTTCAGGATCACCTTCAATTTTTAAATATAAGTTTTCTTTTTTAAAGGGAAAATTTTGGAGAATTTCATGTATTTGCTCTTTAAAAAGTAATAAATCAATGCAGTTATCCTTCCTTTGCAAATTGGATAAGGTTGTATAAGTAGGGGATAGAGATAAAAGTTCATGGATTTGTTCTGCTGTAGCACCAATTTGAATATTTATCTTAAAAGAAAAGAAAGAATTTAGGGCTTTTATTTCTTCTAAGAATTCTTTATCATAAATTAATACTAAGCTTTTTATTTCTTTAAAACTTAAGGAAGAAAAATATTCGGGTAAAGAAGGAAAGATCTGGGGATAACTTTTTCTTAAAATTTGATAGGGTATTCCTGAAAGGGATATTTCCATTAAAATAAAATATATTTTATGAAAAACTGTGGTGGAGTTATTTTGCCCTCTGCAAGGGTTCTGGCTTCCTCAATATCTATTATAAATCTCCCTGCGGGAGCACCAGCTGTGGTTTTAAGGTAAATTTCAAGCTTGTTTATACTCTTTTTACCTTTATCATATAATTCTGTGGCTGCTTTAGTGATGGCACTTAAGGAATTGAAAACATCTTTTTCATTATCTGTAATTACTATTATCTTTACCGAATCAGGGGTTTCCCCTTGTAAGATATTATGTTCAAAAAGATAAACATTATCTAAAACAGATCCAATTGCTTTCCTCACAACTTCATCATCATAGGGTTTTTCTCCTTCTTTTGTTTTTTTATCCTGTCCCTTAGTTTTAGAGGGACTTTTAATTGTTGTAGGAATATTTGGATTTAATTGTTTGGCTATATCTCCTAAGGATGGTTTTGCTGCTGCTGCAATAGGGCTTTCTTTTTTTTCACTTTCTAAGATAATGGCAGAATCAATCCCTTTTTTATTCATTTTTTCTGTTTTTTTTACATCAATTAAGTTTAAATCAATTGAAATAATGGTACCATTTGTCAAAGTAATTATGGCTTTTCCATTTTCCACTTTATATTTTTCCTTAGCCATATATGTGGAACCATCTTTTAAATAAACCACATAGGAAAAAAGGGAAAAGGCAAAAGTTAAAAATATTAAAAAAAGCACTTTCTTCATCTTGACCTCCTATGTTATTATACCAGAAATGAGAAATATTTTGTTCATTTCTTTTAAAATTTTTTTAAAGAATACTAAAAGTGCCCTTTGGTCCCTTTTAGGTATAATAATAGGTATTTCTGTTTTGTTTTTATCCTTTTCTTTAATGGATGGTTATAAAGAGGGTTTGCATAAATCTTTAAAAAGGATTTATCCTCCCCTTTTAATTAAGTCAGAAAGCCAACTTGAACCACCAAAATACATAAGGGATTATGCTTATATGGAAAAGGAAGATTTTAAAGAAGGTTTAATTTATGGGAGAAGAGAAAAATTATCAAAATTTGTTTATTGCAGAGCAAGGGAAGGGCAAAAAAAGGTACTTTTAGGAAAAACCTTGGCAAATAAATTAAATTTAAAAGTAGGGGATTCAATAATTTTTGTTTATAAGGATAAGGGATCCTTAGAGAAGATTAGCTTTAAAATTGATTCCATAAAATCTTTTGGGGTCTCCTTTATTGATGAAAGTTATATAATAATTCCCTTAAATATTTTAAAAGATCTTCCAAATTCTTATGGAGTTTATCCTAAAGATAAAAGTTCTAGGAAAAAACTTAAAGGTCTATTGGAAAAGGAAATTTTTTGGAATCAGTTAACTTTTGAAGAAATAACAAGGGACTTGTTTTTGCCCTTAAAAACAGTTGAGTGGAGTATTGGTTTCGTTTTAAGTTTGATAACCTTTGTGGCAACTTTTCAATTAATTTCCCGTCTCCTTTTGGATATGAAGGAAAAAAAGGTTTCCTTTGCAACTCTTTATTCTCTGGGAATGAAAAGGAACCAAATAGTTTTTTCCTTTTTTATTTATTCCTTTTTTTTGGGCTTCTTTGGAATTGTTTTAGGAATTTTCTTGGGGTGGCTCCTTTCCTTTTTAGCAAATTCCCTGCATATACTAACCTTTGGTGAACTTTTAAGGGAAGCATATTTTGTTTCAAAAATAACATTAAAACCCTCCTTTGATAGCATAATTATAATTTTATTCTTAGGCATATTCCTTATTTTTTTTGTTTCAATTTTTACTTTTTTTGTATTAAAAAGGATAAACATAGTTGATGCTTTAAGGTTTGAATAAAACTTTTTTTTTAAAAATTCGTATTTTCATTGGAGGTTTTAATGGAATTTAAGACATTTTTAAATACTTTTATTTCACCTAAGGTTGCCTTTAATGTTTTGAAGGAAAAAAATTATTTTATAGTTGCTTTGATCTTTACCCTTTTGGTTTCAACCTTTTCTGCTTTCATTTTTACAAGGCATATAAACTATAAAGCAGCCAAGATAAAGATGATGGAAAGGATGGAAAAAGGGGGAAGACAAATTACAGAAGAAGAAGCAGATAGGATCATTGAAAAACAAGAAAATTTTTCTAAAAAATATGGGCATTCCTTTTCTCTTTTTATAAGTTTTATAGTTTTACTTTTTTTATCCTTTATCTTTTATTTAATCTTTAAATTAACGGGAGCAGATTTTTCCTATAAGGCATCCCTTTCTACAACAGTCCATGGCTTTTTGCCCTCTACTACAAGTTCTCTTTTGAGCTCCTTAATTTTGTTAAAAAGGGGAGTTGTAACTTATGAAGAAGCTGAAAACCTTTTACAATCCAATTTGGGTTTTCTAGTGGAGCCAGAAAAATCCCCACAACTCCATTCTTTTTTATCTTCCCTTGATTTCTTTTCTTTGTGGTCCTTGGGGCTTTTGGTCTATGGTTTTTCAGTAATATCTGGGAAAAAGATAAAAACCTCTGCAGCAGTTATTGTATCCCTATGGATTTTATATGTTTTAATAAAAATTTTCTTTGCAGGACTTAGAAGATGAAAAAGTTTTTAATTTTTTTATTTATCTTATTTTTAGTTTTAATCCTTTATTTTTCTTTTTTTGGGAATAAAAAAGATATAAAAGAAGTTTATTTAGAACCCTTAAAAAAACAAAACATAAGGGAAATAATTTCTGCTTCAGGGGAGATCCAGCCTAAGATAAAAGTAAATATTCAATCAGATGTAATTGCAAGGATTGAAAAACTTTATTTTAAAGAAGGGGATTATGTAAAAAGGGGACAAAAATTAGTTGAGCTTGAAAAGGATACATATCTTTTTCAAAGGGATCAGGCAAAAGCAGCAATTGCCTCTGCCATTGCTTCTTTAAAAGTTTCTGAAGCTCAATTGGAAGAAGCAGAGGTAAGAAGAAATAGGATTAAAGCACTCTTAGATGAGAACCTTATCTCCAGAGAAAGCTATGATCAAGCAGAAGCAACATACAAAAGTGCTTTTGCGAGGGTAGAAGCCTCAAAGGAAGAAATTAACCGCCTTGAAAAATATTTAAAGGAAGCAGAAGATAAATTGAAAAAGACCACAATTTTAAGTCCCCTCGATGGAAAGGTTGTGGAATTGATTTTAAAGGAAGGGGAGGTTGTAATTTCTGGGACTCCAAATGTCCCTGGTTCCACAATTGCAATAATTGCAGATCTTTCAGAAATTATATCTGAAGTAGATGTAGTTGAATCGGAGATTTCAAAGGTCTCTTTGGGACAAAAGGCAAAGGTTGTGGTAGATGCCTTTCCTCAAAAGGAATTGGAAGGAATAGTTGAAGAGATAGGGGAGTCAGCTTTTAAAAAGGTAGATGTAAATTACTTTAAAGTAAAAATTAAAATAACCCAGGACTTTCTAGCACTAAAGCCAGGTATGACTTCAAAGGCAAAAATTTTTGTTCAAGAAAAAAGGGATGTTTTGGCTGTACCATCCCAAGCAATTCAAGAAAGAAAAGGTGAAAAATTTATATTTATAAGTGAAAAGGGGAAGGCAAAAAAAGTCTCCGTTACAGCAGGAATTCAGGATCAAATTTATACAGAAATAATAGGTGCTTTAAAGGAAGGAGCTCTTGTGGTTACAGGACCTATAAGGGTTTTAAAGGAGCTTGAAGAAAAAGCCCTTCTTAAGGAAAAAAAAGAGGACTATGGAAGCTAATTTAATTTTAATGGAAAGTGTTGTAAAAATTTATAAGATGGGTTCCACAGAAGTCCCTGCTTTAAATGGTATAAACTTAAAAGTTGAAAGGGGAGAATTTTTAGCAATTATGGGTCCCTCTGGTTCAGGGAAATCCACATTAATGAATATAATTGGATGTCTAGATGTCCCCACAGAAGGGAAATATTTTTTAAAGGAAAAGGAAATAGAAAAGATGGATGATGAAGAATTAGCCTATATAAGAAATAAGGAAATTGGATTTGTCTTTCAAAATTTCAATTTGCTTTCCAGGACAGATGCTTTATCAAATGTGGAACTTCCTTTGATTTATTCAAGGGTTTCAAAAAAAGAAAGAAAAGAAAGGGCAATGGAAGCATTAAAAAAATTGGGTATTGAAAAGAGAGCAAAACATATGCCTTCGGAACTTTCAGGGGGTGAACAACAAAGGGTTGCAATTGCAAGGGCTCTTGTAACAAATCCTTCAATAATTTTGGCAGATGAGCCCACAGGAAACCTTGATTCAAGGGCATCAGAGGATATTATGAAAATTTTTAGAGGTATAAATGGAGAAGGAAATACTATAATTTTGGTGACCCATGAACTAGATATTGCAAAAAATGCAAAGCGTCTAATAAAATTAAGAGATGGGAAAGTTATAGAGGATATTTGCCAATGATTTTTTTAGAAAACTTTAAAATTGCATTAAAGGCAATATTTTCAAACAAAATGAGATCCATCCTTACAACTATTGGAATAATAATTGGAGTTGGAGCTGTTGTAGGGGTTGTGGCAATTGTACAAGGGTTATCCTATATGATTTCTCAAGAATTACAAGGAGTTGGTGCCACATATATAATTGTATTTCCTCTGCACGACCCCAACAACCCTGAATATTCAGGTAAAGACATAAGAATAACTATGGAAGATGCCAAGGAAGTAGAAAAAAATTGTTCCGCAATTGAATATTTAACTCCCATAATCTGGAGGGCTGGATATATACATGCAAATGGGAGGAAATGGAGTGGTTCCCTTTTGGGGGTAAATGAAAACTACTCCTTTATAGCAAACCATTTTGTTGAAAGGGGAAGGTTTATTACAAGGGATGACATTGAGGGGAGGAAAAAGGTAACTGTTATAGGTAGAACCCTTGTAAAAGAATTAAAGCTTGGGCAAAATCCCATTGGGAAAGAAGTTGTGGTGGAGAGTAATCCTTTAACAATTGTAGGGGTTATGGAAAAAAAGGGGAGGATGTTTGGGGAAGATCAAGATAGTGTTTTGATTATGCCTCTTACAACAGCCCAAATGGTTTTTGGAGAAATGGCATCAAGGCATATGCGCTTAGATATAAAAGCAAAATCCCCAAAAGTGGCTGAACTTGCGAAGGAACAAATAACTGAGACATTAAGAAAAACCCATAAAATACCAGAAGGAAAACAAGAAGATTTTAGAGTAATGCTTCAAGAAGAAATTCTTTCCACTGTTTCAAAAATTTTGGGATCCATTACCCTTGTAGTTGCTGCTGTTGTGGGAATTTCTCTTTTAGTTGGAGGTGTTGGAATAATGAACATAATGCTTGTATCTGTTACAGAAAGGACAAAGGAAATTGGGTTAAGAAAAGCAGTTGGTGCAAAAAGAAAAGATATCCTTTTACAGTTTTTAATAGAAGCAGTTACCCTTTCCTTAGTTGGAGGTATAATTGGGGTGGGTTTTGGCTTTCTTTTGGGAAAAGGTGGTGCAAAACTAATACCTGGATTTCCAGAAGCCCATGTACCAATATGGGCAATTGGACTTGCCTTATCTTTTGCTGCAATTGTGGGTATATTTTTTGGAATATATCCTGCTTATAAGGCATCTTCTCTCCATCCCATTGATGCTTTAAGGTATGAATAAGAAAATTTATTTTAAAAAAATAATAATTTAATCCTAAAAATTGACTTTAATTTTTTTTATGTCCTTTAAAATTTAAATAAAATCAAAAATTAAATATATAGGGGGCGTGGTTTCCACGACCCCTTAATTGATAAAAGGTTGAATACTAAGGGCAGTTTCCCGTTGAATTTAATATTCTTCCCGGTCCTGCAGAGCCCTCTCCTGCCCCATTGTATGCTGTTACAAGATAGTAATAGCAAACTCCTGAAGAAGGATTGTC
>FWPU01002112.1_pt1 | contig 16229 bp, 14 predicted proteins | sample 2228361 | NCBI WGS metagenome assembly FWPU01 (sample SAMEA103939777, study PRJEB20133) | metagenome
GGCCCATTCAAGACCATCGAGGACATCCAAGACGTGCCCGGTATCGGCCCGACGACGTTTGCGGGGATCAAGGACTTGATCACGGTGGGGCCGTAAGAGCACTGGCGGGAAACGAAAACAGGACAGTGAGTGGACTGTCCTGCTTTTTGGGACGGTATCTGCTCACAGCCCATAGCAGAGATGTCACTCTGAGCGCCCGGAGGGCGCGAAGAGTCTCGTTTTTGGCAATGGCGCAAAACTCGCCCTGTCACCCTGAGCGAAGCGAAGGGTCTCTATTCACTGTTGCAGCCGTGATAGTTAGGAGGGTGCTACGTTGCGCTCAGAGATTCTTCGCTTCGCTCAGAATGACGGGAAACCGTCAGGGTGACTTTTGCGGTATTGCGTTGCTGTGTACATTTCTTACACTCTCCAGAACGAACCGTTTCTGTAAGACATTCTACTATCCTCTTTCAGGGTCGCAAATCCCACAACATGCCCGGTGTCGGCCCTCGGGCCACAAGAGCGCCGGAGGAAAACAAAAGCAGGACGGCGAGTGGGCCATCCTGCTTGATTCTGCTATGGCGGGAACGGCAGGGTCTACGAAAGCGCCACAGCCGCCACCTTTTCCCCTCGAGGATCCAGAACTCCGATGCCCATCTCCTCGGCAGTTGACACCGCATCCGGATAGACCCGCAGGCCAAAGACGTAGGGGAGATACGGCTTTTCGATACGGGCCTCCGCCAATCGGCGGAGAAAAGTGGGGTCTCGGAAGCGCTGGCCCCATTTCTCCACCTCGTGCTTCCGCGTCCTAGCCTTGACCTCCACCAACGCCCATATCCGCTCGCCCGTCTGGCTTTCCAGCAGTACGGCGACGTCAATTTCGCCATCCACGTCCATCGGATAGGCCGGCCCGATCTGGCGATACCCCTTCTGCCGCATCACGTAGCCCAACGTTTCCTCAGCGTCCACTTCCAGGTCGGCCCCCAGCAGGTTGGACAGAGCGCCCAACTGCCAGGCCATGCGTTCTTGGGCCACTGCCAGTCTCTCCACTGTAGCCTCCAGGCGAGTCAACCGCTCCTCGGTGCGTATCTGGGCCTGGGCCAACTCCTCGACTCGCTTTTCGGTGCGTGCCTGGGCCTGCGCCAGTTTCTCGACCGTGGCCTCCAGGCGGGTCAACCGCTCCTCGGTGCGCGCCTGAGCCTGGGCCAGTTTCTCGACCGTGGCCTCCAGGCGGGTCAACCGCTCCTCGGTGCGTGCCTGGGCCTGGGCCAACTCCTCGACCCGCTTTTCGGTGCGTGCCTGGGCCTGGGCCAATTCCTCGACCCGCTTTTCGGTGCGTGCCTGGGCCTGGGCCAACTCCTCGACCCGCTTTTCGGTGCGTGCCTGGGCCTGGGCCAACTCCTCGACCCGCTTTTCGGTGCGTGTCTGGGCCTGGGCCAATTCGTGGATGGCCTCCCACACCCGTTCCTCCAGTTCGGAACGGTGTGGCACTCGTGCAGCCATCTCCTGCAAGAGTTCCTGGCGCAGCCCTTCGGCCTGTTCGCCGACCACCCGTCGCGCGACCTCTTCTATTTGGGAAACCGGCACTGTTTTCTGGGCCATTTCGCGCCCTCCTGTGGGACGGATGCCCGCATCCGCTTGCCCTTTCTTCTCGGACAACTCGCATTATACTCGGCGGCACCACAGATGTCAACAATGCCTTGCCGCGGCAAATGTTTATGCCCGCGCACACCTGCGCTCCTCCAGGTAAGCCGCCAATGCGTCCTCCCACCGCCGCAGCGGGCCCAGGCCAACGGCGCGCAGCGCGGCATTATCCAGCACCGAGTAGGCCGGCCGCGTCGCCACGGCGCCAAAGGCCGCCGTCGTCGTCGGCTCGGCCTGGGGGCCCAGTCCCGCCAGTTCCCAGATTTTGCGGGCAAATTGGTACCACGTACACGCCCCGGAGTTGGTGATATGGTACAGCCCATAGTGCGGCGTCTGGATCAATCGGGCAAGGGTGCGCGCCAGGTCGAGCGTGTACGTGGGAGAGCCGGTCTGATCGTCCACCACCTTGATCTCGCGCCCCTCGCGTGCCAGGCGTAGCATCAGTTCGACAAAGTTGCCCCCCTTGCCGCTGGCTCCGGCTACGCCGTAGAGCCATTGCGAGCGCACGATCCAATAGCGCTCCAGAATGTAGCGCACAAAGTACTCGCCGGCCAACTTGGCGATGCCGTAGACATTGATCGGGCTAGGTGGATCACCCTCGGCATAGGGGGTGCGCCGCCCCCTGTCCCCACCGAAGACGTAATCGGTGCTCATATGCAGCAGGGCGCAGCCCGCCTCTTTGCAGGCCAGCGCCAGGTCGCGCACACCGTAGGCGTTCACGGCAAAGGTCTTTTCGACGTTCGTCTCGCATTCATCCACCTTGTGGTAGGCGGCGGTGTTGAGCACCACGTCGGGCGCGTGGCGGCGCAGCGTCTCCCGCAGCCCAACCGGCTCGCAAATGTCCACGTCCCGATGGGTGAGCGGGATCAGTTCGACATCGGTCAGAACCCTGACCAGGTCACTGCCGAGTTGGCCGTTCGCCCCGATCAGCAGTACCTTCACGATGGCTTCTCCCCCGGTTGTGGCGCCTCGAAGATCGAGCCGGTGATGCGCACGATCTGGTGAGCCTCCTCCAGCAGCCGCATCCAGCGGATGTTGTAGTAACGCGGGTTATCAAAGTCGGTGTAGCCATAGCGGCGGATTTTCTCCACCATATCCACCACCGACGCTTCGACGCCCACCTTGGGGCGGAAGCCGAGCACGCGTTCGATCTTGTGGGTAGAGATGCGGTAACTGCGCACCCCTTTGTAGCCATAGTCCACGCGGATTTCGGCCTCGACGCCTGCCTGGCGCAGTGCCTCGCGCACGCGCAGGGCCAGTTCGGAGACACGGTAATTGCGATGGGCGACGTTAAAGATCTGCCCATTGACCTTGTCTTCCTCGGCCTGCAGCGCCAGAATGTAGGCCTGGGCCACATCGCGCACATCTACCAGCGGGCGCCACATCTCGCCGCCGTAATGCAGGTTGAGCACGCCCTGGCTGAGGGCGGTCTTGACGAAGGTGTTGACCACCAGGTCATAGCGCATGCGGTGCGAAAAGCCGTAGACGGTGCCCTTGCGCAGGATGACGGGGCAAAAGTCGTCGCCCGCCATGTCGAGCAGGATGTTCTCCGCGTCGCGCTTGGACCGAGAATAGGCCGCCATCGGCGTAACGGGCGTCTCCTCGTCCTGGATGACATCCTTCTCGCCGTCGCCCACGCCGCGGTCGTAGATGGAGCAGGAAGAGGCGAAGACGAAGCGGCGTATACCAGCTGCGCGGCACATCTCGGCCAGCGCGCGGGTGGCGAGGGTGTTCATCTCGTAATTGGCTTTGGGGTTGTACTCCGCCGTCGGGTCGTTGGATAAGCCGCCGAGGTTGACCACGGCGTCCACGTCCTCGAGCAGATTGGGTGGCAGGGCACGCATATCGGCCACGACCAACTCGACGCGGTCGCGGATCTCGCGCAGGCCGGCGTCGCCGTAGTAGAGGCGGTCGAGGATCTTGACGGCGTAGCCGCGTTCGAGCAGTTCCTCGGCCAGCACCGAGCCGACGTAGCCGGCACCACCCACGAGTAGGACCTTGCTCATCGCTCACCTGCCTTCCACTGTCCACACATCGCCGAAGGCGTCGGGTGGGATGCGCACTTCGTCCGGCTGCTCGCGGTTGTAGGGGTGGCTGGCGATGCTCACCATCTGCGTGTCGTCTTCGAGCGACATCCAGCCGTGGTAGACGCCTGGCGGGACGACGATCAGGGCCGGTTTGCGCTCGCCGACGACGATGGTCATCTTCTCGCCTTTGGTGGGACTCTCGTCGCGGTCATCCACGAGCACGAACTTGGCGCTGCCGTGGCTGATGAAGAACCAGTCCCACAGTTCGGCGTGTTTGTGGAACGCGCGTACAGTGCCGCGCGCCATATCGCCCACCAGGTACACCTGGCCGAAGCGATGCACCACACAATGCGGCTCTGTGCCGCCGGCCTGGCGGGCGATCTCGATGAGATACCCGCGGTCGTCATACCGCGCGGTGAGTGGAACAACCTGCACGCCTTCGATCATCGTGAGCCTCCGTGATGGGGGGGTTATTGGCCCTTCGGCCGGGGGTGATTATGCCATCAAGGGGGAGATTTGTCCAGCGGCAAGCGTCAGGAGATCAAGAGTCCAGTATCCGGATCCGTTCGAGAAGAACACAAATGACAAGCAGGGACCACCTAACCCGCCTTTGTACCGGAGCCGACAGGCACAGGGCAGGAGAGCCTGCGAGCATGAGGGTGCAATGACTACCTTCCTTACCCTGCACTCTCAGATGTTAAAACCCCATGGTATATTTCAACTCGCCAAGGTTAACAACTGCGCCACTCTCAACTTTAATAACCATGTCCGTACCAGTCTGGGGGTCTTTCAACACAACGCTTCCCATAGGTGTAGCATAGACCAGCACATAGTCACCAGGAGGCACATTCGCAAATACAAAGAACCCTTGCTTATCCATGATCGCTCTCGGCGCTGTGCTCTCATCCAGTATCCCCATTACCGGTTTGCCGTCATAGTATTGTACCTCGGCTAAGAATAGTGCGCCACCATCCAGGGGGTAGCTAGGCTGTCCTGCAGTCTGCCGCAGTGCCACGCCACCAACTGTGCCCGTGTCTGGAGTGGATGGAGTGGGCAGAATACCTACTCTAGTTAATGGCTCGATGACGCTAGTAGTGGGAAAGGGGGATTCTAGAGGAGAAGCAAGAAGAGTGGGTATTTCGGATACACCAGTGCCGCAGGCCATCACTAGAGCTAACAACAAAACGAAAATTCCTGAGACTATGCCCACCCTTACAGTTGGATTACCGACCATTGCTTAGACCTTAATGTAGCTGTTGGATAGGAAGAGGCGGAGCCGCCGGAAGACCCAGCGGCTCCGCCTCTCTGTTAGGGCCAATCTACTGGTTCACACCTTCGTAAACCAGGAATGCATCGTTAGCCGCATAGGAAGGCAGCGTGTTCAGTTCGTTCACGACGCCAATGATCTTGGGGGCGGTACCGGTAGCCGTACAAGTAGCACTCCCTGTATAGCCGTTAGCGATCTTGTTAATCTGCGTGTCAACGAGTGCTTGTCCAGGCTGTATATTGGTGCCGCTGGCTGTATAGGATGAGCCTGAGAACGTACAGTTGATGTTGACTGCACTGGCGCCCACGTTCATCACACTAAAGCCGGTCCAGTAGCCATAGTTGCGATCCATAATCAGCGGGAAGGCCACAGTGGAAGTCGCTGCATTTGGATCAAAACCAGCATAGGCAGCCCCCTTGTTAGCCTTCGAGTTCAACTGGTTCACGATCACCGTCAAAGGCATATTGGCAGTGTTACCAGTGACTTGAGCCGATCCGACAAAAGTCCGCCCCATCGAACAGGTAGTTGTCACCCCGGCGCCATGTGAGTAGGTAAAGACTGCAGCAAAAGTCTTGGACTGCCCCGGGTTAATTGTCTGCGTCTCTGTGCAAGCAGTACCGGGCTGCCCAGTTCCTGGGGTGTAACTTACCGTCACCGTAGTCGTGGTGCCACCTGTATTCATAATCTGCACACCAGTCCAGTAGTCATAGTTGTTCGCGTTGATCAACGGCATCACCGGGTTTGTTGCACCCTGGGCAAAGCCGTTGTAGGCAAACATGATCACAGCAGGCCCTCCGTGCTGGACTTCCATCACAGTCACGACAAGCGGCTGACTAGCGGTGACGGTAGCGGCACCAACCCATCCAGATGTATGGGCCTCTGTCCTCTGATCCAGTGTACAGGCTGCACCTGGCTGCAGGTTGCTACAAGAAGCAGTCACACTATCGCTGTAATTGATGGTAACGTCCGTCGCGGCCGAACCGGCATTTTGCACATTGAACCAGGTGGAATAGCCATAGTTCTCTTTCATCAGGAGCGGCACATATACTGGCGTCGCCCCGCTCGTCTGACCCGTGTAACTAGCGCCATTGACGTAGCCATCGCCGTGGACATTGGCAATGGAAGCCAACTGCTTATCCGATGAGATAACAACCGAACCGTTAAAACCATCGGATACAGCACTGAGAGGACAGTATGACTTGTACTGATTGGCTGCCAACGTGTCGTTGACAGTCGCAGCCGTACTCCCGTTCTGGTTATAGTAGGCAATGGATATGGTGGCTGGGCTTGCTTCTAGGTTCTGCAGAGCAAAGCAGGCAGTGTAGGTGGTAATAGCATAGACCCGATAGGGGTTCACCAACACAAATAGCCCCAATAGGAGGGGCAACACCAGGAACAAACGAATTATTTTCATGACATACCTCCTGAAGTTTTGAGTTAACTATAATATAGCACTCCATCACGCCCAAAGTCAATACCCCTTTTTGGTTACTGTGGCTGACCTGCCCATTCGCCAGGCGATTGCGCCCCAAATAATCTCGAAGAATGTGAGCAACAGACGAAGCACAATGGCAACAAAAGCAGCAAATGGCCAGCCAATAGAAGGAGCAAGGAGAACAACCAACGAGACCTCCCGCAAACCCAATCCCCCAGGCAGGAACGTGGCTAGGGAGGTAATCCCCCCCGAGAGACTCCAGGCCCCGATGATCTCGACCTGCTCAACGAGCGAAAGGGGCTGATTTGAATCAACAAGAATAATTACTATGTAGCCTCCAATTATCCAAATAACGATGTATAACACCAACCACATCGCAAGATCACGATAACGCACTGAAAAGGCTTCCTTCTGCCCCCAACGATGCAACACAGCGCTGATTAGCCGCGGGTGCACCATCACCCCCCCAACGAGCACAGCTACGACTGACCAGGTTATGTTAACCAGCGTACTGGAGCCATGTGTTGCAGCCAGGGATACCAAATAGACCAGGGCACCAGAGAGCAAAACCAGCACTTGCTCAACTCCGCTAGCCAACAGGGTCACTTTCTTGGACAAACCAACCTGCTCGTACAGGACAGCACGCCCCACCACATGCCATAACACTCCCGGTAGACGGCGTGCCAGGTTGGTAACGCAATAAACGCGCAGGTGAGTTTTCATATCCGCTGTGCCAGACAAACGATACATAATCAGATACCAGGTCAGTGCAGCCAATGCCAGAGCCAAGGTGTAGACGGCAAATGCTTTCAGTAATAGACCCATCGTGATATAGTGCAACCAGCCTACGACTTGATCCCAATCTCTGACCAAGACAGCCGTCAAAGAGAGCAGAACTAGGCCCAACAGGCCCGCCAGGACAATGCGAGTAACATGCGGACGGTCAAGAAATAACAGGGCCCGTCGCCACATCCTACCGAGAAGCGCTGGCCAGTCACTAGGGATCATCACAGCCATCACCTCGTAGCAGGTACAAGCGCACCTCATTCTGTCTGAACAGCAAATCGGTACACTTCTGCAAGTACAGGCCAACTCCAGTAAGCAAGGACATGGCCCACATCAGCAGATGAGGCGCCACATCTGAGCCAATCAACAAGGCGAGAGTAAAGAGCATCTCAGTGTTCATCGGCCGGTTGGAGTGAACGATGAAGGGAACGTAGACGATATGGTGTTGTTCCGCGTACATCTTGGCCAGCGCCAGATGGTACGAAATCTCGTCCCACTCGTATGGGGGCATCAAGGCATGCACGAGCAATACCCATATCAAACTTCCGATGGTCAGCAACAGCAAAGGCACCAGGAATGCCGTTTCTCCAGGGCGCGATCTCCATTGCTTCCACCATCTTTGCTTGCCCGGCCGTCGCTCCGGTCGGTGAGCACAGGCCAACAGCCAACCTGCTACTGTACAAGACACCAATAACACAAAGACCATCCACCAGTACAGTAGACCTGCGATCCCTAGAAAGACTGTGACCAGTGAAAGCAGCATCCGAGCGAGATCGCAAAGAACATGCCAACGCACGGTCTACGCGCAGATGCATCGGTCTCAGAGCCAACTGACCCAAACCAAAGGCACCCACCAGGATCAAGCCAAACACAGCCACATCGACAGTAAGTCATGGTCATTCTTCTGTCCTTGAGGTGGTTGTTCTCCGGTGTGGTCGGCACAGAAAAACGAAGGAATTCGCCAAATTTAGAGGTAGCAAGGGCGTGAGCAACAAATGTGCCAGAGCCTTGGGATGCCGCAGATACCAAATTCCATCGGCCAGCGAAGTTGGTAGCTCACGCTCGTACTTGGCAGTACGTACTACGATTAGCCCATTCGCCTCGAGCAGGTCCTGCCATTCATATCGTGCAGCATAGCGTTGAATGGGCTGACCATCATCTGCCGTCCGCCCAGTGTGCCATGCAAACAGCACGTTTCCCAACAAGCTGAATGTGTTAGGAAGAAGCACACATGCCCAGCCCGACGGAGCCAGTACACGCGCCATTTCCTGTACTCCAGCAGCGGGGTCTTCATAGTGCTCTAGGCTGCCGATGTTGGTCACGTAATCAAAAACGCCATCCGCGTAAGGCATTCGCTCCCCGTTAGCAACAAGAAGTCTAGCAGTTGATCTTGTCCCAAGACGTATAGCCTGTTCAGACAAATCACAGCCATGCGCTTCCAGCCCCATCTCTGCTGCCATCCGGGGTAGCACGCCCATTCCACAAGCAACATCTAACAAGCGCTTTCCCGGCAGCGGACGCAATAAACGCAGAATCCAGCGGTAAAGCGAATCTAGATGGCGAATACCCGGCCCACTGTAGATAGAATCGTAGGCCCGCCGCGTGCCAACTTGCTCCTCGACACAGCGGATTTCTAGCATCTCAGCCTTTCCAGCAGTGCGCGAGCACGGTCATGACCGATCCCATCTTCAGTCGTTCGGCTACACCATAGTAAGGTAGCATCAAGAAATGCACTGGAAGTGACCCAATCACTTTCAACAACACACGACGCAACATCTCCGAGCGCAAGTGCTCTTCCAGCCAGAAACGCAAACTGAGCGTTAACAACCAATGGCGGCCAGTAAGGTTGAGCACCTTGCTCACCCGCCACCCCGTCTCTGTCAGCAGGCGATCAAGTACCGAGCATGTGAAGATGTGCAAGTGTCTAGGGATGTCCCATCCCGCCCAGTATGGGCCAAACACCCGTGCTTCGATGCTATGAGGGTTAGGAAGGCTCAAGATCAGTCTCCCTCCGGGACGCGTCACGCGTGCCGCTTCCAGCAGTACCCCTTTAGGGTCATGCATGTGTTCCAGTACATCCCAAAAGATCACCAAGTCAAACCAACTATCTGGAAAGTGAGCGTCCCACAACTCGCCCGTAAAGACAGATAGTCCTAACCGTTGGCGAGCATACGCTGCTGCTCGGGCATTCGGTTCTACACCATATACCTCCCAACCATGGCGACGGAGTGCATTCAAGAGATTGCCTGTCGCACAACCCACATCCAATACTCGGCCAGGTCGTCCAGTGCGCGGCAGGATTACGCGCAGACGTTTATACAGACTGTAACGCCGGTTCCATCGTTGCCATAGGGACATCTCATCGTCAATTGCCAATGAGTAAGGAGCATAGTCGTCTGGGTAATAACTCCCAATCTCTGTGCGGTCGGGCCGGGGATTCAGATAAATCAGTCCGCAAGCACGGCAGCGATTCATAAGGAACTGCCCTGGCTGGTTATGCATGCGATCGTGCCCCCCGAAAAGTATCTCGCTCTCATCCCCGCCACAGAGGTTGCAGACTGTTGTCTCCATCGGCTCACTCAGAAACGCTGTGCGGCTACCAGAAACCCGTTGCCATGCTCGTGCTGCTGTCGTGTATCTATATAACCTATGGGGATAGCCACCGGGTATGTCATCAGCATCAACAGATTGCGTAGCCACCGCTGTCGCCAAGCCAGCATATTCAGCTCGAAAGAAATCTCACCCCAGCGGCCAAGCGTATATTGGAACTCTCGAATGCAGAGGCCAGCCTCAGTCAAACGCTCTCGCAGCTCTTCCTCCACATATTCGTTGCGTACGTGATCGCTCACCGTGTGTTGCTTAAACGCATTAAGTAACCGCCATTGATCCTGGCGCCGCCTCGGCACATGCAGCACAAGATAACCCTCCGGTCTCAAGGCTCGTGCGATCCCCCGCAACAATTCCACATCGTCAACAATGTGCTCTAGCACGTCCACGCACAGGATCAGATCGTAACACTCCTCTTCAGATAGAGTTGTAGCAGAACTTTGCACAAACGACAGATTGGTCCATCCCCCACGTTTGGCAGCCATACGAGAGGAGTCAGCCAGGGATGGGTCCAATTCAATCCCTGTCAGGGTCCAATCCGGATGGTGGCGTGCCAACCAAAATAGTGCTACACCCCGTCCGGAGCCAATTTCCATCACGTGCGCTTGTGATGGTAAAGGCAAACGCTGGACCAGGTTCAACACGTGAGTGTTACGCACTCTCGTATGCGCATCAGGAGATCCCAACAACAGAAAGAACAGTGTCTTAAAGAGCGATGTCTGCCCCCGCCATTGTGGCCTTCCCAGGCCCATGTAATCCCAAAAACCTAATTTCATACTGCGAACCTTTCACAGGAGAATTCTATTTGACCATTGGTCACAAGTTAAGGATTCTCTCGATTTGTCAAGTCGGCTTGGCACATCTCGCACAATGCGGTATGATTTGCGGTATGAGCGAGAAAGCCAAAACATCCAATAAGAAAAGCACGGTGCGTCACACGCGTGCCATTCAACGTGACCGCAGCAAGCGTCCACCGGCTGCGCCACCCGCCGAACAAGTCAAGGCTCGGCTGCAGGAAGTCATCCTGCCGGCCACTCAGGCCGAGCAAGAGCGGGCCCATCACGACTTCGGTGTACGTGCCCGCAAGTTGACCGTCGTCGTGATGATGGCATTCGTCATCACGCTCATCTGGTGTCAGGTCGGCAGTGTCAGCGACGGCGTGCGTATGCTGAACACCGAGGGGATGCTTTGGGTGGGTGCTATCGCCGTCAGTCAACAGGCACTCTCCCTGCGCCTGAGCCATCTGCCCGCCGAGTTGTTCCTGCGGGTGTTGACCAATGTCTTGCCGATCTTCCACGCCCGTTGGCAGGCGCGTCGGCGTCCCTTACCGCCCGAACTGGCGTGGGCACAGGCACGCTACACCCAGGTGGTGGCCTGCGACGGCTCGACCCTGGATGCACTCCTGTGCAAGGTCGGGCTGCTGCGTGAGGCCTTGGTCAACCCTCTGGCGGGGCGGATGACAGCCTTGCTCGACCTGTGTTCACGCTTGCCCTGCCAGGTGTGGTATGAACCCGACCCGGAAGCACACGACCAGCGCTTCTGGGAACGCATTTTGGCGGCCCTCAAGGCCGGAGCACTGCTGATCTGCGACCTGGGCTACACCAATTTCCAGGTCTTCATCCGCTTGACGGCTGCCCGCGTGATGTTCATCACCCGCGCCAAGCGTAACCTGGCGTTCAAAGTCGAGCGTTGCTTGTACCGCTCTGAGAATATCCAGGACTTGCTGGTGTGGGTCGGCTCCGGCGCGGAGCGCCAACTACTGCGACTGGTCAAGGTACGCTATCAGGGCAAGTGGTATCATTACCTGACCAACGAATTAGACATCGAGCGGCTGCCCCCAGCCTATGTGGTGGCCTTGTATTGGCAACGCTGGCGCATCGAGGATGCGTATGCGATTGTCAAGCGACTGCTGGGCTTGGCCTACTTCTGGGTCGGGGCCGAGAACGGCGTCTGTCTGCAACTGTGGGCCACCTGGCTGCTGTACGCTGTCCTGGTAGACCTGACCGATATAGTAGCCGAGGCGCTCCAGAGGCCCTTTGCCGACATTTCGATGGAAATGGTCTACCGCAGCCTGTACTTCTTCGGCAGAGCGGCGTTGCGCGGTGAAGCAACGGACCTGGTTGCCTATCTGGCCGCCAATACCAAATTGCTGGGCCTACTGAAGCGCAAACGCAGGCGATTATCGCTTGAGCTGTTGTTGGACTTGACAAGCCCGGAAAGGCTTAACTTGTGACTAATGCACTAAGGACACAAAGGTATCCTTAGTGTCCTTCGTGTCCTTCGTGGTTTTTGGTTCCGGCTTGTCCGGGTTAGGAGGATGTCATACAAACGCACAGGATGATCGCTATTGTTGTGATGCTCGTCTCGCTGCTTGGCGCAAACAATATGGCCCTGCCCCAAGCCAGCGCTTTGCCGGCCGAAGAAGCCATCGCCGTCATCCGCCAGACGTGCAGCGGCTACGGCGGGCCGTATCCGTGTTTCACCTCGCTTTCGGCCTGGGAAGCCGCCTACGGCGGCCTGCCGAATGGGAACCTGGTCAGTCAGGACAAGATTGCGGTCGCGCGCATCGAAGGGACGTGGACGCAGGCCGACACCACGCCGCTCAACATCAGTGGCTGGACCACCGACGCCGACCACTACATCCGCATCTACACCGCTCCCGAAGCGCGCCACACCGGCGTCGCCGGCTCAGGGTACCGGCTGACGGCGACGAGCGGCAACCCGCTCTATTGCGCCGTCCCGTTTGTCAGGATCGAGGGGCTGGAGATTCACGGCCAATCCAGCAGCAGTGTGGTCTACATTCGGCCGGGCGCCGGCATAGACGGCGACGTCCGCCTGAGCCATAACCTGATCCACGGCGACGGCAGCAGCACCGGCAGCGGCGTCTATCCCTACGATTTCGACGGCGTGACGCGGATCTGGAACAACATCATCTACGACGTGGGCAGCCCTGGCTATACCGCCGGGATTCAGACTTCCAGGGGCGCGACCTACATCTACAACAACACCATCGTCGGCATCATTGGCGGTTTTGCGATCCGCAGCGGCGGCGTGGTCGTCGCCAAGAACAACCTGACCGAGGCCCCCGGCGACGACTTTCGAGGCAGCTTCTGGCCCGGCTCGGATTTCAACGCGTCGGCGGATGGCACGGCTCCCGGCTTTCACTCGCGCCACAATCAGACCTTCACGTTCGTCAACCGGGCCGGCAAGAATTTCCATTTAGCCTCGACCGATGCCGGCGCCCGTAACTATGGCGCCGATCTTTCGGGCGACACCTACATCCCCATCACCGACGATATAGACGGCAACGCCCGCTCCGGCGGCTGGGACATCGGCGCGGACGAGGCGACCAGCGGCACGGACACCGTCCCCCCGATCCGCTTCGACGGCGCCCCCGGCGGCACGCTCCCCTCGTACACGACAGCGGTCACCCTTACCCTGGCGACCAACGAGGCGGCCACCTGCCGCTACGCCCTCGCGCCCGGTGTATCGTATGCGGCGATGACCAACACCTTCTCGCTCAGCGGCGGGCTGGCCCACGCGCAGTACGTCTCCGGCCTGGTGGACGATCGCACCTACACCTACTATGTCCGCTGCCAGGACACCGCGGCCAACGCCAACGACGACGACTATGTAATCAGTTTCTACATCTTTTCTGCCGATACCACCCCGCCCGTCATCTCCAACGTCCAGGCGGTCAACGTCACGCCCTACTCGGCCCGGATTACGTGGGACACGGATGAGCCCTGCACGTCGCAGATAGAGCACGGCCTGACGGCGGCCTACGGCACCCTCTCGCCCATATCGGCCACGCGCGTCACCTCCCACTCGCTGATGCTGGTGGGGCTGGACCCAGCGACGACGTACCACTTTCGCGTGCGCTCCCAGGACGTGGCCTACAACGAGACGGTGTCGGGCGATTACACCTTCACGACCGCGGCCCTGGGCAATTTCTACTACGTCAACCAGAAACACCCCCAGGCCAGTGACTCGAACCCCGGCACGATCGACCAGCCCTGGCTGACGATCCAGCACGCGGCGGACGTGGCGCAAGCGGGTGATACGGTCATCGTCTATCCCGGCGACTATGGGCGCACCGTCATCCGGCACGGCGGCACGGTGACCCAGTACATCACCTTCAAGGGGCTCAACGTCCCCGACCAGAGTTTAGTCGATCCGAACGCCCTCTTCGACCCGGCCCATCCGGTACAGATACCCGGCAACCCGGAGGTCAACGCCGTCACCAAGGGCTTTGACCTGGCGCCGTCTTACGGCATCACGGTGCCGGTCGGTTACGTGCGCCTCGAAAACTTTGAGGTCACCGCGATTGGAGCGTCTGGCGGTCGGGGTGGATTCCGGTTGCAGAATACCGTGGGCGTCCAGATCGTGCGCAACTTTATCCACGACCTCAACCCCAATCCGGCCGGTTATGATTACATTGGCATTCGCGGGGAGAATCACAACAATGTGAACATCGTGGTCAAAGGCAACACGCTCTACCGCGTGCAGGGGACGGGCATCAACATTGTAGGGCGGAACTGGCTGGTCGAGGGGAACGAGGTCTCGCACAGCCTGGACGCCAACACCGATACCGGCGTCGAGGTCGGCGGCGATTCGGATGCCGTGCGCTTTTTCGGCAGCGGGCACGTGATCCGCAACAACTATTTCCACGATAACCTGGACGAGGAGCAGTACGGCGACCCGCACATTGACTGCTTCCAGACCTTTGCGGTGCATCCCGAAAGCCAGTTCGCCCACGACATCCTGATCGAGGGCAACACGTGCGACAATTTCGGCCAGATGTTGATGATCGAGGACAATGCGAGCGGGAACTATGTGCATCACATCACCTTCCGCAACAACGTCTTTCGCTGCGCCCGGGCGTTCGCCATCCAGGGCTCTTGCGACTATTTCACCTTCGTCAACAACGTGGTGGCCGCGAGCAACTATGGCGCGATTGGACTGAGCAATAGCCCCTATATGACCATGTTGAACAACATCTTTTACAACAACGGCAGCGGCGCACAGGTGAACGACAATGCTTCCAAGGTGGGAACGGTCTGGGACTATAACCTGCACTATCCCGATTTCACCTGGCCGCCCAAGCAGCCGGAGTTTGACCAGCACAGCCTGTTCGGCGTTGACCCGCGCTTTGTCAACGCGGCGGCGGGGAATTACCGCCTGGCGGTGAATTCACCGGCGATTGACAGGGGCATCACGCTGCACGAGTTCAACTACGATGCCGCTTCCATCCTGCGCCCGCAACTGGCGGCCTGGGACCTGGGGCCCTATGAAGCCGTGCCCGAACTGGTCTTGCGCGGCCGGCCGGGCAATCGCACCATCTACCTGGACTGGGACATGAACGCCACCTTGCCGCCCACCAGCACCTGGCGCCTCTCGTATCACAGCCAGACCGTCTCGCTGCCGGTGACGGTCACCGGCATCCTCAGCCCCACCCGCGCTTACACGCTGACCGGGCTGACCAACTACGTCTGGTACACCGTCACGCTCAACGCGATGCTGGGGAGCACGCCGTTCCTGACCGATACCGTGCGCGTGATGCCGACCGACCGGTTCGTGTATCTGCCGCTTGTCCTGAGGTGAGCACAGAGCCGATCCTGCCCTGGCTTTTGTTTACCCTGTCAAAAGTTGAGGTCAATCCAATGAGCAAACGACTGTCCTGCACACTGATAATGACCATCCTGCTGGTTCAAGCCATTTCTGCATCGCCCTCCGCCCGCGCCGCCGCGCAACTGGAACTCTATGGCACATTTCACGCGATGGGCGTCATCGTCACGCTGACCGGCGGCGAAGACCCCGACCGGGACGCCACGGCCAGCGTCGAGTATCGCGTTGGCGGCAGTGGCGCGTACAGGCCGGGCTTGCCTCTTTCACGGGTCGCCGATACGCGCTTCGTCGGCAGCCTGTTCTGGCTCTCGCCAGGCACAACGTACGATGTCCGCGTGACCTTTAGCGACCCCGACGGGGGGCCACTGAATGGCGCGGTCGTGACGGGCGGCGCGGCCACCCGCGCCGAGATCGCTATCCCGGCGCCGACCCAATCCTACTATGTCAGCCCCACCGGCAGCGGGACGGCATGCAGCCTGGCGTTGCCCTGCGCGTTGACTACTGCGCTGAGCCAGGCTCAGCCCGGCCAGGAAATTGTCCTGCGCGGCGGGGTTTACTATCAGGGCGAAATGTCTGTGCCTCGCTCCGGCACAGTCGGCGCGCCCATCGTCATCCGCGGCTATACGGGCGAGACGGCTATCCTTGATGGCGGCGACCCGGCGACGTTCACCTGGACGGCGCAGGGTGGCGGTGTGTACTATACTACAGTCAATATGGCTAACCCTCACGCTCATGTCGGTAAATAGGTGAAGCCGGGTATCATCAAGGTCCTCAAGAAGTCGGCGGTCACTCGCTTGAGATTATGTGCCCATTCAAACATCGCCACGTAGGCTGCCAGATATTTCTTGTGCACACC
>FWPU01008988.1_pt1 | contig 16228 bp, 15 predicted proteins | sample 2228361 | NCBI WGS metagenome assembly FWPU01 (sample SAMEA103939777, study PRJEB20133) | metagenome
TCCTCGACGAACTGGTTGATGGCCTCGGCCAGTTGCTGCCCCTCGGCGGCCGACGCCCACACCAGCCGCAACCGCTGGGGTTCCAGGCCCATGGCCTCGAGGGCGTGCTGGACCATGTAGAATCGGCGCATGGCTTTATAGTTTTGCTCGATGTAATGGCATTCGCCGGGGTGGCAGCCGGCGACCATCACGCCATCGGCGCCGCGGGCGAGGGCCTGGAGGACGAAGGCGGGATCGACGCGGCCGCTGCACATCACGCGGATGATGCGGACATTGGGTGCGTGTTTGATGCGGGCCGAGCCGGCCAGGTCCGCCGCACGGTACGAACACCAGTTGCACAAGAAGCCGACGATTTTGGGCTCGAACGGTTTGGCGGGGGTGGAGGGTCCGATCATAGGGTTTGCTCATTCCAACGGAGGATTCACGGGGTGGACACCGCGGCGGCCGTCGCAGGGACCGGCGCGGGTTGGCCGTCGCGCCCCGGCAGGGCGTCCCAAAGGATGCCGTCGATCTCGGCGAAAACCTGTTCGTTATTGAAGTGTGCGCCGGTGATGACGCCGGCTGGGCAACTGGCCACACACGTGCCGCAGCCTTTGCACAGGGCCGTGATCACGCGGCTGACGTTCTTTTCGGCGTCGAACTCGATGGCGTTGTAGGGGCACATCGTGTTGCAGATGCGGCAGCCCGAGCAGTGTTCCTCGTCGATCGAGGCCACCACCGGTTCGATAACCACCTTGCCTTTGCTGATCATCCCCTGGACACGGGCTGCTGCCGCGGCCCCTTGGGCCACGGAAGCGGGAATGTCCTTGGGGCCCTGGCAGGCTCCGGCCACGAACACGCCGTCGGTCATCGTCGCCACCGGATCGAGCTTGGGGTGGCGTTCGATATACCAGCCGCTGATGCTGCACGAGATGCCGAGTTTGAGCCCCAGCTCCTTTGCATCGGCCTGGGGCTCCAGGGCGCCCATGAGGATCACCATATCCACCGGGATCCGCAGTTGCTTGCCGAGCAAGGTATCTTCGACCTGCACGATGAGTTTGCCTTTTTCCGACGGCTTGCGGGCGGCGTCGGTCACTTCGGCCACCTTGCCGCGGACGAAGATCATGCCTTCCTGGAGCAAGCGCTGGTAGAACTCCTCGTAGCCCTTCTGGTTGGTGCGCATGTCGATGTAGAAGGAGTACACCTTGGCGCGGGTCTTCTCCAGCACCAGGTGGCCGAACTTCAACGCCGCCATGCAGCAGATGCCCGAGCAGTGCTCGTTGTACTTCACGTCGCGGCTGCCGACGCAATGGATGATGGCGACCTCCTGGGGTTCGGTCTTGCCGTCGCGAAGCACGATCTTTCCGCCGGTGGGTCCGGCTGCGTTGCACAGCCGCTCGAACTCCAGGCTGGTGTACACGTTGGCGAGCCGGCCGTAGCCGTACTGCGGGATCCGTTCGCAGTCGAACAGCTTCCAGCCTGTGGCGACGATGATGTTGCCCACCTCGATCTCGATGATTTCGTCCTTCTGGTCGAAGTCGATGGCGTCGGTGGGGCAGAGCTTTTTGCAGGCGCCACACTTTTGCCGCTCGAACCAGATGCACGACCGGCGGTCGATGACGGGGATCCGGGGGACTGCCTGGGGGAAGGGGAAGTAGATGGCCTTGCGTGTGCCCAGGCCGGCCTCGAACACATCGTCCACCACTTTTCGTGGGCATTTTTCGCTGCAGATGCCGCAACCGGTGCAGAGTTCTTCGATGACCGACCGCGCCTTCTTGCGGATCCGGACGCGAAAGTTGCCTACCGAGCCGGAGACGTGCTCCACTTCGGAATACGTCAGCAGGGTGACGTTTTCGTGCTGGCCCACTTCGGACATCTTGGGCGTGAGGATGCAGGCCGAGCAGTCCAGGGTGGGGAAGGTTTTGTCGAACTGGGCCATGTGCCCGCCGATCGAGGGCTCGCGTTCGACGAGGTACACCTTGTAGCCGGCATCGGCCAGTTCCAGGGTGGCTTGGAGGCCGGCGATGCCCCCGCCAATCACCAGCGTGGCGGGGTTGACGTTGACAAACATGGGTTCCAGCGGCTGGTGGCGTTTGGCGCGTTGGACGGCGGCGGCGACGAGGGCTTTGGCTTTTTCCGTGGCCAGAGCTTGATCGGCCGCGACCCACGCCACGTGCTCGCGGAGGTTGGTCATCTGGCAGAGGTAGCCGTTCATCCCCGCGTTCTGGCAGGCCCGCCGGAAGGTCTTCTCGTGGAGGTGGGGCGAGCAGGCGGCCACCACCACCCGGGTCAGATTCTCTTTTTTGATGTCCTCTTGGATCATGGCCTGCCCCAGCGAGGAGCACATGAACTTGTAATCGCGGGCGACGGCGACATCCGGGAGGGTCGTGCCGGCCCAGCGCGCGACTTCCTCGACATCGATCATGCCCGCGATGTTGCTGCCGCAGTGGCAGACGTAAACGCCGACTTTTTCGGCCATGGGAACAATCCTCTTGTTTTCGCTACAGGGGGGCTAGGCCGTGGCGGGGACGGCTCCCAGTTTGTCCTGGAGCACGGGCAGTGCAGGGACCAGTTCCTTGCCGAATCCCAGCCGCGCCGGATCCAGCCCGAACGCCACGCCCAGCATCTGGGTGAAAAACACGATCGGCACATTGAAACTCGTGCCGAAAAAGTGGTTTACGCGGTGCTGGTAGCCGTCGAGGTTCAACTGGCACATGGGGCACATGCAGAGGATGACGTGGGCATGGTAGTCGACGGCATTCTGGAGGAGGCGGCGGATCAGCTCGAAGGCCTGGCCCTCGCTGATCTGGGTCATATGGCCGCCGCAACAGTGGGCTTTGACGGGGTAATCGACGACCTCGGCCCCCAGCCACTTGAACAGCTCGTCCATCTTCATGGGGTATTCCGGGTTATCGACGTCGGCGTCGGGGCGGACCCACTGGCAACCGTAGTAAGGAGCCACCCGGAGGCCCTCTAGCGAGCGGACCGTCTTGTCGCGAATCGCCGCTTCGCCGAGGTCGTCGACAATCACATCCAACAGGTGCCGGACGCGGAGCCGGCCGGGTCGATACTGCAGGCCGCCAGCCGCCAGGGCCTTGTTGACAAGGACGTTCATGTGCGGGTGCTCGGCCATTAGTTGGTCGACCTTGCGGAGGTTGCAGTAGCAGGCTGCACAGGGGGCCACCACCTGGCGGAGTTGGGCATCGACCAGGGCCAAGTTGCGGGCGACGACCGCGCAGGCCACCAATTCGTCCTGGGAGAAGAACTCGGTCGCGCCGCAACAGTTCCAGTCGTCGATTTCGGCCAGCTCGATGCCCAGCACCTCGGCCACGGCACGCACCGAGATGTCGTAAGCAGCGCTGTTCTTTTCCAGCGAGCAGCCGGGATAGTAGGCGTATTTCATGCGGCACCTCGAAGCTCGCGGGCTTTGCGAATGATCGCTTGAAGCTGCTCGATCTGCCGGATCCGCTGGGGCAAGAGGGCCATGCGGCCTTTGAGGAACATGGAAACCCCCATGGGGCCCGCCCGCAGGGCGGCCATCGGCTTCTTCATGCCCAAGTAAAACAGGGCGATGCCCACCTCATAGGCCCGGCCGTATTTCTCCACCAAATCCGTGAATGTCTTGGCCAGGGCCGGGGCGTCCTCGCCCTTGGCCCTCCCCTCGCGGATCGCCATCCGCTTGAGGGTGTACATGATTTCGGTGATGGGGATCTTTTGGGGGCAGCGGGTCGTGCAGAAATAGCAGGACACGCAGCTCCACATGGTGTTGGCCGATAGCACCGCATCTCGCCGGTCGGCATTGATCATGGCGAACAGCGCGCGGGGGGTGTATTCCATGTCGGCACCACTGGGGCAACTGCCGCCGCAACTGCCGCATTGCAGGCAGTGGACAAGGCGGTCGCCGCCGGGTGTTTCGGCGATGACCTCGGCCAGCAGTTGCGACCCCGGCCGGTTGGGGTGTTGTACGATCATCGTCTGTCTCCAAGATGCGGGGCTTTCCGCACCACGTGATTGCCAGCGCCGACGATTCACTGCCGGGCTAGCGCCGGCACAACTCTTAGCATGTCGCGTACCACGACCACGGAACGGCGGCGTTTTGTGTCGCAACCCATTATTTGGTGAAAGGTTACGATTCCTAATCGCCGCCGGCGTTTGGGGAGATCGCGGCGTTAAGCCCGCGGATTTCCGCGCTGGAGCCACGGAGTTCCGCGGGCCGCTGGGTGGCTGAACAAATGCCGATCAGAAAAGGTAAGATTGCTCCGGCCTCGTAGCTGCAAGATTCCCCCTAGAGAGGGGTCGAAAAGGTCTCAATGGTTTCCGTGCGAAGGACGCCTGCGAAAGCCTTCCCAACCCGGCCGGCAATGTGCCCGACACCCTTCCAGCGCGCGGCAACGCATAAGAAAGCAGAGTGGACTGGCGACCGCCGGGGCTAGCCATCCTTAGCGGACGTCTTGCCAGCGGGTGGTCACTTTATGCCGGCGGACCTCGATCTCGTGAATGCCAAGTTTCTTCAGTTCCTCGGTCAGGTTGGATTCGTTCTGGAGGTCCTCCCGCCATACAGCGACCTTCTTCTCGGCCGGCAGACTCTCCACCCGGAACTTGCGTTTGACTACGTCGGAAAGCTTTTCCCACGGGGAGATGACGGCCACCAACCGTTCCTCTTCGCTCATCGGAACCCCCTCCCTGTACCAATTGGGGTTTGAAACCCCCAGCCTCAATGTCGTTACCCAAGCTATTCGCCATGCTGCCGCCCGTCAATAGAGGCCTGAAAGGCGGGCGAAAGACCGAGTTGGGCCGCGCGGCTGGCGGAAACCGCAGGCCAGGCGTCAGCGGAGCAGCACAGAGCGGCCACGACAGCCCACCACCCGTAGCAAGCTCGAACCGCAGGTCCGGCAACCGAGCGTCATGCCCAGGCAATAGCAGTCGGCGGGGCGCGGGCAACATCGTGCCGGCATTGCAAGTGGGCGAAAAGATACCGACCCATGGGGTTGGCAGCGGTGGCGGGGAGATGTTTGCGTGGGGCACGACTAGGAGACCGTCCGCCAGCGCGGTGGTGGCAGGCCGGCGGGTGCGCCACGGCTGGAGCCCTGTGCCGCGGCGCCCGCGGCGTTGTGGGCTGGCCAGGGGTTGCCTGGGCGGCACTTCTCGTTCTAATGGCACCCAAGATGCCCCGCACTTGCCAACCGGTGGCATCGAACGGCAAAGCGTGTCCTGAGACAGGCCCAAGCACCGATGTCGCCACCCGACAAGCCCATTGGCGGAAGCAAGCATTCGGCACTGATTGGCCGGCTATGCGTGGTCGGCGCGGCGCTGTTTTGGAGTTCCAGCGGGCTGTTTGCCAAGCTCCGCCTTTTTGACGATTGGCCCCCGGAAACCCGGGGAATGCTGCTGGCGTTTTGGCGAGCGGGGTTCGCCGCCGCAGTCCTGGTTCCGTTCGTACGTCGGCCGCGGTGGCGATGGGGGCTGTTGCCCCTGGCCGCAGCATTCACCTTGATGAACGTGAGCTATCTGACCGCGATGTCGCAGACGACGGCGGCCAACGCCATCTGGCTCCAAAGCACCTGTCCCTGGTGGGTGTTCGTATTCTCGGTGCTGGTGTTCCGCGAGCCCATCGTACGGCGCGAACTGGTGCCGCTGGGCTTCGGGGTGGCGGGCGTCGGCACCATCCTTTGCTGCGAATTGGGCGGGCAAGCCCTCTTCGGGGTTGCATGTGGGCTGGTGGCCGGCATCTCCTATGCGTGGGTTATCCTGCTGATGCGGCGTCTGAGCGGCGAGGATTCGCCCTGGCTGGTGGCGCTCAATCACGCGGTGGCGGCGTTGGTGCTGGTCCCCTGGGTTTGCTGGCTGGGGCAGTGGCCCTCTCCAACGCAATTGGTCGTGCTGGCCTGCTTTGGCATCGTGCAGATGGCGTTGCCGTATCTCCTGATGGTCCGTGCCTTGCGAAGGATCAGCGGCCAGGAAGCGGTGGCCATCGGAATGCTGGAACCCATTCTGATTCCGGTATGGGCCTTTCTGGTTCGCGGCGAGATTCCTGCCTGGTGGACCGTGGCCGGCGCGGGACTGATTCTGGTGGGACTGACCTTGCGTTATTTGGTTCTGGAGCTTTGGTCGGCTGGCCGGTAGCGACAAGGGGCGGGCCGCCACAGCATAGGGTGCCGCACCGTGGGCCGCCACGCCACAGCCCGGGTTGGCCTCGAACAGCTCGCCCAGGCCCAGCTTGCCGTGGACCGGTTCATGCAGGGCCAGCTTGCTCGGGCCCTGCTTGCCGTGGGCCCGCGTACGGTGGAGGGGCTTATTCCAGGCCAGCTTATCGCAACTTGGCTTACCCTGGCCGGCTTGCCGTGGGCCCTTCCCGTACCCGTCGCGGCTTTTCACTGGGGGGAGGTTTAGCGTATCATGAGTTTTGGACGTATGGGGCGTGATGGTGGGCCGTGCCCCGCCCGTCGTGGCGCGGCCCGGGACCCGATTGCAATTTTCGAGGAGTGCGGCGAACCGATGACTATGCGAATTGCCAAAGCCGTGTGCGTGGGAGCGGTCTTGAGCCTATGGGCTTGGGGCGTGCAGGCGGCCGAGCCGGCCAGCTCCGCCTCTGGCGAAAAGCTGGTGGTGGTCGATATCAAGTTGCCCCGGCCGTTGTTCCAAGGCACGCCCAAGCACATTAAACCGGCACCCACGTTGGAGAAGTACGACGAGAAGCCGCGGCCACCGTTCTATGCCCCCCCCGGCGTCACCAATCTGGCTTTGGGCAAGAAGGTCACTTCCAGCGACATGGCCCCCATCGTCGGCGAGCTGACGATGGTCACCGATGGCGACAAGGAAGGCTCGGACGGCAGTTTCGTAGAACTGGGCCCCGACAAGCAATGGGTGCAGATCGACCTGGAGAAGCCAGCCGACATCTATGCCCTGGTCGTCTGGCACTACCATGCCGAAGGCCGTGTGTACCACGACGTGATCGTGCAGGTTTCCGATGATCCGGACTTCATCGAGAACGTCAAGACGGTCTTCAACAACGACTTCGACAATTCGTCGGGCCTGGGGCTGGGCAAGAACCTGGAGTATATCGACGACTACCGGGGAAAACTCATCGAAGCGAAGGATGCCCGAGGGGGGCCTGTGCGGGGACGGTACGTGCGCCTGTATTCCAAGGGGAACACCTCGAACGATATGAACCATTACGTCGAGGTGGAAGTGTACGGGCGCCTGGCGAAATGAGGCCCGCGGCCGGCAGGGCCTGGGGGGCGGGGTGTGTGGAGGCCGGGCACGGCGGCCTGGGCCCACCGGCCGCGCCGGCCCCGCGCAGCGGCGCGATATGGCTGGCAGCGGGCATGGCGGCCCTAACGGCCGCCGCGCTTTGTGTGCGATTGCCCCGGCTGGGCGACCGGCCAATGCACGGCGACGAGGCCAATCAGGCCGTCAAAGCCGCCCTGTTGCGGGAAACCGGCGTGTACCGGTACGATCCGCAAGACAACCACGGCCCCACGCTCTACTGGCTCAGCTTGCCGTGGCTGTGGCTATCGGGCCACGGGCTGGCCGATAGCCGCGAAGCAGATTTTCGCATCGTGCCGGTAATCTTCGGCGCCGCGCTGGTGCCGGCGTTGCTATTGTTGCGGGGGAGCTTGGGGGCCGTGGCCGTGGTGGCCGCCGGGGTGCTCTCGGCCCTCTCGCCGGCCCTGGTGTTCTATTCGCGGTATTACATCCAGGAAACGCTGCTGGTGTTCTTTACGTTCGGGGCGATCGCCTGCGCCTGGCAGGCGGCTGGAAAGAGAGATTGGCGTTGGGCAACAGGGGCCGGCCTGTGCGCAGGGCTGATGGACGCCACCAAGGAGACGTGGGTTTTATCGGCAGCGGCGGCTGCGGCCGGTGCTGCCTTGACCGCCGTGTGGAGCCGACTGCGTGACGGCACCTGGCCGGACCTTGCCTCCCTGCGCCAAGGGCGCCTGTGGCTAGCCGCCGCAATTTCCGGAGTGGCTGTGGCCGTCGCCTTCTATTCTTCCTTCGGTACGCACTGGTCGGGCGTGGCCGATTCCCTGCGGGCATATTGGAACTATTGGGAGCGCGGCACGGCGGGGAGCGAACATGCCCACCCGTGGTATTTCTATATCGAACGCTTGTGGTGGTTCCGCCCCGCGCGGGGCCTGATGTGGAGCGAGGGGGTAATCGGCGCCTTGGCTGCAATCGGGCTGGCCGAATCTTTGGTACGGCGCTCGGGCCTGCCTGGACCTGATGTGCGCCTGGTGCGGTTCCTGGGCTTCTACACGGTGGTGCTGGCGGGCCTGTACGCCGTGATCCCCTACAAGACGCCGTGGTGCATGTTGGGCTTTGCGCATGGGTTGGTCGTGCTGGCTGGGGCGGGCGCCTGGGTTGTCCTGTGCCGGCTGCCGGGCCGGGCCGTGCGGGCCGCAGCAGCATTTGCCGTGCTAGCCGGGACCGCCCATCTGGCATGGCAGTGCTATCGCCTGAACTACATCTTTGCCAGCGATCCGCGCAACCCCTACGTTTATGCCCACCCCTCGCGGAACGTGCTGGACCTGGCCCGCCTGATGGAAGGCCTGGCCCAGGCAGCCCCCGAAAAACACGCGATGGTGGTCCACGTGGTCTCGGCGGAGAACTACTGGCCCCTGCCGTGGTATCTCCGCCGGTTCGATCCGAACCGCGTGGGATACTGGAGCGACCCGGCGGCCTGGGCGCGGGACTTCCAGGCCGGCCCCGACCCGGCGGTGCTCATCTTTACGCCCGAAGCGGAGAGCACGGTCGATGCCACCTTGCGCGTGGCTTACAGCAAGGGGAAGACCTATAACCTTCGGCCCACGGACGTGGCTGGGGGAGGATCGAACGGTTCGCCGCGCGGCACACTCATTCTGTTGGTCTATGTGCGCGAAGACCTGTGGCAGCGGTTTGCAGAGCAAAGCGGAACCCCGCGGCCGGGCGCCGAGGAGTAGGGGGGTTGCTTGCAAGCACACGCAAACGGCGCAGGGTGCGCGAAGGGGACGCACCTTACAAGCTATTGTGTGGCCCGGCCAGAGCGAACTGAAGGCCGCGGTCTGTACCACGCCCTTCGCTTGCGCTCACGAGCCGGGGGCGTCAGCCCCCCGGTGGAAGCGCGTCGAGTGGTTGGCACGGCCAGAGAAAACTGAGCCGCACCGTGTCAGCCCTCGGTGGAGTCGCGTTGGGTGGGTGGCAGCCAAAGCGGAGCGATGGCCGCGGTCTGTACCACGCCCTTCGCTTGCGCTCACGAGCCGGGGGCGTCAGCCCCCCGGTGGAAGCGCGTCGAGTGGCTGGCACGGCCAGGGAAAACTGAGCCGCACTGCGTCAGCCCCCGGTGGAGTCGCGTTGGGTGGGTGGCAGCCAGAGCGAACTGAAGGCCGCGGTCTGTACCACGCCCTTCGCTTGCGCTCAGGGCGTGCCACCCAAGTAGGGTGGGTGCTTGGCACCCACGCGCAAATGGTGTGGCGTGCGTGCAGAGCACGCACCCTACAAACTGCGGCCGCTTTCTTGCAAAGCAAATGGTGTGGCGTGCGTGCAGAGCACGCACCCTACAAACTGCGGCCGCTTTCTTGCAAACTGCAGCCGCTCCCTTACGGTCGCGGCTCGGTTTTTGTCACACTGCGCGCTGAGCCTGTAGCGAAAATGATGAGGCGTGTCTGCAGAGCACGCAACCAATCACAAAGCTCCCGACCGGCAGCCAGCCGAACTGCTGGCCAGCAGTTCATCCATAGGTCGGGCCAACCGGCGGAACTCCTGTACGGGCATGGCCACGGTATCCCATCGGGGCGAGAGGGGCCGGCAACCGGCCACATAGTCGGACAAGCGTATGGCCACGAATCCATACAGGCCGCCGCAGTGTTCGAAGAGCTGCTCGGGCGGCAGGGGCGCCCGGTTGCCCACGATGTTGTAAGCGAATACGAACAGAGCGCAAAAGCCTGGGCCGAACAGCCGCTCCCACTGGCTCAGGCTTGCCAGGTCGTCGCGCGTGGACCAGTTCTTCCAGTACTGCTTCTGCTCGTCGCCGGAGGGGAAGCGGCGGCCTTTGACGTCCACCAGCCAGATGATGGGCCCGCCCGAGGAGACGATGAAGTCCAGGCTTTTGAGCGACGCGCCCGTGGCCAGCAGGCTGCGGCGGCCTTCATCCACGGCGACATAGGGCACACCGCGCCGGCGAAGGTATTCTTCAAAGGCGGCTTCGTAATGGTTGTGGCGGTTGGCCATGGCGGAAGGCCCCCAAACGGCTAAAATGCCGCTGCCCCGGCCGTGGGCAAGCGGTGTGGCAGTCGGCCGGGACACCGGGACCGGTGCCGGCCAGCCGCGAGGCCAGGTCCACAGGAGCCGGCTCGCCTCGGGCGGTCCTCAGCGGGCCAGGCCCAGCATTTCGCGCAGGGCGATGACAATCGCTTGGGCGCCCGGTTCCCAAGGTACCTCACGCTGGGTGCCGCCGGCAAGGTCCTTGATCAAGCACACCCCCGCCTCGAACTCCTGGGAACCGGCAATCACAGCGGCGCGGAACCCCCGGCGGTCGGCGTATTTGAGCTGCTGGCCCAGCTTCCTGGGCTCCGGAAAGACCTCGGCCCCGATGCCGCTGGCCCGGATGGCCGCAGCCAGACGCAGATAATCGTGCAGCCGTTCCGGGTCGAAATAGGGGATGAACACCGGGGCGGGCGTGGCCACTTTTTCGATCATCCCCAGTTCTTCCATGGCGGCCAGCAGCCGGTCCAGGCCCAGCGAAGCGCCCACACCGGGCAGTTCCTGACTGGTAAACAGGGCCGCCAGGTTGTCGTACCGGCCGCCCGAACAGACGCTGCCGATGGCCGGCAGGGCATCGAGATAGGTTTCGTAGATTGTGCCGGTGTAATAGTCCAGTCCGCGGGCGATGGCCATGTCCAGGCGGACGCGTTCGGGGGGGACACCGGCGGCCAGCACCCCTGCCAGGACCTCGTGAAGCCGGGCCAGTCCTGCCTGTCCCACCTCACTGGACCCCACCAGCGGCTCGACCTGAAGGAGCACCTGGTCGTTGGTGCCCGACAGGCAGGCCAGTTGGAGGACTGCCTCGGCCTGGGCGTCGGTCAGGCCGACGAGGGTGCGGAGCTCATCGGCCACGCCCTGGGGGCCGATCTTGCCGAGCTTGTCCAGGGCCCGCAGTACCGGCAGGGCCCGTTGGGCCAGCCCCAGTCGCTCCAGGCATCCGTTGAGCACCATGCGGTTATTGATCCGCAGGGTGAAGGCATCAAACCCTAGCGCCCGGAGCAGGTCGTGGATGACCAGGGCGGTTTCGATATCGGCGGCAGCCGCACGTGTCCCCAGGGTATCGAAATCGCACTGCATGAACTCGCGGTACCGGCCGCGCTGCGTGTTCTCTCCCCGCCATACGGTGGCGATGTGGTAGCGCTTCAGCGGCAGGCCGATTTCGGCCAGGTGTTGGGCGGCAAAGCGGGCCAGCGGCACCGTCAGATCAAAGCGCAACCCCACCCAGCGTTTGTCGCGGTCGCAAAACTTGTAGAGCTGCTTGTCGGTTTCCTCGCCCCCCTTGCCCGCCAGCACCTCCAGGTATTCCAGTGCGGGGGTATCGATAGGGCTGAAACCGTAGGATCGGTACACCCGCCGGGCCGTATCGATGAGCCGCTCTCGCGGAATCATCATCTCCGGCAGGTAATCGCGAAAGCCTTTCAGTGTGCGCGGAATTATCCGGGCAGGGTGGGACACCAGCGCGATGGCTCCTCCAAGGCCAGAGGGGCCGGACCACAAGCTGGCGGAGCGTGGGGCCCGGCGAAAGGCTCGACGATGGGTAGCGGATCGGGCCTCGGACTGCGGAACGATTGCCCCGGCCGGGGGCCCAGCACCGCCTCGGCATACTCCTCGATCTGCTCCGAGGTCTCGAAGTAGTGGTCGTACACCCAGTCGTCCTCGTACTCGCAGTTGGCAGTACTGTATTGGCGGCAGATCCCCGGCCGCGTCGCGTAAATCCCGCACCGGTGGTCATCCCGCAGATGCTTGCACCGGGTGGCCACCATCAGGTACCACGCCCCGTCTTCGATGAACACCGCGGTATGCTCGTGGAACAAGAACCAGCGGATGGTATCGAAGTCGGCCCACTCGGTCGGCTCATCGATCGGCAGGGCGAAATACCGGCAGCATTTGGCCGTGCAATAGCGACACAGATTCTCCCCGGGAGGAACCTCGTCGCGCCGCGGCTTTTTCCGGCGCACATCGTCTTGCCGGCCGGAACCATTGGAACTGGGACGGGTTACCAACTGCGCCGTGTCTCCAACAGGTTCGAATCGTCGCGCCGCCGCTGCACTGGCCAGGCGGGGCGGTCCCTGCAGGCCTTGCAGCCCGCCGACACGCCGGGCGACAGACCGTTTCCGGCGAGCAACGACCAACCCCGAACAAGTCTATCGCATCGCCCGCTTTCGATCAATCGGCCAAGAGGGTCTTCGAGAATCGCTCGGCACGAGGAAGCGTTGCCGACCCTCCGGATCGCCCTGATTTACGGGGCGTCCCCGGTCTTCGAGAATCGCTCGGCACGAGGAAGCGTTGCCGACCCTCCGGAAATCGCAGCCCATGGCGATCCGCGTAAGTCCCTCCACCCCGCTTCGCTAGCGGCGCCAAGACGTGGGGGCGAGTTTCATCGGGCCGACCTTTTGGATCCACTGCCGCGTCCACTCGGCGGACTCGAATCCCAGGTCCATGGTCGTATTGCCCAGGAACAGGATCCCTTCGATCCGCCCGCTGCGGAGCCACCGCAGGCCCGTCTCGCACTGGAGCCGCATGGCGTCAAGCGGCATGCCCTGTTTGCGGCCGTAATCCACCACATAGCACCCAAGCATTCGCCGGGCCTTGGGGGCCAGGGCCTCGGCCTTCTTGAGGTTCGATTCCAGATGGGCCAGGCCCTCCGGCCGGCCTGTCCACAGCGTGACCACGTCGATCTGCTCCAGGTAGTCGGCCAAAGGCAAGTCGAGCTGGTGGTCGTAGAGGGTTACAAACACCTGGAGGTCCGGCCGGAGGCGCGGCTGCTCGGGCAGGCCCAGGCGCGGGGGCTACGCTTCCTGCCACAAGCGCCCAGGCCGCGCCGTGCAACCACGTCCGGCGATCGACTGGTGCGGGCATGGGCGGCCAGCATGCAGGGGATGTGGAGAAGATGTCCATCGCACACGGTCACTTGGGAACACCCTTGGGCGCAGCCTTGGTCGAAGGGGGCGCTTTGGGCGCTGGCTTGGGGCGGGCTGGGCCTCGGGGGGGTTTGCCCGCCGCAGGGCCCGGCTGGCGGTCCTTGGGCCCCGGCAATTGGGCCAGCTTCCAGCGGAGGTACATCCGCCACAGCTCGCGGGCCATGTCGTCGGCCGGCAGGTTGAGCAACTGGTCCCGCTGCATGGGCTTGAGTTCCTTTTCGAAGAACTGGGCCAGTTCCTCTTCGGTCACGGCGGGGAAGACGCCGTCCATGCGGCGCGCGGCGTACTGCTGGAGCACGAACATGGGGATGACGCTGGAAAGCAGCCGCCACTGCTCTGGCGGCGGCCGCTGTTGGAGCCGGCGGCGGGTCTCGGGCGACAGGTGGCTGCGGAGTTCGGCCAGATCCTCGGCATCGGGCAAGGGGACCTTGCCCGGATTATCCAGTTGCCAGCGGAGCCACATGGCAATCAACAGCTCGTGGCGCCGCAGCGGGTCTTGGGTCTGGGCCAGCTCGCGAGCAAGCTGCTTGCGCTGCGCTTCCGGCAACAGCCGCAGGATCTGGTCGGCATGGCGGGCGACATAGCGCTCGAACCATTGGAGCAGGGCCTCGATATCCTGGGGACTGAGCCATGCCCCGCGCTTCCCGGCTGGCGGGAGCAGCCTCCGCCCCAGGCGATAATCGCGGAGGCTTTCGGCCAGGGCCGGCGACTTGCCCCGCCGCTGCGCCTGCCACTCCAAGAGCCGCTTGATCTGCTGTACCCGCTGCGCGGGGGCCAGTTCGCGGAGTTCCGCCTGCTGGTAGGGAGGCAACGTCTTCAGCCAGTCGTAATAGTGGAGCATCACCTGGCGGAGTTCGGGGCGCTGCGGATCCTGGGCCAGGGCGGCGTGCAAACGGCGAACGCGATCCTGCTCGGCCGGGTCCAGCCGCATGAAGCGGCGATACCGTTCCAAGAGCGCCTCCTTGGCGGCCGGGCTGAGCGACTCGATCTTGGCCCGCCGCATCTGGAGGGTCTCGTCGGCCTGGGCGGAGGTTATCCGCCACCAGAGAAAACAAGCCGCCGCAGCCGCCAGCCCCGCCCCCAGCGCCCAGCCCATCCCCCGGACAAACCACCTACCCCTCATCGGCCGCCTCCTGGGAAAACAGCCCTTCCTTGTGCAGCAGGCGGAGGAACTCGATATCGTCGATTTGCCGATACTCGTCCAGATCCTCGATGACCGGCAGGTCTTCCAGGAGGGCGCGGTTGGGATCGGGGATCCAGGTGGCCGCGGCCAGGTAGCCAGCCAGCGCCGCAGCCGCTGCGCTGGCAAGGCCCAGCAGCCACCGGCGAACGAGGCGTCTGGGCCGCTCGGCTGCTTGCCGCCGCAGATCGTCTTCGGCGGCGACGGTCACCATTTCCAGCGTGGACTGGGTGAAGCCGTCGCCCACCTCGCTGCGGGGGAGCACATCGAGGAGGTGCCACGTCCGTTCCAGACGCTCCAACGCTGCCCGCGCCTGCGAGTCACGCGATACGAGTTCTTCGACCGCGCGCGATTCCTGCGCATCGAGTTCGCCGTCCAGATAGGCGACCAGACGCTCTTCCAGCGGGGTGGCGGGCGCTTCGGTCGGAACGCTGGGCATTTCGCGGGACATAGCACGGGGAGTTACGTTTCCGGCGAAGAGGGTGGAGCCGCGGCCTCCGAGGGCCCTGGGGTCCCCCCAGACCGGTCGTTGCCCGCCTGGCGCAGCGTGCCAGGAACCTCGCCGTGCTGCAAGTACGGCTCGAGCAGTTGGCGGAGGTTCACCCGGGCCCGCGCCAAAAGCGACTTGATGGCCTGGGGCGAAAGGTCCATGGCCTCGGCGATCTCGGCGTAGCTCATCTCCTCGAACTTGCACAACAGCACGGCCAGGCGCTGCCGCTCGTTGAGCGAAGCCAGGGCCATGCGAATGATCTCCCGCATCTCGGCCTTGTCCAACTGGCGGGCCGGCATCTGGCCGCTGGGCGCCGCAGCCATCGCATCGAGCGACTGGGCGCCGCTTGCGTTCTGCCCGCCGGCCACCGTCAGCTCGCGCCGGCGTCGCCGGGTCCGCAGGGCGTTGGATGCCACGTTGTTGACGATGGTGAACAGCCAGGTGGAGAACTTCGCCTCCGGGTGGTAGCTCTGCCGCGAACGATACACCCGGAGGAACACCTCCTGCGCCAGGTCCTCGGCCTGATCCCGGCTGCCCACCAGATGTTCCAGAACCGTCACCACGCGGTTCTGGTAACGGAGCATCAGCTCCTCGAAGGCCGCAGCGCTTCCGGCCCGGACTTCCAGCATCAGCCGCACGTCCGGATCACGCAACGCGCGTCGCTCGCCTGACGACTCGGTGACAGCCAACGGCACGCTCGACGGTCAGACCATTCTGGTTGGCCCCCGGATCGCCCCGGGGATATCCCTTCCAGTGTAAGTCGGGCCCCGCAAGCCGACCAGTCGGCAGCACGCGGTCTGGGGCGTCACGTAAATTCAACCCCGCAGGGCCGGCCTGGTTTCGCCCCCTACCGGCCCCCCGCACGGCGACAAAACGGGCCGCCCACCCCGAAGACGTTCAACCGCCGCGCCCCGGAGGCGCCCGTTACCCCGTGGACTTCCACTGGTGGGCTTCGGTGGGAAAAAGAGGGGTGTACCTCACGCCAGTGCGGGGCTCGGCCATCCACGGCGCCACCGTATCGCGCCATGTGGCATAGTGTGGTGTCTGTTTGTGTGCCTCCATGCCCGCCGCATCCCGATACACCTCGTATAGCACGAACCGGTTGGGATCGTCGGCCTGCTGGAGCACGTCGAACCGCAGATTACCCGTCTCAGCGACCGTAGCCCGGGCGTTTTCAAGAGTCGCCTGGATGAACGCCTCGCGGTGCTCGGGCTTCACGTGAACATGGACACAAACGACATGCATGGCCATCGCCCTCCGGACACGGCTTACGGATTCAATCCGCCGGAGAGTATAGCACGCCACCCCCGGAATAAAGTAGGGTGGGGGGCTCTGCACCCACGCTTCATTATTATCGCGTAGGTGCTGAGCCCCCACCCCAAAGGGTGGCACGCCCCTGAAAGCCGCCCCCCGGTCGCG
>FWPU01008989.1_pt1 | contig 16226 bp, 12 predicted proteins | sample 2228361 | NCBI WGS metagenome assembly FWPU01 (sample SAMEA103939777, study PRJEB20133) | metagenome
AGCATAACCCTGCTTCGCAGGCTGTAAGGGCGACGCATGCGTCGTCCCTCCCGCTGCGTTTCGTGGCTCGCTATGAGCAGCCCCGAAGGGACTTTCGCTCTAAGCCCGACGGTTTAGCGTCGGGCGGAGCTGGAAAACCCGCAAGATGGTTTGCCGGAATACCCTGTCCCGACTCAAGTCCGAACTTCAGGACACATTGGCTTGCAGAAATCTTTCGCATATGTTATAATATCTCCACACACAACGGTATTGGTTTTGAAGGAAAGTGGGCCCCGACCCACTTTCTTTCACATATACGGGCTTTACGCCTGGAGGGAACCAGCAGGGATGAAAAGCGAACTGTTGCTGGCGTTCAACCAGATTTGCGCCGAACGGAACCTCCCCCGAGAGGTGGTTCTGGAAGCAATCCGCGCGGCGATTGTCTCCGCATACCGGCGGGATGTCGGCGCGTCCAGCCACCAGAACATCACAGCCCAAATTGACCTGGAAACCGGCAAAACGCGTATCTTCGTGGAAAAGCAGATCGTCGCCCAGGTCACAGACCCCCAGACCGAGATTTCTCTGGAAGAGGCGTGCAAACTGAACCCGAAGGCCCAACTGGGGGAGTCCATAATGGTGGACGCCACCCCCAACGATTTCGGCCGTATCGCCGCCCAGGCCGCGCGCCAGCGCATTATGCAATGCATCCGAGAGGCGGAGCGGGAGGTTCGTTACGCTCACTTTGCCGAGCAAGAAGGGGAACTGGTTCACGGCGTCATCCAGAGCGTTACCCCACAGCAGGTTACCCTGCATCTGGAGCGCACGGAAGCCATCCTGCCGCGCAAAGAGATGGTCCCCGGAGAGCGATACGTTCTCCACGATCGGATCCGCGTCTACGTGCTGGAGGTCAAGAAGACCCCCCGCGGGCCGCAAATCACCGTCTCTCGCAGCCACTGGAAACTGCTCCGGCGGTTGCTGGAACTGGAGGTGCCAGAAATTGCCAGCGGCGTCGTGGAAATCAAAGCCATCGCCCGGGAAGCGGGTTCTCGTTCCAAAGTCGCCGTCGCTGCCCGGCAGCCGGGGGTAGACCCGGTGGGAGCATGCATTGGGATGCGCGGGATGCGCATCCAGTCCATCCTGCGCGAACTGGGCAACGAGAAGGTAGACATCATTGAGTGGAGCCCCGACCCGGTGACCTTTATCGCCAAGGCACTTGGACCGGCCAAAGTCCTCAGCGTCGTGCTGGACGAGGACTCCGCTGAGCCCATTGCCTACGTGGTTGTCCCCGATGACCAGTTATCCCTGGCCATCGGCAAGGCTGGACAAAACGCCCGGCTGGCCGCGAAACTGACTGGCTGGCGAATTGACATCCAGAGCGCGACCGAGGCTGCTCAGTGGGCACTAAAGCAGGTCAACGAAGATCCCGACCTTCTGCCCGCCTTGGGGCCGGCCGCGGAGTTACTGCCCCAGGTCGCGGCGGCGCTCACGCGCCATGAGCATGAGAAGATGCCCTACAATGCCGAAGAATTGCTCGCTATGCGCCAGGTGATTGAGAGAGTACGCAAGTACTACCTGACCCTGAAGCGAGAGCAACGGGGCCGCCGAAAACCCAAAGTCCGCCGCTCCGCCGCGGAGGAAGAGAGGTTGGCTCGCGAAGCCGCCATTCGGGAAGCCCGCGCCCGCATCCCCGCCCACGCGTACCAGATTTCGCTGGACGAACTCGGCCTGAGCGAGCGAACCCAGAAACACCTGGAGCGCTACCGACTGACCAGCGCGGGTCTTTTGATGGAACGGTTAGCGGAAGGGGAGGAGGGGCTGCTGAAACTGGAGGGTATCGGTGCTCGCGTGCTGGCCGATGTTCATGAGGCCCTGAAACGGTTGAACCTTCCTTTCGCCCCGGCGGAAGAAGTGCCGATGCCGAAGGCCGCGCCGGAAGCGGAACCGTTCGCCGCACCACCAGCCCTGGTGGAAGAGATCCCCCCGGCCGTAGTCCCGGAGGAGGCCCCCCAGGTTGTGGCTGTGGAGATACCCGCCGAAGCCGTCCCAGCAGAGCCGGAATTCCTTCCGGAGGAAACCGTTCCCATCTTTGCGGAACCGCCGGCCATTCCAGAGACTGTGCTGCCCCCGGCGGAAACCGCCATCCCAGCGGAAGAGTCCATCGTAGAAGCCGCCGTCCCGGCCGAAGCATCTGTCCCAGAAACAGCCGCTTCTCTGGAGGAACCCGAGACCATCACTCCGGAGACCGTTGCGGAGGAACTTGTCGTGGAGGAAGAGGCTTGGGAGGACGAAGAAGAAGAGGTCGTGGAGAAGAAACTAACCCGCAAAATGTCCAAGCGACATAAGAAACCACGGCGGGAGTTCATTTACGACGAGGAACTCGGCCGCGCCGTCGCCATCCGCAAACACCGGCGACGCGGCGAGGACTGGGAGGATTTCTAAGCGTGGCCCAGCCGTCCGGCCGGCGCAAGCACATTCCTCAGCGCACTTGCGTGGCCTGCCGCGCGGTGCGCCCCAAGCGGCAACTGATCCGGATCGTCCGCACCCCGGAAGGGGAAATCCGCGTAGATGATCGGGGCAAGCAGAGCGGACGGGGCGCTTACCTCTGCGCGCAGCGCGTCTGCTGGGAGGAGGCTCTAAAGCGCCGCCGGCTGGATACGGCCCTGCGTATGACCCTGGATGAGGCGACGATAGAAACCCTGCGGGCCTACGCCCAATCACTGCCGGAACATCTGGAGGAGGCTGGCAAGTAAGGGCGACGCAGGGCGTCGCCCTTACAATTCCTGCTCCGAGAAGGAGGTATCTATGGCAGACAAAAACCGCGTCATCGAAATACCGGCCCGCCTGACAGTCCGCGAATTGGCCCAATTGATGGGCGTGAGCCCGATTGATGTGATCAAACGGTTGATGTACGATGGCATCATCGCTACCATCAACCAGCAGATTGACTATGAAACGGCCGCCATCGTGGCCTCGGAGATGGGCTTTGAACCTCGGGAGGAAGCCGTACCAACCTCCGAGGAAGAAACCGTTGCGGAGGGCCCCACCCTGCTCTGGGAGCGGCTCTACGCTCAGGAGGACCCGGCCAACCTGCAGCCCCGCCCCCCGGTGGTAACGGTGCTGGGGCATGTAGACCACGGCAAGACATCGCTCCTGGATGCCATCCGCCAGACGGACGTAGTGGCCAGCGAGGTAGGCGGCATCACCCAGCATATCGGCGCCTACCAGGTAGAACACAATGGGCGGCTCATTACGTTCCTGGACACCCCCGGTCACGAGGCCTTCACCGCAATGCGGGCGCGCGGCGCCCAGACCACCGACATCGCCATCCTGGTCGTCGCCGCCGACGATGGGGTAATGCCTCAAACGGTAGAGGCTATCAACCACGCCCGCGCCGCACGGGTGCCCATTATCGTCGCCTTGAACAAGATAGATAAACCCACTGCCCAGCCCGAGCGGGTCAAGCGGCAACTGAGCGACCTGGGCCTGACCCCCGACGATTGGGGCGGCGACACCTTCGTCATCCCGGTCTCGGCCAAGAAACGCATCGGCCTGGAGGACTTGCTGGAAACCGTCCTACTGGTTTCCGAGAACCAGAACATCCGGGCTAACCCTAACCGTCCCGCTGTGGGGACGGTCCTGGAGGCGCAATTGGACCGCTCCATGGGCCCCACCGCCACCGTCCTGGTGCAGAACGGCACTCTCCGGGTGGGAGACGCCGTCGTCGCCGGAACGGTGTACGGTCGGGTACGCCGGATACTGGACGGTCACGGCCGGCCCATTCGTGAGGCTCCCCCATCCACCCCGGCCCTGATCCTGGGCCTTTCGGACATCCCCGTCGCCGGGGACATCTTTGAAGTGGTGGAGAATGAGAAGGAGGCTCGCGCTATCGCCACCCGGCGACTCCAGGAGCGTGAAGCCCGCGCCGCCCGCCCCACCCGACTCACGCTGGACGATCTCTCCCGCAGCATCCGGCAGGGTCAGGCGAAAGAACTGAACCTCATTATCAAGGCCGACGTCCAGGGTTCCATTGAACCCATCGTTTCCTCGTTGAGCAAACTGGGCACCGAAGACCTGAGGGTCAACATCATCCACTCCGCCCCAGGCAACATCACCGAGTCCGACGTGAACCTGGCGATCGCCTCGCGGGCGATCATCGTGGGCTTCCAGGTATCGGTGGACTCTGCTGCCCGGCGGTTGGCCGAAAGTGAAGGAGTGGATATCCGCCTCTACGACATCATCTACGAACTGATAGACGAAGTGGAACTGGCCCTCAAAGGTCTCCTGGAGCCGACTTACGCCGAAAAGACGATCGGCAAAGCGGAAGTCCGAGCGACGTTTGACATCCCCAAGGTCGGCCGGGTGGCCGGTTGCTATGTCCTGGAGGGGGAAATTCGCCGCAATGCCCGGGTCCGCCTCTTCCGCCAGGGAGAGCAGAAGTTTGACGGCGCTGTGGCGTCGCTGAAACGCTTCGCTAAGGACGTCCGCGAAGTAAAAGCGGGCTACGAATGTGGTGTCGGCCTGGAAGGATTTCACGACATCCAGGTGGGGGACATCCTGGAGTTCTATGTGAAGGAGCGGGTAGAACCGATGGCCCAGCCGTCCCGATAACGTTTTTCGGCAATTTCCTTTCTGGAGTCTGGCGAATTTTCCAGACACTATGATTTCCGCATTTTTTCGGCCAGCGAGCGACGATTTCCGTCGCTCAAAGCCGGTCTGTGACCGGCGTCCGGCGACCGGCGGGTCGCAGACCCGCCGAGAGCACCCGCCGGGAGCGAAAAAGAGCATTTCGCCAGAGTCCAGTTCCTTTCTCAGGCGGAAGCCATGGGCAAGAAATACCAGAAACGAGCCGCAGACCTCATTCAGACCCATCTGACCGACCTGCTCCAGAGGCAGGTCAACGATCCGCGGGTCCAGATGGTGACCATCACCGGCGTGGAAGTGACGCCGGATGCCACCCGGGCCCACGTCTATTTCACCGTTTTGGGAGACGAGACACGACAGGCCGAGGCGACGGCAGGCCTCCAGAGCGCGGCCGGATTTCTCCGCCGAGAACTGGGACAGCGCCTGCGCCTGCGGAATACCCCCGAACTGGTCTTCCACTGGGATTCGTCCATAGAACGGGGCGAGCGCATCGCCGGACTGATTGACCGCCTTCGGGAAGAGGAAGTTTAGCAACGAATTACGCGAATTACACGAATTACACGAAAATATACAATTGGTGCAATTCGTGAAATTCGCGCAAAAGAAAGATATAAATGATGTTTACCTCTCCCCGTTCCGTCCTGGAAGAGATCGGGCGACGCATCCGGCAGGCCCAGCGGATCGCCATCGTCACCCATGAGCGGCCCGATGCCGACGCGCTGGGCTCCAGCCTGGGACTGGCCCACGCTCTGCGCCGCATCGGCAAAGAAGCCACCGTCTTCTCCTTTGATCCGGTCCCCTTCGGACTGCACTTCCTCCCCGGCATAGAGACCATCGTCGCCGACCTGCCCGGCCCGGAGACGGACCTGGTGGTGGCGGTGGATGCCGGGGAGCCCTCCCAGATCGGGGATCGCCTCTACGGGGCCATTCTCCGCCTGGGCGTTCCCCTGCTGGTCATAGACCATCATGAGAGCAACACCGGTTACGGCACCCTCAGCGCCATCTTCCCCGAATGGGCTTCCACTGCCGAAGTGGTGCTTTCTCTTCTGGAGACGATGGGAATCTCCCCCGACGCGGCGACGGCGACCTGTCTCCTGGCCGGAGTCGTCTTTGATACCCGCGCCTTCGCCATCCCCGATACCCGCCCGGAAACGCTGCGGGCGGCGGCGTTCCTGATGGAACACGGCGCGTCCCTCTACGCCGTGATGACTGCCTACCGGGGCCAGCATCCCCTGAAGGCCCTCCGTCTCTGGGGTGAGGCGCTGACCCGTCTGCAAACGCGGGACGGGGTTGCCTGGACGGTCGTCTCCCGGGAGATGTACCGTGCCACCAGCACCGCGCTGGAGGATACGGAAGGACTGGCGAACTTCATCCTGGATGCGGCGGACGTGCGCATCTCTCTGGTCTTCCGGGAGCGCCCCGAAGGGGGGGCGATTCGGGTGAGCGGCCGCGCCCGGCCGGGCATCAATCTCGTCCCTCTGGCCCGCTCGTACCCCAAAGGGGGTGGGCACAAGATGGCTGTCGGCTTTGAGATTCCTCTGCCGCTGGAGGAGGCTGTTCGGAACGCCCTGGGACGGCTGGAGGAACTGCGCCGGCGCGGCCATCTGGACGATACGCCGTAGGACGGCGGAGAGCCTATCCCTGCCAATCCCCGTATGGACGGCATCCTCAACGTCAATAAGCCGCGCGGCATGACCTCTCACGACGTGGTCGCGCGGGTACGCGCCATCGCCCGGCAGCGGGAGGTGGGGCACGCCGGGACGCTGGACCCGATGGCTACCGGCGTCCTGCTCCTCTGCCTGGGCCGGGCCACCCGTCTGGCAGAATATCTGATGGACTCCCCCAAGGAATACCGCGCCCGCGTCCGCCTGGGCATTACCACCGACACCGACGACGCCGAAGGGGCCGTCATCGCCGAACGGCCGGTGGATGTGGACCAGGCGGCGGTGGAGACGGCACTCTCCCGCTTCCGCGGCCGCATCCTCCAGGTTCCGCCGATGTATTCCGCGCTGAAGCGGGAAGGGCAGCCCCTGTACAAACTGGCCCGCCGCGGGATGGAGGTGGAGCGAGAACCCCGACCGGTGGTGATTTACCGCCTGGAATTGACGGCCTGGGACCCTCCCGAACTGACCCTGGAAGTCCTTTGCTCGCCCGGCACCTACATCCGGGCGCTGGCGCGCGACCTGGGGGAAGCGCTGGGGTGCGGCGCTCACCTGACCGGTCTGGTGCGTCTGGCCAGCGGCGATTTCCGGCTGGAGGACGCAGTGGAACTGGACGCGGTCACGCCGGAGCGACTCCCTTCCCTGCTTCTCCCCCCCGATACGGCGCTGCGACGGTATCCGGCCCTTTACCTGAATGAGGCCGACGCGCGCGCCGTCTCCCACGGCCGGGACATCCCTGGCCCGCCGCCCGTCGGCGATGGCCCTCCCCTCGCCCGCGCCTACGGCCCTGACGGGCAATTGCTGGCCGTCCTGGAGTACCGGCCGGAGCGGGGAATGTGGCATCCGAAAAAGGTAGTCGGGAGTCGGGAGTCGGGAGTCGGAAGTCGGAAGTCGGGAGTTGGGAGTCGGTAGTCGGTAGTCGGGAGTCGGGAGTCGGTAGTCGGGAGTCGGAAGTCGGAAGTCGGAAGTCGGAAGTCGGAAGTCGGCAGTCGGTAGTCGGGAGAGGGAAACCAATCTGCGCGATACGCGATTAGCGATACGCGATTTGCGATACGCGATACGCGATTAGCGATACGCGATACGCGATACGCGATGTGCGATACGCGATTTGCGATACGCGATACGCGATACGCGATTAGCAATACGCGATGTGCGATACGCGATGTGCGATACGCGATGTGCGATACACGATATGCGAATAGCCCACGATCTGGAAACCCTGAACCTATCCACCCCTTCCCACGTGACCATCGGGGCATTTGACGGGGTACATCGGGGCCATCAGCAACTGATCGGCGCAATGGTGGCGGCGGCGCACGAGGCGGGACGGGCCGCGATCGCCCTGACCTTTGACCCCCATCCGGGGGCGCTTCTGGGCCGCAGCCCGGTGGCCGCCCTGACCACGCCGGAGGAACGGGCGGCACTCATCGCCGCGCTGGGGGTGGACATTCTGGTCATTCTTCGCTTCACCCCGGCGGTGGCGGGCACTCCGGCGACCCGCTTTGTGCGCATGCTATGCCGTCATCTCCGCATGGTGGAACTGTGGGTGGGGCCGGATTTCGCCCTCGGCCACCGACGGGAGGGAAACGTCCCTTTCCTCCAGCAGTTCGGGCAACAGGAAGGGTTCACCGTTCGGGTGGTGGAACCGCTGCGGTGGCGGGGGGAAATCGTGAGCAGCACCCGTATCCGGGCCGCTCTCACCGCCGGGGACATAGAAGAAGCCAACGGCTGCTTGGGCCGCCCGTACCGCCTGGCGGGGCAGGTCACGCAAGGGCGGGGCCTGGGCCGACGGATCGGCATCCCGACGGCCAATCTGGAACCCCCACCGGGGCGCCTCATTCCGGCCAACGGCGTCTATGCCGGTTACGCCCACACCGAGAATGCCGGCACTCACCCAGCGGTGATCAACGTGGGCGTCCGCCCCACCATCGCCCCGGACCACCTCACTGTAGAGGCACACCTCCTGGATTTTGACGGCGACCTCTACGGCCAGTCGCTGGCCCTGGACTTCGTCGCTCGCCTGCGGGACGAAGAGACCTTCCCCAGCCTCAACGCGCTGGCGGAGCAGATTCGGCAGGACATCGCGCGGGCGCGGGAGATGCTGTAGCAGGGCGCAGGGCGCAGGTCGCAAGTCGCAAGTCGCAGGGCGCAGGGGGCGCAGAGTTTTTTGCCACGGATTTCACAGATTAAAACCAGCCACCTGACGGTTCTCAGGTGAACATTGGTATGAACCGGACAGAGACAGGCCAGCCGTTGGTCAAGTTCCTTTGGATTGTCGGGTAGATAGACTGGATGCACAGGGACAGAACTCTGGTACGCCTCTCGGCGGCTGATGATTGGTCCGGGCTGGCCCAGATTCAATTCGGCTCTGATACCCTCATCTTCCCTGTTGGGACACCCTTTGCCTTGGAGACCCGGTGAGTTCAGGGGGATGAACTGAGGGCCTTTACCTTCTCCGCCTGGGATCGGGCGCGCAACTCCGCAACTTTCTCCGCTGCCGAAAGGCCGCTCGCCCCCTGCGGTGATGGAGGCGGGGGTATTCCCGGCCCCGGTGGTGACCATCCAGATGACAACCTCTCTGCCGCTTGTGATAAAATATCCTCCAACCCACCCCCACTCACGATACGCGATACGCGATAAGCGATTCGCGATACGCGACCCAACGAAAGGAGTCCAACAATGAGACTCAAACTCTGGCTCTATCCGTTGATCGGCATCCTGGCCCTTGCCATCCTGTCCCTGCCCTCCGTTGCGCCTCTGCTCTCCAGCCCTTTCCCCGCCTCCCCCACCCCGGTCTGGCGGCCGCCGCCGGCAGGCAACCAGGGTCAGTTGCTCTTCGTGACCACCGATCTCCCCGGCCAGACTATAAGGAGTTTGGCCACAGAAACCGACGGAACGATCCGGGATACCGCATCCCCGGTTGTGGCCGGTGTTGAAGGTTTCATCCCACCGGGATATGCCATAACCGCATTATCCGGCTCACCCAACGGGAGATGGGTGAGCATCCAAATGGACTCCGAAGCCAGTGCCCATACGCTGATCCTTGACCTCTCCACTGCCCAGGTCCGCCCCGCCGAACCGGAGCCGGGGCAGGATTCCATTTTCCTCCACTGGGCACCCGACGGCAACTCCCTGATTCTAAGGGTAGACCCAGTCTGGTCTGATCAAATTGTCGTGGTAAACCTGCTCAATGGCACCGCCGAGCGGCTGGATACCCCTCCATCCACCTGGGATGCCGCCATATCCCCAAGTGGTGAGCATATTTTGGCTGCGGTGACCAGGGGGAGATGGAAAGGTGGGGAACTCTGGCTGATGAGTCGGGATGGCACCCACAAGCAACTTCTCGTGCAGGAGCCGAAACACTTCGTCACTTACCCGCGCTGGTCACCGTACGGAGACCGGTTTGCCTACATCCTGATGCCCGATACCGATGTCCGGTTCTCCGTGGGTCAACTGTGGCTGGCCGATGCTCACCACCCGGAGAATAGACGGATGGTTGCAGAGGCCGATGCCGGGCACGGATCCCCACCTGTATGGTCACCCGATGGGAAGACCGTGGCCTTCGTGGTGCGCGAAAACCCCGATAACCCTGAGGCAGACATATCCGGTCAAGCACTGGAGAGCAACATCTACCTGCTGGACGGGCAAACCGGTGTCGTGCGACAACTCACCCATTTCCAGGGAACACGAGTGGATCGCATCGCCTGGTCCCCCGATGGAACATTGCTGGCCTTCCGAACTATCGTTGGCGGAATCTCGGACATCTGGGTAGCCGACATGTTCACCGGCGAGATGCGGCCCATCACCCAGGGCCTCAATGCCGATTTCCCCATCTGGCTCCCCGCCGGCCAGAAAGGAGTAGAGCAATGATGATCTATCGCCTATTTGCGCTGATCCTGCTGCTCCCGGTTCTGGTCTCCTGCCGGGGCACTCCGCTTCCCCCGCCGACTCCACTGCCCACCTCCTCTCCCACCCCAACCCCAACCCCCACCCCAACCCCCACTCCCCTCCCAACCTGGACCATCCTCGCCGGCCTGCTCCCCCCCGAAGGGTCCCCCCGCCCTTACGGCGAACCCCGCCTCTCCCCGGATACCCTACTGATGGCCTACCCGGCCCCCGAAGGGCTCTACCTCGTCCACACCCGTACCGGCGTGGGGGAATACCTCTTCCGGCCCGCCGATGTGCCCGGCAGCAACCCGGTCGGCCCGGTCTGCTGGATGCCCGACGGGGAAAGCCTCAAGTTTGTCGTCCGCCACTGGAAAGAGGGCCGCTGGCACAATATCTTTTACGCCATTGACCTGGCCCGCAAGGAACCCCGCCCCCTCTTCACCCTGGACGACCTGGAGAGTTTCATCTGGACGGGGGTCTGTTCCCCCGACGGCCGGGAGATGGCTTTCACTATCAACCCCTTCGGCACAAAAGAGCCCGGTCTCTATGGGGTGGACCCGGAGAGCGGGCAGTGGCGACGGATTCTCCCAGAATACGTGATAGACCTCATCCGGGCGCCGCTGGAAGGGGCGCTCCGTTCGCAGACGGAGGCACTGCGTACCAGCGGCAAAATCATCTTCGCCGGAGCCCCCTGTCGTTTACGGGGGCCGAACTGCACAATTGTATCGGACAACAGTTAGCTATATACGGTCCCCCTGCAGGGAGATGTGCTCCGCAACCGGGGTATCGTTGAACTGCCGCAATATGCCAGGCCACTCTTCATCCTGACGTGGGCCTGTTATCCCTGGGAGAAGGGAATGGCGTTTTCCTTTTACCCGCGTGGAGGAGAGAGGCGGGGGCTCTACTGGCTGGATTGGGAGAGTGGGAAATGGCGGCGCATCCTGAAGGAGTATGAGGTGGTATCGGCAGGGAACTGGCCGGCACGGGGAGTGGCGCAGTATCTCTTCGCCCCGATACCCGGCCCCGTGTGGCGCATCTACTTTGAAGGAGCTCCTTGTGCGGAGTTGGGATATCATTGCGACTCGGGTTTCCCAGGAGGAGAGTATTACATCAAGCGTTACTGGCTCTACAGCGATGGAACCGGCTTGCAGGAGATTGAGAGAATTCCTCCCTTCCAGCCGATACCGCTGCCTGAGGGCGCCCCTCGTTGTTCAAATTACCCGCAACTTTCGCCGGATGGAACACTTGCCGTCTGCTATTCCGATGCTGGGCTGAATAGTTACCAACTATAATTAGTGAAATTCGTGTAATTCGTTGCAAAACATGAACAAAAACCGACTGGAAACCAGCATCTACCTTCTCGTGATCCTGCTCATCGGGCTCGGATTCCGGATTATGGGGCTCGCCTGGGGAGAGGGACAGCCCATCCATCCGGATGAGGAGTTCCTGCGCCAGGTGACCGCAGCAGTGGAACTCCCCGACCGGTGGAGCCTCTACCTGGATACCGCCCATTCCCCCCTGAACCCGTATAACCGGGGGTACGGGTTCTTCGTCTACGGCACCCTTCCGCTCTTCCTGACCCGCGCCGTGGGCGAGGCGCTGGACCGGGGGTGCAGAGACGGTGTGGCGATCTCTTTGCCGGCCCGTATCCTGACGCCGCTCCTTCTGGGCGAGGGAACAGCATGCCGACCCGGCGCCTTCCTCTGGGCCGGGGCGCGCCATCTGGGGCGGTTGCTGGCCGCGCTCTTTGACGTGGGGAGCATTCTGTTTGTCTTCCTGGCCGGGCGGCGCCTCCGCTCCGACGACCTGGGGCTGGTGGCCGCGCTTCTCTACGCCCTGGCCGTCCTGCCCATCCAGCAATCCCACTTCTACACTGTTGACGCTTTCGCCAACTTCTTCGTCGCCGCGACGCTCTACCTGACCCTGGTCATCGCCCGGACCGGCGGATGGGCCGCGGTCGCCCTGGCGGGGCTGGCGACCGGCCTGGGAATGGCTTGCAAGATCAGCATCTGGCCCCTGGCTTTGCTGGTGGCGGTGGCGATTGCCGTTTGGGCCTTTGTTTGCGGTCAGGCACGGCACGGGGCGAACTTTCGTCGGGCCCTGGTGGGCTTCATCGCCCGCGGCGTCCTGGCCGGGGCCATGGCCTTCCTGGCCTTCCGTCTGGCCCAGCCCTACGCCTTTACAGGCCCCGGACTCCTGGACATTCGCCTCAACCCCCAGTGGCTCAAAAATATGGCCGAAGTCCGCAGTCTGATGTCCGGCGCAGTGGACACCTACCCCGGCCATCAGTGGACCAACCGCCTGCCCCTGGTCTTCCCATGGGTCAACATGGTCTTCTGGGGGCTGGGCCTGCCCCTGGGGCTGACAGCCTGGGCGGCCTGGGGGCTCGCCGGCGCGCACCTGCTGCGCCCGCTGGTCCCTGGGGGCAGGGCCTCTCCTCGCCCGTCCATTCGCGAACGTATCGCCGCGTTCGCCGCCGCCCCCCTGCTTCTCCCCTGGCTCTGGGCCACGGGCTACTTCCTCTACCAAGGCACCCAGTGGGTCAAATCCGTCCGCTACCTTCTCCCCGTCTATCCCGCCTTTATCCTGCTGGCAGCCTGGATGGTGTGTCGCCTGGTTTTCGGGGGGGCGGGGAATACCTCACCCTCTTCCCCAACCTCTCTCCCTCTCCCTGTGGGGGAGGGAGAGGGGTGTCGCCGAAGGCGACGGGGGGTAGGGACAGGTTTCAAACCTGTCCCTGCACTGGCCCGCCTGGCATTCTTCATCCTGGTCGTCGGCGGCACGTTGCTCTGGGCGCTGGCCTTTACCTCGGTTTACCAACGGCCCCATACCCGTATCGCCGCGTCTCGCTGGATTTTCCAGAACATCCCCGTTGGCTCCGTCCTGGCGACGGAGCACTGGGACTGGCCCCCTCCGCTGCGGGTGGACGGCAAGGACCCCTTCGGCGGGATGTACCGCGGCCTCTCCACCAGTTCCGACGGCACCCTGCAACTGTATCACGACGACACCCTGGAGAAACGGGAGTCGCTGTTGCGGTGGCTGGACGAGGCGGATTACATCATCATCGGCTCCAACCGCCTCTACGCGTCGGTCGTCCGTCTGCCCACCCGCTACCCGCTAACCATTGCCTACTACCAGGCGCTCTTCCGCGGCGAACTGGGCTTTGAGTTAGTCGCCGACTTCACCTCCTACCCTGCCCTGGGGCCGTTCCAGTTCCCGGACACCGAGGAGCCGTTCCCTGTTCCCCCGGCTCGCTACCGGTATCAGGCGGCCCCCATCTCGGTCCTCCTGCCTCCGGCAGAGGAGGCGTTCAGCGTCTATGACCACCCCCGCGTCCTGATCTTCCGCAAGACCGAATCCTATTCCCGCACCCGCGCTGAGGCGCTCCTGCCCCCGTCCCTTCTGGATAACGTTACCTGGGTGACGCCAAAAGAGGAGACACTTCGCACCTGGCGGCGGCTCTTCCCGTTCCTGGACCTCTTCCGACGGCCGTCGGCGGGGGGACGGCAGCCCATGCTGGACCCCCAGACCTGGGCCGAACAGCGGGCCGGCGGGACCTGGTCGGCGATGTTTGACCGCGCCAGTCCTCTCAACCGCTCGTCGTTCCTGGCCGCGCTCGTCTGGTATCTGACGGCCGCCGCGCTGGGGTGGCTGGCCTTCCCCCTGGTCTGGGCGGCCCTGCCGCGCCTGGCCGACCGCGGCTACGGACTGGCCCGCCTGCTGGGACTGCTTCTGGTCTCCTACCTGACCTGGCTGGCAGCCAGTTTGCGGGTTCTCCCGAATACCCGTGGGACGATCGGCCTGGCTGTCTTCCTGACCGGATTGGCCGGCGCGGCGGTCGTCTGGCAGAGATGGGGGGCCTTCCGGGACTTTCTCCGTCGTTCCCGTACCCTGATTCTGGTCTATGAGGGGCTGTTTCTGGTCCTCTTCGCCTTCTGGGCCTGGGTGCGGGCCCTTAACCCCGACCTCTGGCATCCGGTGGTGGGGGGCGAAAAGCCGATGGACTTCGCCTACCTGAACGCCGTCATCAAATCTACCTGGTTCCCGCCCTACAACCCGTGGTACGCCGGGGGGTACATCAACTACTACTATTTCGGCTTCGTCCTGGTGGGGTCGCTGGCGAAACTGACCGGGATCATGCCGTCGGTAGCGTACAACCTGGCGCTGGCCCTCTTCTACGCGCTGACCGGCAGCGCGGCGTTCTGCGTGGCCTTCAATCTGGTTTGTAGTAAGGCACAGAGCGAAGCGGAGTGCCCTCAATCACCATTTGTAGTGAGGCACGAAGCGAAGCGGAGTGCCGTCAGTTACCGTCCATACCTGGCTGGCATCCTGGCCGCGCTGTTCCTGCTGGTGCTGGGAAACCTGGGAGAAGCGCGCCTTCTGTTTGACGGGTTCCGGCTGGTGGCAGGGGAAACGGGTTTTGAGAGCACTATCCCCGGCCTGGCGGCGCTGGTCCAGGCCCTGAAAGGGTTCGGTATGGTGCTGGGCGGGGCACGTCTTCCCTTCCGCCCCGAAACGCCGTACTGGAATCCGACCCGGATGATCCCGCCCGATGCCAGCGGAGTGGGGCCGATCACCGAGTTTCCGGCCTTCACCTTTCTCTACGCCGATCTGCACGCGCACCTTCTGGCGCTGCCCTGCACCCTCTGCGTGCTGGCGCTGGTGGTGGAATGGGCGCGCGGCCGGGCGCCCTCGCTCCTCTCGCTGCTCTGGGGCGGGCTGGTCATCGGCATGCTCCAGGCGGCGAACACCTGGGACTACCCCACGTATCTCCTGCTGGGGATGGCGGGGATTTTCCTGGGGGCGGCCCTGGGTGCGGGGGAGCGTCCCCGCGGCCGCGACGTGGCCCTGGGGCTTCTGTGGGCCCTGATACTGGCTGCGCTGACCGTTCTCTTCTTCCTGCCGTACATCCGCACCTACATCGCCCCCTATAACTGCGTGCGCCTGTGGACGGACGCGCGCACCCCGCTGGATACCTACCTGCACCTGGTCGGTCAGTTCCTCTTCCCTATCGGCACCCTGCTGCTCTGGGAGGCCTGGCGCGCGCTCCAGACCACGCCGGGGCGGTTCGCCCTCATTGTGGCGGGCATCCTGCTCTGCGGACTGCTCCCGGCGCTTCTGGGCGTGCCGGTCGCGGCAGTGGCGATCCCCTTCCTGGTGCTAGCGGTGGGCCTCTTCTTCGCCCCCGCCGCGTCCCCGGAGCGGCGGCTTTGGGGGCTGTGGGTCGCCACGGCCGTTACCCTGACCCTAGGGGTGGAGGTGCTGGTCCTGGAAGGGGACATCGGGCGGATGAACACCGTCTTCAAGTTCTACTTCCAGGCCTGGACGCTGCTGGCGGTGGCCGCGGCCGCGGCTCTGGTCTGGCTGGCCGACCGCGTTCGGGGCTGGCCCCGCGACCTGCGTCATCTGTGGTGGGGCCTGATGGGCACGCTGGTCTTTGCCATGGCGCTTTTCCCGCTGATGAGCATCCCGGCCAAAGTGCGGGACCGCTTCACCCACGCCACCGGCCTCACGCTGGACGGTATGGCCTATATCCGGTACAGCCGCACCGGCGACGTGCGCGGTGAGGTGGACATGGGGCCGGACTACGGCGGCATCCTGTGGCTTCTGGACAACGTCCAGGGTTCGCCGGTGATCCTGGAGGGGCTGGGGACACGGGAGTACCTCTGGGGGAACCGGATTTCCATCTACACCGGGCTACCGGCAGTGGTGGGCTGGCGCTGGCACGAGATACAGCAGGGGATGGGAGACGGGGTCAACCAGCGGCATACGGAGGTCTACGAGTGCTACGAGACCCCCCTGGTGGAGCGCGCGCGGGAAATTCTGCAGCAGTACGACGTGCGCTACGTCTACGTGGGCCCTTACGAGCGCCTCTATTACAACCCGACCGGGCTGGCGAAATTTGACGACATGGTCGCCCAGGGGCTCCTGCGCCTGGTCTACGACCGGGATGGGGTGAAAATCTATGAGGTGTTTCGTTAAGCTGAAGTTCGGACTTGAGTTGGGACAGCTCCGCCCGACGCTAAACCGTCGGGCTCAAAGCGAAAGCCCCTTCGG
>FWPU01008991.1_pt1 | contig 16222 bp, 12 predicted proteins | sample 2228361 | NCBI WGS metagenome assembly FWPU01 (sample SAMEA103939777, study PRJEB20133) | metagenome
TTCAAGCCGACCGAAGGGAGTAGAAAAGCATTTCGGTAGAATCGTTTAGGCTTTCAAAAGTGAACGATACTGCCGGAATGCGTATAACGGGTCGTGCCTTTATCTCGCCTCCAACCCTATCGGACGACCTCGGACCAAACCTCTCCAACCTCCCCTACGATGTAGGGACGGCTTTTTGGGAAATACCATGCCTCAAGCCGCCACCCACCTGCTGTTTGGGTTCCTGCTCTGCTTAGTACCTGGGAAACGTAAGCAACTGCGCCGGAAATGTGCCCTTCCATTTAGAGGCCGCTATAACTACCTTGGAAGCCTCGATCTACCAACCCAAAACCTCTCGTATCTGTCGGGTTGATGCCAGTCCATCTTGGTTGCTGTCAGCGTTGTATCAGGTGCTGTTCGAACCTTTGGTAGGTCTCCTCCCAGCGCGGGCTGTACCTGGGGGTAAAGCGTTGGGGTGGGAAAGACTGCGCAACCACAGCCCGTCGTTGGTCGGGCGAAAGGAGACCGAGCCCCTCAGCCTGCACCAGCAAATTGCCCAGAAGAGTGGCTTCGGTGGGACCTGCAAGCACTTCCCGTCCGATAACAGTGGCGGTGAGAAGGTTCAGCAGCTCGATCTGGGAGCCGCCCCCCACCACGTGCAGGGTCTGGATGCGCTGTCCGGTCAGGGTCTCTAGCTGCTCCAATACAAAGCGGTACTTGAGGGCCAGGCTTTCCAGTACCGACCTCACCAGCAGGCCACGACTGGGAGGTATGGTCTGGCCGGTTTGGCGAAAGTATTGGAGCAGCCGCTGGGGCATCTCCTCACCAGCGGGCAGAAAGAGCGGGTGGTCGGGGTCTAGGTGGGATTCGAGCGGTTCATCTAAACGCTGTTGTGCAGCCTCAGCGAATAGATCTTCCCAGCTTGCCCCCCAGACCCGGCGGCACTCTTGCAAAATCCAAAGACCCATCACGTTCTTAAGAAAGCGGGTAGTGCCGTGAACCCCAGTCTCGTTGGTGAAGTTGAATCGGCGAGCTTGTTCGCTGATGAGGGGTTGAGCAATCTCGAGGCCCACCAGCGACCAAGTGCCACTGCTGATATAACCCCAGGCGCTATTTCTGGCTGGTACGGCCGCAACCGCACTGGCGGTATCGTGGCTGGCAGGTGTAACCACTACGGTGTGCTCTAATTTTAGACGCTGAGCAAGGCTTGGCCGCAGCGACTCCAAGACATGGCCCGGAGGCACCAAGGGGCAAAATATCCCTTCGGGGAGGCCCATTTGTTGGATCAGCCCCTTATCCCAGTCGGCCTGGGTTGGGTTGTAGAGCTGGGTGGTAGAGGCGATAGTGCGTTCGGAACGGGCTTGGCCGCTGAGCCAGAAGTGGAATAGGTCGGGAACCAGCAGGAGGTACCGGGCCTGCTCGAGCCATTCTGGACTCTCTTGTGCGACTGCTAACAGCTGGTACAGTGTGTTGAGCGGCAGGAACTGCAGCCCGGTTCGCCGGTAGATTTCGTCCGGTGGCATTCGGGCAAAGGCCCGCTCCATCTGACCTTCGGTGCGGGGATCACGGTAGTGCAGAACCCCACCCAACAACCCACCTCGAGCATCCAGCAAGGCGAAATCCACGCCCCAGGCATCCACCCCCAGGCTCTCGATGTAAAAGCCCTCGGAATCGGCTCTCTGGCCGGCCCGCTCGAGCCCCTCTAGCACCCCTTGCCAAAGTCCAAGAATGTTCCAGTGCAGGTGTTCTTTGTCCAGCATAGGAACCCACAGGGGATTGTTGGGGAAGCGGTGCAAAATCTCGACCTGCAGCCGCCCCTTCTCCAGCCGGCCCAGGGCAACCCGTCCGCTGCTCGCTCCCAGGTCAACCGCCAGAAGGTAAGAGGCCATGGTTCACCTGGGGAAGGCCTGGGCATTGCCAGCATCTACGTTGAGGATGTTCCCGGTGGACTTGGCCGAGAGGCTGGTAGCGAAAAAATAGACCGCCTCCGCCACATCCTCGGGGTAGACGCTTTGTTTGAGCAGGCTGCGCTCGCGGTAGTAGGCCTCGAGCTCGTCGCTGGAGACCTGGTAGGCCCGGGCCCTTTCCTGTCGCCACTGGCTGTTCCAGATCTTCGAGCCCCGCAGAACTGCATCGGGGTTGACCACGTTTACCCGGATTCCGTTTGGGGCCAGCTCGAGGGCCAGCACCCGGGCTAGGTGGATCTCGGCGGCCTTGGCGGTGCAGTAGGCAGCGGCATTGGGAGAGGCTGCCAGGCCGTTCTTGCTGGCTATAAAGACGACCGAACCCCCCAGACTCTGGGCCTTCAGGAGCCGGGTGGCCTCGCGGCTAACCAAGAAGTAGCCGGTAGCGAGAATATCCAGGTTGCGGTTCCACATCTCTAAGGTGGTTTCCTCCAGTGGGGATGAGGAGGCCATGCCCGCGCTGGCAACCAGGATATCCAGGCCACCATACTCCACCGCCGTGTATGCGATGGAGGCGGCGACCTCGTTTTCCTGGGTGGCATCGGCCCGGAAGATCCGAACCACATCTGGCCCAAACTGCTGAGCTAGATCGACCTGGGTTGTCTCCAGTCCGGCAGCATCAATATCGGCCAGTACAACACAGGCACTTTCCTGCAAAAGGCGTGTGGCGATCGCCCGTCCGATTCCTCCAGCACCGCCCGTAACAAGGGCAACCTTTCCGGCCAGCGGACGGGGTTGGGGTAAGCGCTGAAGTTTGGCCTCCTCCAGAAGCCAGTACTCAATGTCGAAGGCCTCTTGCGCATCCAGCCCAACATAAGCGCTCACCCCCTCGGCCTCGCGCATGGCTCTGATGGTGCTCTGATAATACTCCCCTGCAATCCGGGCCGTGGGCTTATCCTTAGCAAATGTGAGCATTCCAACCCCAGGGATCAGATAAACCACCGCGTTGGGGTCGCGCATGGGGGGAGAGTCCGGGTGTTTGCAGCGCTGGTAGTAAGCCCGGTAGCCTTCCCGGTAGGCCTCGAGCTGGCTCTCGAGGTTGCTGTATAGCCGCTTTAGCTCGGCTGATTTATCCTTCTCGTACCGGCCAGGATCAAACTCCAGCACCAGCGGGGCTGCTTTGGTGCGCAGGAAATGATCGGGGCAGACGGTTCCTAAGGCTGCCAGACGGCGCAGGTCTTGCGAGACGACAAACTCCAGTATCTCCTCGGAGTCGTCGAAATGACCGACCTTTGGCTCTTCTTTGCCAATCTTTCCTCGGATTATGGGCATTAGTTCGGCTGCAATGGCCCGGCGCTCCTGCGCTGCGAGTGGGGTTGCAACAACCCCACCAAAAGCGGGCCTGTGGCGGTGATCGGCCAGCCACCGGATGGCCTGATTGATCACTTGTAGAGTGGTCTGGTAACAACCTTTGGCGCTTTGGTTCCAGGTGAAAAGCCCATGTCCCCCTAGAATTACTCCCACATACTCGGGATTTTTGGCCACTTGGCCAATCCGAAGCCCGAGGTCGAATCCGGGGCGCTGCCAGGGTAGCCAGGCCAGTTTGCCAGCAAAAATCTCACGGGTCAGTTCCTCACCCTCCCGGCTGGCGGCTAGGGCCAGGATGGCATCGGGGTGAACATGGTCCACATGGCGGTAGGGAATATAAGCGTGCAAGGGCGTATCTATGCTGGCGGCCCTCGGGTTCAGGTTGAAGGTGCAGTGGGGCAGGTAGCCCACCATCTCGTCCTCGTAGGCCCTTCCGCGGTACAGCTTTCTTAGGAACTCGAGTTTTTCTTGGTACAAGGTAGCAAAACCGTCGAGCCCAATGCTGCCCAGGTCACCCCCGCTGCCCTTGACCCATAAAACCTCGACTACTTCCTTGGTCAGCGGATCCTCCATGGGTATTTTGGCCGAGGTATTGCCTCCCCCAAAATTGGTGATCCGCCGGTCGGAGCCCAGCAGGTTGGAGCGGTACACCAGCAGTTGGGGCTCACTCAGGCTGGCGGCTTTGGCATCATCCCAAAGGTCGGGTAGATAAGGATCGGTAGCTTGGCTCATAACTGCTTCCTGGAATCTTTCACACAGGAAAACCGCTGCTGCTGGAGGCGGTTCCCCGGCGTTGGATGCGGTCTTGCAGATAATTGCCCGTCCGCAGCGCCTGTATGGGGTCGGGAGGGCAGTTCATCTCCTCCCGCACCTCCCGCAGCAAGGGCCGTACATCGGTCTGGAACGCCTCCATCAAGATGCGATGCGCCAGAAGCACATCTTCTGCTTGCTGGGCAGCGTGCAAGGCGGTGTGATCTACCAGTAGGGCCTTGGCGTAGGCCTCCTGGCAGTTAAGCACCGATTGGAGCATGGCCTCGAGCTTTGGCTCGATGTTGTGGCTCTGGTCAATCATATATGCCACATTCTGGGCGGTCTGGGCAGCCACCCCACCGAGACGTTGGGCCGATACCAGCTCGTGGTAGATGGTGAAGAGCTCGAATGGGTTGGTGGAACCTACGATCAGGTCGTCGTCGGCATAGCGCCGGGCATTGAAGTGAAAGCCACCCAGCCTACCTTCATCCAACAGAAAAGCCACAATGGCCTCGATATTGGTGGCCTGGGCATGATGGCCCAGATCCACCAGGACCAGGGCTTGCGGGCCCAGGGCCTGGCAGTGCAGCAGTGCGGCCCCCCAGTCGAAGAGATCGGTGAAGTAGAAAGCAGGCTCAAAAAACTTGTACTCCAGGAGCAGCCGCCCGCCCTGCGGCAGCGCCTGGTAGACCTGTTGCAACGCCTCGCGGGTGCGGGCTTTCCGATCACGCAGGTCGTCTTGGCCGGCGTAGTTGGTGCCGTCGGCCAACCACAGGCTGAGATCCCGCGAGCCGGTGCGCTTCAGGATCTCGATGCACTCGAGGATGTGTGCAACGGCCCGCTGGCGGACTTCCGGGCTGGGGTGGGCGATGGAGCCGAGCCTGTAAACATCATCCTGGAACAAGTTGGGATTGATGGCCCCGATCCGGATCTGGTGCGCCTGTGCAAACTCTATGAGCCGATCCCAGTCCTCGGGCTGATCCCAAGGAATGTGAAGGGCTACACTGGGGGCTATCCCGCTTAGCTGGTGAATTAGGGCGGCGTCCTCGAGCTTCTCCCAGACGTTGCGGGCCGCACCTGGAACTGCAAAGGTCTTGAAGCGGGTACCGGAGTTGCCATAGCCCCAGCTAGGGGTCTCGAGGCGCTGGGTTTTGAGGGCTGCTTTTACCTGCGTACGGGTCATGGCTGCCTCACACCTCCTCGCTTTTACATAAACCTACATTCTGAAAGGTTCGACCAAGACCATGTTGTCTGTAGTCAAGTCCTCAATCCAAAAAAGCTGCACTGGCCCCAGCAGGCCACTGGGTCGTTCAATCTCCTCGAACGCTCCGGCCAGGGTGTTGGCAACCTCCACCTCGACCGAGTTCCTCCCTATGCGTAGATAGGGGGTGATCTCGACTTGATAGGGGGCCCAGGCCAGGGCCTCGAGCCAGTTTCCATTGACGCCAATCCGGGCTGTTTCGAAGACTTGGCCTAAGTCCAGTATCACGCGCTGTTCTGTAGGAAGTGAGGGCAGGTCAAACTCCAGGTGGTAGAGGCCCAGCCCAGCAAATCGGGACAGCCCCAGCGCGCCCCAGGGCAGGAGTTCGCCCTGGTGATTCACCTGGTCAAGCGATAGATGCCAGCCTTCCAGCCGCTCCTGTCGCAGCACCCGCTGGGCCGGTACAGGTAGCGTCGGCGCATCCTCCAGGTAGAGCAAGTGCGACTCCCAGGGGCCAAATGCCAGGCCTACCTCCACCCTCCCTTCACAAGGGGTGGCGGCAATTGGTATGGCTTGGCCGTTTCGTAGATCCAAACGGGTCGCTCTTGGGCCACCCCGTAGCCTCAACTTAACCTGTAGAGTCTGGTCGGACTCGTTGACCACAAAATACAGGTTGGCCTCCCCCAGCCTGCGGCGATGGTATTTGATGGCGTGGCTGGTTCTTTGTAGCCGGTGGTGATTTGCGTAACGGCGCGGTTCAACGAAAAGCCGCAGGGGGTCTTGCTCAAGCCGTGCCTCCAGGTCGCGGGGGACGGCTTCAGACAAAAGCCTCCAGGCCACCTCGAGGTTGGAAGCCAGGCCCACTCTGCCACTCCCGATGGGATGCCATCTGGAAGGTTCAGCACCTAACCGTGCCTGCCAGGCAAGCCAGTTGGCTGGTGGAGGGCCAAGCAGCTCGGGTAGTGCCTGCATGAAGAGCAAGGTACCGCCCGAGGCGGCCAAGGTCAGCATCTGGTCTAGCGCCTCGGCCCGCAGATAAGGCGTCCAGGGCACAACCATTGCAGAAAAGCGCTCCTGCCCTAGCTCGAGGGTTCCGCCCATCAGCTTGGCCTGCTTCAGCAGGCTGTAGTCCAGGAGGTCAAAATCGTACTGCCATTCCAGCAGCGCGGTGGCCAGTTCGATCAGTCCGGCGTCGCACTTCTGTACAGGATGCTGCGGGTGGGGTAGCTGCCAGGGCTGACGGGCCGAACTGCTGTATGGGCCCCCACCAAAGGACGGGGGATCGGCGGGGGTCATGGCAGCCCAGGCTGCTTCAAGAGGGTAGTAGAGCACCAAGGGTGCGGCGTGTTGACCCTGTGAGAGGGCCAGGGAGAGCCTGGTCACATAGCGCCACAACGGAGGGCTGTGAGACCACCACGGATTCTGAAAAAAGGCTGAGGGTGGCGCATCGTTCTTCCGATTATCCTGAATTGAGTAAAAGAAGGCATGGGGGATCAGAAAGTTAATTCCGCGGACAAACTGCTGATCCACAATCTGTTTCATGTAGGGGGGTGCCAGCTTCCAGCCGATAAGGGCAAAACTCTCGCTGACCACGCGGCGGCGCCCTTGGGCGTGGGCTACCGAGGCCGCCAGCTTCTCGGTGATTTTGCGACCCACCTCATCAATCTTGTCCACCCCGGGTATATGCATGGGGGCCAGGGCCGTAAACGGATTGGCCGAGTGGCGGGTGTTGGTAAAAAGCCACTCCTCGAGCATCAAGTGCCCCGCCAAGCGTACCCCATGTTCCTTGCACCAGTTAGCCAGCCGAGCGATAAACCTTTCAGCGAAGAGTTCAGCAGCAGTCTGCCAGTAGTCCAGGCGTAGCTCGTGCGCACCCTCGAGATCCTCCCACAGGGCCAGCAACCGGGGAATTGGGTCATAACCACGTCTTCGAATAAACTCCACAGCGAAGTCTGGTGCCCAGGGAATTGACTCGGGGTTGCGATCCCATGCGTTGTTATAAAAGCCAGGTTCATCCACAAAAAATCCCTGGATGGTTTGGCCAAAGTGTTCCTTGAAATGTTCAAAATAGCGCTGGTGGGTTTCTTCGATAAATACCTCAACCGTCCGCGGATTCAGGACATCAGTGTAAAGCTGCTCCGAGTAGGCAGCCTGCCACTGGGTTGGCTGTTGTCGTACCACCCCCACACACCAGCGGCCTTGTGGCACCTGCCACCAGACCAGGTCCTTTTCCATCTCTAGGTGGCAGGGGATTCCATCGTATACGTGCCGGTAGGCACTGCGGTGGTACCAGGGCTGGGTCACCCCTGTTACTGCCGAGAAAGGGTTGGTTTGCTGCTGCGGCAGAACCTCACGGATGCGGCCAGCCTGTACACAGAGCACCTGTTCTGGATGCTCGAGCTTCAAACGCCACTCGCTGGGCCCCTCGAGGTAGTGGCGCTCGATGATCAAATTTTGCCCCACAAGATCAGGATCGCGTTGCAGTACCCGCCCCCCAGCATAACCGCTGGGCCAGTTGTCCTCGTCGTAAATCCATACCTTCATTCCACGACGCGCCGCCTCCTCAATTGCCAAGCGACAACGTTCAAACCAGGTCTCCGATAAATACTCGACCGTCAACCCGCGCCGGGCATGGATGACAAAGGCCTCTACCCCGGCCTCTTGCATGAGGGCTATCTGTCGCAGCAGTTCGCCAGGCTCGAGGTCTCCGTTCCAGAGCCAGAAGGGGGTGGCACTGTACTCGGGGTCGGGATGGTTCCAATTATGTAGTAGAGAGTCCATCTTTCACCTAGCCTCTTAGTCCACTGGCAAACCCGTGAATCACATAGCGTTGTAGCAAAAAGTACAGCACCAGCACCGGGAGCATGGCCATCAGGAGCCCGGCGAAGATCAGGTTGTACTTGGCGGTATACTCTCCGACAAAAGCAAAGATCATTACTGGGAGGGTTTGATACTCGGAACCGCTCAGGTATAGAAAGGGAGTCAGGAAGTCGTTCCAGATAAAGATCACGTTAAGTACCACCGCCGTGCCGGTGATGGGACGTAGCAAGGGAACCACTACCCTCCAGAAAGCCTGCCAGCGCGTAGCTCCATCCAGCAGGGCAGCCTCCTCATAACTTGCCGAGAGGCTTCGAATAAAACCTGCATACAGAAAAACCGTAAAAGGCATCTGATAGGCAACGTGGAATGCAACCACCGAGACTGGGTTGCCTAGTAGACCTGCCTCGAGCATGATCCGGTAGAGTGGCACCAGGGCCAGTTGAAACGGAAACATGATCCCCAGGAGGAACAAGTAGTACAGCATGTGGCTCAGCCGGTCGGTATTGCGGGCCAAGAAATAGGCTGCTGGAGCACCCAAAGCGACGAGCAGTAAAATGCTGCTACCAGTGACACCCAGGCTCACTAGCAGCGAGCTCAGGAAGGGAGCCTCCCGCCAGACCTCGGCAAAGTTGGCCAAGGTTACACCCCGGGGAAACTCCCAGAAGTTTCCCCATGCCCCTCCCCGCGGTTTCAGTGCTACTGCAAGCAAGGTATAGATCGGCAGGAAGTACAGGATGGTCAGCCCGATCATTCCGAGCTCGAGGGCCAGGTTGCTCTGCCTATAGCGGCGATAACTCACACCTCCACCTCCCGGCTGCGCAGGATTCGTAACTGTACGATGGATATGCTCACAATCAGAGCTGCGAGTAAGAGAGCGATGGCTGAACCATAAGCATAATGGCCGATGACAAAAGCCTGTTTGTATAGAGCGGTGGTGAGGGTTTCGGTCGCGTAGCCTGGCCCTCCTCCGGTCGTGGCAAGCACGTGGTCGAATAGGCGCATTGAGCCTATGATGGAGAGCACCACGTTGATGGTGATGGCTGGAGCAAGAAGCGGCAGGGTGACCCGCCAAAAGCGTTGGGCTGGACTGGCTCCATCTATCTCTGCAGCTTCCAGTAGCTCCTGCGGTACACCCTGTAACCCTGCCAGAAAAACCACCATGGAAAAGCCCACCGACTGCCAGATCACCATGTTGGCTACCGACCACAACGCCAGGTTGGGGTTACCCAACCAGTTTTGTTGCAATGCTTCCAGACCGAAGGCAGCCAGTAAGCCATTCAGACCCGCGTCGGCCACAGGATTATAGAGATATTGCCATAAAAAACCGATAATCAAGGGACTAATCACCACGGGAGCAAAAAAAAGTGTTCTGAGTACGTTCCTGCTGTAGATGTGGCTGTTGAGGCCCAAAGCCAAGAGCAGACCGAGTGAGTTTTGCACCACAGTAATGGCCAAGGCCAACAAGAGGGTGTTGCGCAGGGCAGACTGAACTTGGGGGTCGGCCCACAGGCGCTCGAAGTTGGCCCATCCCACCCAGTTTCGCTCTGGACTGAGGCCGCGCCAGTCTGTAAAGGACACTACTGCTCCGCTGATTAGCGGATACACCACCAGGCCTAGGTACAGTAGCAGGGCTGGAGCCACAAAAAACCAGGGCACCTTGCTCGTCCGGCGAGGCCTGGGTTTTGGGGGACTGGGCTCGAAGGTTCTAACCATGAGATCAACTCCTAATAAGAAATCTTTTCGCGTTCTTCAGATTAGACCCATCAAAGGCATCGGCTTTAGCCTGAAAAGAGCACCTCACTTCGCACTTTGAGCATGGGCCCAGCAAAGGGGGTGAATCAAGAATTTTTCATACAAGCCGGCTTAAGCTGTGGTCGAATCCAGAGAGTCGTGGACAGTTACACGGCTGGCAAACGCGCCAGCCAAGGTTGGTGATTTTCTAAGCACACCCGAGGTATCCTCGCAGCTCATAGCTACGTAGCCTTCACGTCATCTTTATTTTCATTGCCAGCCACTTTCACCAAGGCTCTAGGCCCGACATAGTTAACCAGCATGGTGTGCGTTGTGGCGCCATTTTGTTGCGCCAGAGCGTAGTGCAGGCTAGCATCTCCAATAGCCTCAATTTTCCCATCGGCATCGTAACATACGATTGGACCATCGGAGATCAAAAGCATCAGAAGGCCTTCTGGTGCATACGGGGCGTGTACAGCACCCCCTACCTCGCAGATGTAGTAACCTGGAAGGCCTTGGTCATCTCCCTCAGAATAATAGAAGCCACCCTCCAATATAAGACCCTGAAGATTAGCCGTATGCCAGTGTGAGAGGCCAGGCCCGGTAACGCTTTCATTCTTATCTACCCGCAAAAGGATGGTGAACTGACCGGTCGCAAGGTTGCAGTAAAGGAGCCGAAACTTGGTATTGGGCAAAATCCAATCCGTCCAGGGAATCCACTCTGGATTGATAAACTCCCTAGCGGCTCCTTTAGGCGTATTTCCGGGATTTGTTACCCAATAGCTTGCAGATATTTTCATAGGTCCCCCTTCCCTCTACCACACAGAAGCCTTTTGTTGGGGATCGAAACTGCCCCCAGCGGCCAAATAAATTTGATCTATCAGCTCCAAGGCTCTTCGCGAGTCAGAGATAGTTACCTTTGGTTTGGTTTCTTTTCGCAACACCTCCGCAAAGTGTTGAAGTTGGTGAGCGTAGCCCGTCAGCATCAGGGTCTGGTTTGCATCTATCGGAACTGTATAGTTTGGCTCCCACCATCCGCCCGGATCGGTTGGCTTAAACAGTTGAAAACGAGTCACGTTGTCCACCACCACCGCATGGCCTATTCCGGTTACCTCAATCCGCTCGTTATGTGAATGCCAGGACTGTGTGGTCCCCAGTTGCAATGTTCCGATGGCCCCGCTGGAAAACTTGATCAGGACTCCGTAAGCCAGCCGCCCCTCTAATTCCGTACGTTCGGCCACAACTTCAGCTACTTCGCCCATGAAGTAAAGGGCCAGGTCGGCCATGTGGACGGAGTTGTCCACCAGGAAGGTGTAATCGTCGGGGTAAACACCTCCTCCCATTACAAACTTTCCGTGGAAGTAAGAGAGGGTGCCAAAGCTTGGATCTCTGGTGGATTCATGCGCCAAAACATAAGCCGGTGCAAAACGCTTCATGTATCCAACACAAATCGGTATGCCTGTTTGAAGGGATGTTTCTTCCAGTTCTCTGGCTTCGCTTGCTGAAGCTGCGGCGGGCTTTTCGCTCCAGACTGGAAGACCCACATCTAAGACGTCAGTTAGTATTTCTTTATAAGCGGGTGGTGGTACTGCGACCAGAACCGCATCAAGTTCAGAGGCATGCTCCAGCAATTCTTGGTGGTTGCGGTAGGTGTATTTTGCACCGAACCAGGCTGCGTTGCGACGTGCTTCTTCCTCGTTGAGTGAGGCGATCGAAATCAGCTCGAGATCGGTATATCGCAATGAAGGATAGAGGATTCGTGTTGCATGACGACCAGCTCCAATGAATCCTACCCTCACTTTATCGGCCACGATGCCTCCTTGTGTAAAAAAGCCAGCGCACGACCCACTTCCCGATTTATTTCTTCCAAGGTAGGCTCAGGAAACTCCAGCTCCAGATTGAAATCACCATTGTACCCAAGTGCGTCTAAACCGTTAAATAGTGCGGCAAATTCAAAATCACCATCGCCAGGTGTCGCAAACCCATGGGAGCCATAATCGCGTAGATGCACGTGATGGACTCGGTCACCGTAAGCAGAGAGCACCTCCTGAACATGAACCCCTGCCGACTGAATATGGCTTGAATCAATTACAACGCCTACCAGATCCGAATTCAGCATTCGAACCAATCGAGCAGCGTTTTCAAACTCTTCGGCAAGAGTGCCTTTGTGGGGGGCTTCGATGGCGAGACGAAGCCCCATAGAGTCTGCCACCTGTCCAAGTTGCTCGAGCAACGAAACCACTTGCTGTGCCTGCAACTGCCACTGGGAGGCTTCCACCTTTCTACCCGGCTGAACCGTTACCACCTTGGTGCCTAATTGCTGCGCAACTTTAAAGCTGGCAAGCAAATATGGAAACTCGACTTGCAGTCCATTGGGGTCGTTGAGATGAGCGAGAGACCATGTGTTGCAGCTCGAGACCTGAAGATTCAACTGTTTTAACTTCTCCGCAATCTGGGAAAGCCCTGCCTCATCAACCTCGAGTGGATTGATGTGAGGACAGAATTTGTCAATCATGCCAAGGTCTACTCGTTGAAAACCGTGGGAAGCGATCTGTTCAAGGGCTTGCTCGAGAGTCAATTTTCTATAGGTGATGGTCGAACATCCTATGCGAGACGGATTCATATCGGACTCCGCATTATCCTGACCGATTACACCACCTACTTCCGGTTATAGGCTTCATCCATTCGCCTAAGAACTTGCTCGATGGTGGCTTGCTTTGTGAGCAGCTGCTGCATGCCGGTCATGAGGGCTTGCTGGACTTCGGCATTGGGCCAACGATGATCCATAAAAGGCACAATTCGTCCTTGATTGATGTAAGGAATCATCGGGGACAGCACTGGATTTGGACGACTATCTGCGGAAACGAAAAGGGGAAGGTCACCGGTCATTTCCACGAACCGATTGAGGTTGCGCGGCTCTGTGATAAAGCGGATAAACGCTTTGGCCTGCTCGGGATAACGGGTATTCTTGTAAACGCTTAGTACCGTTAGCAGCGAGGCCGGAATCTGGGTCTGATTGGGATTGTTGGTTGCAGGAAAGGCCACCATCTCCAACTGGGCCTCTTTGTTGTACTGATAAGCCTGCGGTACGGTCAAGGAGAGGGTCACGGTGGCGGCAGCCCTACCGGTAGCCACGAACTCCATCATCTGTTGGTACGAGGTGCCGGTAGGATTCGGATTAAAGCAACCACGGGCCTCCATCTCTAGGTGTTTTTGCAGAGCGTCTTTCCAGGGAGAGGTTACGAAGCTTGCCCTACCTGCGGCCTGATCAACATCAAACCTGGGATTGCTGGAGTAAACCAACGTAGCTACCAAGGAAAAATTAATTACCAGGTTAACCCATGGATCACGGTAGCCCATGGCAAAAGGAATTTTATTGGCCTTTTTGACGGTATCACAAAATGCGAGCAATTCGTTCCAGGTGCGAGGGGGACGAAGGTTGAGTTCTTGGAAAACCTGCTTATTGTAAAGAATTCCAATGGTGGCGATAGAAGGTGCCATTCCGTAGGTTTTACCCTGGAGCCTGATCGCATAATCGTAAGTACTGGGAATGCGCTGCGCCCAGGGTTCTGCACTCAAGTCCAACAAGTAGTTGGCTTCCGCTAGGCTTACGGTAGAGGTAGGGGCTCCCTTCCCGGGAATTGTTGAGAAGATATCTGGGGCATTGCCAGCCGCTAGCTGGGTACGCAGGGAGACATGGAGTTGGTCTATGGGTGCAAAGCTAGCCCTGATACGGATACTGGGGTTCTCCTTCTCAAAGGCTGCAATCATGGCTTCGATGGGTTCTTTAAGTGCAGTATTTCCAGCAAAACTGAGTGTGACCTGCTGGGCCAGGCCAAGGCCTAGCAGTAAGGCAGCGAGCAAAATAGCCAGTCTTGTTCGCATATCAACCTCCCCGCAACCCAACCAACAGACGAAGCCACTGAAGGGCTTTATTCTGATGTATTGGGTTCTGGCCACAGTATGCAGCAGAGATACCGATGGTGTCCAATAGTTTTCTTGCCTTATCTTATGCATTTTTTGTATGGCTTGGGCTATAATGTTTGAATATCGTATCGTCAAGGTTGGGTATGGAACTTCGCCAACTAAAACACTTTGTGCTCTTGGCCGAGGAACTCAACTTCAGTCGGGCTGCCGAAAGATGCCACCTAACCCAGCCTTCTCTAACGCGGCAGATCCAACTCCTCGAGCAGGAACTAAATATCCAACTTTTCGACCGCAGCAAGCGGCAAATCCAGCTCACAGAGGCTGGGCGGGTCTTGCTGCAGGGTGCTCGCCGGGTGTTACGCGAGGTAGAGCGCAGCTTGCAGGAGGTACAGCAGTTCGCCGGTAAAGCCCAGCGCCTGCGGGTGGGTTTTACCCAGTACAGCCTGTACGGTAGGCTGCCACGCATTCTCGATTGTTTCCAAGCAAATTCACAGGTTCAACTCGAGCTGCACGAACTGTTTAGCCCCGATCAATTGCGGGGATTAGAGGAGGGCTGGCTAGATGTGGGTTTCTTGTGGTTACCCAGGCCGCCCAATAGTTTACTCCACCAGCTCATCGAGCGTATCGAACTGTTCTTGCTTTTGCCAGATAAGCACCCCCTGGCGACCCTAGCCGAGGTTCCTTTCCAAGCACTGAAGCAGGAGCGTTTTGTGGTCATGGGGCGGCATGTAGGAGCCCACGTAAGCAGTGCTTACACGGAGTTGTTGGTAGGGTGGTGTCGTCAGGCTGGTTTCGACCCGACCATTGCCGACAATGAGGGCTGGGTGGCCTCGGACGCTGCCACCATTCGCCTAGTGGCCTCGGGGGCGGGGGTGCACTTATGTCTACCCTCTGAACACACACGGGCACGGGCCCTTCCGGCCCAGGTGGTGCGCCGCCGACTGGTAGACCCAACGCCTTACCTCGAGCTCACCATGGCTTGGCCTGTAGCCCGCGAAACGCCCTCTGTGCGGCAGTTACTTGACTGTGCCACCACACTATCGGCACCTGCAATAGCGGACCCTCGTTCTATTTCACCGCAAGGCATCCCCTGCGAAGAAAATCGACTTTACGAAGGCTTGCATAACGAGGGTCGGCCATAAGCAAAATCGGTACAATGCAATTTGTACGCCATTGCTCACTCTGTCATACTGGTTCGGCTTGAATCCTTCACCATTGAGCGTAATCAATGGTGAAGGATTCAAGCCGAACGAAGGGAGTTGGAGTGCATTCCGGCAGTATCGTTTAGCCTTGCCAAAGTGAACGATACTGCCGGAATGCGTATCAGAAGAGTGGGTGCTGAGCACAGCTGACCTAACGGTTACCTGGCCAACTCGGATAAGAAATCTAGATAAATTTCTCCGACATGTCGGGGCTGGCTAAAGATTTCAGTAACCGAATTGAGCACTGCTAGTTTCGAATGGGGGAAGGTGGAAGCCATTCGTTGGGCTAGATCCAGTGGATGCAGATTGTCGCCGGGCCAGGCAATTAGGCAGACGGGCCGATCAAAAGCTTGCAAGGGAGCGAAGTCTTCTAAAATTACCCATGATGGTACTGTGCGACAAGCCAGAGCAACGCTTTCGGGCTGGTGTCTGCGGAAGTTGCGAGCCACCGCATTTATTGCCTCCTCCGGCCACCCCAATTTATTGCGTTGGTGTTCTGCAGCCTGTGCTAGGAATGCCTCCATCCCCATTTGTATAATTGCCTCTCCCATCTGTTCGATCTGCTCGCGCTCGCTGTTTGGCCGGTCACCAAAGGCCGGCGCGGTAAGCAAGAGGGCATCTACCTGTTCTGGGTGGTGGAGGGCGAAGAGCAGGGCCGTAGCAGCCCCCATGGACTCCCCCCCAACAATAGCTTGCTGCATATTCATTCCGCTCATCACCGCACCAAAATCCTCTGCCATGCGCATGGGGTCGAGCTGGCTCGAACTGGTTACCGGGGTGGAATCGCCATGGCCACGCTGATCGAAGGCCACCACCCGGTAGTGTGAAGCCAGAGGAGCTAGTTGTTCCAGGGTGTTGTGCCGTGTTCCGATTAGGCCATGGGCAAAAACCAGCGGCAAACCTTGGCCCATTTCTTCTGCAATCAGATTAAGGCCATCCGAGCTGATGATGTATTTCTGCATGTGTTCACCCCTTCAGACCGCTGGCAAGGCCTTTAATCACATACCGTTGTGTTGTGACCTCCCCTCTTTCCCCATAGCCCATCCCTTTTTGCTATAGATGTCAGCAATATTACTTCCTGGCCCAAACAAGTTCCAATAGCCAGTGTCAATCGGACTTATAGCTTACCTCTATAGATCAGGATTAGAGCCGGAAGGACAGCCAGTGAGCTGCGCTATCGTGATACCTCCAGCCCGTGAATGAACTAGAAATTGGTGAAAGAGATCCCTGAAGGTGCGTTGGTGAAGACGCTTAAAATTTTGGCTGGGCTGAAGCCACCTGGCACAGTAGACTCGAGCCTAGCCCTGAAGGCAAGTGGGAGCGGTATTCACGATTGCCCA
>FWPU01008995.1_pt1 | contig 16212 bp, 14 predicted proteins | sample 2228361 | NCBI WGS metagenome assembly FWPU01 (sample SAMEA103939777, study PRJEB20133) | metagenome
ACGTTTGGCAAGAAAATCCACCACCAAGGCACCAAGGCACAAAGCCTTTTTTCTTGGCGTCTTGGTGACTTGGTGGTTTCATTTCTTGGTTCCGGCTAGGCCGGGTTAGGGGTAAGGGTCAACAAACAGACCCTTCGTCCGGCACGAGGGGCTCTTGTCATGCGCGATGAGTTCTCAGCCACTGACCCAAGAATGACATAGGGGGCTTGCACGATGGGTGCCGATTACCGTTCCCGGAGCGCCTCATCAATCGCGCGCTGAAAGACCGAAAAAGACACCGTACCGACCAGCCGGCGGCCGTTGACAAAGAAGGTCGGTGTGCTGCTGACTCCGTAGGATACTCCATCCTCGTGGTCGTGGAGGATCTCGGCCTGGCTTGTCTCAGAGTCCAGGCAACGCTGAAACTGCGCCAGGTCCAACCCCAGGCCGGCGGCGTAGCTGCGCAGGCTGCCCCGAGCAAAGGCCGGCCGGTTCGCAAACAGCAGATCGTGCATGGCCCAGAAGGCACCCTGATCGTCGGCACACTCGGCGGCCAGGGCCGCGATGAAGGATGAGGAGCCAGGGCCCTCCAGAGGAAAATCTCGAACAACGATGCGCACCCGGTCGCCATAAGCCTCCCTGATCTGGGCCAGGGTCTTTTGCGCCATCTGGCAGGCCCCGCAACCAAAGTCTAAGAACTCGACGATGGTAACCGGCGCCGTGGCCGGGCCGATGAACGGGTCATCGTCGGGCGAAACGCCCTGCACGAGGGAAATGCCTGTCGTGGGGGCACCGGCGGCTGCCCTGCCTTCAGCCAGCCAGCGGTAAACCTGGTTGATGCGGACGAGCAAGCCGGCCAGCAAAACCTCCTGCAGAACCAGAAGGCCCACGACCAACAGGGTGAGATCGGGTTTCCTGGTCGGTGCTGTCATCGCTCCGCCTGTCGTTGCGCCTCGGCCAGGGCGACCTCCGGCCGGACACCGGTTAGAATGTCGGCCACCGCCTGGTATAACCAACGCAACTGGCCACTGGCTTCCAACGTGGCTGGACGGCGAAGGTCGGCATAGTCCAGCAAAGTGCGGTAGGTCGCCACCGCCTCGCGCCCCACCTGCCCGGCAAAGGCGGTCGAGTCAAGCAGCGACCGCCGGGCCGGCAGCCCCCGCACCGGCTCCGCCTGCGCGCTGACGAACTTGAGCCACTCCCAGCAGGCCTGCGGGTGGGGCGTGTCGGCGGCGATGAACAACCCTTCGTAGAGGAACTCGGTAACCCCTGCCGCTCCCACGGGCAACGGCGCCATCCCCACCTGGGCGTCGGTGGGCCAGACGTCGCTGCGGTCCAGGCCGGTAAAGTCGGTCCACATCGCTACCCGGCCGGCCCGCACCAGCGCATTCCGCACCTCTTGCGCCGCCGGGTCGTGGTCCGGCAGGTCTTGGGGAAAGGCGGGCATCACGCCATGTTTCAGCGCCAGGTTGGTGTACCAACGCACCGCCGCTACTACGTCCGGGGCGTCGAAGCGCGGCCGGCCCTTTTCGTCCCACAGGGCCGCCCCTTGCAACGCCACCAAGACCGGAAGGTCGCCGGCGTCGCCGTTGAGGGGCAGGAAGCCATACTGCTTCTCGGCGCCGGTCCCTTGCGTCAGGGCCACGGCGTGGGCCAGAAAATCATCCAACGTCCATCCAGGCTGTGGAGTGAAGAGCTAGTTGGTGCATCATCGGACATACCTGCCCCGTGTTGAAGCGAGCTTGGATTTGTTCTACTACATCGAGGCGTGGTATAATCGGAGCCGGCTGCATTCCGCGCTCGGATACGAGAGCCCGGAGGCTTATGAGCAATTCTACCATAACAACACGAACAAGGAAGGGTATAATCGGGTTCAAGGGAGAGAAAATATGAACATTCTCGTCACCGGCGGTGCCGGCTACATCGGCAGCATAGTCGTAGAGGAGCTGATCCGCCAAGGGGAACAGGTCACCGTATTCGACAACCTATCGCAGGGGCATCGGGCTGCGGTGCACCCTCAGGCCGAGTTCATTGCAGGCGATCTGGCCGACCGCGAGGTGGTGAACAGCCTCTTTGCCGGGCACACCTTTGAAGCGGTCATGCACTTTGCCTCGTACACCCTGGTGGGCGAATCCATGCAAAAGCCGTTCCTCTATCTGGGTAGCAACGTGGTCAATGGCCTGAACCTGCTGAGCGCCATGGTGGACCACGGCGTGCGCCGCTTTATCCTGTCTTCCACGGCCAACCTGTTCGACCAACCGGCGCACATCCCCATCGCCGAAACGGAGCAGATCGTGCCCGGCAGCCCTTACGGCGAAAGCAAGTTCCTCCTGGAGCGGATCCTGTACTGGCTGGACCGGGTATATGGCCTGCGTTACGCTGCCTTGCGCTACTTTAACGCCGCCGGTGCTACTGCCGAGCGCGGCGAGGATCACCACCCGGAAACCCACCTCATCCCTCTGGTGCTCCAGGTGGCGCTGGACCAACGGGAGTATATCGAGGTCTATGGCAACGATTATCCCACCCGCGACGGCACCTGTGTTCGTGATTACATCCACGTGCTGGACCTGGCCCAGGCCCACATCCTGGCCCTGCGTGCCCTGGAAAGGGGCAGCCGGACCTACAACCTGGGCAACGGCCAGGGCTACACCGTCCGCGAGGTGATCGAAACGGCGCGGCAGGTGACCGGCCATCCCATCCCCGCCGTAGACGGCCCCCGCCGGCCCGGCGATCCGGCAGTGCTCGTCGCCAGCTCCGACCGGATCCGGCAGGAACTGGGCTGGCAACCCCGCTATCCCGACCTGCGGGACATTGTCCACAGCGCCTGGCAGTGGCATCGCGCCCATCCTCACGGCTATGAGGAATGAAAGACCTGGGGCGAAAGGACAAGGACGAACGTCATTCGTCATGCGTCATGCGTCGTGCGTCATGCGTCATCCGTTTATCGGGTATTGAGTGGTGAAAATTGCGGTCAACGCCTGGTTTCTGGATCAACCCGGCACCGGCAGCGGGCAGTACCTTGACGGCCTGCTACGGGCAATGCCTGCTGTTGCACCTGATTGCCAATTCCTTCTCGTCGTTCCACACCATTCCGGGTTTCAGATGTCCGGCCTCAAGGCTGAACTGTGGCCGTTGCGCTCCCGGTTCTGGCGGACCAATGTGGGCAAGGTGGCGGTCGAGCAGGTTGTCTTTCCCAGCATCTGTCGCCGCTGGGGCGCGGACATAGCCCATGTGCCCTACTGGGGCTCGCCGCTCCAGCCCACCGTGCCCACGGTAGTGACGGTCCACGACCTGATCCCGCTGCTATTGCCAGACTACCGAGGTGGGCCGCTAGTGCGGCTGTACACCAGCCTGGCCGCTGCCGCCGCGCAGCAGGCAGCGATGGTGCTCACCGACTCGTTGGCCTCCAAGAGTGACATCGAGACCCGGCTGAGGCTGCCCCCTGAGCGGGTGCGCTGCATCTACCTGGCGGTTGGTGAGCAATTCCGCCCCGATCCGGCCCCTGACGACGAGGCGATCCGCCGGCATTATGGCCTGCCGTACCCTTATGTGCTCTACCTGGCCGGCCACGATTCGCGCAAGAATGTGGCTGCCCTGGTGAAAGCCTTTGCCCTTATCGCTCAATCGCACGCCGGCACGGCTTTGGTGATCGGCGGCAAGCTGCCACAGCGGGATAAGTTGCCCTTTTTCGACCCCCTCCCCCTGGTGGCGGCGCTCGGTCTGGAGAATGAGGTGCATTTCATCGGCTGGGTGGAGGAAGACCATAAACCGGCCCTCTATCGCGGCGCAGCCTGTGCCGTTTTCCCCTCGCGCTATGAAGGCTTTGGCCTGCCGGTGCTGGAGGCGCTAGCCTGTGGCACGCCGCTGGTGACCTCCAATAGGAGCTCGCTGCCAGAGCTGTTAGGCAATGCCGGCTTTGCTGTGGACCCCGATGACGTGCAGGCATTGGCCGGAGCCATCCTGGCCTGCCTGGTGGATGAGCAATTGGCCGCCGAGCTCCGCCGCCGGGGGCCGGAACAGGCCGCCAGGTTTACCTGGAAGCGCACGGCGCAGGAAACATGGGCAGCATATCGAGAGGTCCAGACATGCGCGTCCTGATGATCTCCAAGGCGTGTGTGGTAGGGGCTTACCAGAAAAAACTGGAGGAGTTGGCCCGCCTGCCAGAGATGGAGCTGACCGTCGTCGTGCCGCCCTACTGGCAAGACGAGCGAGGCAAGATCAAGTTGGAGCGGCAACACACCTCCGGCTACGATCTGGTGGTTGAGCCAATGGCCCTTAACGGCCACTTTCACCTGCACTTTTACCCCGGCCTGGGCAAGCAGATGCGCCGCGTGCAGCCCAACCTGGTGCACATAGACGAAGAGCCATACAACCTGGCCACCTTTCAGGCCCTGTGGCTGGCCCGCCGGGCCGGGGCCAGGAGTCTTTTTTTCTCCTGGCAAAACCTCTGCCGGCGCTACCCCTTTCCCTTTAACCTGATGGAACGCTACGTCCTGAGCCACGCCGACTATTGTATCGCCGGCAATCAGGAAGCGACAAAGGTATGGCAGGCCAAGGGCTACCTTGGCCCTGTTGCTGTCATTCCCCAATTCGGCGTGGACCCCGACATCTTTTGCCCCGCCCCCCGACCGGCCGGGCAGGGGTTTGTCGTCGGTTATCTGGGGCGCCTGGTGGAAGAAAAGGGGGTGGACCTTCTGCTGGAGGCACTGGCCGGACTTGCCGGCACCTGGCAGGTGCGCATCCTGGGCAGTGGGCCGGCGCGGGCCGACCTGGAAGCTCAAGCCGGGCGGTTGGGCCTGACCGACCGGGTATCCTTCGCCGATTGGATTCCTTCCTCTCAACTGCCGGATTACTATCGCCGGCTGGACGTGCTGGTGCTCCCCTCGCGGACGCGGCCCAATTGGAAGGAGCAGTTTGGGCGGGTGTTGATCGAAGCGATGGCCTGTGGCGTGCCGGTGATCGGCTCCGACTGTGGTGAGATCCCCAACGTCATCGGCGACGCCGGGCTGATCTTTCCCGAAGGCTGGGCCGATCTGCTGCGCACCCACCTGGCACGCCTGCTGGCCGACCCTGAATTGCGCGCCGACCTGGCCCGCCGGGGGCGGGAACGGGTGCTGGCGCGCTATACCCAGGCGCAAATCGCCGCCCAGACCTACCAGGTCTATCGGACCATTCTGTCTACATAAAGGTGCCGGACCCTTGTAGAATTTTCCAGAAACATCATTTTTCGTGTGAAAATTCTTGGTACCTGGGCGATTACCCTCAACGTTTCCTTTCCACCAGAGGAAGATACACCTGCCAGTTTCCACCTACCCTCGACCAGGTGACCTGGGCAATGGCGTCCCCATAGTGATCGAACATCTCTACCCGCAGGGAGTGGACCCCGTGGCTCAAAACGACCTGCACCCTGTCGGTGCGGCAACAGGTGGCCCATTCGTCTAACCGCAGGGTGTCGTCTACCCACAGCCGGATGCCATCGTCGTGGGTCAGGGCAAATTCGTATGTCCCGGCTGCCAGGATAAGGTCGCGCGTCCAACGGGCCGAGAACAGGTCAGAGTTTACCCCCTCACCTGGAGAGCCGGTCCCCCAGACAAAAGCGATGGCGGCGTCGTCCCGGACCAAGGCTGGCGCCCCAGAAACCGTCTCGTTGTTAAAGTATTCTCCCCACCAGCCGGCGACGCTCTGCCAATAGAAAGCTCCCTCCCACACATTATTGTTCTCATCCGATTCGGCAATGGTGTTATCAGGGTCGGTGATCAGCCGCACGGTGTGCCAGCCAGGGGACGGGATCGTCACCAGCCAGTCGTCAAAGCCGCCCACCCAACCGGCGCCAAAGGCGGAGTAAGGATAGCGGACGTAGCGGGTGCTGTCCACCCACAGCTCAACGTAGAAATCACCAGCAGCCGGGGCGGTCCCGCTGTTGGTAAAATGCCAGTCGAAATAGGTGCCCTTACCGGCGTACAGGGGGCCGGCGGTGGTAGTGCCCGGAATCGAAGCCGGAACCGCCGGAGCCTCGTAGCCGGAAGGGGCATAGGGCCGCAGGTCAGGTTGGCCTGATGGCCGCTGCTCCACCCTGGCCGAGGAGGTCCGGTTGGCGCCAATGGGGTTGTCCCCCAGGTTGGCATCATCGCCGGCAAAGGTTTCGCACTGGCCTTGATAGTCATCATGTTCACATAGGACCGCCTGCACGTTGCCGCCCACCCGTAGTGATTCGACGTTATCGTTGCCCACCGGGCCAAAATAGCCGGGGTTGGGATAGTTGCCAATGTCCAGCGTCACGCAACTGCCGCCATAGTTGGGGTCGGCATAGAGTGCCACCTGGTCGGCATTGGGACTGCACCCTCGCCATTCCACCCGGACCGAGGAGACCTGATTGTCGCCGATAGAGTTGTCCCCCAGGTCGGGGTCATCGCCGCTAAAGGTCTCACAGCCGCCGCCATAGTCATCGTCGCGGCACAGCATTGCCCGGACGTTGCTACCCACTCGGAGCGAGGAGATCGAATCGTTGGGCAGACCAATCGCCGCAGGGTTGGGATAGTCGCCCACCCCTTTGACCACACACTGCCCGCCATAGTTCGGGTCCACGAACAGGGCTATCTGATCGGCGTTGGGGTTGCAGGTAGGGGGCGGCGGATTTTCGTAGGCGATGATCCAGGCGTTGGCCACGGCCCGGCTGCCGTTCCAGGCGAACTGATAGCCCCCGTCGTTGTAATACATGCCCGACGATCCGCCGCCGTCCATCTTGAGCGAATAGCGCGCTCCCAACACCCACAGCACATCGTGCATCTCATGCGGGGTCTTGTTATAGCCCGGTTCACTGACGGCCAGGTAGAGGGTGTTGCGGTCATCGCTGAAACCGATAAAGGTCTGGGGGCGGTTCCACCAGTTGTTGGCCGAACAGCCGAACAGTTCATCGTTGATGACCACTGTGTTGTCCTGGCAGGCGCAGTTGCCCTCGGTGTTGTAGGGCTGGTACCAGCAGCGCCAGCGGTACTCGCCGCCAAAGGTGACCTGAGGGCCGCCGCCGAGCAGTTGACGGTGATAGCCTCCCTGCTCTCCCGGCCAACCGATGTTAGGGTCGTAGCCGTCGTTGAAGCCCAGCGAGCGACGGTTTTGCCACTCATTACCCGTATAGTCGGTATAGTCCACGCCATCCACGTAGGTCAGCCCCTCGCCGCAGTTGAGAGGGGGCACAGTGTCGGGACAGCCGCTGAAATAGTCGCCGTTAATAGCGGCCAGTGCCCCGGCGTTGGCAGCCATGCTGCTGAGCCAGGCGGTGTCGCCGTTGGGGGCAATGACGACACGGGGACGAAGGGTAGGATTGTTCAAATCCACCTTGACCACGCAAATGTTGTTGGCCCGGCACAGGGTCAATCCAGAGCGGGTATCTACACACTGCCAGTTGGCCAGATCGGTGCAACTGCTGAGGGCCGGCTGATCCGGGGCGAGAGCAGTAACCAAGGGAGAAGGGCGAGAGGTGACATTGCTCCCGCTGAGGAGTACCAGGCCGACCAGAAGCGCCTGGCTCAAAAGCTGGAGGCGACGATGCTCACGACCATAGCAAACCCGTTCCATTTTCTCCACCCTCCATCCGTGTGATCAACCAGGGGGCTCTCAAGTCGGGTAAAGCACCCGACCTACTGCCGGGTAGCAAACCCGACCTACTGCCGGAAGGTGAGCAAAGCGGCGGTGATAACGGTGGCCAGGGCAAGGAGCAACAGCCACCAATTCTCCCGCAACGCCTGGCCCCACCCTCCTCGATAGGGATGGACCACCATCGGGGTGGTCGCTGCGTCCCCCAGAAGCATCTTGCACCAGGCCGCCACCGACGGGGGGCGATCTTTGGGGTGCAGGGCCAATGCCGCCAGCACGGCTCGCTCAACCGCAGGAGAGATGGCCGGGTTCAACTGGCGGGGTGGCACCAGGGCCTTGGGGTCCAGGAAACGCTCCTGGGCGCTGGCCGGCGGACAGCCGGTCAACAGGTGATACAGGGTGGCTCCCAGGCTGTACAGGTCGCTGGCGGTGCCGGTGTGCCCCAGCTCGCCGGCGTACTGCTCGATGGGGGTGTAGGGCAGTGAACCGATACCCCGCAGCCCGGTAAGGGTTTTCGGGTCCTGTGGATCGAGGGGTTTGACCAGGCCAAAATCTACCAGCTTGATGCGCCCCTCAGGGGTTAGCTTGACGTTGGCCGGCTTGATGTCGCGGTGGAGCACCGGCGGATCCTGATGGTGCAGATAGGCCAGGGCATCGCCCAGTTGGGCCATCCAGGGCAGCACCTCCTGTTCGTCCAGGAACCGCTCCTCACGGCGAGCCTGCTGCACCACCTGATGGAGGTCCTGGCCGGGGACATAGTCCATGACCAGGTAGTCACGGCCTGCTTTCAGGTCGCTTTCGGAGGAGGCCGAGGTAAAATAGTCGGATACCTTGGGCAGGTTGGGGTGGTCCAGCCGGGCCAGGGTGCTGGCCTCGCGCAGGAACTGTTCCCGGGCCTGAGCCAACGCCTCGCCGCTGATGCCGGGTGGCGGCCAGATCTCCTTGATCGCGCAGATGCGGCCGGGAAGACGGCGGTCGGCAGCTTTGTATACCGCGCCCATGCCTCCCCGGCCGATGAGGCTCAGGATTTCGTACCTATCGCGCAACAGCGTGCCCGGCTTCAAATCCTGGTACATAGATTCCAACCCGGAAAGGCCAGACAAAATAAAGCCGACTTTACGTTTCAGCCAAGCTGCTCCGGGGTGAACGCCTCGGGCAGCAATTGGTCCAGGGTAAAAGTACGGATATGGCCGGCGGTGTCGGCCACGATCACGCGCAGGTTGCCTTGCGCCCCGCCGAACTCACGCAAGACCTGCCGGCAGGCACCACACGGCGCAGCACCGGTGGCCGTGGCAACAGCGATGGCCGTGAATTCCCGCTCCCCTTCCGACACGGCCTTGGTCACAGCCACACGCTCGGCACAGGTGCACAGAGGATAGGCAGCATTTTCGACGTTACAGCCCTGGTAGACCCGCCCTGACCGCCCCAACAGGGCCGCCCCCACCGCAAAGCCGGAGTAGGGGGCGTAGGCCTGCTCACGGGCCTGGCGGGCCAGGGTTACCAGTTCCAGGATTTGGGATTCGGTCAAGCTGTCGGTTGGCCGGTTAGTCATGAACGTTGTCTTCCCTTTCCGCTTCCATTTTGCGCCGGGGATGGGGTTTCCTCCTCTTCCGGCTTTTCAGGCCATGGTGGCTGCCGTTCAATCCGAACCTTTTTGATCCGCCGACCTGCCACCTCTTCGACGGTGAGCACCAGATTCTCAAAGGTCAGGCGATCGCCTACCACCGGCACCCTGCCCAACTGGGTGTAGATAAATCCACCCAACGTGTCGCTGTCTTCGGTGGGCAAGGCCACATTCATCAGTTGGTTCAGGTCATCCAGGTCCACCCGAGCGTCGAACAGGTACTCGTTTGCGCTGACCATTTCGACGAACGGCTCTTCGGTGTCATATTCATCCTGGATTTCGCCGACAATCTCTTCCAGCAGGTCCTCGATGGTCACAATGCCGGCCATGCCCCCATATTCGTCCATGACAACGGCCATGTGTATCCGTCGCTGCTGCAGATCGGGCAGCAGGTCACCAGCCCGTTTGGTCTCGGGGATAAAGTAGGCAGCCCGCACGATGGAGCGCAGCGGCACGTCGGTTTGGCCTTTGCTCAGGTAGGGCAACAGGTCCTTGGCGTACAGCACGCCCACCACGTTGTCAATCGTCTCTTGATAGATCGGAATGCGCGAATGGCCGACCTTCATGATCGTGTCCACAGCTTCCAGCATCGGTGTGGTGACCTCGAGGGCCACCACGTCAATGCGCGGCACCATCACCTCACGGACCAGGGTATCGCCCAGCTCAAAAATGGAGTAGATCATCGCCTTTTCCTCTTCTTCGATGACCCCCTCCTCCTCGCCGGCGTCCACCAGGGTCTTGATCTCTTCCTCGGTGACAAAGGGCATGCTGCTGTGGGGCACCGCGCCGAACAGCCGTGACAGGCCGCTGCTGATCCAGACCACAACCCGGACCACCGGCATGGCCACTGCCGCGATCACCGCCAGGGGGCGCGCCAGCCAGAGCGCCAGCCGTTCGCTGTGTTGCAGGGCGATCGTCTCCGGCACCAGCTCGCCCAGGATGAGCATGAGAATGGCCGTCAGCAACACCACCACCACCAGGGCAACCGGGAAACTGGCCTCTCCCAGCCAGGGCTGTATGGCCCTGGCCAGGGGTGGGGCAGAGACGACGGCCACCACCGCGCCGGCAAAAAAACTGGTCACCGTCATGCCCAGTTGTGTGGTCGCCAGCAGGCGGCTGGAATCCTCGGCCAGACGTTCGGCAGTGCGGGCTGAGCCAAGCCCCTCCTCCATCAATTGCCTCAGCCGGGGCCGGCGCACGTTGATGAGGGCCGAACGGGACATGGCCAGAAAGCCGTTGAGGACGACCAGCCCCACCAGCAAAACTACCTCTCCTGTGGTCACACTACTGGACCTCCGACTCTTCCGCCTCTGGCTTGGCCCTGATCCTGGCCGGCACGCCGTAGGCCACCGCCCCCGGCGGCACATCGTGGGTGACGACCGAGCCGGCCCCAATTTTCGCCCCGGCGCCGATCTCCACCGGCGCGACCAGCATCGTATCGCTGCCGATGAACGCCCCCTCGCCGATAACGGTGCGATGCTTGCGTTGGCCATCAAAGTTGCAGGTAATTGTCCCCGCGCCGATGTTGGTCCCAGCCCCCACCGTGGCATCGCCCAGGTAGCTGAAATGGCCCATTTTGACCCCCGGCCCCAGGTAAGAGTTCTTGACCTCGCCAAAGTTGCCCATATGCACCCCTGGGCCCAGATGTGCTCCCCGGCGCAGGTGACCAAAGGGGCCGATCTCGCTGCCCTCCTCCATGATCGCCCCTTCTACCACCGATAGCTCGACGCGGCACCTCTCGCCCAGGGTTGAATCGCGGATCACCGCCCCCGGCCCAAGGACGCACCCCTGCCCAATAGATGTCCGGCCCTGCAACAGCGTGTGGGGCCAGATGACCGTGTCGGCACCGATTTCAACATCCGCCTCGATGTAGGTCGCCTCAGGGTGGATGAGGGTCACGCCGGCCTCCATCCACCGCTCATTGATGCGCCGTCGCAGCTCGGCCTCGGCCTGGGCCAGCTTTAGCCGATTGTCCAGGCCGATGACCTCCAACGGATCGCTCACCGGAAAGCCGACCACCATTTCTCCCTGCTCGGCGGCCAGCGCCGCCAGGTCGGTCAGGTAGAACTCGCCACCCGGACGGCGTTGCACCTGGGCCAGGTTGAGCCAGAGCCACTCGTCGCGGAAGCAAAAGACACCTCCGCTCACCTCGCCGATCGCCCGCTGTTCCGGTGTGGCCTCTTTCTCCTCGACAATGCCGAGCACCCGCCGGCCTGTAGCATCGCGCACGATGCGCCCATAGCCGGTGGGGTCATCGGGCCGAAAGGTGAGCAGCGTTGCCACTGCCCCCTCGGCCTGGTGGTGGGCCACCAGCCGCCGCAGGGTTTCGGGCCGGATGAGGGGCGTATCGCCATACAACACCAGCACCTGTTCCGCCCGGCCGGCGATGGCCGCCTCGGCCTGGCGCACAGCATGGCCGGTGCCCAACTGCTCAGTCTGGGTGACGTACAGAACATCGTCGCCCACCGCCCGGCGCACCTGCTCCGCGCCATAGCCGACCACAACAACCAGGTTGGCCGGCTCCAGAGCACAGGCCGCTTCCAGGACGAAACGCACCATCGGCCGCCCCGCCAGCGGATGGAGCACTTTGGGCAGGGCCGACTTCATCCGGGTGCCCTGTCCGGCTGCCAGGATGACAATTGACAAGCTCAACGTTTCACTCCTTGAATCCACATACAAAACGACCAAAACCGACCTCACACCTGCCGGCGCAAGGTCTATTTTGGTCGCTTTACCACTTTTGCCCTATTCCGGTGTGAGGGTCAGGTCCCTCTGCAGATCGTCCGTCCATCCCAACCCGGCCTCAACGGGCCAGCAGAGGCGAGGCATCCCCATCAGCCCCTTCGGTTTCGAGGGGGTCATTGCCACTCAAACCTGGCACGAGATGCCTCATCCCTACACCCTGTCATTCTAACATAAGCAGCCGTTTTACGCAAGTGGCCCGGCAGGGCGGACCTGTGGCGGGTGCCTTTCAGATTTCTGGATCCCATACGTGGGGTAGCCCGGGGCTGAAGCAGTCGGCTCCTTGCCGATAAAATCAAGTCTACCACCAAGCCACCAAAGCCTGAAAAGGGCTTTGTGTCCTCGGACCCTGATGGTAGATTTTCCTGCGCGAAAAGCAAGAACTTCATCGGTCAACCATTGCTCTACAGGGCCAGATCGACGAGCAGGTACAACCCGGCGGCGAGCAGAGCCGAGACCGGGATGGTCAGCATCCAGGCCACGGCGATCTCGCGCGCTACCGCCCAGCGCACCTTCGACACCCGGTCGGCTGCTCCAACCCCCATGATGGCCGAGCTGACCACATGGGTGGTGCTCACCGGCCCCCCCAGCAAAGCCGCCCCCAGGATGATCCCTGTCGAGGCCAACTGCGAGGCAAAGGCATGCACCGGACGGATCTTGTAGAACTTGCTTCCCAGGGTCTTGATCAGCCGCCATCCACCCAGCATCGTGCCCAGGGCGATGGCCCCTGCGCTCAGAGCAATAACCCACCACTGCACATGAAATCTGGTGATATAGCCGGTGGTGACCATAGCCATGGCAATGATCCCCATCGTCTTTTGCGCATCGTTGGTGCCATGGCTCAATGCCAGGGCCAGGGAGGTGAGCAATTGTCCCCGCTTGAACAGGCTATTGACGCGCGGCGAAGCCCCGCGCGCCAAAAAGTAGATGGCCTTTAGCATCAGATAGCCGCACAGCAACCCCAGCGCCGGCGAGAAGAACAGGGCCAGCAGCACCTTCTCCAGCCCCTCCAGGCGAATGGTGGACAACCCCTCGGCAGCACTCACCGCCCCGATCAGCCCCCCGATGAGGGCGTGCGATGTGCTGGACGGCCAGCCAAAATACCAGGTGATCAGGTTCCAGACAATGGCGCTGCTCAAGGCAGCGATGATAACCCCCGAGGTGATCGCCGTTGGATCCACCACTTCACGGCCAATGGTAGTAGCTACGGCCACGCCAAAGAGAAAGGGGCCGGCAAACTCGGCGATGGCCGTGAGGGCCAGGGCGCTGCGCGGCGACAACGCCCGCGAAGAGATCATGGTGGCCACAATGTTGCTGGAATCGTGGAACCCGTTCAAGAAGTCAAAGAGGAGGGCAATAACGATGATAACGACCAGTAAAGGAGGCATCGAACAGACAATAGCTCCAGATTCTCCCGCCGAATTTATCAGGCTCAGTACTCCTGGCAACCGCAGTATAGCATGGCCATACGGCCTTGTCAAATGCACCATCCGGCCGCTTGTGCGGGATGCTTTGTGAGCCAGGTTCCAGGCTTGCCCATCTCAGGTGACCCTGGCGATAAACCAGGCAATCATGGAAACGGCAAGTATCAGGGCAAAGAGGGAGAAAAGAATACCCGCCATCCACCAGCCAAGAAAGCTGAACAGCAGGGTTATCAGCACAATGGCTGCCAGGCCGCCCATGATGCGCGTCAGGCCGGTCGTTTGCCCCGTCGCCGACCGGCCTCTCGCTACCAAACCCACGCCTGCCGCCAGACTTGACGCGCTGACAACCAGGGTCAAGACTATGATCTGGCTGCCGGTCAGGCCGGGCAGGTTCACCACCAAAACACCACATGAACCTGTGCGAGAGGGAAGGGGGGAACTACGCAGCACATGGACGCGAACCAGGATAAAGTGTCCCCACACCGCATCATCCGCGGTCACGGTCCATGTCAGTTTGCGGGTTTCGCCCGGTTCAAGTTCCAACCGGTCTTTTTCTTCTCTCATCAGCGTGATAAAACCGGCGCTGATATGGGCCCGGACCAGGCGCACAACCGAACTTGCAGCGGAGTTGGTAAAGGTGGCGGTAACGGTGCCCGATTCCTGCGAGGTGATGATCGCCGGACATTTCAGTGTTTTGAGCGGTTCATCAGCGCCAAGGGCGGAGTCGAATAGGGATGCTTCCAGGTCTGCCCACAAGAGACCTGCGCTAAAAGCCATCCCCAAGAGAAGGCCGATGGCGAACAGCAGCACACCCAAGATGTTTCTTCTGTTTACAACCATTTTAATTGTCCCTTACGCATATCTGGCCGGAGATGGCAAGAAAGATCATCGCCGCGATAAACAGGAAGCGTCGAGTAGCTACGCCGGCCCCATTTGCTGTCCTCGCAGCCAACCCAGATAGCGGGGGATGATCACGGTATATAGTCTATACCCCCCCCGATTGAGCGGCAAGTCCCAGGCTCCCAGGCCACGCACCAACTGCCCACCCAACCCCAGCTTGAAGCGCACCACCCCCCACATCGGGTCTGATTCGGTCAGGGTGTCGGGCGCACCCCACAGATCGTACAAGGTACAGCCCAACGCTCTGGCCCGGCGGATGGCCTCCCACTGCAAGAGATAGTTGGGCATCCGCTCCCGGTGACGGTCCGACGAGGCGCCATACATGTACCAGGCGGTCGCCCCAAAGACAAAGAGGATCAAGCCGGCCACAACCTCGCCTTCCACCTCGGCCAACAACAAAAGAGCCTGCCCCGCTTCCAGAAAGCTACCCCAGGCATCGCGGTAGTAGTCGGGGGGGCGAATGGGGAACCCGTCGCGCCGGGCCGTTTCCGCATAGAGCTGATAGAAAATCTCCAGATCGGCAACCGTACCCTGACGGACCGTCACACCCCGCCGCATTGCCAGCCGGAGGTTGTAACGGCTTTTCTGCTTCATTGCCGCCAGCAGATCCTCCTCAGAACGGGTCAGGTCGAGGAGGAGGGTGTTGCGGAATTGGATCTGCTCGCCAGAGATGCGCCACCTCCGTGCGGTCAGCAGCCGGGCCACCTGAGGAGCATTGGCCGGCCGCCCTCCAATCTCCCTCACGGGCGGTGAGGAGGCGTCGGGATAGTACACATCGGGGTCAATCTTGAGGAACATCGCTCGCCGCCGCCGGGCCAGGTGCTCCAGTTCGGCCAGGACGCCTGCTGCCAGGTCGGTATCGTTCCAGTCCAGGATCGGTCCCTTGGGCACATAGAGCACCGATACCGGCAACCGAGGCAGCTTGCGTTCCAACACCGAAGCAGCGGCAACCGCCTCTCCCCCCTGGTGAAAGAGCAAGCGGATGGCACGCCAGCCGTGGCGCGCCTTGAACTCGCCCCAGGCCCAGCTTTGCAGGATGTGGGGGTTGGGCAGGGCCAGCAAAGCGCGATCCCATGTCGGCGCGTCGTCAATTTCGACACACATCATGCGGCTTGTCCCCGTTTCAGCCACTTGACCGCCGCCATATAGAGCCGATAGCGCAGCGGGGCATAGACCAGGTCCCAGGTGCCGACGGTGCGCACCAGCCGCCCACCAAAGCCCCGCTTGAAACGATAGACGCCCCACAGCCCATCGCTGCGGGTGGAAAATTCGGCTTCCAGCGTGGCCTCCTCCTCGTCGGGGACGCCCCACAGATCGTAGGTGCGATAGCCCTGATCCCTGGCCCACAACATTGCCTCCCACTGGAGCAAATAGGTGGGCATCAGGTGTCGCCCCTCGTCTGCCGAAGCGCCGTACATGTAGATGGCCGTGTCGCCGAAGGCAAATGTGACCAACCCGGCCAGGAGCTGGCCCCCGTGCTCGGCCAGGAGCAGCCGCCCCCGGCCTGGCGGCACGAAGAGACGGTGAGCCGTCTCATAATACTCCTGGCTGTGGACGGCAAACCCGTCCCGTGCAGCCGTGATCTGCATGAGGCGATAAAAAGCCGACAGGTCGGCCTCGTCGCCAGTGCGGACCGTGACCCCTTTGCGTGCTGCCAGACGGATGTTGTAGCGGGTTTTCTGCTTCATCCGCCCCAGTAGCTCCTCCGGCTCGGCATCCAGGTCCACCAGCAGGGTGCGGCGTGGCTGGACGGCCTGCGCGCTGAGGCAGAAGCCCAGCCCCCGCAGCCGGTCGGCGAGTGCTGGGTCGTCCTCCCGGTTCGGCTCGACCTTCAGGCAGATGGCCCTTTGTCGGCGGGCCAGGGGCTGGATGGCATCCAGCAACGTCCGCAGGGCTGCCTCGTCGTCAAAGCCGGCCACCGGCCCCCGGGGCACATAGGCGATGCTACCC